>Ga0310890_10000036_pt1 | contig 30613 bp, 40 predicted proteins | sample T20D3metaG_FD_203751 | JGI IMG/M metagenome (GOLD analysis project Ga0310890, IMG submission 203751) | Lab incubated soil microbial communities from West Virginia University Organic Research Farm, Morgantown, WV, United States - T20D3 | ecosystem: Environmental > Terrestrial > Soil >... | reverse complement strand
TGATGTTGCCGGAAACGATCGTCTCCAGCGGCAAGTCCGTCAGCGTCGCGCCGAGGCACAGCGCCGGATCGCCGGTGGTCGCCGGATCATTGTCGAAGAAATAGGCGCGGCTGACCTTGTCCTTGGCAGCGCCGGGCTCACCATTATCCTGGACCGAAAAATAGACGGTATCGACCAGGCTGGGGTCGTTGGTCCGCTTGACGGTGCCGCCGAAGATGGCGGTGGTAGCGTCGACCATCTTGCCGCACTTGATGTCGAGCTGAAGCAAATAGGGCGCCTTGCCGTTTTCGCCGGTGAAGGCCTTGTTGATCAGGGTCGCGTGGCCGGTGGCGCTGCCGTCGGCATTGATCTTGGCGCTGACCGAGAAATTGCGCCGCGGGTCGCTGGAGAGCGCGCCCTGGCCGCTGACCATGCCGCTGGTGGCGGCGATGGCGGGAACCGAACTGGCGAGTGCAATCACGAGGCTGGCGGCCCCAAGGGAAATCCGCATGGGCTTACTCCTTAACTGGGTTTAGGTGGGAATGCCCGATCAACGCCTCGCATTATTTGAATGTTCCGATTATTCTGTAATGAATTGAAAGCGTTATTCGTGTTCACAAAGAAATGCCCCGGCGAACCGGGGCACTTCCGTTCAATCGATTAGCAGGCGCAATTCTTGCAAGTGCAGGGCCTGCACTGGCAGCCGCGCTGCGTTTCGAGCCTGGCGGCCTGGACCTGCTGTTCGGTGAGGTGGGAAACGGAAACCATCGAAATTCTCCTTCTGTCCAAGAGCGGACTAAAGGCCTATTAGCCTCCGTACCATGGTACGGAATCAAGCGAATAATTCGGATACGATCGGCGGGCTGGCCAGGGCCGCCGGCGTTGGCGTCGAAACCGTCCGCTATTACCAGCGGCGCGGATTGCTGAGCGAACCGGCGCGGCCTCCGGGCGAGGTCCGCCGCTATAGCGAGGAGGATGTGAAGCGGCTGAAGTTCATCCGCTCCGCCCAGGCGGCCGGCTTCACCCTGAACGAGATCGGGGAGCTGATCGCGCTCGATGCTTCCGACGACCGCGCGCGGGCGCGCGAGCTGGCCCGGGCGAGGGTGACGGCGATCGACGACAAGATCGCCGAGCTCAGGCAAGCGCGCGATGCACTTGCCGGTCTCGCCAGCGATTGTGCCCGCAAGCGCGGCGGACCCTGCCCGATCCTCAGGGCTTTCGATGCGAAGTAGCGGGTTCGCCGCAACTTGAGCTTTGCCTGGAAAGAGATCAGACGGGACGACGGGTGTCGGTTTGAGGGAGAACCTCAATGTCCATCGCGCTTGCCTTGATCCTGGCCGCCAACGCAACCCTTTCGCCTCCGCCGGATGCGCCCCTGCCGCCCGGCGAGCAAAGCCCGATCGTCGTCCAGGGCCAGCGCGCCAGCGAACGGCAGATCCGCAATTTCATCCGCGAATTGACGCCGGCTCGTCCGCGAGGACAGCTCGGCCGGTTCGAAAGTCCAGTCTGCCCGGCTGCGGCCGGGCTCAGTCCTGCCCAAAACGAGCTGGTCAAGGACCGGCTCCGCCGGGTCGCGGATGCCGCCGGAATGGCGGTCGCCAAGGCGAAGTGCCATCCCAATGTGATTGTCGTCGTCACCCCCGACAAGGCGGCGCTGCTGAAGCGGATGGGGAGCAAGCGAGCCGATTATTTCCCGATCGGCCAGAGCGGTTTCGATTATCATGACATATTCGATCCCGACGAGCCGGTCGCCGCATGGCAGATCGAGCAGACCCGTGGTATCGACGGCCGCAAGCTGCACGAGGTGCGCAATAGCGCCGAGGTCGGGATGGACGGCGTCATGGTGCAACGGCTGCATGGATCGGCCACCCGGATCACGCCCATGGCCCGTCAGGAATTTTCCGGCGCCGTGGTCGTCGTCCAGGCCGACGCGATCGTCGGGCTGACCACGACCCAGCTGGCGGACTATGCGGCGATGCGCGCCTTCGTCCGTACCGACCCCGGCAAGCTGACCGACGCCGCGGCGAACAGTATTTTGAACGTCATAACCACGCCGATGGGAGAGCCGGTCCCGCTGACCCTCACGGCATGGGACATGAGCTTCCTCAAGGCCTATTATGCGAGCCGTCTCAACAGCTTCGCCGCCAACCAGCGATCGGAGATGCGCCAGAAGATGAGTCAGGACCTCGGCGGGCAGGAAGAACCGGCGCAGTAGGGGTTTGTTTACTCCCGAAGGAGCAAAATCCTCCGCGGGAGACTCATATGTCCGTAACCGTCCCGTTCCAGCAGCCAGAGCGCAGGCGCGCGACGCGGACCGCGCTGCACCTCCACGCGACGATGCGCGATGGCAGCCGCAAGGCGGAGGCCCGGGTGATCGACATGTCGACCCATGGCTGCCGCATCGCCTGCTCCACCGTCGTCGCCGACGACAGCTGGGTATGGCTCAACCTGCCAGGGCTCGAAGGGCAGCGCGTCCGCGTCGCGTGGCATTGCGAGGAATTCATCGGCCTGGAGTTCGAAACGCCGCTCAACGATGCGGTGTTCGAGCGGCTGATCGAGCAGCACCGCCAGATCCCCGTGAAGGAAATCAAGGAGCTGCGCAGCATCGCCAGCCGGACCCACTGGCTGGCGCGGCAGGCGGGCGATGAGGACATCGCCATCCTCGCCGACATTTCGCGCCAATGCGCCGAAAATGCGGTGGTCGAGGGGCTGCGCCTGACCAAACAAAAGAAGGGCTAAGGCAGCCGGGGCCGCTAGGCGGCCTTGGACAGCTCGCCGGCCAGCTCGCCGATTCCGCCCGCCTGGTCGATCCGTTCGAGCAAGGCGCCGCGCGGCAGCTCTTCCTTGAGCGCCCAGGCCAGAATCTTTTCGCATTGGCCAAGGGTGGCGGGATCGACCCGCCCGTCGAAGGCCAATTTGGCCACCGGGGCCATTGGCGCGCGCAGTTGGATCTTCAGCCCCTGCGCCTCGACCAGCCGCAGATATTCCTCGGGGCTGGTCTCGGCGTCGAGCGCGAAATCATAGGCTGCACTGAGGCCCTCATGCAGCGCGGCGGTGGCGCGCAGCGCGGCTTCGCGGGCCTCGTCGGCCTTGGCGCGGACTTCGGTCAATTTGTCTTGCAAGGCACCCTCCGTTGCTGGGGTGGGCTGTTGAAGTTCAAGCGGTTCATCGGCGGCAAGCGGTTCCAAGGGAGCGCATTCCGGCGCTTCCGGCTCGGCAGCGACGACTTCTTCAAGCTCGAGCGGTGTTTCGAGCTCTTCAACGGCTTCTGGTTCGGTGACCGGCTGCTCTTCGGCGGAGGCCTCGGCCACTTGCGGCTCATCCTGCGGCATGTCGACGTCGACCACCGGGTCGGAAACCGGCACGCCCTGGCCGTAGAAGCCGGTCAGCTGCGCCAGGCCCTCGAGGATCTTGGAGAATCCCGGACCGCCAGTCGTGGCAGAGGCGTCGTCGGCCGCTTCCGGCGCTGGCTCCGGCTCAGGTTCGGGTTCGGGCTCGGGCTCGGGTTCAGCGCTGGCCTCGACCGATTCCTCTTCGACCGCCTCGGGTTGCTCCACATCTTCGGCGACCGGTTCTTCCAACTCGACCGGATCCGGCTCGACCGCTTCGGGCTCGGCAACAGCTTCCTCGACGGCGGCGGCTTCGCCCTGCGGATCTTCCTCGACCGGTTCAGGCTCAGCGGCAGCTTCCTCGACCGCGGCGACTTCTTCTGGCGGTGTTTTCTCGAGCGCCTCGGGCTCGGCAAGCGCGTCCTCGACCGCCGCGGCTTCGTCGATTGGCGGTTCGTCCAGGCTCGGTTGCGGCTCCGCCACCGGCTTGGCCGCCTTGGTCGACGCCTTCTCGACGCTGACAAAGGCATAGACATAATCGACCCAGGAACCGCAGCTCGACAGCGGCAGCAGCGTGATCCAGCAGCGGGTGAGCCCGTCGGCGTTGCTGAAATTGTCCTCGAAGGCGAGGAAGTCGCGCGAAATGGCGACAATCGGCAGCTTGCGGGCGATGCTCGACAGCAAGGATGGCGTCGGAGCGTCGATGATCCGCTGGACCGTGACGTCATCCTTCAGCCCGTCGCCCAGGTGACGGATCTCGGCGTCCTGGCCGCCGCCGATGAGTTCGAGCAGGATCGAGTTAGGAGCAGCATCGGAAATTTCGAGCGGGTCGAGGTCGTGCAGCGGCGGAAATTCCTTGTCGCCCCGGATCGACAACCAATAGTCGAGCACCGCCACATGCCGCGCCCGCTCGTCATCCTTGATCGTTCGAAACGCGGTAAGCAGCGTCTCCGCGGTCGGCTGTTCAGCCGCCTTCATGCCCGACTCGGGCGCTCCCATGTCTTCCTCCGCTGTTATGCAGGAGGAAGTCTGCGCCGCTGTTCTTAATACAAGGCTAACTTTGCTGGCCTTGATTGCGGGCCTGCAATCATGACAGCCTCGCCGCCATGACTCGCCATCACCGCGCCGTGCCGATCGTGCTGGTCGTGCTGCTGCTCGACGCGATCGGGTTCGGGATCGTCCTGCCGGTGCTGCCGAGCCTGGTCGTTCATCTCGCGCATGTTTCCATGGCGGAAGCGACGCGCATCGCCGGTTACATGCTGGTGGCCTATGCGCTGATGCAATTCCTGGCCGGTCCGATCATCGGCAATCTAGGCGACCGCTTTGGCCGCCGCCCGGTCCTGCTGCTGTGCGCCCTCGCCTTTGCCATCGATTATGCGCTGATGGCGGCGGCGCCGACCATCGGCTGGCTGTTCCTCGGCCGGCTGGTGGCAGGCATCGCGGGCGCGACCTATGGGCCGGCCAATGCAGTGCTGGCCGACGTCACCGAACCAAAGGACCGGGCCGGCGTGTTCGGACTGATGGGCGCCGCGTTCGGCGGCGGTTTCATCCTCGGGCCCGCGCTCGGCGGGCTTCTGGCAGGGTTCGGCACGCGCACCCCGTTCATCGTCGCCGCCACGCTGACGGGCCTCAATTTCCTCTGGATATTGTTCAGCCTGCCGGAAACGCTCGAGGCCAAGGACCGGCGCCCGTTCGAATGGAAGCGCGCCAATGCCTTCGGCAGCTTCGCCCCGCTGTTGCAGCAGTCCGCGGCGGTGCCCCTGATCGTGGCGTCGCTGCTGTGGCAGGTCGCGCACCAGGTCTATCCCTCGACCTGGGCCTTCTGGGCCGTGCTGAAGTTCAACTGGACCTCGGCGCAGATCGGCTGGTCCCTGGCGGCCGCCGGATTGTCGATGGCCATTGCCCAGGCCCTGATTACCGGCCGCGCGGTGGCCCGGTTCGGCGAACAGCGCAGCATCGTCATCGGCATGCTGGCCGGGGGCCTGAGCTTCGCCCTCTATGCCTTCGTACCGGCCGGGTGGATGGTCTATCCGATCATCGTCTTCAGCGCGCTGCAGGGCCTGGTCTACCCATCGACCAACGCCTTGCTGTCACGGATGACGGACGCATCCAACCAGGGCGCGCTGCAAGGCGGAATGGCGTCGGTTGCCAGCGTCGGCGCGATCGTGGGTCCGCTGGGCATGACCCAGGTGCTGGCCGCGGGCGCGGAACATGGCTTTGCCGGATCGGCCTTCCTGGCGGCCGCCGCGCTGGTTTCAGCCGCGCTGGCGGTGGTCTATTTCAAGGTGCTGAGACAGCCGGCCGCCGAAGCAACGCCAGCCTCCTAGCTAGCCGTACCGTCTTTCCGGCGTGGGACGGGCCGCACGGCAAAGATCGTTCAAATAGTCGTAGCTGATCACGGCCCTGCCGCTGGTGTCCTCGATCGCCTCGAGTTGGAAGCGGTGCCCGCCATAAAGCTCGCGGCCATAGGACACGGCATCCTCAATCGACGGGAACTCCAAGAAGTCGTTCTCGCCTTCGCGCGGACCTTCAATCACCAAGAGCACGAGCCGAACCGGCAGCAACGCGTCCCCCCTCAGCCGCCTTCAGCCCTGTATGGCGAAGGCCCCTGCAAGCAATTTGTCACTAATCGGCATTCCCCGCAATGGTTTGCAAAGGTCGCCAACCGTTGCGCCCCTGCATCAACATAGATCAGCAGGAAATAAGCTCAGCTTTTCATTTGCCGCGACAAATCATGGTTCGTCGCCGCAGCGACAGCGCTATAGCAATGTCATGAAGCGGGCCGTCGATCTCGCCTTTCGGATGCAGAAGTGGCTGTGGACGCTGTTCCGGCCGAACAGCCGCGGCGTGAAGGTGCTGCTGTTCAACGACGCCGGCGAACTCATGCTGATCCGCAACAGCTATGGGCGAAGCGATTTGTTCGTGCTGCCCGGCGGCGGTATCAGGCCGTGGGAGGCGCCGGAGAAAGCGGCACTGCGCGAGATTCGCGAGGAACTTGGCTGCCTGGCTGCCGCGCTCCATCCGGTATCGACCCATTTCTCGGATGCCGAGGGCAAGCGCGACACGATCCATCTCTTTTCCGCGAAGGCCGAGGGCGAATGCCGGGCCGACAATTTCGAGCTTGAGGAAGCCCAATATTTTCCGCTCGATGCGCTTCCGCCAAACATTTCCGCCGCGACGGTCAGGCGCATCGAGGAACGTATCGGCAAGCGAATGAAGGACGGCACATGGTGAAGCATTTCCTGCTCTTCTACGAAGGCGCTCCGGATTATCTGGATCGGCGGCCCCAATATCGCTCGGCGCATTTGACCTATGCCTGGGAAGCGGCCGATCGCGGCGAATTGCTGATCGGCGGAGCGCTGGCCGATCCCGTCGACGGAGCGGTGCTGCTGTTCGTCGGCGATGACAAGTCGGTGGCGGAGGAGTTCGCGCGCGCCGATCCCTATGTCGTCAACGGGCTGGTCGCGCGCTGGCATGCCCGCGAATGGACCAGCGTGGTCGGCGAACTGTCGGCCAATCCCGTGTTTCCGGCGGACGTATGAGCGCAGACGCCGAGGGCGGGTGCCTGTGCGGCGCGCTCCGCTATCGAATCTCCGGTGAGCCGGTCGCGGCTACCCTCTGCCATTGCGGCGACTGCCGGCGGGCGAGCGGCGGCACCAATGTCGCCTGGGCGGTGTTCGAACGCCAGGATTTCGAATGGCTCGCGGGTGAGCCAGCCGATTATGAAAGTTCGCCGGATATCCACTGGCTGTTCTGTGGGACATGCGGAAGCACGGTCGGATACCGGCGGTCGGAGAGGCCCGGCCATATGGACATCACGACCGGTACGCTCGACCAGCCCGATCGCTTTCCGCCCGATGTCGAAATTTGGGTCAAGGAGAGGATCGGCTGGGAAGCGCTGCATCCCGACCTGCCCAAGCGCGAGCGAAGCAGCCTGAATGAAGCGACGGAAGCGGACCGTCCGGGAGACGGTTCGACCGGCAGCTTGGGATGAACCCGGATATCCCGCTCTTTTCCTACGGCACGCTGCAACTGCGCGAGGTGCAGCTGGCCAATTATGGCCGGGAGCTGGACGGTTCACCCGACGCACTGGTCGGATATCGAATGATCACGCTGCCCGACCGGGATCCCGATGCGGTGAGGATCAGCGGCACCAAGACCCATTTCGTCGTCCGCCGGACCGACAATCCGGAAGATCGCGTTCCGGGCATGGTCTACCTGTTGACCGCGAACGAGCTGGCCGAGACCGACCGCTATGAGGGCACGGATTACGGCCGGACCGAACTGACCCTCGAATCGGGCCGGCGCGCCCTGGTCTATGTCGAGCCCGACACTGCCGCTTGACGGATCGATTCGTGTGTTAGTCGAATAAAACACCATCGGTTCGTCGGCTGGTCGACGCGGCGGGGAGATTGATCGAAGCCAGCGAGCGGGCGCGATCCGATTCCGTCAATTGGCCCGTCCCGTACCGGAGTTTCCAATGCTCAGCCTGACGATATTCGACGCCGTGCGCAGCGCCCCCGCGCTGCCGGCCCGTGCCCTGGCCACGACCAGCGGCTGCACCGCGGCAGCGGCCCGTGCGTTGGTTGCAAATGACATTGCTCACGGGAAAATGGTCTCGAGGGGTCGCCGGGCGTAGCCGCCGGCGGATCGTGCGATGATCCGCAAGCTCAAGAGCGGCGAATATCGCCTCTATTCGCGCAAGGCCGATCCGAAGACCGGCAAGCGGCGCAACCTCGGCACCTTCTCCAGCCGCGCCGCGGCGGAGAAGCACGAGCGGGAAGTGCAATATTTCAAGCGGCATTAGCCGCTTGAAGGGCCTGCATGAATAAGGGCTCGTCGGGCACCGCCTCGGCAAAGATCTCCATCGACGATCTCAATTTAAGCGCGTCGACCGCGCCGAGAATTTGCTCCGGCCGGCTCGATGCCAGGTGCGCCAGGATCGCTCGGGCGCATTCTCGCAAGCGATGGCCGAGCACCGGATGTTGAGCGTAGGCGCGCGCTTCATCGACGCCCCTCAGGCCGTAAAACCTCGCCGTCGGGCTTCGGCCGAGGTCGCGGTGCTGGGGGAAGATGAACCACATCCAGTGGGTGCGCTTCTGGCCAGCGTGCAACTCGGCCAAAGCCTGTTCAAATACTCCGCCTGCCTGAGCCTCGATGAAGCGACTGAGAGTGAAAGGATCGTCGGTCATGCCCGCGCCATAGCGCAGGCGGCGTTACTTCGCCCGGGTCTTTGTGCCGGCGCTTGCCAGGCGGGGATTGCCGCCGACGCGGCGGCCATGGATCCAGCTCATTCCCTGGCCAAGTGTCATGATCGGCGTGAACTTCGTATTCTGCGAAGCCGGCATCATGCCGTCGCGGTCATCAAGCGCGAAGAAGCCGCTGGCGGTGCGGGCAAGCAGCAGGATGTGTGCGCCGCGCGACGAATGGCGCCCGACGCTGATGTAGAGATCCTTGGGGTCGAAGCCCGCGGCCTTGAGCACCTGCATCTTGGCGATGGCAATATCCTCGGCGTCACCCGAGCCGCGGCGAAGGGTTTCACCGGCGTTGGCCCAGAAATCCGCGACGCCCATATTGTCGAGATCGTGGCTCCAATGGACCGACTGGCTGATCTCCTGCTGGACCATCCGGAGCTTGGCGACAGGATCGAGGTTGGTCGCCGCTGCCGCGAGCCGGAGGACCATCGGGTCCCGGGCGTCGGTCGCAGCCACCCGCCGGAAGCGCGCATCATAGAAGGTTACGCCGGCGTTGAGCGCCACCGTCCCGAACACATCGGGACTTGCCGGACGCGCCAGGATCAGCGGCTGGTTCTTGCGAACGGGCGTTGCCGATCGATCGAGAACCAGCGGGCGATAATTGTCAGGCCTTGAAGGTGTGGCTGCGGCCTCGGTCGACGCGCAGGCCGGGGCCGCGGCCACCAAACAGGCGCCCGCAACGGCTGCTCCAATCGCTCGGATTGTCACGTTTCAGACCTCCCACCCATGAGCCAAATATGATGACTCCGTTGAGCTGTTAACGGAAGCGGTTAACGCAACTCTTTGTAGTTTAACCGACAAATTGTGCCGATTCCGCCACGAAAGGAGCCAAAACGCTAGGAAAGCCGCCAAGTTCCGCGTCCAGATCAAATTGAGTCGAAAGTGTAACGTTTACCAAATCGGCACAAACAATTAACTTTCGTTAGTAATCATTCGCCAAACGAATGGTGAATCCAGCGCCTATTGAAAGTCGGTGCGTACATGGCGCATCGTCCGAGTCGGGGGGTGCCCGGCGATGGCGAAAATATGTTCAGTAGCGGCCTGTCTGATCCTGCTTGGCGGATGCGCCTCGGCACAAACAGCGACGCCCGAGGCGGCGTTGGATGGCCCCTTCCGGTCGGCAAATGAAGCGATCGAGCGGGTCCGCCGCATCGATCCGCAGGTGAATTCGGTCCTGGCGCTCGATCCCGCGGCGATCGAGCGGGCGAGCCGCAGCCTGATGGATTCGAACGTGGCCACGCCGCTCGCCGGCCAGCCGATCCTGATCAAGGACAATGTCGAAGTTGCCGGCCTTCCGACCACCGCCGGCAGCCTGGCCCTGAAGGCCAATGATACGGGTCGCGATGCGCCGATCGTCACGCGGCTGAGGTCCGCGGGGATGGTCATCATCGGCAAGACCAATTTGAGCGAATGGGCCAACATCCGCGACAATAGCAGCATCTCCGGCTGGAGCGCGGTCGGGGGCCAGACCCGCAACCCCTATGCGCTCGATCGCGATCCTTGCGGAAGCTCATCGGGATCGGGCGCGGCAGTCGCCGCCGGCATCGTCGACTATGCAATCGGCACCGAGACCAACGGATCGATCACCTGCCCGGCCTCGGTCAACGGCATCGTCGGATTTAAGCCCAGTGTCGGATTGGTCAGCCGGACCCGCATCGTCCCAATCAGCATCACCCAGGACACGGCCGGGCCGATGACCCGAACCGTTCGTGAGGCGGCGGAGCTGCTGACCGTCCTTGCCGGTAGCGATCCGGCCGACCCGGCAACTGCCGAAGCCGACAGCCGCAAGACCGACTATGCCGCCGGGCTGACAAGCGCTTCCCTGAAAGGGAAAAGGCTTGGCCTGATGCGCTTCGCCACGGGCTTCGGCACCGATGCAGCGCTGGGCTCGGCGCTGGCCGTGCTCCGCGCCCAGGGCGCCGAAATTGTCGAGATCAAGGAGCTGGGCGGCGCCAAGGACGGACCCAAGCAGCTGCCGGTGCTGCTGACGGAATTCAAGGTGGGCCTGAACGCGTACCTCGCCACCACGCCGCCGAGCGTGACGACGCGGACGCTGGCGGACATCATCGCCTTCAACAAAGCGGATCCGCGCGAGCTGGCGCTGTTCGGGCAGGACCTGTTCGAAAAGGCCGAGGCGACCAAGGGGCTCGACGATCCGGACTACAAGAAGGCGCGTGACGAAGGCATTGCCTATGCGGGCAAGAACGGCATCGACCGGCTGCTTCGAGACAATAAGGTCGACGCGCTGATCGGGCCGACCGTGTCGGCGGCCTGGCCGATCGACGCCGTCCATGGCGACCAATATCCGGGCGGCGGCGCGGGCTATCTGGCGGCGATTGCCGGCTATCCGCACCTCACCGTGCCGATGGGGATGGTGAAAGGCCTGCCGGTGGGGCTGAGCTTCATCGGCCCCAAATGGTCGGAAGCGCTGCTGCTCGGCCTTGGCTATGCCTATGAACAGGCGCGCGGCCCGCTGCCCGCCCCGCGTTTCCTGCCGTCGATCGAGCAGGCACCGGAGATTGCGCCGCTGCTGGAGAAGCCGGCCAGGCCGTAAGCTAGGCGGTGAGTTTCAGGGCGGCGATGCAGCCGACGATGCCGAGGATCAGCAACAGGCGAAGCGTCGTCGTCGGTTCATCGAAGAAAGCCATTCCGACCATCACCGTGCCGACCGCGCCGATCCCGCCCCAGACGGCATAGGCGGTACCCATTGGAATGGTCCTAGCGGCGAGTTCCAGCAGGCCCATGCTGATCGCCACCGAAACCAGGAAGGCCAGCGTCCAGGGGACGTTTCGAAAGCCTTCGACGAAGCGCAATGACGTGGTGAAGCCTACCTCGAACAGGCCGCCAAGGATCAGCCAGAACCAGGCCATGCCCCACCCTCTCTGCTGGCGGCTGGACCAGCCGCGCGGTTGCGTTATCTTCGCGCCTCATGACAGCCCGGCAGACCATCGGCAATCGCATCGCGCCGCCAAAGTTCATCCTGTTTTTCACCCTGCTGTTCGTCGGCGTCGGCATCGGCCTTGCGTATCTGCCGCGGCCGTGGGCGATCATGGCCGGGTTTGACGTTGCAGCCACCGCCTTCCTGTTGGTCTGCATCCCGCTGTTTCGCCACGAAGCCAAGGCCATGCGCCAGGCGGCAAAGGAGAATGACGCCAATCGTGTCATATTGCTGATCGTGTCGCTGGTGGTGTCGCTGGTGATCCTGATCACGATTGCGGGCGAAATGGTCGGCGAGGGCGCGCCCACGCTGGTCGACAAGGCGCTGATCGTGGTCACGCTTGCCCTTGCGTGGATCGGCGCCAACACCGTCTACACGCTTCACTATGCGCATCTCTATTATTCCAGCGACGATGGCGGGAAGGATCGCGGCGGCCTTGACTTCCCCGGCGACCGGCCTGAGCCGGACTATCTCGACTTCGTCTATTTTGCCTTCACGCTGGGAGCCGCGCTGCAGACGTCGGACGTAATGGTGACGTCGCCCGGTATTCGCCGGATCGTCATCCTGCATTGCCTTGAGGCGTTCATCTTCAACACGGTCGTCCTGGCCTTGGCGATCGGCATCCTGACCGGTTAGTTCAGGCGGTCGCTTCGAGCGCCGGATGGTCGACCTTGCGGGTCCGCGCGGCGGCCAGGCAGCCGGCCACGATCAGCGAAGCGCCAAGGAGGGTGAACAGCGAGACATGCTCGCCGAAGCGCAGCCAGCCGAGCAGCATCGCCCACAGGAAGGACGTATATTCGGTGGTAGACAGATAGGCCGCGCCGGCCCGGGCGTAGCCCCAGCCGAGCAGCATCAGCGAGCCGATCGCCAGTCCCGCGGCGAGCACCAACTCGCCCCAATGGCCGGCCGGTAGCTGGGGCACGCCACTGACCGCCGCCCACATCATCAGCACGAACCCAATCACCAGATTCTGAAAGAAGGCGATCTCGATCGGCCCGGCATGCTGGGCCTGGCGCCGCATGACGATGATGTTGAAGGCGTAGATGACGGCCGAGCAGAGTATGGCGAAGCTGCCGAGCAGGGCCTCGGGGCCGAGGTCGGCCTTGGCCTGGCCGATGAAAATCACGACCACGCCGGCAAAGGCGGCGAGCGAGCCGCCGACGGTCCGCCGGCCGATCGGCTCCTTCAGGATCGCCGCCGCCAGCACCAGCGCGATCAGCGGGGCGATGAAGGTCAGCGCCACCGCCTGGGCCATCGGCACCCGGGCGAGGCCCCAGAAGAACAGGATCGCCATCGGCACCATCATCGTCCCGCGCAGCAGGTGAAGGCGCAGCGGTACGCCGCGCGGCCAGGGATTGCGGGTGACGAGGAACGGAATGGCCGCGAGCAGGATGCCAATCAACGAGCGCCACAACAGTGTGGGGAAGGTGCCGATCGCCAGGGTCAGCCCCTTCATCACCATGTCCATGATCGAAAACAGCGCGATGCCGAGCACCGCGGCAACATAGGCAGGGACAGGGCTGTGCGGGGCGCTCATCCGCGCCGCTTTAGCCGAAGCGGACGCCCGTTCCAGCCCTAGCGCAGGACCATCGTGTCCTTGTGAATCTCGAGCGAGCCGAATTGGGCGAGAAAGGTCTGGCCGAGGAGCGAACGGTCGCCCCCCTCCAGGATGACCGCCGGCGTGTCGTTGACCGATTTCAGGCCCAGCTCGACCCGATTGAGTTTGACCCAATGGCCGCGCACCTGCCCGGAAGCACCCGTTCCGATCACTTCCGCCTGGCTGGAGTCGAACGCCAGCCCCGCCCGTTGGGCGTCCGCGGCCGAAAGGGCGATGCCGGTTGCGCCGGTGTCGACGAGAAAATGGATGGTCGCCCCGTTGACCCTGGCATCGGCATAGAAATGGCCGTCGAACGAGCGTTCCAGCGTGACGGAACCCGAGCCCGCTTCATCGCCTGGCGATTTCGGCTCATTCTGTTCGAGTTCGGAAACCCGAATGATTTCCCGCTGACCATCGCCGGGAGTGGACATGCTCGACGGCATCAGCGCGCCGACCAGCGTCGCGCCGAAGATGATCATGATCGCCAGACGAAGCATGCGCCAAGCTTAAGCGAGGAAGGTAAAGAGGGTTTGAATCCTACTTGAGCACCATATAGTCGCCGGACATCTGGACTTGCCCCATCCGCGACAGATAGGCCTGGCCAAGCAGCGACAGGTTCGATCCTTCAAGCACCGCAGCGGGGACGTTCTCGACGCGCTTGCCATCGACCTCGACGCTGTCGAGCATGATATCCTGGCCTCTGACCGGTCCGGACGCGCCTTCCCCAACGACTTCGAATTCCGCCGGATTGACAGGAATCCCGAGCCGGCGCGCATCGTCGACCGTCAGCACCACGACCGTTGCTCCAGTGTCGACGACGAAATGCACCAGCTCTTTGTCGTTGATCCTGGCGTGGGTGTAGAAATGGCCGTTCGACTTGCGCTCGAGCACGGTTTCCCTGCGTTCGCCAGGTTGAACGGCGCCAGCTGCAACGTGCGATTCCTCACCCGACGGCCAGGCAAGGCCGATCACCAGGCCAATTACCACCATGATGACAAGTGCTCGTCCCATCGCCGCGGCATACGGCGGCAGGGGTTAGCAAAATATTATTCGGCGGCTTCGCTCGGCGCGCTTTCGCCGCTGTCCCCGGCAGCGGCATTGCTCGCCTCGATCTCGGCCGCCTTCTGCTCGACCAGCCGAACGATATGGTCGATCATCTCCTCATCGCGGACATGATGGTCGGTAATGCCCGACAGATAGACCATATGCTTGCCCTGGCCTCCGCCGGTGATGCCGATATCGGTCTCGCGGGCCTCGCCGGGACCGTTGACCACACAACCCAGCACCGACAGCGACATTGGGGTCCGTATGTGCTGCAGCCGTTCCTCGAGCTTTTCGACGGTGCGGATGACATCGAATCCCTGCCGCGCGCAGCTTGGGCATGAAACCACCCTGACCCCGCGGTTGCGGATGCCCAGGCACTTGAGAATTTCGTAGCCGACCCGAACCTCTTCCTCCGGCTCGGCCGAAAGCGAGACGCGGATGGTATCGCCGATCCCGGCCCACAGCAGCGAACCGATGCCGATCGCCGATTTGACGGTCCCGCCGGTGAGGCCGCCGGCCTCGGTGATGCCGAGGTGCAGCGGGCAATCGACCGCGTCGGCCAGCTGCTGGTAGGCGGCGACGGCGAGGAACACGTCGCTGGCCTTTACCGCCACCTTATATTCGCGGAAATCATGGTCCTCGAGGATGCGGATATGATCGAGCGCGCTTTCGACGAGCGCCTCGGGGCAGGGCTCGCCATATTTTTCGAGCAGATCCTTTTCGAGGCTGCCGGCATTGACGCCGATGCGGATCGCGCAGCCATTTGCCTTGGCCGCCGCAATCACTTCCTTGACCCGCTCTTCGGAACCGATGTTGCCGGGATTGATGCGCAGGCAGGCGGCGCCGGCGTCGGCCGCCTCCAGCGCCCGCTTATAGTGGAAATGGATATCGGCCACGATCGGCACGCTGGCGGCTCGCACGATTTCCTTGAGCGCGGCCGTCGATTCCACATCCGGACAGGATACCCGGACAATATCAGCTCCCGCCTCCTCGCAACGGCGGATCTGGTCGATCGTCGCCCTGGCGTCGGAGGTCGGCGTGTTGGTCATCGTCTGGACGGTAACCGGCGCGTCGCCACCTACGGCGACATTGCCGACCATGATCTGGCGAGACTGGCGGCGCGCGATGTCGCGCCACGGGCGGATTGAGGACATGGCGGCCATATAGGCGCGCGTTGCGTTCCGGCCAAGGAAAACGGCTGATTCGCCGTAGTTAACAGCCCATGTTATGGGGGCGTCGCAATAGGGTAACTGGCGGGGTGGCTGATGGCCGAGCTTGCCCAACTGGCGCGTAGCATTCGCGGGGCCACCTCTCGCGCGCGAAGTCATGCGTCGGATCGGCGCTACATGGCCTTCCTCAGTTACAGCCACCAGGATGGCGCCATTGCCGACTGGCTTCATGAAGAACTTGAAGAATTTCGGGTTCCGCCGCGCCTGATCGGAAAGCTGACGGAACATGGTCCCGTCCCCAAGCGGCTGGCGCCGATTTTCCGCGACCGGCAGGAATTGGCTGCCGCATCCGACCTCAGCGAGGAAATTGAGGAAGCGATTGCCGGTTCGCGATTCATGATCGTGCTCTGCTCGCCGGCCGCCGCCCGCTCGCACTGGATCGACAAGGAGATCGCCTGCTTCAAGCGGCTCCATCGCGAAGACCGCATCCTGGCAGCGATCATCAACGGCGAACCATTCGCCAGCGACAACCCCGACAGAGCCGCCGAGGAATGTTTCCCGCAGGCTCTGCGCGTCCATTTCGATCGGCGCGGGCGCCCAACCGCGCAGCGCGCCGAACCGATCGCCGCCGACCTTCGCGAGCATGCCGACGGGAGGAAGATGGGCTTCCTCAAGATCGCCGCCGGGATGATCGGTGTCGGGCTCGACGATCTTGCCCAGCGCGAAGCGCAGCGGCGGCACCGCCGGCTATACGCCATAACCGCCGCGTCGGTCGCCGGGATGCTGTTCACCACGGGGCTGGCCTATACCGCCATCGAAGCGCGCGACGAGGCACGCGACCAGCGGCGCGAGGCCGAGGGCCTGATCGGTTTCATGCTCGGCGACTTGCGCGAGAAACTCGAGCCGGTCGGGCGTCTCGACGTCCTCGACGCGGTCGGGGCGCGCGCACTCGCCTATTTCGAAAAGCAGGACAAGTCGCAGCTGTCGGACGAAGCGCTCGCCCAGCAGTGGAAGGCGCTGACCTTGATGGGCGAGATTGCCGCCAACCGCGGCGACATGAATGGCGCACTTCGGCGTTATCGCGAAGCGCTGGCCGGAACTGCCGAAGCGCTGCGCCGGCATCCCAGCGATCCCCAGCGCATGTTCGATCATGCCCAGAGCGTCTACTTCGTGGGGTCTGTCGCGCTGGACCGAGGCCTGATCGACGAGGCGGCCACCCAGTTCCGCGAATATCGTCGGCTGTCCCAGCGGATGATCGCGGCCGATCCACGGAATCTGAAATGGCAGCTCGAGGGCGTTTATGCGGCGGGCAACCTCGGCCGGGTCGAGATCAAGCAGGCCCGCTATTCCGATGCGGCGGCCACCTTCCAATCGTCGGTAGCAGCCATGGATTCGCTGACCTCGGCCGAGCCGGCCAACCGGGAGTTTCAAGAGCTCCAGCTGGAAGCAGTCGGCTACCACGCCGATGCACTCGATGGCGCCGGCAAGCTGGATCAGGCCATCTCGGAACGCGAGCGGCAGCTCAGTCTCCTGGCGCCTTACCTCGCCCAAGAACGGCCCGATGCCGACCTTCGGCAAAAGGCGATGATCGGAAACATGCATTTGTCGCTGCTTCGCTTTGCCCGCGGCGATACCAGCCGTGCGCTCGATCATGCGTCGGCGGCCGTGGAAATCGGCCATCGGCTCGTCGAGCTGGAGCCAGGCAACGCCGACTGGACAGGCCGAAGCGCCAGCACCGAGCTCCTGCAGGCCCTGCTGCTCCTGCGGTCGGGCCGGGCCAATGAAGCCAGGGCTGCCGCCGACAGCGGCTGCAACAAGGCCGGCCAGCTGGTCGACCGCGATCCAACCGTTGCCGCGTGGCGCGAGGCCAGCCGGCGATGCTTGGCCCTGCGCGCCGAACTGGCGGTCGCCGCAGGCTCGAAAGGCGAGGCCTTGGCCCTCGCCCGGCAGGTGCTGGACGCGGTCATGGCCGAGCGCGCCGGAAGCTTGAGCGACCGGTTTGCACTAGGCCAGGCCCATAAGCTGGTCGGCGACATTTTGTGGCGTAGCGGCAATCGCGCCGGGGCCAGGGCCGCATGGCAGGCCGGGATCGCCGCCTGGCCAAAGGGAGTCACCGAAACACCCCGCCAGATGGCGGAGCGTGGCGAGATGCTGCGCGGAATTGGTCAGCGTGCCGAAGGAATGCAAATCGCATCGCGGTTGGCCGCGATGGGATACCGCCAGTCACTCAGCAATCGTGCAGGGGTTTAGCAAGCGTGAAGGGGGCAAAATCATGCCATATGTACGGAACAAGAGCATCAGCGTGGTCATCACCAAGACCGGGCCAAAATCGGCCACATTCGCGTTGAACGAAAATAACGGCAAAGGCCCAACCGACGAAATCAGGTTTCACAACAACAAGCATCCCGGCCTTGTCGTATATTTCAACATCAAGGATCCAGATGGCACTGACCTTGAATTCAGACCTGACCCCGGCGATTCAATGTGCGTCGCGGCGCCGATCGGGACGGGAAAGAATCCGCCGCCGTGCCCGCCACCCAATGGGGCCAAATGGGCTGGATTCGTGCCGCTAAGCGTCGAGAAGGACAAAGGTGGAAAACGTACCCAGCTCATCGCTTACTTCCGCAATGAGACCGAGGCGAAATGCCGATTCGCGCTTCGGTTTCTGTGGCCTGATGGCACTCCTGAAGACTATGACCCGATCGGCGATGGCGCGAACGGCCTAAGGGCATAGGATGGGGCGGTTCGGCGTCCCGGCCGCCGGCCCCACATTGAATATGCGAATGTAACGTCAACAAGAGCAGGGGTGCGCAATGCCACCGAAACCAAAGGACATCGATGTCGATGTCGTAATCACCCAAGGCCCGGGCGGGCCAACCGACCTCCAGTTCGAGCTAAGCCCAGGTGGGGACAGGATTGAGGTCAAGAACGACAATCACCCGGGCGCCATCGTGTGTTTCAACATAGACGACCGGGCGGGCAGCGGACTCGCGTTCCAACCGAATCCGGCCAATGCACTTTGGGTAGCGCCGCCGATAGGGCCCGACGCGCCGCCGCCGCCATGTCCCAATGGCCCATCCATCTGGGCAGGGTTCTTGCCGCTCAGCGTCGAACAGAACAATGCCGGAAAGAACACGCGGCTGATTACCTATTATCGCAATGAGAGAAAGGAAAAGTGCAGGTTCGCGCTACGGTTCCTGTGGCCCGATGGAACGCCGAAGGATTACGATCCGATCGGAGATGGAGCGAACGGTCTGAGGAAGTAATCGAATTGGTTGAACGATGACCGAGCCCCAGCACATTCGGGAACCCGCGCACGCGGCCGCTGCGGCACCGCCACGCCCGCCGTTCGCATTCCGGCTGGGCGTGACCGGCCATCGTTCGGGATCGATGGGACCGGCGGCCCGGACCGTCGTCGACCGGATTTCGGACGCGGTCCGCGACGTTACTACGGTGGCGCTCGACCAATATCTGGCCAACCGGGATTGGTTCGGCCAGTCGCCGCCGCAGCTGCTGATGGTTTCACCCCTGGCGGACGGCGCCGATCAGATCGCGGCGAATGCGGCGCTCGCCAATGGCTATGCGCTGCACGTCGTGCTGCCCTTCTCCCGGGAACAGACCCGCGCCGAAGTGGCCGAGCCGTTCCGCGAGGAGTTCGACCGGCTGGCCGATTCCGCCGGCTGCCTGCTCGAATTGCCAGGCAAGCCGGCCGAGCCGCTGGAGGCCTATGTCATGGCCGGACGCGCCACGCTGGCTCACTGCGATTTGTTGATCGCGGTTTGGGATGGCCAGGTTCCGCGCGGCCGCGGCGGGACGGGCGAGGTGGTCGAACTGGCCATGGCGCGGGGAATCCCGATCATCCATATCCCGATCGATCCCAAGCGGCCGGTGACCCTGCTGTGGAGCGCCTACGACCCCGCCGTCCTGACGCTGCACAGCGACGATATCGACCGCCGGCCATTCGACAATGAGCATCTGGTTGGCCTGCTAAAGCCCTTGCTGGCGCCGCCCACGGACGAGCGCGAGCGGGCCTATCTCACCTCATACTTCAGCGAGCGGCCACGCCGCTTTCGAGCCCGGGTAGAATATCCGCTGTTGCTGGCGACCGCCGGGATCAGCCGCTTCGGGACCAAGGATTTCCAGGCGACCAGTGCAGCCGCCTCTCGCGAAGCGGAATGGCGGCGCTATCGCGAAGGCTGCTCCGACCGCCACGGGGTGAGCCTCCGCCTTGGCCTGCTCGGCGATGCCCATGGGTGGAGCGGCGAGCTGGCGACCTACTTTGCCCAGAATTACCGCAGCGGTCATGTGCTCAACTTCGTCCTGGCGGCGTTGGCAGTGATCATCGGCCTTGCCGGTTTTCTGTTGCCGTCATCCAAGCTGGGCCTGGCAGCAATCGAATTCGTGCTGGCGCTGATCATCATCCTCAACACCCGGTTTGGAGTTCACCATGAATGGCACCGCCGCTGGCTCGACTACCGCCAGCTGGCCGAGCGGCTCCGGCCACTGAGAAGCCTGAAGCTGCTCGCAATCGCCGCTCCTGACCCTCCGGGCAGCGCCGCCAATCCGATCCCGCGCCGCTGGGTCGAATGGTATGCTGCGTCGATCTGGCGGGCGAGCGGCTGTCCCACCGGCCGGATCACGGCCGACGCAGTGCCGGCGCTTGCCGAAGCGATCGCCGCCCATGAAGTCGACCCCCAGGTCGCCTATCACCGGACCAACAGCCGCCAGATCCTGCTGCTCGACCGCCGGCTCGAGAAGATCAGCGCCGCCGCCTTCTGGACAACCATGATCGCCTCGGCTGGAACGATTGCGGCCCTTGTCTGGACCCCCGTACTGGTCGACCAGTGGGGCCATTGGCTGACGCTGATTTCGGCGGGACTGCCGACCATCGGCGCCGCGGTATTCGGAATCCGCTTTCAGGGTGACTTCGGCGGCAGCGCGCTTCGGTCGGACGCAACGGCCGCTTCGCTTGGCAGGCTGGCCGAGGAGCTCCGCGCCGATGGCATCTCGCTGATGCGGGCGGCCGACCTTGGCGAACAGGCTGCGCGGGCGATGCTGGCCGATCTCGCAGAGTGGCGACTCGTCAACCAGCAGCACGATCTGTCGATCACCAGCTAAATTTCAGTGAAATTTGCTAAGCGACGGCCATGCCGATTCGCATTCATGCCGCGCTGTGCGGCCTCGTCGCCCTGTTCGCCTTTGCCGCACCCGCCCAGGCCTATTGGGAATATGGTCATGAAAGCGTGGCGCGGGTCGCCTGGCTGCAGATGCGGCCCGACACGCGCGCCAAGGTTGCCGCGCTGCTTCGCCAGGGCCGATTGCTCGAGACTCCCGAATGCCCGGTGGCGACAATCGAGCAGGCCAGCGTCTGGGCGGACTGCATCAAGCCGCTGGGCGACCGGTTCACCTATGCCTACAGCTGGCACTATCAGAACGTCGACGTGTGCAAGCCGTTCGATTTGAAGGCAGCCTGCAAGGACGGCAATTGCGTGTCGGCGCAGATCGAGCGCAATGCCCGGCTTCTCGCCGACAGGAGCGTGCCGGTGCGCGAGCGGCTGATGGCGCTGGCCTTCCTCACCCATTTCGTCGGCGACCTGCACCAGCCGATGCATGCCGGCGACCATGCCGACCTCGGCGGCAACAAGGTCGCGGCGACCTATGGGATCATTGCCGGCCGGACCAATTTGCATAGCATCTGGGACGGATGGCTGGCCGAACGCGCCATTTCCACCCCTCCCGCCGGTCCCGCGGCGCTGCTCGCCCAGGTTCCACCGGCCGAGCGCGAACGGATAGCCAGCGGCAGCGTCGAGGACTGGAGCCGGGAAATGTGGGGCAAGGCCCGCGACCTCGCCTATCAAACCCTGGTCGGCGATCCATGCGGCGCCGCCCCGGTCGAACGGCCGGTCATGGACGACGCCAGGGTTCGGGAACTGATTCCAGCCGTGCGCCAGGACGTGGTCGAGGGAGGAATCCGGCTCGCGCGATTGATGGACGATGCGCTGGGACCGGAGGCCAGGGCGCCTGGCCAGAAGCGCGGCTAGCGCGTCACGAACCGAGCGATGGCCTCGACCGCTGCAGGCGCAATTGGCAGGTTGGGATCGGCATAAGCGCGAATGTTGGCCGCCCGGTCGGCGCCTTCGGGAACCTTGAGCAGGTGATTGACGCCGGGGAGCAAGAGCAGCTTGGCTCGTGGCTGCGCGGCGGCGAGTTCCCTCGCGTCCGCCACCGTCACCTGAATATCATTGTCCCCTTGAACGATCAGCAGCGGCACCTTTAGCTTTGCGGCAAGCGCGGCCGGATTTTCCGCGAACAGGTCGATCAGGAGGGTTTGGACGTCCTCGGCGAACAGCTTTTGAAGCGGTTTCGGCAGGGTCGCGGCGTCGACCCGTTTGCCGGCTTCGAGGGATTCAATCGCGCCATAGGCCGCGGGCAGATAAGGCGCATTGGCCGGGTTGGCCGCCAATTGCTGGCGCAAGACGGTGCCGATCTTGCGCCCGACCGCGGCGACGGTGATCACGCCGCAAATCCCCGCCGTTCGCTGGGCTGCGGTCAGCGCGACCAAACCACCCTCGCTATGGCCAAGCACCCAAACGCATTGGGCGCCGGTCACGCGACGGATGCTCGAGATCCAGGCATGAGTATCTCTTGCATAATCGGCAATCTTCACCCGGTTGGCATCGACCACCGCTCGCTTGCTGCCGAACATGCCGCGCTTGTCGATCCGCACCGTTGAGACGCCCTTCCTGGCCAGGGCGTCGGCCAGCATGCGGTAAGGGCTGGCCTTGACCCCCAGGGGATTGTTCCCGTCGCGGTCGGTCGGCCCGGACCCGGGAATGACCAAAATGATCGGCGAGCCTTTTCCGGCGTCGACCAGGGTCCCGGCCAGGGGCCCGCCTGGACCCGGGGCGGTGACGGCGCGCTCGGCAGGCTGCGCCGCCGCCAGTGCGGCAACGAACAGGATCATTCGTCACCGCCCCAACGCCAGCGCATGCCGCCCTTGGTCGTCCTGGCAGCGATCACCAGGAAAATGACCGTCGCCGGGAAGATGATCGACAGCAGGATCACCGGCCGCTTGGCGAACAGGAAGGCGCTGCCGATCGTGACGGCGAAATAGACGGCCATGACGAGCCAGCCCTGCCACCTGATCGGCAGGGCCGTGCCAAAGCCGTAGCGCTTGGCCGAAAACCATTCGGGCCGATCATCCATCACTCTTGTCCTTTGGCGGGCGCCCGCGCCTGGCAGGATTGGGCGCTTGGAGTTTCACCCCCCTGGCTTTGAGCGCCTCCCTGATCAGGCATTCGACCTGCGCGTTGACGGAACGCAAATCGGCGGTGGCGGCGCGCTCGACCGCCGCCCATAAGGCGGGATCGACCCTCAGCGGGTAGGCCTTGCGCGCGCCGCCCAACTTCCGCGCCTAGGTGTACAGCGTGCCGGTGTTGACGACGGGCTGGGTATCGCGCTCGCCGCACAGGACGACCATCAGGTTGGACACCATCGCCGCGCGGCGCTCGTCGTCGAGATGGACGACGTTCTTGGCCGAGAGCTGTTCGAGCGCCATTTCCACCATGCCGACCGCGCCGTCGACCAGGGTGCGGCGGGCGGCGACGATCGCCTGGGCTTGCTGCCGGCGGAGCATCGCTCCGGCGATTTCCGTGGCATAGGCGAGGTGGGTGAAGCCGCATTCGTCGATCGTGATACCGGCTACCGCGAGGCGGGCAATCAGCTCCTTCCGAAGCTCGGCACCGACCTCGTCATGATTGCCGCGTAGCGTGATCTCGAGATGTTCGAAGTCGTCATAAGGATAGCGCGAACCGATCGTGCGGATTGCCGCTTCGACCTGCACTCGGACGAATTCCTTGTAATCGTCGACGTCGAACAAAGCCTGGGCCGTATCGACCACGCGCCAGACGATTTGCGCCGCCATCTCGATCGGATTGCCGCGCAGGTCGTTGACCTTGATCTTGTCGCTGATGAAGTTGTTGGCGCGGACCGACACTTTCTTGCGCGCCAGCCACGGCAGCACCCAGCGAAGGCCGGTGGTGCGGTCGGTGCCCTGATAGTCGCCGAACAGCGTGATCGCGGCGGCCTGGTTGGGCTGAAGCATGTAAAAGCCGCAGGCGATGAAGATCAAAGCCAGCGGAGCCACGATCACCGTAACCAGCGCCAGCGTGCTGGGCCGGTCGTTGGCCAGCTGCACGATGCCCCAGATCTGGGCGAGGATCGCCACCAGCAGCAGGAACAGCATCACATAGCCGCTGGCCGTCGAAGCGGTGCGCTCTCGGCTCATATTCAAGGCAATGACATTCGACTCGGTCATTTGTCCCTCCCGTTAATTGATATCATTTTTATATCGATTCAATTTTCGGTCAACTGGAATCGAAAGACGGGCTCCGCTAGGGCGGAACCATGAACTGGAAACTGGTGATCCATGGCGGATCGGGATCGATGCGCCGCGGCGCGCTGACGGAGGAGCTGGACAGGCTGGGCCGTGCTGGCCTCGAAGCCGCGCTCGGCGCCGGCGAGACAATCCTCGCGGGCGGCGGTTCGGCGCTCGACGCCGTCGAGGCGGCATCACGAGTACTTGAGGAAGATCCCTGCTTCAATGCCGGGCGCGGCAGCGTGCTTGCCTATGACGGCCATGTCGAACTGGACGCGTCGATCATGGACGGCCGCGACCGGCGCTGCGGCGCCGTCGCCGGACTCCGCTCGACACGTGCGCCGATCAGTGCCGCGCGGGCAGTGATGGAGCAAAGCCCCCATGTGCTGATGAGCTATGAGGGCGCCGACGATTTTGCCTGCGAGGCCGGGCTGGAGCAGGTGCCCAACCGCTGGTTCGTCACGCCAGAGCGCCGGCGCCAGCTCGACGAGCTATTGGCCAAGGGCGGCGGAGCGTTCGACGCCGACATTAAATATGGGACGGTCGGTGCGGTCGCGTTCGATAGCCACGGCCATGTTGCGGCCGCCACTTCGACCGGCGGGCTGACCGCCAAGCGCTGGGGCCGGATCGGCGATTCGCCGCTGATCGGCGCCGGCACCTATGCCGATGACCGTGCAGCCGCGGTTAGCGCGACGGGGCTTGGCGAGGTGTTCATCCGCGCCGCCGCCGCGCATGATTTGTGCGCGCGGGTCCGTCTTGGCGGCAATGGCATCCAGGAGGCGCTCGACGGAGTATTGGCCGAGGTGAAGGCGCTGGGCGGCAATGGCGGCCTGATCGCCGTGTCGCCCTCGGGCGAAGCCGCCTGGGGCTTCACCACGCCCGGCATGTATCGCGGGTTGGCCGGACCGTGCGGGCGAATGGTCCGGATCTACGACGACGAGGAATCCGAACGATAGGGCAGCGCCTGGCGCGCCCATTCCAGTTCCAGCCGCACGGCTTCTCGCTCCCGTTCGAGAAAGTCAGCAACCGCGCGACGGAATCCCGTGTCGGGGAGGAAATGAACCGATGGCGTTACGACCGGCTCATAGCCCCGGGCCAGCTTGTGCTCGCCCTGCGCCCCGGCCTGGATCGTTTTCAGGCCATGTTCGATCACCCAGTCGATCGCGCGATAGTAACTCAATTCGAAGTGGACGAACGGCCGCTCCTCGAAGGCGCCCCAATAGCGCCCGTAAAGCGTGTCGCCGCCGATAAAATTGAGCGCCCCGGCAATCGGGCGCCCGCCGTCGCACGCCAGGAACATCAGTGCCGCGTCGCCCATCGCCGCGCCAATGCCATCGAACCAGGCGCGGGTCAGATAAGGGCGCCCCCATTTGCGGGCCCCGGTATGCTGGTAGAAATTCCACATCGCGTCCCAATGGGCCGGTTCGATCTCGGCCCCGCGCAGGGCCACAATCTGCAGCCCCCCGGCCGCCGCGGCACGTTCCTTGCGGATCGACTTGCGCTTGCGGCTCGACAATGCGCCGAGAAACTCGTCGAAGCTTGCATAGCCGCGGTTGAGCCAATGAAATTGCAGGCCGTCGCGGCGGAGCCAGCCGCGGGCTTCGGCCGCCATCGATTCCTCCTCGGTGAGGAAGGTGATGTGGGCCGACGACAGGCCGTTCTGCACCGTCACCGTTTCGAGCGCGGCGAGCAGCGCGTTGCGATCTTCACCAAGAAGCCGCGGCCCGACGCAGGGCGTGAACGGAACCGCGACCTGCAGCTTGGGATAATAGGCCCCGCCGGCTCGCTCCCAGGCGTCCGCCCAGCCGTGGTCGAACACATATTCGCCCTGGCTGTGAGTCTTGAGATAGGCCGGCGCCGCCGCAGTAACGCGCCCTTCGCGTTCGACCATGATCGGCAGCGGCGTCCAGCCGCTCGCGTCGCCAACGCTGCCCGACGCTTCAAGCAACGAGAGAAAAGCATGGCTCAGAAAAGGTTCGCCCGGACCCGCCAATCCATCCCATTGGCCCGCGGGCAGATCGGCCACGCCTCGGGCGATCCGTGCGACAATTTCAGCTTCGCGGTCGGCCATCGCCTTCCCAGATAAGCGCGTCCGCGTGAATTTCAGCTGTCTGGCGATCGCCAGCCGAGCGGATCGTCCAGCTGTAGACCCATCTCGCCTTGCGCTCCCTGGCGGCCCAGGGCCGCGCGATGACTCCGCAATCGATCGCCAGGAATTGCGCCGAACTGGCCCGAAGGCAGCGCCAGCGGTCGAACGCCGATGCGTTGCGGGAGATAACGAGGCCACGTTGCACCTCAGCGGCGTGTCGCGCCAGCCATTTGCCGACCGCCGGCTCGAAACTCATCACGCCGACCGGTCCGTCGTAGCCGACAAGATCCGCCACGACCGCTTCAGCCAGCTTCGCGGCATTGCCACCCCGGCATTTCAATTCGATCAGCATTGGCACTCGGCCGCCGATCACCTCAAGCAAGTCGAGCAGCCGCGGCATATGTTCATTGCTGCCGAGCAACCGTTGCCCGGCCAGCATGGCTGCCGGCGTCGCTTCGATCGTCAAGGCGGAGGCGCAGAGGCGCTGCAGGTCATGATCATGAAAGACCACGACCTTGCCGTCAGCCGACAAGCGTACGTCGCACTCGATCCCCGCCCCCGCCTCGATCGCAGCGCGGAACGCGGCCAGGCTGTTTTCAGGAACGCCCGGTCCATGGAGCCCGCGATGCGCGAACCCCCTCGGGCCAGGATCTAGCGGATCAGGATTTGACCTGAACGACTGCATCCACCTCGACCGCGCAGCCGAGCGGGAGGACCGGCACGCCCACGGCCGAACGCGCATGACGACCGGCTTCGCCGAACACGTCCTGCATCAGTTCGGACGCGCCATTGGCGACTTTGGGCTGGTCGGTGAAATCGCCATGGCTGTTGACGAACACGCCAAGCTTCACGACGCGCTCGACCCGGTCGAGCGAGCCGAGGGCAGCCTTGAGCTGAGCCAGCAGCATGATGCCGCAGCGGCGCGCCGCCGCCTGCCCCGCCTCGAGGTCCATATTCTCGCCGAGCCGGCCCTTGATGAGGTTGCCGTCTTCGCCGAAGCTGACCTGGCCCGAAACGTGCATCAGGCCGTTGGCCTCGACGGTCGGGACATAAGCCGCCACCGGGGCGGCGGGCTCGGGAAGGGTGATGCCGAGTTCGGCGAGGCGCTGTTCGATGCTCATGGGGCGCGCTTGGCGCTCAACATGCCCAACGTCAACCCTCGCGGCGATGCACTGCGAAGCCGCCCCAGCTCTGATTGACCGGCATGAGCTCGAGCGTGTTGATGTTGAGGTGCGGTGGCAGGCTCGCCACCCACCAGATCGTCCCGGCAATGTCTTCGGCGGTCATCGGGTCCATATTGGCATAGAGCGCGTCGCTCGCAGCCTGATCGCCGCCAGTCCGCACCAGGGTGAACTCGGTTTCGACCATGCCCGGCTCGATCGACGTCACCCGCACGCCGGTGCCCTGCAGGTCGCAGCGCAGGCCGAGCGAGAATTGGCGGACGAAGGCCTTGGTCCCGGCATAGACCGCGCCGCCGCGATAGGGATAGGTCGCCGCGACGGACGCCAGGTTGATGATCGAGCCCTTGCGCTCGATCAGCCGGGGCAGCAGTGCGCGGGTCAGCGCAACCAGGCCGGTGACATTGGTGTCGATCGCGACGTCGAGCGGGTCCTGGTCCGCATCCTGCAGATTGCTCATCGGCGGGGCCAGCCCGGCATTGTTGAGCAGCAGGTCGATCTCCCGATAGCGATCGGGCAGCGCCGCGAGCGCCGAGCCAAAATCACCCGGCGCGCGCATGTCGAGCAACAGCGGAAGGAAGAAATCACCGAGTTCCTCGGCCAGCGCATCGAGCCGGTCGCGGCGACGGCCCGTACCGATCACCTGCCATCCCTCGCTGGCGAACCTGCGCGCGCTTGCAGCGCCGATCCCGGCGGTAGCGCCAGTGATGAAGATGGTCTTGGTCATTTCAGCCTTTCCAAAATCCAGGGCGTTGCGGTCGGCCAGTCGTCGATCCGCGCATGGGCGAACTCGGCGGTCGGCACGGCCGGCGCCAATAGCGGTTCGGCGACCATATGCAGCCGGTGTACTTCAGGTGCATGTTCCGCAACCGAGGCGTGATGCACCGGTAAATCGTCGACGAAGACGGTTGCCCCTGCCCCGTATCGGTCGATGATCGCCTTGGCGGGAATGCCCTTGCCGCCGCGGTTGCAGACCACCTCGTGCCCGATGCCGTGCCTGGCGAGCTGGTCGACGCGCCAGGGATGGGCCTCGTCGCCCAAATTGGTGAGAATGACGATGTTGGCGATTTCGCCGATCCGGCCGAGGGCCTCGAGCGCGCCGGGCACCAGCGTCTGGCGATGCATCTCGCCCCGAAAGAATTCAGTGAGCAACGGCCAAACCTGCTCCCGGTCGACCAGCTCGCCGCTGCTGCGATGGGTCAAGGCTTCGGCAAATTGCCCGGTCTCGAAGGCGAAGCGGATGTCGTGGGCCTCGCCCAGCCAGGCGTCAAAATGGGACACCATGTGCAGCAGCACTTCGTCGCAATCGGTGATCAGCAAGGGGCGCTTCACCGCTCCAGCTCCGAACGGATGGATACAAGTTTTTCCGGTTTGATTCCAATCGCTTGGGCAACCTCTACCAAGTCCGGTTCATGGGCTTCGAGAAAAGCCAGCAGCGCGGCCAGCAGGCCCCTTTCACCGGCCCGGGCGCGGAGCTCGTCCGCGTCCAGCCCGGTGAGGTCGAGGAACCTCCGGGCGCGCCGTTCGTCGGTTAGCGTCGCTGCAAGCGCCGCAAGTGCCAGCGCTTCGGCGTCGCCGGGTCCATCGTTTGTCCTGTGGGTTAACATCGCTTACTGCGGTTTCTCAGCATTCGGGGGGTGATTGATTGGCCAAGATCCTGGTTGTCGAGGACAACGCCCTCAACATCAAGTTGTTCTGCGACTTGTTGACGGCGCACGGTCATGAAACCGAGCCGGTGACCGACAGCCGCGACGCGCTCGAAAGAGCGCGCGCCTTCCGTCCCGATCTGGTGATTACCGACATCCAGCTGCCTTACATCACGGGCATTGAGCTGATGGAGTTGCTGCGCGCCGATGACCAATTGAAAAATGTGCCGATCATGGCGGTCACTGCCTATGCCGCGGTCGGAGACGACGAGCGGTTCAAGGCCGCGGGCGCGCAGGCCTATGTCTCCAAGCCGATTTCGGTGATGCGGTTCGCCGAGACGGTAGACCAGCTTCTTGCCGAGAGCAGCGGCGTCGAGGGGCCTAGCCAAAACAACCATTGATTGGCGCGGCGAGACGATCGGTCAGCCAACAGCCTAGTCGAACAGGCTGGACACCGACGTTTCGTCGGCGATGCGGTGGATTGCCTCGCCGAACAACGGGGCGATGGTCAGGCGACGGAGCTTGTCGTTATCCTTTAGACCTTCGCCATAGATGGAATCGGTAACCACCAGTTCGGTCAGCACGCTGGCCGCAACGCGAGCCACGGCCGCGCCCGACAGCACGCCATGGCTGCAATAGGCGATGACCTCGGTCGCGCCCTGCTCCTTCAGTGCGGCCGCGGCGTTGCACAATGTCCCGGCACTATCGACGATGTCATCGACCAGGATGCAGCAATGACCCTCGACGTCGCCGATGATGTTCATCACTTCGGATTCGCCGGCCCGTTCGCGGCGTTTGTCGACGATTGCCAGCGGAGCGTTGTCGAGCCGCTTGGCAAGGCTGCGGGCGCGGACCACGCCGCCGACGTCGGGCGACACGACCATCAGCTTCTTGCCCGAGTAGCGAGCCTGGATGTCCGCCGCCATCACCGGCGCGGCCCACAGATTGTCCGTCGGAATATCGAAGAAGCCCTGAATCTGGCCGGCATGGAGATCCATCGTCAGGACCCGGTCGGCGCCGGCGACGGTAATCAGGTTCGCGACCAGCTTGGCCGAGATCGGCGTGCGGGGGCCGGGCTTCCGGTCCTGCCGGGCGTAGCCGAAATAGGGGATGACCGCAGTGATCCGCTTGGCCGAAGCGCGCTTCAGCGCGTCGATGCAGATCAACAGCTCCATCAGATTGTCATTGGTCGGAAAGCTGGTCGACTGGACCACGAACACATCCTCGCCGCGGACATTCTCCTGGATTTCGACGAACACTTCCTCGTCGGCGAAGCGGCGGACGCTGGCGTCGGTCAGCGGCAGCTCGAGATAATCGGCGATCGCCCGCGCCAGCGGCAGGTTCGAATTCCCGGCGAGCAGTTTCATGCGTGACGATCCCGTGACGATTGGCCAGTTCGCGCCCCTTAGGAAGCGGCGGACAAAGGCGCAAGGTTGCGTAAGGATGGTTCGGCGCTAAATCGGGATTGCCGTGACCGATCGCCTTCGCATCGCACTTTGCCAGCTCGACCAGCGGATCGGCGACCTTTCCGCCAATGCGGATGCGATGCTCGAATGGCGCGCCAAGGCCGCGGTAGAAGGCGCCGACCTGGTCATGGTGCCGGAGCTGCAGCTAGTCGGCTACCCGCCCGAGGACCTGGTATTAAAGCCGGAATTCGTCCGCCAGACGATGGAGGCTGCCGAGCGGCTGGTCGACGCCACGGCCGACGGCGGTCCGGCCCTGTTGTTCGGGACGATCCATTCAGACGAAGGGGTCAATTACAATGCCGTAGTCCTGGCCGAAGGGGGCAAGCTCATCGGCCGGACGCTGAAGCATGAACTCCCCAACTATGGCACCTTCGACGAGAAGCGCATTTTCGCTCACGGCCCCTTGCCCGAACCCATTCAAATTGGTGGCGTGAAGCTGGGCGTGCCGATCTGCGAAGATATTTGGCTGGAATCCGTCTGTCAGCACCTGGCGGATGCGGGCGCGGACATGCTGCTGGTGCCGAACGGCAGTCCCTATGAAACCGA
>Ga0310890_10000034_pt1 | contig 31223 bp, 34 predicted proteins | sample T20D3metaG_FD_203751 | JGI IMG/M metagenome (GOLD analysis project Ga0310890, IMG submission 203751) | Lab incubated soil microbial communities from West Virginia University Organic Research Farm, Morgantown, WV, United States - T20D3 | ecosystem: Environmental > Terrestrial > Soil >... | reverse complement strand
TTATCATTTTCATCTTTACTGCTGTATTATCATTTTTTCTTGGCGAAAAAGAAGACGCCATAATTATTATAATAATAGTAGTTATAAGTGGAATTCTAGGTTTCTGGCAGGAAAAGCGCGCCAACGATGCCGTTAACAAATTATTAGCAATTGTGGAACCAAAATGTAAAGTTATTCGAGATGGCATATTACAGGAAGTAGTTTCGGAGGTTGTGATTCCAGGTGACATAGTTTTCCTTAAATCAGGGGACAGTGTGCCTGCAGACTGCCTGATTTTGGAATGCAATAATCTCTTTGTAAACGAAGCAACACTAACTGGTGAAAGCTATCCATCAGAAAAATCTATCCATATTTTGTCAAAAGAAACACCGTTAAGAGATCGCGAAAATTGTCTTTTTAAGGGAACGTTTATTGTGAGTGGAGCAGCTAAGGCAATAGTAACAAGAACTGGAGCCTATACGGAATTAGGAAATATCTCAGAGAGTCTCAAACAAAGAGCCCCTGAAACGGAATTTGAACATGGAGTAAGACGATTTGGTTACTTCCTTTTGGAAATTACGTTGATGTTAGTTATTTCTACATTCGTAATCAACATCTATTTTCATCGACCGGTGCTGGATTCATTTCTTTTCTCATTGGCATTAGCGATAGGAATAACCCCACAACTTCTCCCTGCAATAATAAGTGTAAGCCTTGCTCATGGAGCCAAGCGTATGGCAACGCACAAGGTTATTGTGAAACGTCTTGCATCTATAGAAAATCTCGGTAGTATGAATATCCTGTGCTCAGATAAGACTGGAACCCTGACAGATGGAGAAGTGAAAATACATTCAGCAATGGACGCTCAGGGAAATCATAGCGAACAGGTGCTCCTATATGCTTACCTTAATGCATTCTATGAAACAGGATTTGTAAACCCTATAGATAAAGCTATTAGAGACTTTCGTCAATTTGATACGTCGTCCTACACAAAGTTAGGCGAAGTTCCCTATGACTTTATCCGTAAGAGATTAAGTATCTTTGTTTCCGGAAATAACGGCAATAACTCCCGTATTATAGTAACGAAAGGTGCATTACAGAATGTGGTTTCTATTTGTTCTAATTCAGAAGCAGCATCAGGAGAGATATTAGATATGTCAAACGTGGGAATTCAAATCCAGGATAAATATGAAGAGCTTGGTAAGAAAGGTTTCCGTGTTCTGGGTATATCCTACAAATTAATGCCCGACTCTTGCAACTCCATTAGCAAAAATGATGAAGTTAATATGACTTTTGCTGGATTCCTTGTGCTTTTTGATCCTGTGAAAGCGGATGTTACAGAATCCATAAACGAGCTTAAGAAGCTTGGGGTCTCTTTAAAACTCATAACTGGCGACAATAAGCATGTTGCTGCCTTCGTTGGACAGAGTGTTGGCCTGTCTACGTCCCGCATTCTTACTGGAGCTGACCTCAATCATATTAGCAGTGAAGCATTGGTAAAACTCGCTACCGATATTGATATTTTTGCTGAAATAGCGCCAAATCAGAAAGAACAGATTATTTTGGCATTGAGACGAAGAACCGCAAATGTAGTGGGATACATGGGAGATGGCATTAATGATGCGTCAGCACTACACGTCTCTGATGCAGGTATCTCAGTCGACACAGCTAGCGAAGTATTAAAAGAAACGGCCGATTTTGTTCTTCTTGAGAAGAACTTGGATGTCCTGGTAAAGGGAGTTCAGGAAGGACGAAGGACCTTTGCAAACACGCTGAAATATGTGTTCATGGCGACAAGCGCCAATTTTGGTAACATGTTCAGTATGGCCGGTGCCTCTCTGTTCTTATCATTCCTTCCCTTGCTTCCAAAGCAGATTCTGTTTATGAATCTTTTAACAGATGTTCCAGAAATGACGATATCCACTGATAACGTAGATCCGGAGATGGTGGAAAAGCCCAGGCGATGGGATCTAAAATTTATTACCAAATTCATGCTAGTTTTTGGACTTTTAAGCACGGTATTTGACTATGCGACCTTTGGAGTTCTTATATTTTTACTAAATGCCAATACAGAAGTGTTCAGGACAACTTGGTTTACTGAATCCATTATTTCAGCTTCATTAATAGTACTGGTGATAAGAACTAAAAGACCGTTATTTAAGAGCAGACCGCGAAAATATTTGTTATTAGCAATCCTCGCTATTGCTGGTTTGACTATATTACTACCCTACACTCCCTTGGGTCAAATATTTGAACTTGTGCCACTTCCCATAACAAATTTGATCGCAATTTTGTTAATTGTGCTCACATACATATTTGCTGCAGAAATTACAAAGAGAATATTTTACAGAAAGACTAAATTATAATTATTGCACAGAATAACTAGGTTCGAATAAAATATTCAATCATATCCTTCCGGGCCCGGAAATCATGTCAAAAATGATTCAGAAATCTCTTTGTGTTTAAGATTGCAATCTTATTATTTGTTGGAATCGAATCGAATCCAATACAAATATGTACCAAAATTCCGACCTTTGTTACTATTAAGGCATTATACAAATATGATTTTCAGAGTTGAAAGTAGTCAAAAATTATGATGGGTCACCTTAAAGGCAATCTGCGGTGAAACTTCATGGTAAATCCGTGGATTTTATCGTAGGAAATTATACAGTTCTCTTCAATTGTTAACGGAATTTTCGACGTATCCTGGAAGCACATTGGACAATTTGTCAACAGCCCGCGACTATTGAAACAAGTGCAACACCAATAGCACCTATCGCACATTACAATGGAATGATCAGGAAAACATTCTCCTGATATAGTTTCTTGCCTTTCATTCAAACTTTCATAAGGCTCAATAGAGAACTCTGGCGAATCTTGTACTATTTGCTGTTTCTTAAGATCCATGATCTCTTTTCCACTTTATATAAAATAAGTAGTTCGAATGCATTGCATTACAATGAACTTATGATGTAGTGCTGTCCTAAAATAATGATTGTTACCTTGACTCTAATTCTGCTTAAAGAAGACTATTTGGAAATCTTTATCCTTGGTTTCCTTCATAACCCCTAGGACGAAAATTCCCGAAGCGACTGCAAGAAATCCAGCTAATTGAATTGTAATATTCAAACCGGATAAATCTTCAAGAAATCCAATTCCTATTGCTCCGAACACAATGCCCAGGTTTCATCCATGTCAAGAAATTGTTGAAGGATGACGTGGATCTGCATCAGAAGATATTTGCTCATCGGGAACAGATGACTTGAGTTCTGTTTGATTACTCTTTATAGTATCTAAGATGTATAACCCAAGCTCTGTCAACTTTATTTTGCTACTTAGGAAGTTGTAATAGTAATCGCCACTCAGGGGAATTCCAAGTGCAGTTTCTTCATTAATCACGCGCTTTCCTGCTTTATCATAAGCTATCACTCCATTTGCCATTGAGAAGTTAATATCGTTGATAGTTAATCCATATTCAAATAGCTCAAGTATTGAAAGGCTTGTTATATCAAGAATGGTTACAATTCTAACTATTATGGGCCTGCTCATGAGGTCGCTGAGGGTAGCCTTATCTATTGGTATCCTCTCGTTCATGGTATAGAAATAACCAAGCAAGTTATTAATTTATCATTTTTATTGAATTAAAATCCTGTTTTAAAACGCATAACCGCACGTGCCGACTGTCCAATATCTTGTTTTGTTAGTAATAATTAGGTTGTTGTTACTGCTAAAATAGCTAACTTTTAAATTTCTGCCACAGTCTGACGATTTTCTCGTCTGAGGATAACAATCGAATATTAATTGAAAATTTATGATCCCTGTATGAAATCTTTATTTCTTTCATCCATAAAGTGTAAAAAGACTGGTCCAGTCCATCTAGAGTCCTTACTACTTTTGCTACTTTTATTATTTTTAGTTGCTCCAGCTTTTTTATTTTTCTATACGTAGAAGAGAGTGGTATATTCAGAGTTGATGAAATCATTTGGGCACTCAACTGTTTTTTATCGAGCAACTTTATTATTTGCAGTGAAGATTCATCTGTTAGAATAAAAAGAATATCCTTTTCAGTAGGACTATCCTTTTCAGTAGGACCATTGTTCAACTTTTAATCACAGCAATAATCACAAGTACAAATCCGGAAATTTCAGTTATTTCCTCGATCATATTCTGGATATTTTTATCACTAATACCAAGAAGATCACCCAAAAGAGTATCACCTATAACAATTAGAAAGAAGCCAAGTGTAAGGAAAAGCATTGGCATATACTTTGTTTTCTTATAAGCTTTAGCTGCAAAATATACTACTAGGAATCCGACCAAAACATGGATTATTACGATACCGAAATAGACGTCCATTTTTATCTAAATAGCTAAATCTTTACCATTACAAATATCTTTGCTATTTTGGTTACTGAACTTCGAGGATAGTTTAAAAATACATAAATCAAAATGTCAATTAGAGAAGAAGTAAAAGTCACCGATTTGCACTGACTTCATCCGGAATACGGCAAGTAGAGGCCCATTCTTATGTTTTACTTTGTTGCACCAATAGATGCTTTGCCTTCCAGATCCTTACTAGTAAAAACAGTTCCGTAGATAGGTGAATCACCGAAATGATTTTCGACTTTAATTGGTTCTAACCAAACTGAGATCACGTTATTGTTAATGATCTTTATCTCAATAGGAACGTTGGTTAATGGACCTTTCTTCATTGTAATAGTTGCAAGGCCACTGTACGTCTTTGTATCGTTTTCAGTATGCAGGTCAGTGAGAGAAAAATTCGAAATTTGGTGCTGGTGTCTAGCCAAACCGCTTAGCATAATCATGGTGAATGTTGCATCGAATTTTGCTGGGTTGGTATGATTGAAATCTGTCTTTGTCTTGTTTATTAGATTGGTTGCCCATTCGCCAGACAAAATCCACGATGGAGAGTTGACTTCTTTCATTTGCTGAATGCTTGCGATACTTCCATAGCTTGAGCCCTTTTCCGTACTACCGATGTCTGAGTATGGCATCGCGTAGGTTAAAACAACCGCGGTTGGTGTAACGACGAATATTAATCCCATCAGTAGCAATGGGACCAATCCTTTTTTCATCTAACTAATCCTTTTACTATTTTGAGGTTCCTGAATTTATAAATTGCAACAGTAGACAAGGCTATCGCCGAGATTTGTAGCACCTTCGAGATGATATCCAATTTGCCTACATAATATTCTACTCCAACAATAGGAACACCCACAGTTCTCGATGCAATATATGTCACTATAAGCGCTGCTGACACTACCCCAGAAGAAATGTATGGCAAGACGCTTCTTTTTGACGTAAAAACCCATGCAGCTAGACCAAAATTAACAAGAGCTATTGCTGAAAAGAACGTTGTTTCAAATAGTTGTTCGCTAGTTTCCCCATCTATTCCAAAAGAAGATGACTCTTTAGCTCCCTGATATTCATCAGAAGCTACAAGACAGTATACGATTCCTATAGAAACAAGAATAGCTGTTAGGGAATAAGGAATAGTTTTGTTGTTTACCAATCTAGGATCACTCTAATATCAAAAAAGAAAATTATAGTAACTTCTCCTTGGCTTGTTCTGCATGTGAAATTGCACCGTTTGTATCACCTTCTTTAAGTGCTTGAATTGCCGCTTCTACGTGCTTCTCGGCATCTACCGAATCAGATTTACCTTCAAGTGCTGATTCTGCGTGGAGAAGTGCTTTTTTTCCTGCAGATTTATCGTCAGCCTTTATTGCCTTAATCCCTTCATCAAGATTTTTCACTACTGGATTTGATGGTAACGATGTTGCGTTAGTCCCGGTAGTATTGGCTGTTGAGCTAGATGTGTTTGAGCCAACTGTTTGATTTGTATATGTTGTTTGTGCATACGAGCCAACTACATTCGTTACTAAGAGTAACGATACTGTTGCAAGTCCCATTAGGACTGCATAAATTGGTTTATTATACATGTCTTAAGATGCACTTTTCGAACTAATAATAAACTTACTTTAAATCTCACAGAATGAGAATGAAAATAAGGTTTTATAAGAGTCAGTTTTCATAATGAACTGATATTTGTTTTGCGTTTTTTATATCAAATAAAGCCATCATAACCTATTTATTCAATATAGAAACAAAAACATTATAATTTGAATTTTGCTCTTAACTAATACTAAGCAACATTGTAACTAAAAATGAATTTTTACAGGATGTCATTATACTATTTCTGAAGTTGAAGGACAAATCAAGGTCGAGATATCAATATTGAGACTTCCTTAATAATATACTATATTATAGTAACACTCCAACGCCATTATTGAGAGTAGCTGATATCACTTGTCTAGAATTTCCTGATAAACGATCGTAAAACAAACACCGCTTGTATAAAACATTAAAACAGTCACGACGTAGATTATCGAAGATCTGTTGTCATCCATATGCGTCATTCGTTTCATATACCTTTACCGATAAGATCGTATAAGGACTGAGTCTACACTGAAGTGCATTGCACGTTTGACTCCATCACTATTTTGGCAGATTAGCACTCAAAGATTTCAGTTGTATGTCCAACAAAAGTATGACACTTACACTTTTTACAAAATTCATAGCCGTCCTTGTCAGTAAAATGGAATCCTTTAGTGTGCCAGCACCAAACGCATATATCGGATTTGTTTAGTATTTCTTCTTGCGACATTTTTCCTTGTATATTAATGGGTAATTTAGAACTAAAAGTATTCGGTTTGCAAGGTAATGCACTGCAAGTATGAATTATTCTATTTGATAACCCTTCAAACTAAGACGAACAGCACTTTACAAATCATCATGAGAAATTTGTTCTTTATCTAGGAATTCTTTAACTTGTCTTGTTCTTTGTGATATAAGTTCTCATTTTTAATCTTCATTTTTTCATCCGTTGGTGCTTCGTGTTCATTGTTGAGTACCACATTCAGGACACTGCAATACTCCGGGTTCATAACAACAATCATTATCTTCTTTTCAATTTCGGAATCAGTATACAGTAAACAAGAATGAATGACACATCCCGTAGTTGGACAGTATTGAGAATGAAGAGGTTCAATGTTAAATTCTTTTATATCGAATATTGGTGATTTTGATTTGTAAATAATTATTGTCGGTTATCTACATTATCTAGCTAGAATGTCGATTTAAGATTTTCATTTAAGATAGACGCAATATTTCGAATCTATCGGATGTATCGGACAAGTATTAGAGGCATTTAGTCAAACGTTAACTCTTACGAAACTAGGAAACTATATGTTTTAAGACTTCAGCTAGATATATGCTGCTTGATGAAGTTACTCATCGCTAACCGAGGAGAGATCGCAACAAGGATAGTCAAGAGCTGTATTAAACTTGACATAATTCCTTGTGGCGTGTATTCTGAAGCGGATAAAAACTCCGTTTATGTAAAATCCCTAAACGATGCTCTGAATATTGGAGGATTTACAGCAACAGATAGCTATCTGAGAATGGATAAGATAGTAAATGCTGCCAAGAAACTCGGTTGTAGTATGGTACACCCAGGCTATGGGTTTCTTGCAGAAAATCTGCAGTTCTCTGAGCTTTGTGCAAAGGAGGGCCTCATTTTCGTCGGACCGTCTCCGGAAGTATTGAAAGTTTCTGGAGATAAATTGAGAGCAAAAGATGTTGCGTCTAAAGTTGCTCCGGTATTGGAGGGAATAGAAGTATCAAAGGAAGAAGAGGCCCTGAAAGTAGCACGTGATATCGGCTACCCAGTTATATTGAAAGCTGCTAGGGGTGGAGGAGGAAGAGGACTGCGGATTGCAAAGTCACCTGATGACATAAGTAAAGTCATTGATACTTCTAGAAATGAATCAATGATTAGCTTTGGTTCAGATAGATTATTTGTAGAAAAATATCTCGAACATCCGAGACATATTGAAGTGCAAATTCTTGGGGATAATTCAACTATAATCCAACTGGGCGAGAGGGAATGTTCTGTTCAGAGGCGTCACCAGAAGCTGATTGAAGAAACACCTTCACCGGCTCTCACAGATGAAATGAGAAAAAGAATTACAGATACCGCCATAGCCATAGTAAAAGAAATGAAATATGATAGCGCGGGAACAGTGGAATTTCTTTTTAAAAATGAGCATTTTTACTTTATGGAAGTTAATTCTAGGATTCAGGTTGAGCATCCGGTAACTGAAGAGGTCACGGGTGTTGACCTAGTGGAGCAACAGCTCAACATAGCCACGGGAGCTGGTCTAACAATAAAACAAGAAGACGTGAAACCAAGAGGACATGCAATAGAGTGTCGCATTAACGCAGAACATCCTTTGAGCTTTATTCCTTTTGCTGGCACGATCAGGTCATTCACTCCTCCCCTTGATACAAAGGATGTAAGAATAGACACAGCACTCTCAGCGGGTAGCACGATACCACCATATTACGACTCGCTTATAGCCAAGCTGATATGCTTTGCTGACACCAGATTTGATGCGATTGAAAAAATGAAGCAGTCTCTTTCTGTGTTTAGGATTTCAGGTATTCCGACAACAATTCCATTTCACTTGTCAGCATTAAATGATACAAGCTTCATAGAAGGTAGCTACGACACATCATTTGTTGACAATTTGAAACCATATTCAGTAATAGATGGAGAGGTAGCGTCTGCTATACTATGCCAGTTGCCAAGGAAAATAAAATTTGTGGTAACTGAAGGTAATTCTAATGAGAATGCTTGGATGAAGAGCAGATTTAGTGATTCTAATTTTGATCATTACTTTTCAATTTCAAGATGGGATTTATAATATATGAAAGTCGATGTTAATGGTAACGAATATAACATAGTCATAATGGGCCATAACGTTCTTGTTAATGGGAAACATTTATCTGCTATATTCTATGAAAACGAAATTACAATAGATGGCAAGAAATTTTATCTAGACTACATGGAAGAAGGTGATCCATCATTGATGATTGTAAACGGAATGGCATACGTTGTTTCTAAACGTTCTGAACCTACTGATTTCATGAAACAAATTAAGGCGCCTATAAGTGGTAGGATAATAGAAGTGTTAGTAAAGTCTGGAGATGACATAAAAAAGGGTCAGCTTCTGTTTGTTCTTGATGCAATGAAGATGCAAAATCAGATTAACTCTCCGACAATAGCCAAAATATCAGATTTAATGGTCCGTATAGGCCAGACTGTAAAAACAGGTGATGTTCTAGCTACTCTTGTGTAAAGCTAAGTTTAGTATCAAAGCATCTGTTACGCTACTTCCATTTTCTAAGGTCACCCTCTAATAAACCGCTTCCCAAGTGTATCCTATCTATATGCTTCGACAATTCGGACTTGTCACTAAATTTAGACTCACAATATGGACAGGTTAAGATGGGAGTTTCAGACGTTTGAGGTTTCTCTAACTCAACAAGATCAATGTTTCTTTCTGGTACATTTCCAGCAAGCGACATTAATGTAACGACGCCAATTATTTTCCCCTGTTCTAATACTGGAAGACGTCGCAAACTCTTTTCTCGCATTATCTTTATAGCTTCAATACATGATGTCTGCTTATCGACTGTAATTAGTGGAGTGGTCATAATTTTTTTTATTTTGGCCTTGTACATCCCCAGACTCTTTGCCACGGCCCGATATATTATATCCCGTTCAGTAACAATACCACTTACCGCCCCGCTTTCAGAATCTCTTACTAATATGCTTGTTACACCATTTTCTTCCATAGTCCTCGCAACTTCATTTATAGATGCAGAATCGTCCAAGATAACAACATTATGGTCCATTACATTAGTAACAGGAGCATCTAGATTCTTGTCTTCAGATAATTTCATTGATATTTATTAGAATAATTTCCATTTATTAAAACTATGTGTATATTGTAAACTTAGAGTATTAATCTCCATCCTTGACATAAATTTGGAGTCGGCATAACTCAAATAAATTAGATTTTGTTGAAGAAACCTAACAGATGGAATATTTTGTAGAACCTCCTCCTTTACATTTTTCTTACGACAAATTTTACCATATTTTATCTTGCAGATTATTCCACATTACTAATATGTATTAATTTAACTTCTCTTGATTATTTTACAACTAACACTGGACAGGGAGCGTTCACGACAACTCCAGTTGCAGTGCTACCAAGCATATAACGGAATTCTGAAACGCTCCTTATGCCAATCACTATGAGATCTATATTTTCTTTATCCGCGTATTCCGCTATTTCATCAATAACAGAAGATTCCGCTTTTATTATCTGTGTTTCTAGGTCAACTCCGGCCGAAACGGATTGTTCGGAAATATTATCAAGATAGGCATAATCATGTTTAGTTGCGTTTCCAGAATTTTCTTCGGGAAAATATTTGCCGGCGGGGACAACATGGAGTGCCATGACATCCGCGGAAAGTTCTTGACCCAATTTGATTGCATAATCTACGGCTCTCTTTGAATTTTCTGAGCCGTCAAGAGCGACAAGTATTTTTTTTATTTTGAGGTCTTTGTACATGTTACTCAGCTCACTCTTACTGCTTTTGACCCACAATTAGGACATGCAACTTTTCTGTGCTCACGACCGCAGTTCATGCATGAGAAGGTAAGAGGCTTGTATAGGGAGCTCTTACCCAAGCCCCGACCCTGACCAGATTCGAAGGAGAAAAATGACTTGTAATAACCCCTTATTCCTCCCATTCCAGCTTTTCTTAACATAACCTCGGCTCTAATGATATTAAGGGAAAAGAGAACAACTATAGATGCAAGAAATCCAATTGGAAATGGTAGGAGCAAAGATAGTATGACAACTATACCCAGAGAGATTAACATCCATGCGAGTTGATTCTTCCCAGTTAGGTTCTCGTACTCATTAGGATTAGTCATCAGATGAATTATCTTCTTTATGATATTTATCCCCTTGGAGTTTGGTGTATTGCACTGCAATACACTTGCCACCAACTTGAATGAATTTTGTTTACAAAACGCATACCAGGTAAATCCGAATACTGAGCTTGATCAATTCGCTGGTCTTGTTAATGCCAAGTTTGTGCCTATGTAATTAGGTAGCACTTTTCAAGGCGAATATATGGTAGATAACTCGTGTGGGACAAGAGTGGTGATAAGCCTTCAGGTTTGATCCTAAACATAAAAAAAATATGTACTACTATACATAAATTAATTGCATATTTTTAGTGTGAGATTATATGAAAATTCTGATGGTTTCAACTGAATATCCGCCAATGAAGGGTGGCGTTGCACACTATTCTCAGAAGTTGGTCGGTTCCTTAAGGAATGAAGGTTTGAAGGTTTCTGTCGTGTGTAACGAAGCTGGGAGTGGAGACTATACGGGCATCTCCCCGTATAACCGTCACAATTCAGATGTTCTGATAAAGGCAGTTGAAGAATTCAAACCGAACGTGGTTCATGTCCAATATGAACCAGGACTATATGGCATACATCTGGATCCAATAAACCCCAGAAGGACAAATACAAATATTGAATCTTTTTATCACGATTGCACGATTCCCATAGTTACCACATTCCATTCTGCCTATACTTTTGAACAGTGGATGAGATTAATAGTTCCTGTAAGTAGTGGAAGGTTCGGCAGGATGGGAACATTTTTACGAACTATGTATGACTATTGGACCCATCTTCTAAATTACTCTTCATTCAATTCACTAAACAGAGCCAAAATAGGACCTAATAGAGCAGGAATTGTTTTTTCAAAATATCTTCAAAATCTAATACCGGGAAGCTATCTAATATATCATGGATCGGAACCGAGTGTCACCTGTCCTGTAGACAAGACTGAAGTGAGAAAAAAATTTTTACTTCCTGAAGATGTCAACATTGCACTTGCTGTTGGATTTATGACAGCTACCAAGGGATGGGATATCATTAAAAAAATGAGAGTTCCCAATGACTGGAAAATTGTCATAAATTCTTCAAAAAATCATTATAGCAAGGAAAAAATGAAAAAAAGGTTTGAAAATGACGGCGTAATTGATCTCAGCAGAGGATTTCTCGATGACCGAGAGCTGTCATCGCTATTATATTCAGCAGATACGCTTATCCTTCCATACAAGGTAAGTTCTGCTTCGGGGGTAATGTTTGATGGGTTTGCTCATGGCCTTCCATTCATATCAAGCAAAATAGAATTTTTCAAGGAGTTTTCTGATATGGGATTAGGTATATCAGTTGACAGGAATCCTTCCGATTTTTCAGGAGCGCTTCTAGAACTCAAGGGACATTATAAAAAATATAAAGATGCAGTGTCAGAATTTAGTAAGAACCTTAGCTGGAAAGAAGTAGGTAGAAAGCATATTGTACTCTACGAATCAATTGCTAAAACCCCTTTTTAGTCTTAAAAGGTAGATAAACGATAAAGGGTAATACTATTACATGGATCTAAAATTAATCTCTTTGGTTGGGATTTACCGCCATTTATAATAGCATCTAGTATCTTATATGAAATAGGTTATGTCAGATTCTAATAAATCAGATGATGTCGCTGAAGATTTTGATTATCCTGAATCAGGACCTGCAGTAAGCACTAATGAAAGCGGAGTGTCAAAAATCATTTGTCAAATATGCGGTTTGACGTTTTCTTCATATTCTGAATACGAAGTGCATTTTTCTAGTAGTCATACAGATGATTGAAGATGTTATCACCAAAGGAGTAACGACCTAAATAGTCGCGAGGAAAGATAATCAATAATCGTATACTTCTGCCAAGTTCTCAGTTTTGAAATTTGCTTAACTGTCTTCCTTGGCCATTATCTATTGTAATTCGCGTTTCTAATTCACGTTTTTAATATTGTATGGACCATCGTCAACGTGGTGATGCCCAAAGATTCAGGGATTCCTATTTTAAATCCAAAATTGAGGTTTGGCAAAAAGCAGAAGACACGGTTACAATTTTGGAAGTAGCTGTAACAAATGATCAGCAAATCTTGAGTAAATTTTATGCCCTTTCTGATAATTTTTGTCAATAAACTCTGTGATCATGTTTGGATCCTTAGCAATTCGACTAAAGATGTCTTTTTCGGTTATTATACCCACCATTTTGTTATCGGCATCGACAACAATTAACCTTCTTACATTCTTGGAATCCATTAATTTCATTGCTTGACTGATAGAATGATCAGATTTGATAGAAATTATTGGTTTATTCATGAATTTAGTTAGCGGCATCGATAAAAATACTGTCAGTTTACCTAAAGCACGAACGATATCTCTTTCCGTAATTATTCCCACAGGTATTTTGTCATTGCCTTGCTCTTTTATAACAACTACACACCCTATATCATTATCATACATGACCTTGCACGCAGCCATGACATCCTGATTCTCGTTTTCAGTTTTGACGTCGGTTTTCATAACATTCGAAACCAACACTGAATCTAAACTCATTAGGATATCAAGTAAACCACAATATTTGAATGTAAAGTAACGCTAGTAGCGCTAATAGCGTTAATGTCTATTTTGAGCAGATTTTCTTCATTCACTGGGCAAAACAATATCTTAAATCAGCCCAAAAGCACAGAAACGATGCACAAAAACAACTTTCACGTTAGTTAAAAAAGCACTAGCAGTAAGGCAAATTGGAAGAAAAAATTTTTCACTTTGGCAAGATACTTTTCATTCTGGTTCGATAACCAAAAATAGAGAATGGCAGCAAAGATTATAATTTCCGTTGCTGTTCTGAGCAGTATTCGTTATGAGATTAACCTATGAGATTAACCTATGAGACTCTTGCGATCTATGCTTTTGCTGTTGCCCTTGTATCGTTGGGTATTGTAGCAATAGAATCGATAATGGATTCACATGAAGCACTTGCATCTAATGAAAAATGCAATGCTGATGCCATAGATTCATCGTTATGTGTATTAGGAATACCTGACCTCGATTTAAAGGATAATGTTTTCTCAAAGGTGTATGCTGATCCCGTCTCAAACCTATTATTGACATATAAAGATCAGGTGCATGGATTTGAATTCGATTATCCCGTGCACTGGGATCAAATCATAGGAAACAATACAAACAATACGGGAGTTGCCTTCGACCTGAATAATTTAACTACTAGCGGACCCTCTGGTGTGGCTGTTTATACTGAAAGGTTCCAAGAGAATAAGACTCTGAAACAATATCTGAATGATTTTATCCATGCCGAGTATTGTTGCGTTGATAATCAATCCTTGAAGTTTAACGAAAGCAAACTAGGTGGTATACACTCAATGAGTGCTTCTTGGAATCATGTCAACGACAGTAAGAATATAATTGGAAAGAATTGGCTGAATTTTGCAATAAAAGACGGAGTTGTCTACCAAATTTATTACCATACTCCTACTGAACAATCTTTTGACAAGTTCCTTCCAGAAGTAAAAAGTATAGTTAGTTCGTTCAAGTTATCTGATGTCAAAGAATAAAATTCAGGTGTGGTAAACTGCAGAAGACAGGGCATCATTGAGCATAGTTCATATTCTCTTTTTTTAAGACCAGCCGCAAGTACAAAACGGGTTCTAAAATCGTAACGCTATCATTATGAGTTCCACCGAACCCGAATTATTGTTATCAAAAGCAGTAAGGCTAAAGAAGATTTAAAATTTAATCCAAATATTAATTACAAATAATGCCATTTCAGGGCTAAAATACAGAGCTTATATAGTTACGTCCCTTACTAATTAGACCGATGTCTAAAATTCAGGTCAGTGCCAAGATGAAAATCAACCCAGGTATGCTGGACGAATTCAAGCAACAGGCAACCAAATGTATTTCCACAGTAAAGGAGAAGGATCCAGGAACGTTGCAGTATGATTGGTTTATTAGTACTAATAAGACTGAGTGTGAAATTCGTGAGACGTATGAGAGTTCTGACGTATTCCTAGTACATATATCCAATCTTCGTGAACCATTGCGGATACTTTTTGAAAAATTTGCTTCAGATCACTCGGTAGCAATTTACGGTGAGCCTTCCACAGAAGTGTTAGAAAATGCAAAAGCTAGGAGAATTGAGGTAAAAGTATTTTCATTCTTGAAAGGACTGTAAATCAAATGAACGGCTAATGACATTATTTCATTGCATACATCCCTGATTAATCTCGCTACATATCATTTTTCGAGTTGCAAAATAGAGTGAATTCTGTCCCTCATCCACCGAGCCTGAATTCAGTAATTATAATTAGTAACGTAGGTTAAAAGTTGAATAATGCTGGCGGCAATTTTCCTACAAAAGAAGAAATTAGAAAAATTACTGGGACGTAACATAAAGTCAGATGATTGGAAAAACAATTTGCAAGATAACAAAATCATGTAACATCATTGTTCTTCGTATTAATCCGTCAATTCTTTCACTATATGTCATAATAAGAGTTAAAAGCTAGGAATCTACAGAGTTTACAATTCCACCTTGAAATCAAAATGGTTCATGAGATTGACTGGAATTCAACCCGTTACTTTCAGATACATTGTGATTTCGTATGTATTGATAATAGCTTTAATTTCATTGTTAACATTGACTAATTTAGTTGCAGCAAAAAGCGCATACGCTCAAACAGATTTTACTACAAATAATAGCAGTAATGAAATCTATTCACCTTTAATAAATAACGTCGCATTGAAAAAAGTTCATGTTGGGGATATCGATGTAGCCTATAAAATAATCGGGAAAGGTAAGCCGTTGATACTCATAGCTGGAAGTGGAGCTAGCATGGATATGTGGGATCCCCAGCTATTGAAACAATTATCGGTAAACCATACCGTGATAATCTTCGATAGTAGAGGGAAAGGCCAGACATCAGTTGGGACTGTTAAAAATATGACTATGTACCAATTTGCTAATGATACTGCAGGTTTAATAGATGCATTAAAAATCAAGGAACCTGTTGATGTACTTGGAGCATCCTTCGGTGGATTCATCGCGCAAGAGCTTGTACTCTCGCATCCCAATAAAGTGGATAATCTTATACTTTATGCATCGGCTTGTAGCGGTAAGATTGCTGTTCCCTCACGTCCTGCTCCCTTTGCATCGACACCTATTGCCCAAGCAAGAATAGTTGCGGACATGATCTTTCCAGAGAAGTGGAAGAAAGAACATCCTAATTATCTTAGTTATATGCCTCTTGTGCCGGTCCCCAGCCTGGCTGGTATTCAAGTTGAGGGTCAAGCTATCAACAGTTGGAAAGGAAGTTGCGACAGGGTATCTAACATAAACAAGCCCACACTAGTTATACTTGGGACAGAGGATGTAATTGTTCCTCCTCCATATTCTCTGCCACTAGCAGAAAAAATCCCAGGGGCATGGTTGGTGCAAATTAATGGAGGCGGACATGGACTGATGTATCAATATCCTGAGAAGTTAAGTAGAATAATCCTCACATTCTTGGAAATAGTTAATAATATGCAAATGTAGTGGATGCCAACTTCTGGTAAATAGTTGGGCATAAAAGGAATAACGTTGATGCAGCCTTGAGAATGAAAAAGCCGTTTTACTATTCCGTAATCTGTATTAATAATGATTTTAGTCGTATTTGCTTTTGTATCAATGGTCAATAACTTATTAGCTTATATAAATTCAACAATAAAAAATTTAACTATGATACCGTCGAATGCGTCATCATTTTCATTAGATAACATACAAACCAAGAAGGTTCGAGTAGGCGACATAGACATAGCATATAAGGTATTTGGTAAAGGTAAACCCTTGTTACTCATCCCTGGTTTTTCAGCAACAATGTATGTATGGGATCCCGTTATGTTAGACAAGTTATCTTCAAAGCATACAATAATCGTTTTTGATAACCGTGGAATTGGCAAAACTACTGTTGGTACTAAAACATGGACTATAGAACAATTTGCTAATGATACCGCTGGTTTGATAGATGCATTAGGAATTAAAAAGCCTATTGATGTACTTGGGTTATCATGGGGTGGATATGTTGCACAGGAACTCACTTTAATGCACCCACAAAAAGTATGTAAACTCATACTATATGGATCTGATTGTGGTGGAAAAGCAACTATACTTTCCCCCCAAATAAGTCCTGAAGTTGGTAGGAGTGTAGAATCTGGAAATGAAAGCGTTGACACATTTATTTCAATGTTCTTTCCTAAGGAATGGTTAAATGACAAAGGAAATGCAGCATATGTGCAAAAGGTTTTTTCAGCAATGACGCCATCATTTAACTCTACTCCTAAAGAGAATATTCAACACCAAGCAGAAACGACTTATAGTTGGAATGGCAGCTGCGACAGATTGTCAAACATTACTCAAACCACTTTAGTTATAGTTGGAACCGATGATATAGTTAGACCCCCTGCAAATTCAATAATACTAGCACAAAAAATACCAGGAGCATGGCTTGTTCAAATAAAGGGTGGAGGTCATGGTCTTATGTCTCAATATCCACAGCAATTTACCGCAGTTTTGGAAACATTTCTTTCAGTAAGTTAACGACCAGGTGAAAAATCCTGATTGACTAAAGGTTGATCAACTGGAACCAATTATCAAAGACTGCCAGCCCGTAATTTCCGGTTGACATCTTACAAAATAGATTTGTTTAGATGTTGTGCGGTGTATGCCAGTGCACACCAACTCTTTATACTTCTTGGTATATCATTTACATACGAGGGAAAATGACCCAAGAAATCCAGAACAAGTCCGATGAATGCGTTTGCGTTTGGTGCTGGCATACTAAAGAATTCCATTTTACTGACAAGGACGGCTATGAATTTTGTAAAAAGTGTAAGTGCCATACTTTTGTTGGACATACAACTGAAGTTTTTGAATGCTAACATCTCCAGAACGAAATTCTAGAAGCCTCCTAAACAGGAATATTACCGTGCTTCCTATGTGGTCTGTTCACCCTTTTTTTATAAATGGATTTGAGTGAGGATATTAACCTTGGCCGTGTTTGTTTTGGTTCTATGACGTCATCAATATATCCGAGTGATGCTGCGACGTAAGGATTAGAGAATTTAGTTCTGTAGTCATCACCTAATTCAGCTCTTTTCTTGTCTGGATTCGCTGATTCTGATATTTCCTTTTTAAAGATTATATTACATGCCGCTTCATGGCCCATAACGGCAATTTCGGCATTAGGCCACGCAAAGTTGTAATCAGCGCCTATGTGTTTGCTATTCAATACGCAATAAGCCCCACCATATGCTTTTCGAATTATGATACTAAATTTAGGAACTGTAGCTTCAGAAAAAGCGTATAGAAGTTTTGCTCCATGTCTTATTATTCCGCCCCATTCTTGAGACGTTCCAGGTAGAAAACCGGGAACATCGACAAATGCAATTAGAGGCATATTAAAACAGTCACAAAATCTAACAAATCGCGCAGCTTTATCACAAGAATCAATATCAAGAACACCTGCAAGAACCTGAGGATTGTTCGCTACTATGCCAACAGGGTTACCATTTAGTCTTGCTAATCCAATTATAATGTTCTTTGCCCAGTGTCTCTGCACCTCAAGAAAATCACGATTATCAACTATTTTCCTGATAAGTTCGTGCATATCGTAGGGCTTTTGTGGGCTAGAAGGTAGGATTGAATTTAATTCTTGATCCTGTCTATTTGGATCGTCTTCAGATTCTATGCAGGGTGGATTTTCAAGATTATTTGATGGAAAAAAAGAAAGCAACTTGCGAAGAAGTGTAAAGCAATCTTGTTCGTCTTCTGCAACAAAATGTGCAACACCACTCTTTTCATTGTGTATACTAGCCCCCCCGAGTGCGTTAAAGTCTACCTGTTCTTTAGTTACTTCCCTTACTACGTCTGGTCCTGTAATAAACATGTATGCCGACTTGGTCATAATGATAAAGTCAGTTATTGCAGGAGAGTAAACGGCCCCTCCGGCACAAGGGCCCGCGATGACTGAAATCTGAGGTATTACTCCCGATGCCTGCACATTCCTATGGAAAATTTCAGCGTATCCTGCAAGGCTCCTGACTCCTTCTTGAATACGAGCTCCTCCAGAATCATTGATCCCAATAATGGGCGTACCCTGTTTCATCGCAAGATCCATTATCTTGCAAACTTTTGAGGCAAATGCTAGACCCAAAGAACCTCCAAGTACTGTAAAATCATGGAGGAACGAGTAAACTAATCTACCATCAATCAGACCATAGCCAGTGATTACTCCATCCCCGAGAATCTTTTTATTTTCTAACCCAAATTCGTTACAATCGTGAACTACGAAAGGATCAATCTCAACGAATGTTCCAGCATCAAAAATTGCATTGGCTCTCTCAAAGGCCGTCAATTTGCCCTTTTTTCGTTGTTGATCTTGTTTTTCCTTGCCGCCTCCTAAAATATGTGCCATTCTTTTTTTATCAAGCTCAGAGCTCATAATTCCAAAATTGAGGATGAATACTAATAGGTTTTTTGACGGTACTTGCCAAAATAGAAATACGAAATGTTAAACTCCATGAGATTTGGTGTGTAACACACTTGAGCAGTTACCTAGTCAGCAAGAACCCAGAATTTGATGTATTAATCTCATCTGTAAAGACTATACAATGTCGTCTCTCAATCCTATTTTCCCTTCTTTGAAAAGTCTATCGTCCATCTGTTTCAGTGAAGAACTTATAGTTGGACTGAATTCCATCTTAGCCAGTATATCTTTGTCAATATCAACACCAGGTGAAATCTCTTCCAGACTTAAGCCTTTCTCAGTCAATCTGAAAACAGCTCGTTCTGTTATGTAGAGAATTTCTTTTTCATATTTTATAGCCTGAGGCCCACTAAAAATAACCTTATACACTTTATCGACAAATTTTGGAGAACCATCATGAATGATTGATAATTTGTTGTTTACAACGTCGATTTTTTTTTGGCCAGCTGTAAAGGCGCCTGCAAAGTATGTTTTAGGCGCTCCCCCAGCAATTACTGGAAATCCCCCTGGTCCGAAAATCCTATCGGATAATATTGAAGGATTAACATTTCCGACTCTATCAACTTGAAGAAAACCTAGGGATGCAATATCTATTATACCTCCCTCAAAATTAGAGAACATATCTGGAATGGTTGATAGTGCAAATGGGCTTATAACCTGACCAAAATTTGTTCCAGCTAACGCGATACCGCCCCAAGGACCAGATTCAATCGTTGTAATAATGTACTCCATTAAATTCTCTTCTGCCGCCACAGATGATACCAAAGCTGGAATTCCTATTCCCAAATTCACTAGAACAGGAGAGCCCTTTTCCTTGAATAGCTTGATAAGTTCTGTTAGAATTCTCCTAGCTATAACCTTTTCATATTGAACTATGGGTTTTTTCATAATCTCCTTGACTAATTTTTCTGTTATCGGCGGTACCATTCTATAGGAAATACGTGGATCATATTCAATAGTTCCAGACTGCCAGTGATATTCTCGTGGTGAAATAATAACGTAATCTATGAGCGGGCCAGGAACATCAACGTCTCGAGGGTTAATAGTGAAAGACCTTGTTAACCATCTCGTCTGAGCAATAACAGTTCCTTGATTTGGTCTAGCCTTTGTTGCTTGAGCAATACCAAGAACAGTACCTCTGATGCCTTCATCCTCCATCGATAGATTACCATTTTCATCTGCTGTGGTTCCTCTGACCAAAGCGTAGTCGGGTTTAGGTGCTCTGTACAGAAGGTATTCCTCATTCTCAATATTTATTACGCTAATTTTGCACGACATCTTTTTGCTTGCGGCTGGATTTAGGGCTCCACCCTCATTTCTTGGATCCAAGAAAGTATCGATTCCTATTTTTGTTATTAACCCGGGCCTTCCGGAAGCTACTTCTCTAAACCAATAGGCAGTAATACCTATTGGCCAACCGTAAAATTCAATTCTGTCGTCGGTAACAAGTTTTTGAAGCCATGGTGAAAAACCCAGAAAAGGCATTAGAATTCCTCGTAGAAAACGCTGATTTTCATCTTTGTAAATTGTTTCAGCGATTAAGTCAAGAGCTCTGTGAGGCGTTGCAGGCAGTGCGTCTGAGATTATAAATATATTCTTTGGATGTCCGAATTCATTGTAGCGTCTGTAAAGTTCTGAAATAAGATACTCTGGAGTAGTGGCTAAATTAAAGCCAGAGATTGCAACCACACAATTGTCTCTAATTTGTGAAAAAACAGAAAGTGGATCACAGATCTTGTTCATCATTGATTTCTCAGGCCTGATTTACTTGACTCATTTACCATGATTGGTTTTTAATATATCCGTTTTGGTAATTATGCCTACAAGATCTTCTTTCTGGTTTATGACTGGGAGGCCACTAATATTGTTCCTTATCATAATTTTTGCCGCTTCAGAAATAGTAGTATTCATGTGAATTGTGATAAGTGGACTGTTCATAATCTCTTCAGCTAAAACAATTCCTATAAATCCACTCGGTAGAAATTTTTTGTACCTTTTAGGCAAAATCGTTTCTCTGCGCATTGTCAAGTCTCTTCCTCTTGAATCGATATCATAAAATTGACTGATTGGCAAAAAATCTCTAGTAGTAACTATACCTACTGGTTTGGAATTTTTCTTCACGACTACCCTTGAAATCTTGTAAGTAGCCATAAGCATGGCAATCATATGTATCGTCTCATCGGGTGCCACACTTTGAACTTTCTTTGTCATAAATTCATTTACAAGGACGCTCTTAGGCAGATGATAAGCATAAAGTTCGATCATGTCAGTCTTTGTGATGATTCCCTTATCTTTGCCGTTATCATCAATTACTATCACTGAGCTTATTTTATGATTTACCATAAGCTTGGCACAATTTTCAAGACTGGCACTCTCCCTAACAGTAACAAGTCTCTTATTAATGATCTCTTTCAATGCTATCTCATTTATACGTCTTGTAGGTGGAGTTACGTAAAGAAATCTAGCAATATCTTTTTCAGTAACTATTCCAGCTGCCTTGCCATTAAGTGATATAACTACTCTACTAATATTATATCTTAACATTGAGTTTCTTGCGTCTAGTAACGTTTTATTTGCATCTAACATTATAATCTCCCTAGCAATGCCTTTTGCCTTTACTAATGAGATAGAGGTTTTATCGACTTTTTTTCTAAGATATGTGTTTCCTCTTGCAGATGTCATAAGTAATCCGTGATGATATCTCAATAAATCTTTACTAATCAATTCGGCAGTGAGTCTTCTAAGCTGCGGTTTGGATAAAGAGAAATTTTCAACTATCGCTTTCTTGGATACGCCCTTAGTAGCTGCTTCCAGAATTTCCCTAATTAATCTATCATATGAAGTAAATTGCGCTGCCGATTGTCCAGTCAAATGGATCTCCCCATAACCGTACAGATTCCGTAATGTATATTTCTTCTGATGGTACCGTAATTGCATCTGTTTCAGTTTAGATTGTAATGAATCATTTAATCCTGCATTATCTGAATGCAAAGATTTCAGGTATATTCTATTTGAGAGTAACTGAGTTAGCCCGTCTTCTTTTAGTTTCCTATTATTATCATCTTCTCATTCCTTCCTTCAGAATTTGCTGTTTCGCACTTACGTTTGCTCTACACTTTTCTGAATCCCTATTTTGTTTATTGATTTCAGTGCTGATTGTTTTAATGCTTTTTACGATGCTTCCCTATAACTCACGGTGAGTTCAGTTGGGTGAAAGTTGATGCAATGCACTGTACTCTTACTAGATATATTTACTCGGAATGGCTTTATCGTTATGACAATACAGATGGGTAAAAATTTGGAATCAAGCGGAAACAATATTTGCGCAGCAAGAATTCACAAGTATGGTTCTCCGCTTGAACTTGACGATATCCAGAAACCAACGATTTCGTCTCCAGAAGAGGTGATTGTGAGAGTTGGAGCTACTGGATTGTGTCACTCTGATTTACATCTAATTAATGGAGATTGGCAGAAAAGTTTACCAGTTAGCCTACCCAAGACTCCAGGTCATGAAGTGGCCGGTTGGGTGGAAGAAATCGGAGCTTCAGTTCCTAAAAATAGTATCAAAGAAGGGGATTTAGTAGCAGTGTTTGGAGGCTGGGGATGTGGACATTGCATTTACTGTAAAAGAGGAGACGAGCAAATATGCCAATCTGCTAAGTGGCCTGGACTTTCTGAATATGATGGAGGTTTTTCCGAATACCTCCTCGTCCCTTCTTACAAATTCCTAGTAAGGGTCGATGGACGTGCTATATCTTTGAAACCTGAAGAACTAGCTCCGCTAACAGATGCGGGACTTACCCCTTACAGGGCGATTAAAAAGGTACGACATCTTTTAGGTCCAAACAAAAACGTTGCAATAATCGGCATAGGAGGATTGGGTTTCTATGGCGTTCAATATGCACAAATTTTAGGTTCCGGTGCAAACGTCTTAGCTATGGATCGTAGTGACGATAAACTGGAGTTAGCTAAAGGTGTCGGAGCAGACTTTACACTTAATATAGCCACGTCGGAAGATATTAGGAATAAAATTGACATTATAACCAAAGGTCAAGGCATTGATGTGGTATTGGACACTGTAGGTTTGGAAAGTACTCTCGAGACATCTGTTAACATTTTGAATAGGAATGGTGCAATAGTGGTAGTAGGATTGTTTGGGAGAGAAATCAAAGCGCCTTTATTTCAAACAGTGATCAAGGAATTTCAAATCTGTGGCTCTCTTTGGGGAAATTATAACGAGCTTAGCGAAGTTATCGAACTAGCTAAGAAGAGAAAAATTAAACATCAAATTAAAAAGTTTTCACTGTCAAAAGTGAATGAGGCAATTGACCTATTGCGTACCGGGAATATCAGTGGCCGTGCCGTAATTACCCCTTAATTTAGTCTCATTATTTGTAAACTATTGATAATTTTTAACAAGAAATTTCCAGATGTTCCTAGGAATGAAAAAATGAGTGTCAAAGATGAAAGTTCCTGTTTAATCGATTTTGGTAAAATTCTGTGCAATAACATGATAATGTCTTTGCAAATATGACTACATTTTTCTAAATATGCGCAGAGGAGCATCAAATATAATGAAATGAATGGATTTAAGTATAAAATATATTAATTTCCATATCGTTTTTTTGAACTGGGAAAGTATTTTGGATTTATTTGATTCAGATGAAAGTATAAAACCCAGAAAAACAAAGAGTATAACTTTCAGGTTAGATACAAAAGTAATAGAGGAATTACAAAGAGAGGCCGATCAAGGGGAGATCTCCCTAAATGTAATGGTGAATCAAGTTCTTAGGAGATTTGTCGAATGGGATAGATATGAAAACAAATTGGGTATGATTCCAATTCCAAAATCAATGTTGTCCACACTGATAGATGAAACGATGCAGCTTGCTTCAGATGCTAAAATACCAGATTTAGAGTCCTACAGGAGAAAGATTGTACACAACGCTGCAGAAACCGCCTTAAATGTAATGAAGGACTCTGTACTGTTTATGAGAAAAGATTATAGTTTTTGGACTGTGTTGGACGTACTACGAGAATATATGAAAGTCGCTGGGATTATGTCGGATCATAGGATAGAAGCAGGAAGAAAACACGTCTTCATTATACAACACGAGTTAGGAGAAAACTGGTCGTTATTTGCAAAGGAACTGCTGTCAAAGATATTTGTTGAATTGGCAAAAGTCAAGGCTGATATTAGTACGACGCCAAAAACTGTAAAGGCTGAAGTCAATTTATGAAAAATAATCACTTAATTAAATGCACTAGACTGTAATTCAGTGTATTCATTCTGGATAAATACATAGTTTATAGAAAATTATATAGTACAATAGGCGAATGAAATTGAATCCTCCCAAATATAAAGAAAGAGAGAAGGGCAATGAAATTATAACGCATCAATACTTTAAAAGAATCAAGTCTGGGGACGTCCAAGGACTCTTGGAGCTTTTTTCAGATGACTCTATTATTTACGAACCTTTCAGCAGATCAAAACATCTATTCGGTAAATCAGAAATTGAGCCATTTCTCAAAAGTGTAATTATGGCAAATGAGGGTGTACAATATGAACTAAAGATTGTGGAGCAGAAGAATAAGTCAAAGAATAACGTCGTTGCCCTAGTAATATTTCGCAAAGAGAACGAATTAAGGTCCAGGTTCACATTCGGTTTTGAGAATTCTGATGACTTCAAAATACTTAGGAGAATTAAGTCCCTAATAATCGAGTTCATAGATTGACCGAATTTTCTGAAAAATTGTGGATTTCGAAACAATATGTTAAGTTAAGTTATTGAATTCTAAAAATTTACAATACATAATTAAGTCTATATTTTATATTGAGAATCCTGCTTAAGAAATTAGTTTTAATTGTGGACACATTCTTTTCTTGTGACTTAAAGCTCTCGGATATCAACAAAAATTAATGTCCAAATGCTCTGCATTACACTGAATTCATGATAGATAAATATCATGACTCATAACTATATCTAAATGTACTCTGAAAAGATATCGGTATCAAATTTAATGAATCCAAAAGTCCAAACTGATTTTGAAGATCAAAATATTATGAGCGCGTGCAATATTATGTACACGAACGACATTGGATGTGTAATAATTGTTACTCGTGCCAATAATCAAATTCCAATGGGCATAATTACTGAGCGTGACGTAGTACGAATTTTAGGTAAGCTTAATCAAGGTTTGCTCCAGACTCCACTTAAAACGCTCATGAGTACTCCTTTAATTACCATAGAAGAGTCTGCGTCCATAAATGCGGCAACTAATCTCATGAATAACAAGAAAATTCGGAGACTCGTAGCAGTAGACAGAAATAATAAAATGACTGGAATATTGACCCAGAGAGACATATTCAACGCCATCGACAAAGATCCTAATTTATTTTCAGAATTCTACGGGAATGCATTTTCTTCAAAATTTAATGAAATTTATGAAAGATACAATAAGTATCGATTAGAGAACTTGGTGCCAGAATTCGAAAAGTATTGATTAGAGCTTGATGTGAAATTTACAAATATCTATGGATGATTTCCTTTTAATTATTTTATTTAATCGAGTACTTTACTATGAAATGAAACGATTGGTTTAATGAAGACTTATTATGGTTACACAAATTTTCCATACTAGAAGGTATCCCTAATAGCTAACACAATATATGCGGTATAACCTGCAATGCAGTGTACGCTCAGTCTTAAAATAAGTTTATTTGCCGTATATTTACATGACATCTGGAAAGTCAGAGATTGCAAGAAGTAAAGGGGCATTTCCTACGGCATTCGACGACATATTTGAAAGCTTTAGAAGGGATATGGAGGATGCGTTCTTCTTACCCAGTCCATTATTTGGAAGGCGAAGAGAAATTGCATCAGATTTCGAAACTCGTTTTCCATTATGCGATATGGAAGATTTAGGAGATAAATATGAAATTACTATAGAAACTCCAGGTATCCCAAAAGAAAAGGTAACTGTTAAGGCGAGTGCCGACTATATCGATGTTTCAGGAGAACAGGAAAAAAAGTCAGAAGAGAAAAGAAAAAATTACTTGTATAATGAGAGGTCGTATAGCTCATTAAGAAGACGTATATCAACACCTGAAGAAATTGTTCCTTCAAAAATAGATGCAAAAATAGAAAATGGGATATTGCATATACAGGTTCCGAAAAAAACACCAATAAAAAACGAAGAGACTAAAGTGGAAATAAAGTAGATTATGAACTAACTGTCCATATTTTTTTTTGACGACCATTTCTGTCAATAATCACGATAGCAATTGTATAGATTTGATTAGTTTCGATAAAAAATAATTATAAATAGATTGTGGTTATCAATGAATTATAATGAAGCAGAAAACAAGATCTTCCATACTTGTCGCCGTTGATGGGTCTGAATACTCAGAGAAGGCTTTTGAGTATGCTTGTAAACTTTCGATAAGTAAAGAGATGCCGTTACTGATAACAAATATAGTTGAAGAACATGCCACCGTAGGATACTCGATATTGAAAGAACTGAGGGATTCAAGCAAAGAATTGGTTGATAAATACAAGACTAGAGCAGAATCGTTAGGTGTGCGATCTGTTAGTTCAATTCAATCTGTAGGTAATCCAGCTGAGGAAATTTTAAAAATTACAAATAGGAAAAAAATCGATACGATAGTCATAGGCAGTAGAGGAAAGTATGGTACCACAAGAGACATGCTAGGTGGTACGTCATACAAGCTTGTTCATTATTCTAAATGTACAGTAACGGTCGTAAGATAACTATTCTTCTCTTACTAGTATAATAAAAATTTGAATACATACTTTCATTTTAAAATTTTAGAACTCTATAGAGAACATGCAACTAAAACTATAGTTACATTGTAAATCGGTATGCTTAATAGATACAAATTGTGTATTTATGTATGCCCACAAATGTCCAAGACCTAATGAGGAAAACCCTATACACTATGGCAGATTCAACTTCTATTCAAGAAACTGCAAAGATAATGAGGGACAAAAAGGTAAGTTCGTTACTTATTCTGGATAGCTATGATAAGCCAGCAGGCTTGGTTACCGAACGTGACTTGGCCAGAAAAGTATGTATTAAGGATCTACCCACGAATCGAGTTACGAATAAAGAGGTAATGTCGTCTCCGTTGGTCACAATTGATTCTAAATTATCCCCGTCGGCGGCAATTGATCTAATGTTAAGAAGCAGTGTCAGGCATTTACTTGTTATTGATAGAGAATCTAGAGATGAGCTCCGACCCATTGGGATTATCACTCCTCTTGACTTTTTAAGGTATGACGAGTACAAGCGCGATGAAAAGAACGTAGATATCCTTGAAATGATTTTAGAGTATTATATTTAACTGCAAATTTCATCGGAGATTTTTTGCCTCAGGGCTTCGCTACATTAATGTTATTTCGATGTGCGAAGGTTCCGCAAGCGATACTACAATTTAATACAAATTTAGTCTCAGACAAGAGAGCACCTGTACACAGTGCGGATCAAGGAGTAACATGAATCGGAGTAAGAAGAAAGCGATTAACATACTAACTGACAAATTCAACATTCCTACATTAGACATCCCAAAGGCAATCAGATGAATTCAGTACTAAATAATCAAAAGTGGCTGATGAGCCCAGCCTGTGATACACCATTGGGGTCACCACATGTCTTCTAGAAGACGGTGATCCTACTCTGCGCAACAAATTATAAAAAAGTTAGACGAGAAGTTCCTATTTTTGCTTTTCACTAGAATTCTGCGTTACGTTTTCGCTAAGTTTCTCAGATATCTTTTCACTGGATTTCTGTGATACGTTTATGTCTACAAATTCGGGTCTGCTAAAGGGCGAATTTTGTCCATGTTCACATTTTAGATTAAAATTTTCGGTAGTCATAGTACACACGTTGAATTTTTCTCCGTCTTCTACGCTTAGACCTGGAAATGTAAATACATATGAGGTTTTATCAGAGGTCGAGTTTCCTGCATTGTGTAACTTAACCTTCGTCTGATCCCCGACATTGACTATTGTTATGATATCTTTTGTTGAGTCTGTAATACCATAAAGACTTACAACAATCTTGAACACATCTTTTCCGACGCCGGATTCAGCCATAACTTTTGACGGTGTACTTCCAAACAATAGCCCAAACCCTAATGCCAACACAATTGTAATGGCAAGAAAATATGTTTTCATTAATGGAAACATGTATAACAATAGATAATAAATAATTAACTGGTATTCTATAATTTTGAGAACCGAGTGAAAACTGAAACAGCGCTACGGGAGACCGAATTACACTAGAAAAAACAATTCTCGTCCCTTTAGACCTTTTAATAGAAGGAAATTATTTTCGTAAACGGCAGATAAATAATTAACTCAAGAAATAACTCCTATGGTAATACAACCAATTGCCCTGTCATAACTGGCAAATGATACGAGCAGTAGTAAGTAAACACCCCAGTTTTGTCTGCCGTGAAGGTTGCATTTCCGTTCTGACCGAAACCAAGATCAATATTAACCTTATATGGATCCCCTATGATAAAGTTGTGTCTTACTGATTTATTGTCGTCAACATTGTAAAAATGTATGGTAACTTTATCTCCCTTATTTACAACAATAGTATGAACCGAGAATGAATCTCCTGCAATCTTTAATTTGTTCTCGTCGACGTTATCAACTTCTGATGTGAATATGTAAAATGTCTTTTCTCCTGGTGTTAATATTGAAGGAATTTTCTCTGAAGTCGCAGAAACATTACTCATATTTGCCTCTTCCATTTTTTGTGAATTGTTTTCGTTCTGTGCATACGTTTGAATAACTAATTTCGGTCCGGGAATCGCCAGAATTGAAAAGCCCAAGATCAAAGCAACCAATATGTACATGGTCTGTCGTTTCATGAATTTCAAAAAAAGAAATCTCATATATATGGCTTTTGAGAACATTACTTTAATAGTTTCGCCAGAATAAATAAAGACATAAGAGCCGTGTTAAGCTCCTAATTGGAAATTGTAGATATTTGTATTTTATTGATGCGATGTACATCTTTAGATCTATTTACACCAATTACACATAATCAAGATTTTTCTATAAGTTGGAATCGTGGATAATTGACAAAGCCTTTACCAATTTTTTATTGGTACATGCTCGGTCTTTCTGAATTATTTAATTGAACCTTGAAAAGATTAAGAATTAATTAGAATAGTAAATAGAGAAGGATAAATTCTTGACAAATTCTTATAGTTTTTTCTACCCAATTAATTGCCATTTTATACTTTGCTTATGATTATTTTTAAGAGGATAACTTTAAAGTGAAGTTAGCCCAAAAATTACTTACAATTATCCAATCAAAAGTACTTTCGATTTTAATGGTTCTATCTACAACCATACTTGTATCAGGAGTGATTCAAAACACTTCTATGGGATTCCAAAATTCGCAAAAACAAGGGGATTTATACAATGACGAAATGATGAAGCCTGGATCATATGCCTTTGGGACCATTGCAAGTTTACAAAATGATAAAAATGGGAATCCCGTATGGATAGTTTCAGGCTTTTACAAAGGGAGTGTATCTATGCATAATGAGACAGAACATGGAGCCTCAACAAGAAGTCTTCCAAATGCTACATTGGATGCCAAATTTAGTATGGTAATGACAAATGGATCTGCTATGCATGGACACAGGATCTATGACTTTAAACTTACGGGTATGTCAATGCCAAATAACTCAACAATAGTATATAATGGAACTGTTACTATAACTATGAGACAAGGACCAATATCTAATGTCCCAATTAGCATAAAAGCAATGGGTAACAATGCCATAAGTGTATGGATAGATCCAACAAAGATACAAGACCACTTTGGGGATACACCAATATTTGGTACAATAGAAAAACTGATAGAAGTCACGAAGTAGAGTAGACTGAAGGTTATTTAATAAAATAAATATCATGCTTTTAATTATTCAACCAATCCACCCAAACACAAGCATCAATTGTTTAGTATATAGTTCATATACCTAGCTCCACTATTCATTGTGTAGCAAATACGATAGATAAACTATTCACGAACGTAATCCAATATATAGTGAATGTTTAAACTTTAAAATAAAATAATTTAAATTTGATCGGTAATTTCCTAACTAGTATGGACAACGTTTTTTCAAAGATCTTAGTTCCTATCGACGGTTCCAGTGCATCCTTCAATGCTAGCAAGTACGCGATTGACTTGGCTAGAACAAATGACGCAGAATTGATTACATTACACGTTATTTACCCAACGTACGACCAATATCAGGCTGCCCTTTCCCCGAGACAAGAGAAACTTCAGGATCTTACAAGCAAAGAAATGGAACAAAGGCAGGCGTACGTAGACAAGGTGAAACAGCAGGCAGCAGAAAAGAAGTTGAGTGTTAAGACAGATATTATTGTTGGTATTACATCAGTGGTAAAAGAGATTGTAGAGTATGCAGAAGATAACAATGTAGATATAATAGTTGTAGGGAGCAGAGGGATGACTGGATTTAAAAGAATGCTGCTAGGGAGTGTTGCTAGTGATATAGTAACATATGCTCATTGTCCAGTACTAGTAGTGAAATGAACCATCAAATTGTTTCGGAGTAAAAAGAAAATTTTATTCCTTTAAATTAGGAATTTGAAGAATGACTTCAGTATCTTTGCAGAAAAAAATAACTATACTACTGGAAAAATCCCTGCACACTCCACCATGTTAATGGCATGTTTTGAGGAGATATGTTGCAATTTGAAAAATGCACGATTGTATCATTCGCTATTGTTGGCTATAACTTTGGCAACCTGACTAGTCATTTTACTATTGAAATAAATGAA
>Ga0310890_10000022_pt1 | contig 39951 bp, 35 predicted proteins | sample T20D3metaG_FD_203751 | JGI IMG/M metagenome (GOLD analysis project Ga0310890, IMG submission 203751) | Lab incubated soil microbial communities from West Virginia University Organic Research Farm, Morgantown, WV, United States - T20D3 | ecosystem: Environmental > Terrestrial > Soil >... | reverse complement strand
GATGCCCATTTGACCGCGGCATAGACCGCCAGCGCGTCATTGCCGTCAACGCGGAGGCCCGCCATGCCATAGCCGATCGCGCGGCTGGCGAAGGTCGCCTGTTCGGCCCCGGCAATTCCGGAGAAGCTGGAAATCGCCCACTGGTTGTTGACCACCGCCAGGATCACCGGCGCCTGGTAGACGGCGGCAAAAGTCATTGCAGAGTGGAAATCCCCCTCGGCCGTGGCGCCGTCGCCGATCCAGCCCATGCAGATGCGGCTGTCGCCCTTGATCGCGGATGCCATCGCCCAGCCGACCGCCTGCGGATATTGGGTGCCGAGATTGCCCGAGATCGAAAAGAAGCCGTGCTTCTTGTCCGAATACATGATCGGCAGCTGGCGGCCCTTCACCGGGTCGCCCTTGTTCGAATAGATCTGGCACATCATCGTCACCAGCGGATAGCCGCGCGCGACAAGCAGCCCCTGCTGGCGATAGGTCGGGAAGTGCATGTCCTCCGGGTCCATCGCCGTCGCGGTCGCCACCGCGATCGCCTCTTCCCCGGTGCACTTCATGTAGAAGCTGGTCTTGCCTTGCCGCTGCGCGCGGTACATGCGGTCGTCGAAGACGCGGACCGTCTTCATGTCCTTCAGCATCTTCTTGAGCGTATCGGTGTCGAGCTTGGGGTCCCAAGGTCCGACCGCCTTGCCCTTTTCGTCGAGCACCCGGACCAGGTGCGTGCAGAGCGGGAAGGTCTCTTCCGCCTTGGCCGCGACGTCGGGGCGTGGGGCCTCGCCCGCGGCAGGCACCTTGATCGACGAGAAATCGGGCGTGTCGCCTGGCCGGAACGGCGGCTCGGGCACATGCAGCGCCAGCGCCGGCCGGTTGGGGCGTGAAGATACCTTGTCCATCGCGCGTCCGCTTAGTGCGGTGAGCGCCTTGGGGCAACCATGGCGGTCAACCGGCACATCGCTTTACGCTACCGGCAAAGCCTAATCCTCGTGAGGTACGCCCATCGTCGCGCCGGCGGTAAACGCGCCGCCGGCCTGCTCGCTGAACCAGAAGGGCTTGAAGCCGCCGGTGCCGCCCGCGACGATCTGGAGGTTGCTGTCGAACAGCCGCCCGCCCTGCATCGTCATCGCGATATGGTCGGAGTTGCGGATGTTCTCGAGCGGATTGTCGTCGAGCACTACCAGGTCGGCCAGCTTGCCCGGCTCGATGCTGCCCAGTTCCCTGTCGAGGCCAAGGGCCCGGGCCGGGTTGATCGTTCCCGTCTTCAATGCCTCGAAATTGCTCATCCCGCCGATCTGGAACATCCACATGTCCCAATGGGCGCCGAGCCCTTCGCGCTGGCCGTGCGCGCCGATCGAAACGGGGACGCCGAGGTCGCTGATCTGCTTGGCCTGCTTCGACACGCTGATGACATTATCCTCTTCCGGCGGGTTCATCACCGGCCGGCGCGAGCGCGCATCGATCAGTGGCCGCGGAGTCCATTTGGCCAGGATCGGCTCGGCCCAGACATTGGTGTGCTGGTACCAGTAATTCTCGCCGAACGGCCCGCCGTAGGCGACGATCAGGGTCGGCGTCCAAGCCGTGCCCGAGCCTTTCCAATATTGCAGCACATCGTCGTAGATGTTCTGGACCGGCAGCGAATGCTCGATGGTCGTATGGCCGTCGGCGATCATCGTCATGTTCATCTCGAACAGCGATCCGCCTTCCGGCACTACTTCCATGCCCAGCTGGCGCGCGGCCTCGACGATCATCTGCCGCTGCTCGCGCCGCGGCTGGTTGTAGCTCTTGACCGACCAGGCGCCCGAAGCCTGCAGCCGCCTCAGGTGCGAAAGCGCATCGTCGAGGCTGTTGATCTCGACCGTGAACGGCGTGGTCGCGCCATAAAGGATGGTGCCGGTCGAAAAGATCCGCGGCCCCAGGATCTTGCCGGCCTTCTGATATTCCGACGCGGCGAAGATCTCGAACGTGTCGTTCGACGGGTCATGGACCGTAGTCACGCCATAGCCGAGCGCCGCGGCGTGGAACCAATTTTGCTTGGGGATGATCTGGTCGCTGCCCATCGCCCCGTGCCAGTGGGCGTCGATCAGCCCGGGGATGATGGTCTTGCCGCTGACATCGATCGTCCGCGTGCCGGCGGGATAGGTGATGCTGGCGGTCGGCCCGACCGCGACGATCCGGTCGCCCTCGACCAGAACCGTGCCATTCTCGATGACCTCGTCGCCTTTCATCGTGACGATCCGCGCGCCGGTTAGCGCAATGCTGCCGGTTGGCCTCGCCTGGCTGGCGGTGACCCCCAGCTGCGCCACCAGCGGCGCGGCTCCCAGCTTGCCGCCGGCGAAGGCGCCCGACGTGCCGAGGTTGAGGCCGTAAAGGTTGGGCCCCTGGCTCCAGAAGAGGCTGCGGCCGTCGCCCGACCAATGGATCCAATCGCCGGCGTCGGCGCTAACCTTGGACATCGGCAAGGCCTTGCCGTCGGGCGCGATCTCGATCGACCGCCCAGAGCGGGTGAAGGGCATGACATAGGCCTGGTAGCGCTCGGTCCAGGCGACGAACTGCTCGTCGGGCGACAGCGCGAACCGCGCCGCGTTCTGCGAGATGAGGTGAGTGACTTCCTCCGTCCCCTGGACCGACACCGACTTCAGGAGCCTTTTATCTTCGTCGCCGGCGGCGATGAAGAATACCCTGTCATTGGTCGCGCCGAACATCGGTTCGGTGCCGCTCTTGGTCACTCGCTTGGGGGCGCCGCCTTTCGTTGGCACGACATAGATGCCGGGGTCCCTGCCGTAGAGCGGAGTGGTGAGGAACCCGTCGCCGGTCTTGCGATAGGCGATCAGGCTGCCGTCGGGCGAGAAAGCGGGCTCGAGATAGTGGCCAGGCTCGGGCGTAACGGTCCGGCCGTCGCCGCCATTGACTCCGACCACCTTGATCCTCGCTGCCGTGTCATCGTCCCAGGCGACGTAGGCGATCTGGCGCCCGTCGCGGGAGAAAGCCGGATAGCTTTCGAAATCGCTGCCGCGGGTCAGGCGCCTGGGCGCGCTGCCGTCGCCGTTGGCGACCCACAGATTGCCGAGCGCTTCATAGACAATGCGGCTTCCATCCGTGCTTTTCTGGGCGAAACGCACCATCTTGGTCTTGAAGCTGGCCGGCGCGACCTCCTTCTCCTGCCGCACGGCATCCTCGACGAAGCGGGTGCCCGTGACATGGAAGGGGATGTCGCTGACCGCCTTGCTGGCGACGTCGACTCGGTGGATGCCGCCTTTGGCCCAGAAAACGATCGACTTGCTGTCGGGCGTCCAACTCATCCCCGGATAGACGCCCTGGACCGCCCAGGTCTCCTGCATGTCGCGATCGAGGATGTCGGTGAGCGGAGTGATGCGGCCGGACTTCAAGTCCATCAGCATAATGGTCGATTTGTAGCGAACGCGGCGGATGAAGGCCAAGCTCTTGCCGTCCGGCGAAGGCGTGGGGCGGATCGCGCCGCCCGGCCCATCGACATAGGTCTCGATCTCGCCGGTCTGCCGGTCGAGGCGCTGGATCACATAGATCTGGCCGTTGACGTCCCTTGAGTATTGGAAGGTGTCGCCAGGCGTCGCGTCGTCCGAGAAATAAAGGTAGCGGCCGTCAGGCGAAAAGGCCGGCTCGTTGGTGTCCTTCTGCTTGGTGCGGGCCTTGGTCATCTGGACGCCGCCGCCCTTGTCGGCGCCGCTGCGATGATAGAGCCACATCTCGCCCGAGCCCAATGACCGCGCCGAAGTGAAATGCTTGCGCGCGACGATGAAATTGCCGTCCGGCGTCCAGTCGGCCTGGTTGAGCAGGCGGAAGTCTTCCTTGGTGATCTGGCGCGCGGAAGAGCCGTCGCGGCGGATCGTCCAGATATTGTCGCCGCCGCCCCGGTCGGAGGTGAACGCGATCTCCTGCCCGTTCGGCGAGTAGCGCGGCTGCATGTCCCAGGCATTGCCGCTGGTCAGCGCCCGCGCCTCGCCGCCCTGGATCGGAATGACGTAAAGGTCGCCCAGCAGGTCGAATGCGATCTCGCTGCCGTCGGGGGACACGTCGAGACTCAGCCAGGTACCGGTGCGGGTGTCGATCTGCGCATCATGGCCCGGCCCGTGGCGGGCATTGACGTCCCACTTGGCCGGCTTCGCGTCCGTTGTTCCCGGTGCTGCGGCAATGTCCTTGGGCTTTTCCTGGGTCATCGGCTGGGCCTGGCCGGGCTGGGGCGGAGGAGGAGCCACCGGCGGGACGGGCTGCGAGAGCGCGGCAGTGGCGGCGAACAGCGAGCAGCCGGCGAGGAAGTTGAGATGACGCATGAAATCCCCCCATGAACGGAATCGCGCGGGAGATTGGCGAGCGATCTCAATGCTGACAATGCGGTGTCACCGCCGTTCGTCGAATTGACGCCGAATTAGCGAAAAGGCTAGTGCGCGGCCCATGTCCGACACAGAAAAGCCCGAGACCGAAGCCCCCGAGGCCAAAAAGCCGCTGCCCGACCGCCTGTCACTCGACCCGCGCAGCGATTATTTCGACGAGGAAGTGCTGCGCCACGGCGTCGGCATCCGCTTCAACGGCAATGAGAAGACCAACGTCGAGGAATATTGCATCTCCGAAGGCTGGATCAAGGTCGCCGCCGGCCGCAGCCGCGACCGCTATGGCAATCCGATGACCCTGACCCTCAAGGGCAAGGTCGAGCCCTATTATGAGGGCGCTGATTCCGAATAGGTCTTAGCTGGCCTCGCCGCGGTTGCGGCGGCGATCCCACAGTTTTTTCGCCCCCCAGCCCGCGGCTGCGGCCAGTACCAGCGGTCCAAGTCCGCGCTTGGCAATGGCCGGCACGGCTGCCCCGATCAGGCCGCCCGTCAATTTCCGGTTGGGCCCGGCAACTTTCTCGCCAACGAAGGCGCCCAGCATTTTTCCAAACATGTGCAATTCTCCATTTCGCCGTATCAGCGCGCCAGCCGGGATCGCGTTCCCAACGTCAGCTGTTAGGCGGCGCGCAACTGCGACAGGAAAGTATCGGTCGCCGAGCGCAGGCCCTTCGCGATCTGGGTCAGCCCGGCTGCCGAGGCATGGACTTCGTCCGACAGCTTGACCGCTTCGCCTGCGGCCCTGGCGACTTCGCTGATCCGCTTTGAAATCTGGTCGGCGCCGGCGGCGCTGTCGACCGCGCCCTGCTCAATCAGCGAGGCGACATTGCTCTGGTCGCCAATTGCGCCGCGCATCTTTTCGGCGGCGGTGGCCAGTTCGCCCATGGCCCGTGAAACCTGGCCGATCACGGTTTCGGCTTCGGCTGCGCCGCTGTCGATGTCGGACACCAGCTGGTTGATCTGGCCGCTGGCCTCATGTGCCTTGTTGGCCAGCGCTTTCACTTCGGCAGCAACCACCCCGAAGCCGCGGCCCGCCTCTCCGGCGCGCGCGGATTCGATCGTCGCGTTGAGCGCCAGCATGTTGGTTTGGGAAGCGACGCCCTGGATCAGGCCGACGAACGTTTCGATATTCTGGGTCCGCTCGGCGAGCATGCGGATCGCCTCTTCTCCTGTCTTCGAAGCGCCGCGCGCGGCCTCGCCCAGTTGGGCTTGCTGCGAGGCATTGGCGGCGATGCTGAGGATCGATTTCGACAGGTCGCTGACCCCGGCGGAAACGCGCAGCGCATTCTGCGAGGCGCTTTCGGCGTCGCGCGCGGCCTCTGCCGATTGCTCGCCGGCATCATGCGCGAAGCGGTGCATGTTGCTCGCGGCCTGGGCCATTTGCTCGGCGGCGGCGGCAACCGACTGAACGACATTGGCGACCGAGCCTTCGAATGCGGATGCCAGCGCCATCAACTCGTCGCGCCGCGCGTCGGCCATGCCGCGGCGTTCCATCTCGACGCGCTTCTCGCGCTCTTCCTCAACCTCAAGTTGCGCCGTCCTGACTTGGTTCAGCGCCTGCTGCGCCGACGCCGCCAGGCCCTCACTGATGGAACGGGCCTCGGCCTGCTCGACGAACAGCTTGCCCATATGGACCATCATCGGCCCAAGCACGCCCAGCACCATCGACAGTCCCAGCGCATGGAACATGACCCGCAAGAATTCTCCGCTGCCGAAGAACACCCATTCTGGCGCGAACCAGCTGAACAGCAATTGCTGTGCGACCGTAACACCGACCGCGACTGCAATCGGCCGCCACTCGCAGACCAGGGTTAGAGCCGCCAACCCGACGAAGAAGAACATATGGGCTTCCAGCTGCCAGGGGTGGCCCTGCAGCATGAACAGCAGCAGCGCCGGGTGGGCGGCGGCCATGATCCCGAACGCCGTGCCCGCGGCGGCGTCGTAGCGCTCCCGGAGTGCGTAAAAGGTTGGGACGAGGTTGATGGCGGCGGAAAGTGCGACCGGGATCAGCTCATTGCGGAAGTCGAACAGGAGGGCGAGGAGCAGGAGCGCCATGGTCGACGTCCAGCCCAGCATCGTCAGGATCAATACGCCCCGAATCCTCAGCCTGATCAACTCGTCCATTCACGGCCCTTCCAATTCGGGGCAAACGTACCTTGCCCCCGGCTCCGTTTGTGCATGCAAATCCAACGGCCCGGCATCCGCCCGTGCTAGCCCAAATTGGTAAATGGCCACTTAATCTCTTCGGACTGCGGTTATTTCGGTGGGGGGCCCGGGGCTACATGTCCCGGTTGGCCAATCGTCCCAACTGATGGTGGGATTTTCCGCCAACTTGCTGCCGGATGAATGGTCGCCGCCCGGTTTTTGGCGAAAATCTGCAATTGGCACGGCATCTGCAAAGAAGCTGACAGGACCAAGGGCCAATCACCCGGAAGTCCGAAAAGGGAGATGAACAATGTCTGGTTCGAAATTTAACAGCCACCTGATCGCCGCCTTCGCGTCGCTGCTGATGAGCACGATCGCCATTGGCGCCGCGGTTGCCCCGGCCCAGGTTTCGGCCGCTCCAGTGGAAGTTGTCACCTATGCATGAATTGGAACCGATCGTGGCCCAGCCGGCCGTCCGCATTCCGCGGCAGACGGAAGACAGGACTGAAGCGACCATCAGCTTCGCGCCCTTGAGCGGCATCCTGTCGGGCCCGATCTTCACCCGCACTCGCGACATCATCGCGGCGAACATGTCGGAACTGCTCGACCGGTCGGAAGACCCGGCACGCATGATCCGCATGATCATCAACGAGATGGAAGAGACGCTGGTCGATGTGCGCGCTACCGCCGCCCGCTCGATCGCCGACATCAAGGAAATGCGCCGCGCCTGCAACCGGCTCGACGACCTGCAATATGGCTGGACCGAGAAGGCCGAGCTGGCGCTCGAGAAGGGCCGCGAGGACCTGGCCCGCGCCGCGCTGGGTGAGAAGCAGAAGGCGGCCGAAATGGCCGAGAGCCTTCACAGCGAGATCAGCCAGATCGAGCAGGTGCTGCGCGGCTATGAGGCCGACATCCAGCGGCTCCAGGCCAAGCTGGCCGAGGCCCGCGCCCGGCAGAACGCCATTGCTTCCAGGCTGGAGAGCGCGATCACCCGCGCCCGCACCAGCGAAGTGCTGCACGGCAGCCGCACCGAGGAGGCGTTCGCCAAGTTCGAGCTGCTCGAGCGCCGCGCCGACTTTGCCGAAGGCCGCGCCGATGCGCTGGCGCTGGCCGGGCCGAAGAGCCTCGAGGAAGAGATTGCCGAGTTGAAGGCCGCCGAGACGGTCGACGCGGAGCTGGAAGCCATGAAAGCCGCTTTGGCGGCCAAGAACTGACCGGAAGGGAAAAAGGGAAATGTCAGACCGTTATTCGCTCAATCGCCGTGACAAGAAGCTGGCCGGCGTTTGCTCGACCCTTGGCGATGTGTTCAACATCGACCCGACCTTCCTCCGGATCGGCTTCGCCGCGGTGGCGCTGCTGATCAGCTGGAAGCTGGCCCTGATCGCCTATGTAGGCGCCGGCATCTACCTGCATATCCAGAGGAAAAAAGCGCTGCGCGGGCAGGACCGGCCGTCCGAGTTTGAGCGGATGGGCGACATTGGCCGCCGCCGCACCTCGGTCCACCAGCTGCGCACCGAGCTCGACACCAACGACCGCCGGATGATGGCCATCGATCATCATCTCAACAGCCAGAATGACGAGCTGGCGCGCGAGATCGAAGCTTTGAGGGAGGAGAAATAATGGAACCGCTATCGATTGCCCTGATCGGCGCCAGCGTCCTTCTCGCGACCGCCCTGGCCTGCGTCGCCGGCCTCAAGGGATGGCAGTCGTGGCTCGACTATAAGCGGCTCGAGCTTGCCAGCCAGACCGGCGATCACGGGCTCCCGCCCGCCACGGGCCGGATCGAACTCGCCGACCTGAGGGAACGGGTCCGCAAGCTGGAACAGATCGCCAGCGGCATCGACCTTTAAGGAAACCGGGACGGGTGTGGTGCGCGGATGTCCCCCTAGGCAGTTCGCGCTCCACCAACCCCTGGATCAGTCCCGGCCATGGGCGGCCTGCGCAGATTCCCTGCAGGCCGCCCATATTTTGTGCAGGGCCTGCGGATAGTCCGGGTCGAAATCAATATTAGTTAAGAACAATTAACTGTCTGCTTCAAGTAATTGGACCGCCAAAACGGTCAAAAGATCGCCGAACGATACATTAAGCCCCTTAGTTTCCTCCCCAAATCATTCCAATTTAGACAATCACTTGTCGATTAATGATGAATCGATGAGGTGCATGACCGGCTACTATGGCCGATCATGCAGTTCCATTGGGCGCAGGCTCCACCGGCCTGTGCGGAGACATTACGTCTGAACAGGAGGGGATTGAAGGTGAACAAAGAAGCGAGAGTCATTTTGGCGAAGTCCTTCGCGGCAATCGGGGTGGCGGCATCGGCGCTGCTGGCATCGGCGCCGGCCCAGGCGGTTGCCGTGCCGATGCCTGTGGATGGCGACGCCGCCAGGGCGTTGCAGATCATTGTCGATCGCCCCCTCAAATTTGGCGGGTTCGTCCTTGGCTCAGGGGCCGGCTCGGTCACGGTAACCGCAGATCAATTTCCCGTGGTTACTTCAGTCAATGCCCAGATTCTGGATCAAGCGGGACCCAGGGGAGCTAACTCCGGCAAGATCCGTCTTGTCGGCGAGCCCGACTTTGATGTTCGCATAAGCGACCTACTTTCCAATATCCCAATGACCTGCACCTGCGGCGGCACGATGAACTACGCCCCGACGGACAGTGTGCCCGCCAACAGAATAGTCCGCCTGCCAATCACCGTCGGCGGCGCGGCGGCCGAATATACCTACTACATCGGTGGCACGGCCTCGTTCGCAGCAGGGGCGCCTTCAGGCCGCTACTCTGCGGTCGTGACTCTTGACGCCAATTATTACTAACTCGCGTTGGCCAGGCGGCCGTTGATCGCCGTCTGACCTCGGCCCGGCGGCGCCCCACTGCCGCCGGGCCATTCCTCCCAAAGGGGAGTCCAATGAAACGCTCGATCTGGCCAGGCTTGCGCCTCGGCCGTGTGCTTCTTGTTGTGCTTGCTGCGGCCGGATCCCTGAGCGCCTGGCAGCCGGCGCGAGCAGGCAGTTTCCAAATGTTTCCCGGCCGGCTGGTGTTCGACGGACGAGGCGGGGTTCAGACGGTCACCGTCATTAACAGCGAGCGGGAGCCGGTGACCGTCACCACCGCTCTCGCAGATTATACCATGACGCCTGACGGCGGGCTGGCCAACCTCGACGCGATCGGCCAGCGGGCGGATTTGCGCGAGATTGCGGCGCGGGTACGCTCCGCCAGGCAGGCATTGACGGTGGCACCACAGCGGACTGCTGTCGCAGCGCAGGGATTCCATGTCATTCGCGTCCGCGCGGACACGAGCGCACTTCCGCCAGGCGAATATCGATCGCACCTCAGAATCACATCCTTGCCCGTAATGGACGACGGCGTCGGATCGTCAGACGAGGTCGCCGAAAACCAGCCGGTCACCGACCTGAAAATCGCTTTGACCATGACCATGCCGGTAATTGTCCGGATCGGTCCGCGCGACGCCCGCGCCGATCTGATCCGCCCGCGGCTGACGTTCGTCGATGCTTCTTCCGCTGCTGGCGGCGCGGTCGAGAAGGCGCCGGCCCTCGAAATCGATCTGGTCCGGCGCGGTTCAAGCTCCGTCTACGGGACGGTTGAGGTCCGCTCGGCGAGCGCTGGCAAGAAGGATCCGCCGCTCGGCCAGATCAGGGGAACGGCAGTTTATCCGGAGGTTGAAAGCCGCTCTGTCACCGTAAACCTCAAGCGCGCGCCTCAATCCGGCGAACGACTGCTGATCAGCTTTTGGGATCAGGAGAAAGTCGCCAAGAAACCTCTGGCGCAAGTCGAGTTTCAGGTGCCGTAATGCGACGCCGAAGTTCGCTGATGGTGGGCATGCTCCTCATCGGCGCGGCATCAATCCCGCAAGCCGCGTTCGCGCAGTCCTCCGGGCTGCCAGCTGACGCGAACCAGCCGCTCCTCCTCGCGATTTTCGCAAATGACCATAATCTCACCGATGGGGCAAATGCGATCCAGTCCCCTGATGGCAAGGTCTATTTGCCGGCCGGTGAATTGGGCCGTCTCCTCGGCCTTGATATTTCGATCGATGATGCCGCGGGGTCCCTGAGGGCTTCAACAGGCTCCAAAACCCTTGCCTCGAGCGATTTTCTGAGAGCGGCCGGGGAAACCTATGTCCGGACGGATGTACTCGAGGAGCTGCTGGCGATTACCATCAAGCTTGATCTGCCGGCGCTTTACGTAACCATCACGCGCAAAAATCCATTTCCGTTCGAATTGGCGCTCGAAAGAGCTGAACAGCGCAACCGGCTTAATGGTGGCGCCGATCGGGCAGTCGATCCAGGGCCGATCCGCGAAGCCGGCTACGAAGCGATCACTCTACCCGCAATCGACCTGATCTTGGAAGGCGACGCGACGAATGATGGCCAACAGGGAAGAACCGAGCTTCGCGCTGCCGGCGATCTGCTGTTCGCCGGTTATCAGCTGTATCTTAGTACCGATTATGATCTTCATCCCAGCAATCTGCGCTTCACGTTGGACCGGCGCGATTTTCAGGGCGGGCCGCTTGACCTGACGCGCATCGCGGCAGGCGATGTTTTTACTCCCGGCCTATCACTCGGACCCCGGACGACCCCGGGCAGAGGCTTCTTCCTGTCCAACGAGCCGCTCCAGACCGTCAACATCTTCGATCGGCTCGACCTGCGCGGCGAATTGCCGGCCGGCTGGGACGTGGAGCTGTACGTCAACGAGGTGCTTAGCGGGTCGCAGGCCGGCTCTGGCAATGGTTTGTATGAATTCCACGAAATTCCGCTGATTTACGGCAAAAATGTCATCAGACTGCGTTTCTATGGCCCTCATGGCGAGCAGCGCGAAGAAGTGCGCCAATATTTGGTGGCCGGCGGGCAGCTCCCCACAGGCAAGTTTATCTATAATCTCGGGATCCTGGCCGATGGCCGTCCCCTGATCCACCTCGCACGCGATCAGTCCCCCAGGGTCGATGGAACAGACGGTGTCCAATATTCAGCGAACATCGGATATGGGGTTTCGCCCTGGCTAACGCTCACTGGCGGAATGGGGACTTACCAGCCAGCAGACAAAAAACTGTTTGTCGCGAATATCGGGGCGCGCACCACTTTGGGCCCCTACAGCCTGCAACTGGACGGCGCATTGGACGAGCGGCAAGGACGGGCGGTTTCGGCAGCGATCGCCGGACCATTTCTTGGCGGCTCGGTCGTTGCGCGTCACGCCGAATATGGCGACGGTTTCATCGATCAGACCGCCATAGGCGGCGGCCGCGCCCTGCGGCGAAGCACGGAAGTGCGCATCAGTCAGCTCATCCGCATGGGCAAACTGTCGATGCCCATCAGCCTGCTGCTCGACCAAGACATACTGAGCGACGGGACGCCGCTGCTTTCGGCCCACCTGCAGACGACGATGGGCTGGGGCGGCGCGCGTGCGTCAATCGGTATCGGCTATTATCGATACGGCGACAGCGCCTCGCAATTGGATGCCGCGACCGATCTCTACCTGTTCGATTTGGAGGGTTGGCGCCTACACGCGACAGCCCTCACACGCATGGTTCCGGAAACCATACTGGACACACTTCAGCTCTCTGCGGAACGGTCAATCGGATTGAATAAACTGCTGCGTTTTGGCCTTTCACGACATTTCGGCCAATCCGCTTCAACAGTTGCCAACGCCTCCTTGTGGGCCCGAGGCAAGGTCTTCGATCTGTCGCTGGACGCCAATTATGATTTTGGACCAAACAGCTTTCGGATTGGCGGGCGGCTCGCCTTCGGCCTGATCTACGACCCCTTCCAGGGCCGCTACGTCATGACCAAGCCTGGGGCGGCCACCAGCGGATCGTTGGCGGTAAATGCTTTTCAGGATTCCAATGGTGATGGGATCAGGCAGGCTGGGGAGCCCGGTGTCCGCGGTGTCTCCATCAAATCCGGATCCTATTTTGCGGCCGAAACGGACGAGAACGGATTTGCGCTGGCGCGCGGGATGGGGACTGGCCTGGTCCCCGTAACGGTGACCGCCGACACCAGTGATGACCTGTTGTACATCCCTCCTGACTTCAGGTTTCGCGCTGGCTCGCGTCCAGGCAAGGTCTTGTTGATCAATTACCCAATCGCTCTTCCAAGTGAAATCATGATCCACGCCGTCTACGCGGCGCCCGCTGACGCCGCCGGCCAGGCTGGAATAGCGGACATTCGACTGACTCTCATTTCGCAAACGGGGCGGCGCTTCACCCAAACCACGGGCGCCGATGGCGGCGCCTATTTTACCGATCTGCCGCCCGGAAATTACGCGCTCGAGCTTGATCAGGATCAGGCGCGGGAGTTGGGGGCAACGCTCAACTCACCAGTGTCGATCTTGGCTCCGGCAGAGGGCGGGCAACTGCTGCCGGCGGACGCAGTGGTCAATTTCGAGAATGATCAATCCAATGCTTCGAAAGGCTAGGCATGATGAAACGCCCTGGAATTTTTCAAAAGGACAAACGGGCAGAAAGCAGATCAAGAGTTTTGTTCACGGCTATTCTCAGCTCGCCCGCCGGCCTGCAGTCGGTGCGGGTTCGCAACATGTCGGGTCGAGGAGCAATGCTCGGTGGCGTGACGTTTCCGCCACCTGGCACGCGCGTGACCTTGCGCCGGGGCGAGCTGCAAATGCCTGGATCGATCATTTGGCGGCGCGAAAAATGGGCGGGGATCGCGTTCGACGAAGCTGTGGATGTGCAGGCCTGGGTGCAACATAATCGGCGCCTCGCGGCAGGACAGATTGCAGAAGATCAGGGCGAAGAGCTGCTCGCCGAACATCTCGTTGCGCTTCAGCGCGAAACCGATCGCGTGACATTCGCCTGGGTCAGCAATCGATTGGCCGAGATTTCGGACCGTCTTGCGAATTCAGCCCCCATGCGAGTCGAATTGGCTGAAGTGTTGATCGAGATCGATTCATTGGCAGGATTTTTGCGGTCCGGCGGCAATCCCTATCCGATGCACGACCCTTTGGTAAGCAGAGCTGCCAAGTCGTAGCGGACGCCGATTAAGGATAATCGATGGGGAGCTTGGTCAGCCGCTTCGCGCCGAATACCGCCGCCAGCGCCTCGTAGCGCGCAGCCAGTTCGGCATGGGCTGCGGCGACCCGCCAATCGACCGCCTCGCGGCTGAGCGCTTGCTCATCCTGCTCGCGATTGGCGAAATATTGTCCGTCGATCGGCATTGTCATCTTGTCCGGCGAAACGCGGCATCTTCGCAGCGGTTCCAAGCGCCTTGATCGTTCCTTCGTCGACACGAGGTGCCGTTCATCTACTTTTGCGTGGCAAGCTCCGGTTCACCAGGTCTAGCGTAACGCGGGCGACACAATTGGGGAGGAGGCGGTTTGAATACGCCTCGTAGCAAAATGATCCTGGCGATCGGGCTGGCGCTGTCGGCCCTGGCGGGCGACGCATCAGTCGCCGCCCAAACCCCCAAAATCGCCAAGCCGGTCCTCGTTCCACCGAAGGAGATGCCTCCCTTACCTCCAGCCGTAATCGACAATCAGCTGCTGATCGGCGGGGAGGACATCAACGCCAAGAAGGACAATACGCGGATGACCGTCGAAGTGCGGGTCAATGGCCGTGGTCCTTACCAGTTCCTGGTCGACAGCGGCGCCGACACGTCCGTGGTCGGCCTGCGCATCGCTGCCGACCTGCAATTGCCGCTGGGCACGCCGACCGTGCTTCACGGCACAACCGCCAGCGCCGTCGTTGGGCGGGTGCTGGTCGACGAACTGCAGCTTGGCAGCAGCAAGATCCGCAATCTTGAAGTGCCCGCGCTGAAGGAGGCCGACCTCGGCGGCGCCGGCATGATCGGCATCGACGCGCTGGTCGAACAGCGTCTGATGATGGATTTCGAAAAACGCATCATCAAGGCCGAGGACGCTCGCCAGCCGGCAAGGATGATGGATGGCGAAATTGTGGTCGTGGCCCGGCGCCGGCGCGGCCAGCTGATCCTGACCCAAGTCAACGCCGCCGGCTATCCGGTCGAAGCGGTGATCGATACCGGCTCGGAGATCACGATCGGCAACCTCGCGCTGCGCGACAAGCTGATCAAACACAATCGGCGCAGCTTCGTGAAGGTGACCGTGGTTGGGGTCACCGGCGTTCCCCTCGACCTGCAGCTGGCTCGCGTAGGCGAACTTCAGGTCGGGTCGGTGACGCTCCGCGACGTGCTGATCGCGTTCGCCGACGTTCCACCCTTCACCGTGTTCGGCCTTCAGAATCAACCCGCGCTGCTGCTCGGCACCGACCTGCTCGACACATTCCGGCGAGTGTCGCTCGACTTTCGCTCGCGCAAGGTCCGTTTCCAGCTGAGGCGGTGCGGGACCAGCGGGATCCTGATCAGCACCGGCGATACGCCTTCGTTCGGCCGCATCATTTCGGGCGACGACGGCTCGGTCTGTCGGCGATAAGACCAAAAGCAAGGCCGCCTCGCTGTCGCGGGCGGCCTGCTAGTCCTGTCCTTTGCAATGGGGGCTTAAGCGTCTTCGGTCATCGCTTCCGGCAATCCCGCGTCGGGATCGACCGGCTCGGCCTGGCCCGCCGCTACCTCGCGATCGCGCTTGTCGAAAAATGCGGCTCGCTGCAGCCGTTTCTTCAGCGACAGCGAGGGGTTGTCAGGGGTCGGGCCGCGCATCGCGCGGTCGACATGGGACTCCACGGAGCCCGTCTCGGCAATGTTGGTGTGCATGTTCATCATGCAGCATCAACGGCCGACTCAGCGACCCGGGTGCATGTTTTCGCCAGCTTGTGAGTCGCCAGCGATCAACCGTTCTGGGGCGCAAACGATGGCCTCACGGCCGCCGACGCGGAACCTGGCCGGGCGGCTAGGGGCGCGGGGAGGGTTGGGGATCTTGCCCGGGCCGTTCGAAGATTTGATGCGGCTTTTCCTGGACAAAGAAATGTGGACTGCCTTCGCCCGCGAATGTGATCTTTGAGCCGAGCCCAAACTGATCGACCTGGATTGCGGCGACGAGATCGATGTTGATCCAAACCGGCTCGCCCCCGCCCTTGTTGGCTTGAAGTGTGCAGCAGAGAAATCGCGCCATATCGCCTCCATGCTTTGCAGTTTGCATAACGGAGTCGGCGGGCGAAAGCGAAGGGCCAAACCGACGCGTCAGCTCATTACGCGATCGCCTGGCTTATCGCCCCTCCGTCCTTCCAATGAATTGCGCGACATTGTCATGGATCGCCTTCAGCGACGGCAGGTGGGCGTAGACCATGTGGCCCGACTCATAATAGCGATACTCGATATTGCTCTTCAGCCTGTCCGGGATCGGCAAATGCCGCATCTCGAACCGTCCGGCGAAATAGGGTGTCGACACGTCGTAATAGCCGCCGTTGACCATCACCTTCAGGTCGGGGTTCTGCTTCATCGCCACGGCGAGGTCCGGCAGCACGTTAGGCAATGCGATCAGCGCCCGGTCGCCGCCGGGCGGCTTATGCTTGTAATCCCAGCTGTCGTAGATCGAGATCCCCGACTTGAACTCGATGCCGGGCTCATAGCGCAATGAAGCGCGCACATAATCGTTGTACGCGGCGACATAGGCGGAGCTGATCGCGCTGCTTTGCGGGTCGTTGCTCGCGACCTTGGCGATCGGGTCGAGCGTGGCGCCGATGAACCGGGTGTCGAGCGTCCCGACCGTTTCCTCCCGGTCGGCCAGCAACTCCTTCTGGAACGCGCCGTACTGGATGCGGAGGTCGGTCTTCAGCAGATAGGGGACGGTGAGGCCGGTATAGGCCGACAGCTGCCGCGCTATCCGCTGCCGCTCCTCGTCGCCCAGCTCATTGCCCTTGATCAGCGCCTGCAAATAGTCGGTCGTCGCGAAATTCTCGACCCGGGCGAGGAAGCTCTGCAGGTCGCCGTCTGGCCGGGCGATGCGATTATGATACCAGGCCGTCGCCGCATAGGTCGGCAGGGTCATTACATAGGGGAAATCGTTGCCCGGGTTCACCTGCGGATCGTCGGGCAACAGGTCCCAGGCGAGGATGTCGCTGAGCAGGATGACGCCGTTCAAATCGACGTCCTTGTTCTGCAGCGCTAGCGCCAGCCCCGCGGCGCGCATTGTCCCATAGCTTTCGCCGAAAATATATTTGGGCGAATTCCACCGGCCGTATTTCGACAGGAACTGGGTGATGAACTGGGTGAAGGCGTCGATGTCCTGGTCGACCCCGTAGAAGGCCTTGTCCTTGTCCTTGCCGCCGATCCGGCTGAAACCCGTGCCGGGCGCGTCGACGAACACCAGGTCGGACGCGTCGAGCAGGCTCTGGTCGTTGTTGACCACGGGATAGGGCGCGGCGGGCGTATGTCGCGTATCGACCGTCTGCACCCGGACTGGCCCGAACGCGCCCATGTGCAGCCACACGGTCGAGGATCCCGGCCCGCCATTGAACAGGAAGGTGATCGGCCGCCCCGCCGCCAGCGCGCCGTCCTTGAAATAGGCGGCGTAGAACATCGACGCCTCGGGCGCCGGCTCGTCCCCATCGTCGTCCTTGCCCTTGTCCTTTTTGGGCGGGCTCGCGGCCTCCTCAAGCGGCTTGGTATCGTCCCAGTCCTTGCCGTGGATCACCAGCGTCCCGGCCACCGCCTGGTAGGCGATCTTCTTGCCGCCGATCGTCACCGACCCACGCGATCTGGTTTCGCTCGGAGTGAAGATCGGCTTGGCCGGAGCAGGCGCTTCGGCGGCGGCTTCAGCCGGCTTGGCCGCGGCTTCCGCGGCCGGCGCGGGGACTTGCGACATCAGCGCCGCAATGAGCAGGGTCAGGGTCATGGGCGCGGGTGATTGCAAGCGCCGCGTCCTCGCGCAAGTCCGGGCTAGAAACCGACCCGGGCCGTCAGCCGAATGTCGCGGCCCGCCAGTGGCGCGAAATCCTTGAGCAACGACGTGCTCCGCCGCGCCTCGACATCGAACAGATTGTTCCCCGCCAGCGATAGCGTCAGCTCGGGCTTCGCCGCGAACGGGTGCCAGTCGATCGAGGCATTGACCATCGTATAGCCCGACGTGTCGGTCTCGTTTGGCGCGGTGCGGTCATGGTCGAAGGCGTGCTCAACCTCGATCCGTCCGTCGAACTGCCCCTTCTCGCCGGTCAGCGCGCCCATCAGCCGCATCGGCGGGATCAGCGGCGCCGGGCCGAAGTCCTTGACGGTTGCGTGCACCGCGTCGCCCTGCAATTCGCCGCCCCAATCGATACCCAGCGCATTGCCGAACGTCATCTCCGCCTGCGCTTCGAACCCGTAATAGGTCGCCTTGCCCTGGCGATATTCGAGCACCGGGAGATCGTCCTCGGTCTCGCCGGTCGGCGCCTGGAAGATGAAATTGGAGAAGCGGCTGTAGAACAGGTTGGCGGTGAGGTGCAGCGCCCCCTTGCTGTGGTGCACGCCGAGCTCGATCGAATTGCTCTTCTCAGGGTCGAGGTTCGGGTTGCCGACCTCGAACGACTGGCTGCCGCCGTGCGGTCCGTTGGCGAACAGCTCGTCGATCGCCGGCGCCCGCTCGCTGTGCGACAGCGACAGGCCGGCGCGCCAGCCGGGCACAAATTCATATTGCCCGCCGAGCGAGCCGGACAAGGTGGTGAAGTCGAGCGACCGCGCCGGCGTCCCAAGCTGGTCATCCTCATCGGCATTCAATTTACTGAACTCTACCCGCGCGCCGCCTTCGATCCGGATCGGCCCGTCGACATAGGTTTGCAGCGTGAACAGGCCGGTCTGCTTCTGCCGGCTGTCGGGCAGGAACTTCTCCTCGCCGCGGATCTTCGCGTTGCGCTGGAGGTACTGGACGCCGCTGGTTCCGCCCCAACCGCTATGGTCGGCCTGGATCAGCTCCAGTCGCCCTTCGCCGCCCTTGCTGAAGAAGCTGGAGCCGATTGCGCCATCCGCTTCCAGCTCGTCGTGATGATAGTTGGCGTAGCCGCCCCGTGCATGGACCTGGCTGAAGAAACCGCCGAGCGGGATCTCGGCCCGCGCGTCATAGCGGGTCTGCTCGACGTCGATGGTCGGCGCTTCCGGCTCGACCAGCGGATCGAGCGAATAGCGGATCGGCACTTCATATTTCGACAAGTGCCGCGTCACCGAGACGCCGACGTTGAGCTCGCCATCGACATAGCCAAGCCCCAGCGCACCTTCCTTGGATGTCGCCGCCGAATTGGGCAGCTCGCCCTTCAGGTCGGCCAGTTCCTGTATCGCTGGGTCGGGGCTGGCCAGCGCCTGCTCGCGCAAATCCTTCGACAATATATGTCCGCCGGTCTCGAGATCGTCGCTCTTCGACCAGTTGCCGTCGGCGTGGACGATGAAATGGCCGGCAATCGGCACGTCGATCGCGCCATTGACCGACCGCTCGTTGGCCGCGCTGCCATAACTCAGCAGGGCGTCGGCCTCGGCCGGCCCGTCCGGCTCGTGGCGCGGGATGCGCGTGTCGATGACGTTGACCACGCCGCCGATCGCCGACGATCCGAACAGCAGCGCCGATGGCCCGCGCAACACTTCGATCCGTTCGGCGGTGATCGGATTGATCGCGATCGCATGGTCCGGGCCGGACGACGACAGGTCGAGCGTGCCGATTCCGTCGGTCAGCACCCGCACCCGGTCGCCGCTTAGCCCGCGCAGCACCGGCGCCGAGGCCGTCGGGCCGAAGCTGGTGGCGCTGACGCCCGGCTGCTTGGCCAGCGTCTCGCCGATGCTCGGCCGCACCTGGCGGGTGAGGTCGGCGGCATCGAGCACGGACACGCCGCCGAGCACGTCATTCTCCTTGCGGCGGACCCCAGTGACGACGATGTCCTGCTCAGGCTCTGGGTGAGCGTCGGCCGCGCTTCCCGGGGTCGGTTCCGCGGCCGCCGAGCTCGTTTCGCTCGATCCAGCCGCCTCACTCGACGAGTCGGTGACCGCCACCTGCGCCAGGAGCGGGGATGGCAGCAGGGCCATGGAAAGGGCAAGCAGCGAGGTAGCGCGGGTCATCATGTTCCTGTTGTTCAGGCCAAACTGTCTGGGAGCACCGCGTCCTTAGCGCAGGATGATACAACGTCGCAAATGGTATATCATACCTTCGTCGCGCTCTGACGCCCGTTCGTCGAACCGCTACCCTTGCGTGCCCGCGTCAGCACGCTACGCACCACTCATGTTCATGACCCATCTCGAATGCTCGCTGACCGGCGAACGCTACGATTCCGACAAGCTCCAGAACCTGTCCAAGGCGGGAAAGCCGCTGCTGGCGCGTTATGACCTGGAGGCAGTCGCCGAGCGGTTGAGCAAGGAGGCGCTGGCCTCGCGCCCATCCGGCATGTGGAAATGGCGCGAGCTTCTGCCACTGCCCGAAGGCGCCGAACCGGTCAGCCTCGGCGAGCCTGAAACCCCGTTGATCCCGCTCGATCATGTCGCGCGAAAGCAGGGCACACGCGCCCCAATCGTCAAGGACGAAGGCCGGCTCCCGACCGGCTCGTTCAAGGCGCGCGGGATGGCGGCAGCGGTCAGCATGGCCAAGCATTTCGGCGTGACCCGCATCGCCCTTCCCACCAACGGCAATGCCGGCGCCGCGCTCGCCGCCTATGCCGCCCGGGCCGGGATGCAATCCTTGGTCATCTGCCCGGCCGAAACTCCTGACATCAACATCCGGGAAACCGCTGCCTACGGCGCAGAGGTGATCGTCGCCGACGGCCAGATCGACGAATGCGGCCGGATCGTCGGCGAGGGCGCGGCGCAAGGCCGCTGGTTCGACTGCTCGACCCTCAAGGAACCCTACCGGCTCGAAGGCAAGAAGGTGATGGGGCTCGAGCTCGCGGAGCAATTCGGCTGGGAGCTGCCGGACGCGATCTTCTACCCGACCGGCGGCGGCACCGGGCTGATCGGCATGTGGAAGGGATTCGACGAGCTGGAGCAGATCGGCCTGATCGGGCCGAAGCGCCCGCGAATGATCGCGGTGCAGGCGGCCGGCTGCGCGCCGATGGTGCGAGCCTTCGAAAATGGCGATGAATATGCCGAGCGCTGGGAAGGGGCGGCGACCATGGCCACTGGTATCCGCGTGCCAAAAGCGGTCGGCGATTTCCTGATCCTTCGGGCGGTGCGTGAGAGCGGGGGCGCTGCCATCGCTGTCCAGGAGGAAGCGATCATGGAGGCGGTTGACGACGCTGCCCGGCTCGACGGCATGCTGCTTTGCCCGGAGGGCGGCGCGGTGCTCGCCGCATGGCGCGAGGCGCTGGATCGCGGACTGGTGGGCGCGGACGAACGGGTCGTCCTGTTCAACTGCGCCAACGGCAACAAATATCCGCTTGCCGACCGGTCGCGGCGGATGCAACTCGCCGACATGGACGCAGCTAGCCTTTAGTCAGCTGATCAGGCCAAGATAGCCCTGCACGACGTCCAGAAGGGCTGACGACCAGGTAAAGGCCGCTGCTGCGGCGGCAGCTGCCGCGCCCAGCCGAGTTCGCTTTCGCCGGTCGCTCGCGAGCTTGGACAGGGCTTCGGCATAACCCTCCACCTGGTGCGGCGGCACCAGCAGGCCATTGTCGTTGTTGGAAATGAGCGCCAGCGCGCTCGGCATGTCGGCGCTGACGACCGCCAGGCCGGCGGCCATGGCCTCCAGATTGACGTTGCCGAAAGCCTCGGTCGTGCTCGGGTTGATCAGCACGTCCGCGCTGGCGATGGCCGTGGACAGGTCATGGCCCGACAAATGGCCCAGGAAGCGCGTTCCCTCCGGCAATTGACGGGCAAGTTCCGCTTTTGCTGGTCCGTCGCCGACGATCATCGGACGCAGCTTAAGGCCGCTCTCGATCGCCTTTGATATGGCAGCGGAAAATTCCGAGATGCCTTTTTCCCGGACCAGTCTGCCGAAGAACAACGGAATGACGTCCGCGTCATCCCAGCCCTCGGACCGCCGCCACTCCATGCTTCGAAAGGCTGGATGGAATTTCTGCCGATCGACACCGCGCGACCAGACCGCGATTCTATTCCCCATGTTCCAGGTCTTGAGTTCCTCGGCGATCTGGACATTGGGAACCAGCACCAGGTCCGATCGGGAATAGAAGTTGCGTAGGTATCGCTCCGCCCAAGGCCGGAAAGCGCGCAATCCATAATATTCGAAATAGGTCTCGAACCGGGTGTGGAGGCTGGTCACCAGCGGGCAACCCAGCTCCCGCGCCAGGCCCTGCGCCTGATAGCCCTGCGGATCCGGCGCGGAGACATGGATATGGGTCGGCGCGAAGCGGCGGACGTCCGCCCTGGTATGCTCGTCGAGCCCCAGCGTCAGCCGATATTCGCTTCGCCCCGGGATCGCCACCGACCGGACCGATACCAGGTCCCCGGTAGGCTCGAATGCTGGGTTGGCGACGGTCGGGGAGTAGACCCGGACCTGCGCGCCTTGCTGCAATAGGTAAGAGACGAGATGATTGAGCGCGTTGTTCGCCCCGTCGCGCACACAATTATAGTTGGCGCAGAACAAGGCGATCCGCAGATCCCTTGTGCTTCCTTTGGTCATCGGCCGCGACCCTCTAGACGCAGTAAACCCCGGAGACCGAAGTCTCCGGGGTTCCATGGTTCGCATCCGAAGATTTGAACCACGTGAATAAAACGGCCTTCCCGCATCCGAGTTCCACGACGCGCAAAAATAATTTCAGAAAAGTGTCATTGAGCGCCCCTCCGCCTTCTGCTTCGATGCGGCCGTGTCCTTGATCTGGAACTTCGCGATCGATCGCGGCGGGACTTTCACCGACCTGGTCGCCACTGCGTCCGATGGCCGGCAACGCGTCGAAAAACTGCTTTCGGAAAATCCGGGTCAATATGAAGATGCCGCGCTGCAGGGCATTCGCCGGGTGCTGCAGGTCGAAGGGGGAACGCTCGGCGATATCCGCATGGGCACCACGGTTGCCACCAATGCGCTGCTCGAGCGCAAGGGCGAACGGACCGCACTGGCGATCACCGCCGGCTTCGGCGACGCGCTCCGCATCGGCTACCAGGCAAGGCCGGAAATTTTCGCACGCCACATTGTCCTGCCCGCCATGCTCTATGAAACGGTAGTTGAAATCGAGGAGCGCGCCGGGGCGGATGGCGCCATCATTCGGCCGCTTGAGGAGGATCGCGCACGCGCCGACCTCAATATCCTGCGCGCAAAGGGCTTCGACGCGCTGGCGATCGTGCTGATGCATGGCTGGCGCTTCACCGATCATGAAGAGCGGCTGGCGGCGATAGCCCGCGAGCTCGGCTTTACCCAGGTTTCCGTCAGCCATGAGGTCGCGCCGCTGATCAAGCTGATCGGGCGCGGCGATACGACCGTGGTCGACGCCTATCTGTCCCCAATTCTCCGCCGCTATGTCGACAAGGTCGCGGCCGGGCTCGGCGAGGGCCCGCGCCTGCAGTTCATGCAGTCGAATGGCGGCCTCACCGAAGCCCGCGCCTTCCGCGGCAAGGATGCGATCCTGTCCGGCCCGGCCGGCGGCGTGGTCGGCATGGTCGCCGCCAGCGCGCCGCATGGTTCCGGCCATCTCATTGGCTTCGACATGGGCGGTACCTCAACCGACGTGTCGCATTATGCGGGCCGCTACGAACTGGGCGACGAGAATTTGATCGCCGGGGTGCGTATCCGCGCGCCGATGATGCAGATCCACACCATTGCCGCGGGCGGTGGCTCGATATGCCGGTTTGATGGGATGCGCTTCCGGGTCGGCCCGGAATCGGCGGGCGCCAGGCCGGGGCCCGCCTGCTACCGGGCCGGCGGGCCGCTCACGGTGACCGACTGCAACCTGTTCCTGGGCCGGATCGAGCCCTCCAACTTCCCAGCGGTATTCGGACCTGACGGGAACTTGCCGCTGGATCCGGATGCATCCCGCCAGCGCCTGCAGGAGGTGGCCGACGCGCTGGGCGGCACCAAGAGTCTGGAGCAGATCGCCGAAGGCTTCCTACACATCGCCGTCGACAATATGGCGGCCGCGATCCGCAAAATCTCGATCGCCCGCGGTCATGACGTGACCCGCTACACGCTCGCCTGCTTCGGCGGAGCAGGGGGACAGCACGCCTGCCGCGTGGCGGACGCATTAGGCATGGTACGGATCCTGGTGCATCCGCTGGCTGGCGTGCTCTCCGCCTACGGCATCGGCCTCGCCGAGGTGAAGGCGGTGCGGGAGGCGAGCTGGCTGAGGCCGCTCGGCGAGGACTTCGCTTCCGGTGTCGAGGCTCTCGAAACGGCAGCGCTAGGCGACCTGATCGACCAGGGATTCGAAGCCGGGCAGGTCCGTTTCGAACGCCGCGCGCGCCTCCGCACCCCCGGCAGCGACACGACTATCGTCATCGACCTAGGCACCGCCCAGGAGATGCGCGCCGCCTTCGAAGCGCAACATCGCAAGCGCTTCGGATACATCGATGAGGCCGAACCTGTCCTCGACACGCTGACGGTCGAGGCGATAGCCGGCTCCTCCCCGCCGCGCAGCGGCGGGGATGGGGATCATGCGCAGCAAGGTGTAGGGGCCAGCCAACCAATTGACGGCCCCGCCCTGATCTTCGACGCCTCGTCGACCATCGTCGTCGAGCCGGGATGGCGCGCGAAACGGGCAGGGGACGGCACGCTGGTCATGACCCGCGCCGTTCCGCTGGAGCGCGCCCACGCCGTCGGAACCGACGTCGATCCGGTCCGGCTCGAGATTTTCAACAATCTGTTCATGGCCATTGCCGAGGAAATGGGCGTTGCGCTGCAGTCGACCGCCACTTCCGTCAACATCAAGGAACGTCTCGATTTCAGCTGCGCCATCTTCGATGCGTCGGGCGCGCTGATCGCCAACGCCCCGCACATTCCGGTGCACCTCGGCTCGATGGGCGAGAGCATCCGCACGATCATCGACACCCGCGGTGAGGGCAGGGACGGACGCGGCATCCGCCGCGGTGACGCCTATGTGTTGAATGACCCCTATCGCGGCGGCACCCATCTTCCCGACATCACCGTCATCGTGCCGGTCTTCTATTCCTCCCCGGAACGGGGAGGGGGACCACGAAGTGGTGGAGGGGCCGGTGAGACCCCGGATGCCTTCGTCGCGGCCCGCGGCCACCACGCCGACATCGGCGGGATCGCGCCCGGATCGATGCCGCCCGACAGCAAGTCGATCGACGACGAAGGGGTGCTGATCGACAATGTGCTGCTGGTCGATGAAGGCCGTTTTCGCGAAGCGGAGTTGCGGGCGCTGCTCGCCAGCGGCCCACATCCGGCCCGCAATCCCGACCGCAACATCTCCGATCTTCGTGCCCAGCTGGCCGCCTGCGTCCGCGGTGCCGAATCGCTGGTCCAGACGGCTAGCGATTATGGCGCCCAGGTCGTCGCAGCCTACATGGACCATGTCCTTGCCAATGCCGAAGAGTCAGTGCGACGGCTGCTCGACCGGCTCGACGATGGCGAATTTATTTATGAAATGGACAATGGCGCGCGCGTTGCCGTCAAGATCGGCATCGATAGGAAGGCCCGCGCCGCAACATTCGACTTCACCGGCACCAGCGCGCAGCTTCCGGATAATTTCAACGCGCCTTACTCGATCGTCCGCGCCGCTTCGCTTTATGTAGTCCGCACGTTGATCGACGATGCCATCCCGATGAACGACGGCTGCCTGAGGCCGATCAATTTGGTCGTGCCCGACGGCTCCATGCTCAATCCGCACCATCCTGCCGCGGTGGTCGCCGGCAATGTCGAAACCAGCCAGGTCGTAACCGACACTCTGCTCGCCGCGACCGGTAGGCTGGCGCCAAGCCAGGGGACGATGAACAATTTCACCTTCGGCAACGAGCGGCACCAATATTATGAGACGATTGCCGGCGGCTCGGGGGCAGGGCCGGATCATGACGGGACCAGCGCCGTTCAGACCCACATGACCAACAGCCGCCTGACCGATCCCGAGATTTTGGAATCGCGGTTGCCGGTGCGGCTCGATGAATTTTCTATTCGCCAAGGCTCGGGTGGGGAGGGCGCGCATCAGGGCGGCGACGGCGTCGTGCGTAAGGTCACATTTTTGGAGCCGATGCGCGCCAATATCCTCGCCAATCGCCGCAAAGTTGCTCCGCGCGGCCTCAACGGTGGCGGCGACGCACTTCCCGGCCGCAACTGGGTAGAGCGGACCGATGGCTCGGTCGAGGAATTGACCGCGACCGACTGGGCCGAGGTGAGCGTCGGCGACCGGTTCGTCATCGAGACGCCCGGCGGTGGCGGCTTCGGCAGGGGAGAGGGATGATCAACTACTGGCCGCTGATCGGGATCGCGTTGGTCGTCATCGGCTTCGCGTTGAAGATGAACCCTATGCTGGTCGTGACCGCGTCGGCGATCGTGACCGGCCTGATCGCCGGCATGGACCTGCACGAGGTCATCTCCACCTTCGGCAAGGCGTTCAACGACAACCGCATCATTGCCATCGTCTGGATCGTGCTGCCGGTGATCGGCCTGCTCGAACGGTTTGGACTGCAGCAGCGCGCGGCGGCGGTGATCCGTAACCTGAAATCCGCCACCACCGGTAGGCTGCTGATCCTTTATCTGGTCTACCGGCAGATCACCGCCGCGATCGGCCTGCATTCGACCGCAGGCCACCCGCAGACCGTCCGTCCGCTGGTTGCACCAATGGCCCTGGCGGCGGCGGAGAAGCAGCATGGCGAGCTGACCGAGGACGAAGCGGAAAAGGTCAAGGCTTACGCCGCCGCGACCGACAATGTCGGCCTGTTCTTCGGCGAGGACATTTTTTTCGCGATCGGGTCGATCGTGCTGATCCAGCAGATATTGGCAGGCTACGGCTACAATCTTGCCCCGCTTGAGCTGGCGCTTTGGGCCATCCCGAGCGCGATCTGCGCTTTCCTCATCCACTCCACCCGCCTCCTCCTCATCGACCGCAAGCTGGGGAGGCGGGGTCAATGATCACCCTCCACTGGCTCTATGCGCTCGCCGGGGCGATGTTCGCCGCCTTCGCCTTGCTGTCGGCGCTCGACCGGGCGCACGGGAAACGCTTCGGCAATGCCGCCTTCTGGGGGCTGATGGCGCTGAGCTTGTTGGGCGGCGATCAAATCGGCGATTTCGGCAACGGCCTGTTGGTGCTCGGCCTCGCGGGTCTCGCCGGCTTCGGCTTCATCGGCCGCAGCCATCCGCCAACCACCAGCGACGCCGAGCGCGAAGGCTGGTCGCAACAGCTCCGCAACAAGCTGTTCCTGCCCGCCCTGATCATCCCGGCCACCGCGCTGATCGGCACTCTCGCCTATAATTACACCGCGCTCGGCTCCACCGGCTGGATCGAGCCCAAGCGCGAAACCTATGTCTTCCTCGGCCTCGGCGTGCTGTTTGCGCTAGCCGCCATTTTCGCCTGGCTGCGGCCCCCTGCCGTGGCTCCGCTCCAGGAGGGCCGCCGCCTGATCGACGCGATCGGCTGGGCCGCGGTACTACCGCAGATGCTGGCCTCGCTCGGTGTCCTGTTCGCCGCCGCCGGTGTAGGAGATTCGATAGGATTTCTGACCCGCTCGGTCATCCCGGAAGGCAGTGTCTTTGAAACCGTTGCTGTGTTCGGTTTGGGCATGGCGATCTTCACCATGGTCATGGGCAACGCCTTCGCCGCTTTCCCGGTGATGGCCGCGGCGATCGGCGTTCCGCTTCTGATCCAGGGCTATGGCGGCGACCCGGCGGTAGTCGGGGCGATCGGCATGCTGGCCGGCTTCTGCGGGACGCTGATGACCCCCATGGCCGCCAACTTCAACTTGGTCCCGGCGGCATTGCTGGAGCTCAAGGACCAATATGGCGTGATCCGCGCCCAGGTCGCTACCGCGCTGCCGCTGCTCCTCATCAACATCCTGTTGATCTACTGGCTGGCGTTCCGATGAAGCTCGACGCCGACCTCGCCGCCCGGTTCGCCCGGATCGCACTGGGCCATGTCACCCGCGAATATCCGCACAAGCTGGACCATGTGCTGCTGGGTGATGAAGATGCACTGACACCCAGCACCCTTCACCCGATGTTCCACGGAAGCTTTGACTGGCACAGCTGTGTCCATGGCTGGTGGACGCTGCTGACGCTGCGGCGGCTGTTCCCCGAGATTGAGGAAACGGCGGCAATCGCCGAACTCGCCGACCAGACCTTCACTGCGGATAAGGTGGCGGCAGAGCTGGCCTATCTCGACCGGCCCCTGTCGGCGGGGTTCGAGCGGCCCTACGGCTGGGGCTGGCTGCTCTATCTTCACCTCGAAGCATCGCGGCATGCCGATCGCGACTGGGCAAGCCGCCTGGAGCCGCTGGCCATTGCCTTCGCAAAGCGGTTCAAGACCTACCTTGCAAAGCTGACCTATCCGATCCGCGTCGGCACCCATTTCAACACGCCGTTCGCGCTGATCCTTGCGCTCGAGTGGGCGGAGGTTTTCGACGACATGCTGGCCGACGCCATCTGCGAATGGGCAATCGACCGCTTCGGCCAGGATCGCGCCTGCCAGGCGTGGGAGCCGGGTGGGGACGAGTTCCTGTCGCCGGCGTTGATCGAGGCACTGTGCATGGCGCGGGTATTGCCAACCGCTGACTTCGCGAACTGGTTTGCGGACTTCTTGCCGCGGCTTGCAGAGCGCGAGCCCGCCACCCTGTTGAGGCCCGCTTTCGTCAGCGACCGCAGCGACGGCAAGATCGCCCATCTCGACGGGCTCAATCTCAGCCGTTCCTGGTGCTGGCGGTCGATCGCGCCGTTGCTGCCGGCAAAGGAAGAGGCGATCGCGGCGGCCGCCTCAACGGATCATCTTGCCACGGCTCTGCCTCATATGGCGGGCGACTATATGGGCGAACATTGGCTGGCGAGCTTCGCTCTGCTCGCCCTGCTTGAGCCCCGGCATCGGCAATCCCCCGGACTGCCTGCTGACGGGGCTGGTGCCGGCTGAGGGATTTGAACCCCCGACCTTCGGTTTACAAAACCGCTGCACTACCACTGTGCTAAGCCGGCATACTCGCGATCGGCTCCCTTTGCGTCAGACGATGCCGAAGGTCCAGCCCTCGGTTTGCGACAGCTCGAGAGTAAGGCCCGGCGGCGAGAAGGCTTGCGGATCGGTGAGAAGTGCCCGCATTCCCGCTGCGGTAACCAATGCATCGGTCTGATGATCATTGGGCTCGAATTTCAGCCGGACAGACTCGCTGCCCAAGCCTGAAAGCGCCCGATTGAGTTCGACACGGGTGCGCAGTTTCTTTCCGCTCATTCCTGAGTTGCGGAGATAGATGCGGGTGTAGATCTCGACCACCACGCTGCCCCCGTCGGGTAGCGGGTCCATCGGCCAGATCGCGACCCTGCCGTCCAGCCGGTGGAGCAGCCTCATTCCCGAAAAGCTCGCCTTGGCGACCTGCGCCGCGCCGATGGCGTCATAGGCGCTGGCGGTCTTGCGTCCGCCCTGGGCATTCAAATGCGCATCGCAGATTCGGAAGCGAACGAAGTCGGCCTTCACGCCGTCGGCAACGCCAAAGTAGAAATGGCGCCGATGCACTTCCTCCAGGAATGAAGCCGCGCCCAGGTCTTCGTCGTGACTGAGGGCATCGACATAGGCCCAGAATTCGCGCGCGCACTCCGGTACTCCGGTTTCGCCTGGCAGATAGGCGCCGCGTCCCACGAATGGCGGGGCGAAGCTGAAGTCGAAGCCGAACAGGGTCGGCTCCTTTGCTGCCCGCCTGAGCAGCCAGCCGAGCACTTCTGCCCGCGACCAGACATGGCCAGGGCGGACGAGGCGCGGGGCGTCGCCGCCGCGCGCCTCGGCGATCGCGATCCCCTTGTGCCGCTTGCCCTTTGCGCCGGACCAGTCGATCGCAACGCAGCTTGCAAAGCGGCTCACACCAACGGCGGCTGGGTGTCGTCCGCTGGTTGCGCCTTCTTCAGCCGTGGCGGCGGTGCGCGCCGGATCGGCGGCGGGGCATTGCTCTCATGCCATTCCTCGAGCAGGCGCGCGGCATAATCGCGGCCGCCCAGGCCAAAGGCGATCGCCGTCGCGACCGCGGCCGAACCGAGGATCAGGCCGAATGCGATCAGCACGATCTGGTCGGCCAGGCCCATGAAGGTAAGGCCGATCGCCGTAAACAGGGCGATGATCGCATATTTGACGATGGTCTGGGCATAGCCGGCCTCGCCGGTCGAGCTTCCGACCAAATTCGAGAGAATACGGGCCAGGAACATGCCCACGACGATGATGACAGTGCCAAAGATCACCTTTCCGCCAAGCTCGGTAATCTGGAACAGCAACGCGGCCACGCTGTCGCCGCCGATTGCGCGCGCTGCCTCGATCGCGGCTGCGAGCAAAATGGCAGTCATGGCGATGGCGCCGATCACGCGCGAAGGCACTGTTGTGGCAGGCATCACTCCAAGCGCCCGCACAGCATTATCAAAGCCGAGGCCAGGCAGGACGGTTTCAAGGAGCGACTTGACCCACTTTGCGACAATGAAGGCCAACGCCAGCCAGATGAGCGCGTTCAACACCTTGGGAATGGCGAGCGCGATGGTGTTCAGCATATTTGTCGCCGGCTCGGCGATCGCCGAGATCTGGAGAATTTGCAGCGCGCCAATGGCGGCGAAGATGATGATCACGGCGGAAACTGTCATCCCGACCGCGCGGGCAATGGTGCTCCGGGCGGGCGCAGCGCCCTCGCTTGCGACACCATCGGCATCGACGGCCACGGGCGCATCGCCGAGCTTCAACCCGGCACGCCCCGCCAGCCGTTCGAGGTTGAGCGCACCAAGCGCCGCTTCGATGACATGGCGAACGATCCGCGCGAGGATCAGCCCTGCGAAGAAGAACAGGCCGGCACCGAGCAACCGGGGAAGGAAAGCGAAGACCTCGTTGGTCAGCGCCGTAACCGGGGTTAGCACGCCTGACAGGCCAAGCGGCTGGAGTGCCGCGATCAGGCCGACCAGCCAGACCAGCCAATATGCCAGCCGCCCAAGCTCCGTTCCGACGCTGTCGCCGCCGACGCCAGGATGGCGCTTCAAGACCGGCACCCGGTCGATCATTTTCGCCACGCCCCATTGCACCGCCTTGGCGACGAAATGGGTGATGATCAGGATCAGCAGGGCGAGCAGGACCTTGGGACCCCACAGGATCAGCTGGTCTTGCCAGTAACGGGCAGGCTCGGTGTTCTGGTACATAAGACTCCCCTTGTCTTAGCTCTTCGTGCGCCTTTCTCGGCGCATTTCTTCCCAATAGGCAAGCCGCTCGGCGACCTTGGCCTCAAAGCCGCGTCCGGTGGGCTTGTAGAATTCTTGCGGGCTCATCTCCTCCGGCCAGTAATCGGCGCCGGAGAAGCCCTCCTCGACGTCATGATCATAGGCATAGTCTTTGCCATAGCCGATGTCCTTCATCAGCCGGGTCGGGGCGTTGAGGATGTTCCTCGGCGGCATCAGCGAACCGGTTTCCTGGGCTGAACGCCGGGCCGCACCCTGGGCTTTGTAGACGGCGTTCGATTTGGGCGCGGTGGCGAGGTAAAGGCAGGCCTGCACGATCGCCAGCTCGCCTTCCGGGCTGCCGAGGAAATCATAGGCGTCCTTGGCCGCGACGCACTGCACCAGCGCATTGGGATCGGCCATGCCGATATCCTCGACCGCGGCGCGGATCAGGCGGCGCAGCACGAACAATGGCTCTTCTCCGGCGACCAGCATCCGTGCGAGATAATAGAGCGAGGCCTGCGGATCGGAGCCGCGTATCGACTTATGCAGCGCCGAAATGAGATTGTAATGACCTTCCCGGTCCTTGTCGTAGACCGCGACGCGGCGCTGCAGGAAGCTTGCAAGGCCGGCCGGATCGAGCGGCTTCTCCAGCCCGACGTCGAACAGGGTCTCGGCCTGATTGAGAAGGAACCGGCCGTCGCCGTCGGCACTTGCGACCAGCGCATCGCGGGCGTCCGCCGTCAGCGGCAGCGGCTTTTCCTCGAGCTCCTCAGCCCGTTCCAGTAGCCTGCACAACGCATCGCTATCGAGACGGTGGAGAATCAGCACCTGGCAGCGTGACATCAAGGCGGCGTTGAGCTCGAAACTGGGGTTCTCGGTGGTCGCACCCACCAGCGTGATCGTCCCATCCTCGACATAGGGCAGGAAGCCATCCTGCTGGGATCGGTTGAAACGGTGGATCTCGTCCACGAACAGCAACGTCCGCTGGCCGGCTCTCATCGCCACCCTTGCTTCCGCAAACACCTTCTTGAGGTCGGCCACGCCGGAGAAGACCGCGGAGAGCGCGACGAAGCGAAGCCCGACCGCATCGGCCAACAACCGGGCAATGCTGGTCTTGCCGGTACCGGGCGGCCCCCACAGGATCATGGACGACAGCTTCCCGGCCGCGACCATCCTGCCGATCGCGCCGTCCGCTCCGGTCAGATGCTCCTGTCCGACCACCTCATCGAGCGATCGCGGACGCAGGCGATCGGCCAGCGGCGCATGCGGCGATACCGCCTCGGGGGCAGCACTTGGTGGCAGCTCGTCGGCAAACAAATCGGCCATCGGTCGATGCAATAAGCCCGTCCGCCGAAAGTTGCATCCATCTTGCACGCGATGCATCTAAGATATATCTTAGAGCTATCGTAAGGAGGAATAAAATGCATCATCTCTATGAGTGCGGTGAAGATGGCCGTCACCAGCATCATGCAGGCGGTCGCCGCCGCTCCTATCGTTTCGGACCGTTCGAATTCGACGTGGACTTCGATATTGGCAACGGCCGCGGCTGGGGCGGTTGGGGCGGCGGACGGCGGGGCAGGGATCGCAAGCGGATGTTCTCCGGCGGCGAACTTCGTTTGGTGCTGCTTAAACTGATCGCCGACCAGCCGCGCCATGGCTATGAGCTGATCAAGGCGATTGAGGACATGACCGGCGGCGAATATGCGCCGAGTCCCGGCGTAGTTTATCCGACCTTGACCATGCTCGAGGATATGGGCCTGATCGCCGAGAAAAAGTCCAAGGACAGCAAGAAGGTGTTTGAAGCGACCGACGAGGGCCGCGCTCATCTCGATGAGAATCCCGAGGAGGTCGACGAACTGATCGAGCGGCTTGAGGGGCATGGCCACCAACGGCGCCGCGGCCAGCGGCCGGAGATCGGCCGAGCGATCGGCAATTTGATGACCGCTCTGCGCAACCGCATCGCCCATGAGGGCTGGAATGACGAGCTGCTTGAGGAAGTGGTCGATATCCTGGACGAAGCCGCCCAGCGGATCGAGCGCGTCAGGGAAGCGAAGGGAAAAGACGATTGATCCGCTGCCGCCGTTCTGCAACCCGTTCGTAGACGTGCATCACGGCGGCGTTGATCTCGTCCCAATCCATCGTCTTGGCAAATTCCAGCCCCGCCGCCCCATGCCTAGCGCGCAGGGCTGGATCGTGCTGATAGTCAGCCAACTCCATGGCCATGGCGTCGATATCGCCAGGCTCTGCCAGTCGGCCCGTAACATCGTCCTGCACCAGGCTGGTAGTGCCCGACGCGGCGGCCGCCATGACCGGCAGGCCCGATGCCATGGCTTCCAGAGTGACGTTGCCGAATGTTTCGGTGACCGATGGATTTAGGAAGACGTCAGTTGATGCCAGGGCGATTGCCAGCTCATCGCCGGTCAGCTGCCCGGTAAAGATCGCATCTGGAAGGCGCTTTTGGAAATATTCCCGCGCCGGACCTTCGCCGATCGCGACCACCCGCAGCGGAATGTCCATCGCCCGCGCGGCATCGATTGCGTCGGCGAACACGTCGAGGCCCTTTTCCAATACGAGCCGTCCGAGGAACGAAACGACCATATCGTCGTCGTTGATTCCATGCGCCCGGCGCCACTCCAGGCTCCGTCGCGCGGGGTTGAACTGGCTCCGGTCGACGCCACGCCCCCAAATGGAAATGAATTTGTTCATCCGCTGCGCCCGCATGATTGCGGCGGTTGATTCAGCCGGCACGACGATCGCGTCGCAGCGGCGATAGAAGCGGCGCATGATCGCTCGGGTGAGCGGCTCGAGCCACTGCAGGTTATAATATTGAAGATAGGTGTCGAACCGCGTGTGAACTGAAGCAACCGCGGGAATTCCATGCTTTCGCGCCCAGGTCACGGCCCGGTGACCGACAATATCTGGCACGGACACATGAACAACGTTCGGATTGAAGTTCAACAGGTCGCGACGAACGATGCCCGGCACGCCAAGGCCTAGCCTATATTCGGGCCGTCCGGGAATGGCGGCGGAGGGCACGCTGACCAAATCGCCTGTCGGATGGAAGGCGGGCGTATCGATGGTCGGGGCATAAACCCTGACATTAGCACCTTGGCGCAGCAAATAACCGACCAGCCGATTCAGCGCCTGGTTGGCGCCGTCGCGGACATAATTATAATTGCCCGAGAACAGGGCGATACGGAGCTCTTCGGGCTTCATTGCCGCCCGCCCTTAGCGGCTGGGAAGCGCTCGCTGCAACAGTTGGAGGCATCGATTCCTGTAAAGCGTTCCATGCCGCCGGTCGGCTCGAGCAATGCCCGCCTACTCATTCTCGGCAGCCTGCCGGGGGAGGCTTCGCTTCGGGAGCAGCGATATTATGCCCATCCGCAGAACCAGTTTTGGCAATTGCTGGGATCGGCAATCGGGGAAAATCTCGCCGCCAGGGCCTACGACGATCGGCTGGTGCGATTGGCGGCTCGTGGCATTGCATTGTGGGATGTGGTCAGCGAGGCACACCGGCAGGGCAGCCTCGATGGCGGGATCCGCGGAGCCACGCCCAACCGGCTCGCCGACTATGTCGCGACCCATCCGCGGCTTCGCGCGGTCGCGTTCAACGGCAAAACGGCGGCAAGGCTGGGACGAAAAGCATTGGCCGAACTTGGCAGCACAATCAGGCTGATTGAGCTGCCGTCATCAAGCCCGGCATACACGATCGCATTCCACGTCAAGCGTGAGAAATGGGCGGTGATAGGTTCGCTTGCATGCTCGACGGAAAGTGCCACATTGGGTGAATGAGCGACGAAACCATTGAGGACGATGAAGACCAGTCGTTGACCATGGTCGACGAAGCGCTGGTTGCGGGCAACATCGCCAACACCAACGGCCTGCTGGTGATCCTTGCAAGGCTCGTCGCCAAAGGCGTGTTCGACGCCGAGGACTTGCATGCCTTTTCGGACAGTTACTCCAAGCCGCTCGACCATGAGCATATGCGGGAGAATGAGCTGATCAGCCAGATGCAGGACCAGATGGAGGCCACTCTGGCACAGCTGATGCACTATCTCTCGGATAAGGGTTCAACCTGAGCCGACGGCAATTGGTGATGGCTCCGGCAAGGATGTGCGGTCCTTAGGGGTTTCCCCTGATGGCTTAGGCACAGCCAAGGTCGGAAAGCTGCCTTTCCTTGAAGGAGGCAGAAATGGCCATTCCCGCCTGGTCGCGGCTTCTCCTGCTCGCCACCGCTTTGCAACTTGGAATTTCCGGCTGTTCGACGCCGGATCGGCTGCCCGCCGTACCGCAATCGGCCTCCGCGCAGGTCGAACCATCTCCGGAACCGATCCGCTACTTGGTCGCGAGAGAAACCGATAGTTTCGCCGCCGAGGCCCAGCGAGCACTTGCCAAGGAGCAAGCCTGGCTAGCAAGTCAGGGCCATAGCGGTCCCCTTCCGCCGGCCTATTTCCTCGCCATTTCGGGCGGTGGCGATAATGGCGCTTATGGCGCTGGATTCCTCAACGGATGGACCGCATCGGGCAAGCGGCCAGAGTTCAAGGTTGTCACCGGCGTCAGCACTGGCGCGTTGATTGCGCCCTTCGCCTTCCTGGGCCCGAAATATGATTATGTGCTGGAAAAGGTCTACACCCAGACCTCGCAAAAGGACATTTTCAAAAAGCGCGGGATGATCAAGGGCGCCTTGTTCGGCGACGCAATGGCCGATACGCGGCCGCTCGCCAATGTTATCGCTTCTTATGTGAACCAGCAGCTTCTGGACGAGATCGCGGCCGAATATGCCAAGGGCCGCGTGCTGCTGGTTGGGACCGCCAATCTGGATTCATTGGACCCCGTGATTTGGAACATGACCGCCATCGCGGCCAGCAAGGATGCGCGCGCTATGCAGCTATTCCGCAGCGTCTTGCTCGCTTCCGCGTCAATCCCTGGAGCTTTCCCTCCGGTTATGATCGATGTCGATGTCGGCGGCGTCCGTCATCAGGAAATGCACGTCGACGGTGGAACGATGGCGCAGGTCTTCTTCTATCCGCCGTCGCTCAACATCGCTCGCTCGGGAATACAGCGCCAGCGTACGCTCTACATCATCCGTAACGCCCGTCTCGATGCGGATTGGGCGAGCGTCGAGCGCCGCACCATGTCGATCGCGGCGCGCGCCATTGGTTCGCTGACACGTACGCAAGGCATAGGGGATCTCTATCGGATATACGCGACGACCGCGCGCGACGGGATCGACTTCAACCTGACGTACATTCCCCCAACGTTCAACACGCCGCACCTCGAGGAATTCGACACCAATTATATGAAGCAATTGTACGACGTCGGGCTGGAGAGGGCGAAAGCGGGATATCAGTGGGAAAAATACCCGCCCGGCTTCGAGGGTGTAACTGTGGCGGCGAAGGCCAATCAGTGATTTGGTGACCCCTACGGGACTCGAACCCGTGTTTTCGCCGTGAGAGGGCGACGTCCTAGACCGCTAGACGAAGGGGCCACGGCCATGGCGGCAAGGGCGCGCATATGGTGGCGTTTGACGTGCTAGTCAATCACGCGGTTCGGCTTTCCGCCGCGGCCTCCCGGCCCTCAAGGAATGCCAGGCAATTGCGAGCGATGCGCGGCGCGGCGCGGCCGTCGCCGAACGGCAGGCAGGGACGTCCCATTGCTCGTAACGCGGCTCGATCGCGCCGCAGCCGCAGGACGGCATCGACGATCCGGTCGGGCGCGGTGCCGACCAATTCCATCGAACCTGTCGCCAGCCCCTCCGGCCGCTCGGTCTTGTCACGCAACACCAGCAAGGGAACGCCAAGCGCGGGCGCTTCTTCCTGGATGCCGCCGCTGTCGCTCAGCACCAGGTCGACCCGGCGCATCGCATCGATCACCGCGACATGGGAAAGTGGTGGAACAAGCCGGACCCGCTCCCGTTCGCCGAGCAGGGACGTCAGCCGTTCAGCGACCGTGGGATTGGGCGGCAGTATAACCTCGCTGCTGACCTTCCGCCTGGCAAGCTCGTGGATCGCCCCGGATAGTTGATCCAGTCCGGCCCCCCAATTCTCCCGGCGATGGCAAGTTACGAGGAGCGTGAAGCGCCGATCGGGCCACCATCGTCTCCTCGGTTTCAGCGGCAGCGGCCCGACCAGGCCGGCCAGGCCGTCGATCCCGCTGTTGCCGGTGACCCGTATCTCGCCGATGACCTTTTCGCGGCGCAGATTGACGGCATTGCCCGAGGTTGGTGCGAACAGCAGGTCGGCCAACCGGTCGATGGTGGTTCGGTTCTTTTCCTCCGGCCATGGCATATTGGGGTCGTAGGTCCTGAGGCCCGCCTCCACATGAGCAAGGGGAATGCCCGTTTCCCTCGCTGCCAGCGCCCCGCCAAGCGCGCTTGATGTGTCCCCCTGGACGACCAGCAAGTCGGGCGGATCGAGCGGCAGCAGTCGTCGCAAGGCCGTCCGCACCAGCTCTGCATGGAGCATTGGATCAGGCTGCCCTGGACAGTCGAGCGGCACCGTTGCGAAGCCATCAAGGCGGTGGTCGCTCAGTTCGAGCCCGGGGTGTTGGCCGGTGACGAGCAAATGCGGCGGCTCGCCAAGAGCGGCGAGCGCGTGAGCGACAGGGCTCAACTTGATGGCTTCAGGGCGCGTTCCGACGACGAGCGCGATACGATACTGGCGCAGCTTTCCCCCTGGCTTCGGCGGGATATTTGTCGCCGAAACGAATGTAGCTGGCAAGCCGGCTCGTAACCTGCATTAGGAAAGGGCTGGACAAGGCCGCGGCCCCTTGCTCCTATCTCCGCAAGTCACGGGGGGACGGATTGGCCAAGAAAACTTCGTTCGACGGCGTCCTGGTGGCGCAGGTGACGGACCTGCACATCGGCTTCGACCGCGACAACCCGCACGAAATGAATGTGCGCCGACTTAACATGGTGATCGACCAGCTCAACGCCATGAAGCAGAAGCCGACGCTGCTGCTGGTGACCGGCGACCTGGTCGAGAACGAAGATGACATCGACGCCTACCGGCACATGAAGGCCTTGATTGCCCGTTGGGAAGGTCCGGTAATCTGGGCCCTCGGCAACCATGACGGCCGCGACCAGTTTCGGCAGGTCTTCCCGGACGTACCGGCCGACGACCATGGCTTCGTCCAATATGAGATCGACCACGGCGGGCTCAGGTGGATCGTGCTCGATACGCTGGATCCGGGCCGCCATGGCGGGATGATCTGCGAGGATCGCGCGGCCTGGCTGAAAAAACGACTTCGCGAACGCAAGGACGTTCCGACGGTCATCGTCCTTCACCATCCTCCGGTGGACACCGGCATCGACTGGATGAGCGCGCTCGGTTGCGAGCTTTGGGTCCAGCGGCTGGAGGCTATCATCAAGCCCGCGAAGCAGGTGGTTGGGATGATCGCCGGTCATGTCCACCGGCCCATCGCCACCAGCTTTGCCGGTAAGCAGCTTAGCGTATGCCCGTCGACCGCGCCGTGGGTCGCTCTGGATCTCGAAGACATCGACCCCAAGCGGCCCGACGGCCGGCCGCTGATCCTGGCCGACCCGCCGGCCTTCGCGCTGCATTACTGGAATGGGGAGCGGCTGTTGAGCCACTTCGACGTCGCCGGGCCGCGAAACGTGCTGGCCAGCTACGACAACAATGCGATGCCGATGATCCGGGACTTCTTGAAGGAAAGAGGTACGGGCTGAGCCCTAGCGGAAATTGTCGGCGTAAGCCTGGAGCTTGAGGCTGGTCGGAGCCGCCGGGACAAGGTGCACCGTCAGCCCCTTGCGTGCCGCATAGGCCAGCGCCTCCTCCTTGGTGTCGAAGCGGATGCGGATCTGGGTGTTGGTGTCGCCCGAGCCGTTCCACCCGGTCAGCGGGTCCGGGCGCTGCGCCTGCTGCCGCTCGAACTCCAGGGTCCAGCGGCCGGCCTGGGCCTTGCCCGACTGGGTGGTCTTGCGCTGTTCCTGGGTGATGCGGGCTACGATCATGGCCCGCGAATTGGCGTAGCTTGGGGCAGGAATCAAGTGGTAGCGCGCTTTGTCCGAAGCGTCGGCGGTGCGGCGGACGGGTCGTCCGGCCAGGGATGCTTCGGGTAACGGCCGCGCATTTCCTTGGCGACGTCGCGCCAGCTTCCCGCCCAGAAGGCAGGCAGGTCCCGGGTGGTCTGGATCGGCCGATGAGCCGGTGAAGTGATTGCCAGGATCAGCGGCACGCGTCCGTCCGCCACGGTCGGATGGACCTTGAGGCCGAACAGTGCCTGGGCCCGCACCTCGACCGTCGGTCCGCCCGGCGCGGCATAGTCGATCGGGTGCGAAGAGCCTGCCGGCGCTTCAAAATGGGTTGGAGCCAGCCGATCGATCGCTCTGCCGGCGTCATAGTCGAGCAGGCCGTCCAGGGCACTGCGGAGCCCGCCAGATGAAAGGGAATCCAGCCGGCGCTTTCCGTGCAGCAGCGGCAACAGCCACTCATCGAGCCGATCGAGCAATGCCTGGTCCGACAGGTCGGCAATTCCATCGTCATGGCGGACCGCAAACGCCGCACGCTGGCGAAGCGCCAGCGCGGCCTCGTTCCAGGGGAGAATGGCAAGCCCGTTGCGGCGAACCGCGTTAAGCAGTCCCGCCTCGATTGCGGCCTGGTCGGGCCGCGGATCGGGTGCGGACGAGAGCTTGATCGAGCCGAGCCTACGGCCCTTGGTTGCGCTGATGGCCGCGGTGGCCGGGTCGAAGCGGACGTCGGTGTAGGCATCGATGTCGGCGGCAAATAATTGCTCGATCTCGCTGAGCTCAATTGCGGCAGCGGACAGGATCCGGGCGCCTGCGGCAGCTCCGGCAACTTCGGCCACCGCGAGCCATTCGCTCCTGGCGAGCGGCGATGCAGGATCGAGCCGGAATCCCCGTCCGCCGACCGATTGCCAATGCTCGCCGGATTGATCGCGCCGGCGCGAGAGCCGGTCGGGGAAGGCGAGGGCGATCGACCGCGCTATCTCATAGGTGCTTGCGGTCTCGCCAACGCCTCCGGCCCACCGCTCAGCCATCCGTCGCGCACTCTGTGCCCGTGATGAGCGGTCGCGAAGCCAGTGGCGATGGCGGAGTTCCAGGTCGGCATCCCTGCCACCCAGCCCGCGCTCGGTCAGCAGGGCAGCAGTGTCGGCCGCGGCCCTGGCGAAACCGCGCTCCCGAGCTTCGATCAGCATATGGGCCAGGCGAGGCTCCAGCGGAATGGCGGCTATCTCCCGGCCATGGGCGGTGATGTGGCCGTCCGCATCGATCGCATGAAGCCGCGCCAGCCGCTGCCGCGCCTCGGCCAAAGCCGGCGCGGGCGGCGGATCGAGAAAGGGCAGGCGGCCTGGATCGTTTTCGCCCCACAACAGG
>Ga0310890_10000021_pt1 | contig 42637 bp, 46 predicted proteins | sample T20D3metaG_FD_203751 | JGI IMG/M metagenome (GOLD analysis project Ga0310890, IMG submission 203751) | Lab incubated soil microbial communities from West Virginia University Organic Research Farm, Morgantown, WV, United States - T20D3 | ecosystem: Environmental > Terrestrial > Soil >... | reverse complement strand
AAAGACCAAAACAGCGTTAACACTGAGGTAAATACTGATCTGAACAAAGATAATAATAAACATCAAGACGACAAGCAAATATCAGAACAAGACAAACAGAACACAGTTAAGGATGATAAAAAGGGTAACAATGAAATTGAACTTAATTCTGGATTAGGTTCTAACCTGGAGATAAAACAGTACAAAGAAAATAAGATAATATATGATTTAAGCAAAAAAGTAGAGAAATTGAAAAACAAGTTGCTAAATCAAGAAGATAACCAACGCCTCGTACAACAACGAGAAGAGGATAACACCAAAGATAATAACAACAATAACAACAATAACAACAATAACAACAATAACAACGATAACAAGGATACCAGTCATAATTCTTACGATGGTTATGGTTTTGATGGAGGTAATGATAATAAGAATGGTAATGATAAGAATGATAAGAATGATGACAGCTTTAATTTCGCTGCCACGGGAGATTTTGGATGTTCAAAAAATACACTTGACACAGTGGCAACTATAGAAAATAAAAAACCTGAGTTGGTTCTACCATTAGGAGATCTTTCATATCATAGTACTGCTGATTGCTGGTTTGATGCAACATCACCTCTTAAAGGCAAAATGATGATCACTTTAGGATACCACGACACGGAAGACGGACCAGCAAAACTGAATCAGTATCTCAATAGCTTTCAATTGAACAAACCATACTATTCTTATGATTACAAGAAAGTGCATTTTCTTATCATGGCCTCACAATCTCCCTATACTGTTGGCACTGAGCAGTACAATTTTGTAAAGCAAGATTTGGAAAAATCATCACAAAATAAAGACATTGAATGGATAGTAGTGACCAGCTATGGGCCATTTTATACATCTCCAACAACACACAATGCTGAAAAAGATATGAGAAACCTCTATCATCCACTGTTTGAGAAATACGGAGTTGATCTAGTATTACAGGCACATAACCACAACTATCAGAGAACTTATCCAATAGCATTTAATCCTAATGAAAGTTCAAAACCGACTGTAATAAATGGTTCTACTACTGGACATCACACTAATACTAATGGAATTGTTTTTGCGATCGTAGGAACAGGTGGAGAAGGTTTCTATCCTTTACAAGGACAGCAATCTTATGTGGCCAAACAACTTGATGGCAAGTTTGGATTTTTGAATATAGATATAAGTAACGGTAATCCTTCCAGTAAACTGACCGGAACATTTTATGATAATAAGGGGAACGTACAGGACAACTTTACCCTTCAAAAAGAAATAAAAGGTAAGACAGGGGATTCTAATCCAATTGTTTGAATCGTACTAATTTTATAACTTGAGACTTTCATATGAGTGTTACATGAATAGCAATCAAAAATTCAATTTATAGCTTTCTTAGTAGACGACATTTATTATTGGTCTCTATCTTAATCACATCAATGGAAAATGGTTTTCTATTTACTGGCTTGATCGAACCTCTGTGAAACATCTTCCCAATTTATAACATTCCACCAGGCTGTAACGTAGTCGGGCCTTTTATTCTGGTACTTGAGATAATAGGCATGTTCCCAAACATCACACCCTAAGAGTGGTATCAAACCCTCTGTTCTAGGACTTGTCTGGTTTGGCATTGATTTGTACTCCACTTTTTTGCTTGATGGATTATACACAAGCCATCCCCACCCACTACCCTGAATCAACACTGTAGTGGAAGAGAATTTCTCTTTAAAAGCAGAAAAGCTCCCAAACGATTCATTAATTGCTTGTGCAATAGAGCCGGTTGGTTCACCTCCACCATTCGCTTTCATATTGTGCCAAAATATTCGATGGTTATCAAATCCGCCTCCATTAAAGTTAATAGCACTTTTTTGATCGGCTGGTACCTGATCAAGTTTGGATAATATTTCGACAATATCCTTTGCTTGCACATCGGATGGACATTTTTCAAGGGCGGTATTGAGCTTATCTGTGTATGTTTGATGATGTTTAGTGTAATGTATTTCCATAGTTCTTGCGTCGATATGTGGTTCTAATGCATCGTAACTGTATGGTAACGGAGGTAATTCATATTTTCCCATATGTCTATTTTTTCTTTGTAATTATTAACCTTTACGTTATAATAGATCTTTACGTGACCGGCAAATTAAAGAAATTATTAAATTAATAAATCTCACATGATGTCAATATTAATATAATTAATCGAGACTAAAAATAGTCTTTTCATACTTATTAAATTTGACACTTTTAATCACCTGCAACTTATGGATCTAACTACTGGGCCCACCATCGCCTTTATCTTCTATTCCTGATCCTGACGGAGGTGGTGGCGGAGTCGGTTCATTATCTGTTTGATTGGTTTCGGCAAGCGATCTACTGAGCGAAGCAAATGAAGACTCATCTGATGTCGATGTATTTGACATTGAACTATTTGACACTGAGTTATCTGACTGTGATAAGGAATTTACTGCAAATGATGGAATCAGAAGCAAGCTAAAAGTGACTAATATTATAATAAAACTAATTCTCATAGTCCTCATTAATAGCTCATTTATCATATGTAATTTGTAAATATAAAGTAGACTGTCTCTTGCTCTATTTGCGTATATAAGCGGTATGGAATGGGGTTCACAAGAGGTACATCCAAACACTCAATGATTATTGGCTATTCAGATGACATCCTGCACAGAGGAAAATAATTACTCCGATACACATTTTACCACTATATTATTGAATTTCGAATCAACGGATATAGATCTAATCTAGAAACATATGACGGTCTAATGATAAAATCCTCGAAAATCTAAAGAGTAAATATTTTTTGTTAATGTACGCTAAATGTTCAGCTAGAATAGTTGGTTATATATGTTCTCGAGAAGTCCCCGTTGGTTTATTTTTTCCATGCAATTGTTCTGGATAATCCGTTTATCTTTGAAAACAACATATGGATGCTAGGATGCCTAATAGAACACGAAAAACTTCAGCTGTGTCGACGCCCCGAAATATTATCAAATGTGACTTGGTCTGCGATATAATATTCAACAACACTTGTTTGATCCCAACATTGATAACATATAATAGCCGTGCGTATCTATGATTTCATCAAGCAGTATAAATTTGGGACTATCTAAAGCATTAGTTACTTGACTCAATTCCCGTCATATGCATCCAGCTTTAGGCTATACAAAAGTGTGTCAGAGCAATATAATGACCGGTCAATATTGGATTCTGTCAAACGATTGATACCTGAAAAAGTACTACAATTAATTGCGGACGACCAAATTTTGAAGCCTCTCTTACATTGGTTCAAAAATGATTTTATGAAGTGGATGCCGAAGGAACTACAATGCAAAAGATGTAATAATAGACCAATGAGTATTCAACTTGTAGACGCCAATTCAGGAGCATTACGAAAAACAGAAATTCACGTATGTAATGTATGTGGTTCAGAACAAATATTTCAGCGATATGACAATATACTGAGGATTGCAGAGACAAGAGTTGGTCGCTGTAGCGAATGGTCTATACTTTTTGGAGCCATCACAAACTCGTTACCAATTCAGACTAGAATAGTACATGATTATCTTGATCATTGCTGGAACGAATCCTTGATAAATAACAAATGGGTACATATTGACTCAACTTTGGACTATCCTATTTCTTTTGATCATCCTTACTACTACGAGCAAAATTGGGGAAAGAATTATGAATATGTATTGGCATTTTCCGCCAACAGTGTAGAGGATGTTACCACACGTTATACTCAACAATGGTATTTAGTTCAAAAAAGAAGGGGAAGGAAAGATAAAATGAAAGAATTGCGAGAAATTTATTACAGAACGTGATTAGATAAGTCTTAGTTGTCTACATTTCACATTCTAATTTTTGTGGAATTGGTAGGCTGCTTTAAAACCAAGGATAATAGACTTCAAAAGAAGCGATGACGTCAAGATGAGCTTGGGTTCTTAGATTTGGCAAATTCAATAATAGGTACAACTCTTTGAATAAATCCCCCACTTAATTATCTTTCAAATTTTGGTTCGTATTCAAGTATATCGTTTTTGGGGAAGTGATAGGAATAATCTTTATACAAGCCTTGGGTCTGTGCTCAGAATTTCGATAATCGATATTCGAAATTACCTGAAAAAATAGGGCTTGTTCAGGAAAGTCAAGATATAAACCTTTAATATGATGTTATCAATCACTGTATGATGAAAAAAACAATTTATTTTGGAAGTGTGGCTCTGTTGTTGGCATTTGCATTGGTTTATGTGTCAGTCGCTAATGCTCAAAATGCGACGACTAACGCTTCAAACGCCATGGGAAATGCCGGCGCAAATGCAAGTCAGGCGGCAGGAAATGCCAGCGCAAATGCAAGTCAGGCGGCAGGAAATGCTACGAATAAGACTGGTGGTGGACTCCTGGAACAATTTAAAAATATGTTAGGAGGAAAGTAACTTTTATCTCCAATTTTTTTTAAGCTACAACTATAACAATACGTTCATTCTGACAATAACACATACACAATTGTCTTCCAAGTATCAATTTGTATAATAAATAATATTTTCAAATCTAAAAGGAAATCATTGTCCACCTCATGAAGCTCAATTAAACAATAAATAATTTAGGTTTCATAAATTCCAAAACATTCTCAAGAATTTTATACCATATCTTACAATAATAAGTTTAAATTTGAACACCGATACGTGTATTCATTGGGCTTGCAATAAACTTAATAACACGTGCGTAGGCTGCGGTGCTTTAATTTGTCCTACATGTCTGAAAGAACCAATGAATTGTAAATGTGAAAATAAAGATATTTGTTGCAAATTATAAAATACAACTCGCTAGGTTGTAGGATTTGATTTATATTTTGACTTAGAACTCATTCAATTGCTTAACATGGGCATGTGTTTTGTAAATGGAGACAGTGGTTTTTGAACCAAAATTGACACAAATTCTAGATTTTGAATCTGTGATGCTTCAATAGGTTTCTCTATTATATTATCTTATTTTAAAAGGCAACACTTACATAGTGATGCTCTATGAGACTACCTGACATGCCTACACGGGTTCCCTCAGTAATAACGGTATCGACATTTGACGGTAGGAAACTCCTGGTTGTTATGACAATATTGGCCGTGGCATTAACAGTTGAGTCATCAATTGGATATATTGCAGATTTTCTTCCAGAACAACTAGCTTCTATCGGGAGTATCGCTACTTTCATAGGCATTTTTGCTGTCTCCATGGTAACCCAGTACTTTATCTTAGCATTTGTTGATTATAATAATAAAAGCCACAAAGTTAGAACGCGATTGCTTCACACAATTCACAAGATAGTGACTATTATACAGTACTTGCTAGCAGGAATAATTTTACTAGTTATAATACAGATTCTGCTTGCTCAACAGTATAATTCTATCTTACTTGAACTTGCAATATCCATTAGCTATGGGCTCTGGATAGTGATGTTTAGTCTTCTAGCTAAAGCGTTCTTTTCTTGGTACAGGTCAAAGAAAAATCTAATGATTCTCATATTTGCTTTATCTATGATTGCATATGTCGTAAATGGGTCATTGGGTCTATATAATCAATTAGACGAATTATCAAAGAGGAATTTAGTAATAAAGATAGGTGATGTTGCAGTCTTTTCAGAATCACCCTCTTCTGTGGATACAGTGTATCAAATAGCAAGTAGTGTTAGTTACGTTTTAACTTGGATCGCATCAGTCATGCTGCTAAGACCTTATATTGAAAAATTTGGTAAAGTTAGATTCTGGATTATGATGGGTGCACCTATGATATATTACCTCATTGAATTTCCCCTCTTCAGCCTTGGTTTTTTCACTCCGTCTGAGGATTCAAATGCAATGACTAATATTCTAATTTTCTCCCTTTCAGCAGTATTTGCTGGGATACTATTTGGAGTCGCTTTTTTATCAATAGCAAGAACTCTGAAATTTGGTACTGCAGCTAGGAACTATATGATAATTGCTGCGTATGGTTTTGTTCTTTTTTACATCGCGGGTTCTGCCTGGACATCTCAAGCTGCTTATCCACCCTATGGCCTTATTTCTGTCTCCTTTACTGGATTGTCCTGCTATTTGATATATAACGGTCTTTATTTTTCTGCAGTTTCTATTTCTCAGGATATGACTTTACGTCAATCTATTAAAAAATCTGTGATGGAGCAATCAAAATTGTTACACAATATAGGAACTGCAGAGATGGAAAATGAAATACAAAAGCAATTGCTACCGGCGGCAAGGAAAGTATCAGAATCTATGAGCGACAAGACTGGAATTGAAACATCAATGGATGAAAATGATATTAAATCTTACATGCAAGTTGTACTTAAAGAGCTTCGTAAAAAACCAAACTTATGAAGCCAAGTGAATTCAAGATATTCGTGAATCTATCCCAACCATAGTAATTGAATGTTCAGGTGCTAAGAAATGGTTGATACTTCGAAACAAGATCTGAGAGTGGAAAACTCTTTCCTCCAACTATCTTCAGGTTGACAGACAAATTGTTCTTTTTTACATTTATGATATTGTAGGTGTTTTGGAAGAACCCTCTGAATCTAGACGAGCTGGCCGTGCCTGCGTATGCAATCTGAAGAGATCCAAGGTTCCACACCCATGGACGGTGTTTATGACCGCATAGAACTACGTCGACTTTAGATTCCAAGCATACTCTAAGGGCATCTCCTGCATCCAAAATTATGATCTTATCAGTGCCCGTATCCGGAATCCCAATCAAATGATGATGCATAGCGATAATTATTTTTTTTTGTTGTCCTTCAAACTTCTCAATAATCTTTTGCATCCACAAAAGTTGTCTATATCCAACCTCACCTTCATCCCTGTCTGGTCTGGCGGTATGAAGTGTTATTAGTAACACGTCGCCCATATCGTATGTTTGAGTGGACGGAAAGAACTTCTTGAATAATAAATATCCCGTGTGTCTGTAATCGTGATTCCCCGGCAAGACAATTAGTTCCCTACACTTGAAACGTTCTAATTCTACTCTTGCCAGTTCGAATTGAGGAAGTATCCCTTCGTCTGTTATATCTCCCGTTACAATAATAGCATCGGGCTTCATGCTATTTACTTCTTGAACTATTGTGTCAAATACTGAAGCGTCATATAGGCTGCCTATATGGACATCAGAAATTTGAACTAAAACTGTCAAACGTACAAATTTTGGTTCAAACGCTCTATTAAGGATATACTCGCCAAGTGTAGAAGGTATTTAATTTACATACTTAGCCTATGCTGGGTTCCAGTCAAATTTTAATCATTAAATCTGAATTTTCATTTCATTCGTATACCCACTGGGATGAGTCATAGCTGTACATTATCATTAGATGCTTTGCAATTATGAATCCTATTTATCTCTCAGTTCTGATCAACCCTGAGCACTTCTTTGATGTTAGCTTTCCCAAATAACACTGAACTAAATCACTCGGTGGTCATATAATACACTATATAACGAAGTTAACCTGGGACACGAGTTGATGTTCGAAGAAAATTTTGTCCTTTATAAAAACACTGCCACCAGAACTATCTATATAGAGAGAAGTAAAGCTACTGACATTAATAAATTAAAACCATTTTGGTCATCGGATTGATAAAACGGCGAGTCATTTTGATCGACTCTTGAACTATCCTTGGTCAATATTGCTTGCGAAAAAGGTAAATGATACTGCCATAATAATTACAGCAATAACAAATTTTCGAATGTGATTAAAATGAATACACAAGAACAAGTGGAATATTGGGAAAACGGGATACTTCAATGCAAAATTGAAAAGAAGATGGCAGAAGAAATTTTGAAAGATCACAAACGTTGGGGCAACAGAGTCAGAATAGATGGTGATAAATTTCACGTTGAAATCAGAGGAAAAGTTGGAATGAAAGGAGAAAAAAACAAGGCAGCAGCAGATGACCTTCCAGCCGGTCAGCCAACAGTCGGTTTCGGCGTTGCCGCCGGCTACGTGGAATAATACTTGTACTCAAAAAGCTTGTTTGCCGTTATACATTAAAAAAAGTATTGAAAGTACGCAAAATCAAAATATCGAGTTGAGTGTGTGGATTGTCCGCAAAATATCAATTAATTGCTGTTTATTCTCAAAAGTTGCCTTGTCATTACTAAATGTATTTTGAAGTATTATCATCCTTGAAAGATCTTATACTACTGAATTCAGCAGAATCGAGATGGATCTACTCTTTTATTCCAATCGTCAGAAGATATCCTACCCTTAATTCGTTGTCGTAAATATAAGGCCTAATGGCATTCAGGAAATCTTTTCGCAAGAGTTCCACTTTTTCTTCGCTTTGTTCTTTGACTAAGCGGATAGCCTGTATCAAAGGGCCGTATTTTGAACTGAAATGATTCCAATAATGATTTGGGCTCAATATCGGGACATTAACAGTACCTCGTTCAAAATATATCCCGTTGACTCCTGTGAGACGTTTTCGGATAACCTCTGGAATTCCCCATTCCATTGGGGAAGGAGGAGGATTCGGAACGGCAGTAGCGGTATATTTTGCAATTGTCCGAAACATACTTCCTACAGAAAGTTCCGGAGGCCATGTTGCAAACCCAATTGTACCGCCTTTCTTCGTAACTCTTACAATTTCTTTAATTGCCAAATCTGGATGTGGTGCAAACATGTGTCCAAAAGTTGAAAGGACGATATCAAATGATTCATCTTCAAAAGGAAGAGCTTCAGCATCTCCTTGTTTCCATTCTATGCCATCCATTTCTGCCATTGATTCCTCTTCAACCGCCTGATCTAAGAGTTCAGGTGTCAAATCTAGTCCGGTCACCTTTGCTCCTATCTTGCGAGCCGAGATGGCAGTATTTCCATTTCCGCACGCGACATCAAGGATAGATTTATCTGGAGTGATATTTACTAATCGTATTAAATGTGCCGATATAGGTGGAATAAATGTCGCTATACTACGATAATCTCCAGAAGACCACGTTGCAATAGCTTTTTGCTTAAACTCGTTCATAGGAGCGGATATCATAGTACCTACTTTTATACTCTGCCCGCTGTCTCCATTCATTGAACTATTTTATTAGTTGGATTATTCTCAACAAATCATTCAACGGCCAAGGTTCGAACCTGGATTCATCATCATTGGATGGCCATAGTTGAAATCAGGATTATTCATCACGGACATGTCATGGCCTCCCCCTTGCATACCTTGATGCAACATCATCAATGCTTCAAATCCCGATAACTCTCGCGAAAGCAGAATTTTACCGTTCGCAGGATCAATTATTAACTTATGCACTTTACCACTAGAATCCACAACTGCTACAATGTAAACAAGGTATCCATTTTCATCGCTAACATGAGCTCCTACAGCATGAGAACTATTCCCAATGCTCTTTTCTGCTGCGCTTGAAGCGTCACTTAAACTAGTTTTTATCTGCGAAGCGATTGCCTTTGTAATAGCGGACATGAAGTCAATTGATCCTGTTATATTTTCACCTCTCGTAAAGTTCATGCCAGACCCCGGACCCATTTTGCCCTTATCCATCATATTAGGCCCGCTCATCATCTGCGCTGATATTGCTCCTTTAGTCAATAAGGTTGAACTGGTAGCCAATAGCAGCGTAAGAAGAATAGAAGTTACAAGCAAGTATATTTTGTTCTTATGCATGATCTTAGTATTTTTGGTCCACTTCTTAAGTATTGCTTAAATTAGATCTTCCAATCTCAATTTCCAATCGATACTGTATCACTAGTTTGAATAACCTTCTCATCGACTGAACTTTTTATTATTTGTTGAGCACTATTCAGCATGGACAACTTCGAACCAACCCAAAACTTTTTTTTATGATGGACCGAATTCACGGCATACAGCATTCATCACCCTATTCTTAAGTATTGCTTAAATTAGTTCCCGAAATCTTATTTATTTTTGTAATTGCCTTTGTATCACGTATTCGGATAATGAATAGGGAGCATATAGAATTGATAACATGAACGTTTCCATCTCCTTTTCAGATCCGTTTATGTGATTGAAGCAAGACAACATGCGCTGCATAAACTGGACGGTCCCGATCTGTTCACCATCATGCATTTCGGGACTTGCCAGTTTTAATGAGAGGTTCTTTCCATAAATGCATTAAAAAATTGGTTTACTTTCATTGCCATCTATGTGAATCTTATTGTCAATTACTAGGGTCTTTGCTATCATGCATATGGAAGATGAACATTCTTTCTATTTAATGTCTAGAAAACTGTTATCCAACTGTTATAGCCTTAATAGAAACCAAGAATCTAGTGACTAAAAAATCGGATAAATGCGATCTATGTAATCATACAAGGGAATTGCATGATATTGATGAAGATGGGACTTATTGTTATGTCTGTAAAAGATACGAGCAACTGATGTAAAAATGATTGAGATAGGTTTAACAGAATATTTCGGTATGGCTGAAGCGATTGGAATAATTGGCACAATGTTTGTAGTGCTATATTTCTCCAGAAAACAGACACAGAAATTGTCAGAAGATATTGAAACTAAGGTTCTGAACGATTTGGCTCAAAGGATGCATGCACTACACGATATAGTAATTGAACACCCTGAACTAATAAGGCTGATAAGCAAGACCAATGTAAATTCTCCTGAAGTTGCATATGCGTATGATATATTGTTTACATTCGCGCATGTTTTTCATATGAGGCAAAGAAAAGCGTTAAGCGATAATGAGTGGATTGGTTGGCTGAGATGGATGAAGAGTTCATTTCTACAAGGAGAGATAATGCAAATATGGGAAAACACCATCGAAATGGAAAAATGGTTCGATCCTGCCTTCCACGAATTTGTAGATAAGCAATTAATTCCTACAGAAGCAAAAGGGTAAATTTGAGATATTTATATAATTAAGTAGGATTTGTAATGTTTCGTGCGGAGTCTATCTCAAAAGCACTTTTTTTAATCAAACCCTCATGATCCGACTGATTCTATAATATGGAACAAACTAGTTAGTCAAACGGTCTACATGCGTCAACAATAAAATTGAAGGGTGTGATCTTAATCATAGAAATTTGTATTTTGAGTATTGATGCTCATTTCACTACTAATACGGGGCAACGTGAATACGTTACCACACCGTTTGCAACGCTACCTAGCAATAGTTTTTTAAATCCAGTCATGCCCCTACTACCAAGAACAATCAAATCTATTTTATTGCTCTCTGCATATTCTACAATCTCTTTTACAACCGAAGTATATTTAATAAGAACCTCAGTTTTAACATTCACTTTATTTTCCGTTGCCTTTTGTTTTACCTTGTCTATATCAAGTTCAGCTTTGTCTTTTTCAGCCTTTTCAATTTCTCTAAGTCTCCCAACATTCGCATATTCAAATTGACTATATGGTACAGGAGAGACAATACGTAATACGATCAATTCTGCTTCATTTTTTTTGGCAAAGTCGATAGCATAATTGCTGGCATTTAAGGATGGTTTAGAACCATCGAATGCAACTAGAACCTTACTAATTGGCAATAATCTTTTAACATATTATTATTTTATTAACTTTTCATGAGATTGTGATGAACAGTGAACATTAAAGAGTTATAATAGGAAATAGGTTAATTACAGTTGTAAATATTCCCATTGAAGAATAAAACTAAAAAAAGTAAAAATATCCAAGTGGGAAAAATCTGTTCAGATCCAAGTCGTCATCACAGTATCAATGACCACTATTCACTGTTGCCTCCTAAATCGGCCGATCATATGGACACTTCTTGCACATTATCCACTTGTGAAAAATTTGAAAATTTATCAAGGTATTATTTTAATTAAGAATAGAAAATCTGAGTATGTGACTTTTTTTATTTTTCCATTTCTAACTTCAGATACTGCTATACCATAAAGCAAAATTATAAGTATCGATTCTACCAAATAATTTCAATATATGTTTCACATTTTTCCGTTAACCTTGAAGAAGATTCTGGATCTGGTTTTGATTCTCGCCCTAGTAATTGTCAGCTATTTGCTTCTGCGGATTTTCTTGGATCATCTATAAATTCTTTTAGTTTTCGTTTTACTGTTCCACTTTTCCTATCCACCCTGTGCTTTTGTAAGGAATATTGCAATTATAAAACCCGCCAGGAGCGCAACACCCTTACCAAAGGACTCCTTCCTAAATGCCTCAGGAATCATAGTCTCTCCCAACATTACAAGTATAGCCCCTGCTGCGAAAGCTATAGATATTGAAATTATGGGTGGGCTGGCAGTGGATAATATACTGTAACCAATAGTTGTTGAAAGCGTTCCTATCACAACGGCCACAGACCACAAAATGAGTATATTTTTTCTGCGTAACCCTGCGGTTTTCATATCACTAGTTGAAGCGAGTCCTTCAGGCAAGTTTGAAACAAAAATCGCTACCAGAAATGCTATATTTATTGCACCTCCCGAAGCAAGTGTAATTCCAAGCGCTGCATTTTCGGGGATATTATCCATCACGGATCCGATGAATAATGACTTACCAGAAGGCGGACTACCATCAGTGTTAGCATTGCTATCGGTGACTAGACTTCCACTTTTTGATGACTTGGTTTTTGACTTTTTCTCCAGTATTGCATTTGCAACGCCGTACGAAATACCCCCTAATAGGAAACCAATTATGGTTGCAGGCAGTGTATGAGTTACTTCAAATGCCTCTACCAATATTGAGAACGTTAATGTGGCAATTAATACGCCGCTTCCAAAAGCCATTATAGTAGTTATCAATTTGTCTGGCAACTTGAAGTAAAGAGACACTATACAACCGATAAGTAGAGGGCTTGATGCTATGAAGCCAAATACCAGTGAATCAAGTACGCCATGGGGAGTGGTAATTTTAGATCGTACCATCATAGTCTAACTAATTAAAAAATTTTTGATAGAATACCTTGTAAAATCTTATCCGTTGGTACCCACTAATCATCAACCTCATTTTTCCAATTTGTAAATTATTTATTAATGATAAAGACTTGTTCTTAAATAACCTACAAAATGTGATATTATATTGGGTATCATAATGGTCAGCTCGGAGCTATCTGAATCATTTTGACTTGGTTTTAGACCCAATCGATTTAAGTGGGATCTAACCCCCGTTCCAGTGGGATTGACAATACCAGAATTATGATTTTCGAACCTACTGCTTACATAAATCCTTCATCGTATTGCTTTTCATCTTGAATTAATCTATCATTTGCTTTTATTCTGAACTATTTCTGCGCTTCCAATCCCCTTTTTCATGTTGGGCCCCTCTGGAACTAGCTCCGCCAGTATAATCGCCCATCACATCCTGTACATAGTCAATGTCGTTTAGTTTTTTAAGGATCTCTAGAGTCAAGGGATGAGTTGAAACATAGTGAGTGCCATTGTCATATATTGCAGGAACAGTTCCAGTGGTTTGTAATATGTGTTCTTTAGATTTTTCGGGACTTGTTCCTTCTTTAGTAAAAACTTCTACAGTATAGATAGGTGCCGGGCTCTTTGGATTCTGCACAATTCTTAAAATCAAGTCGTAGACAAATGAGGGGTCGACTTTAGGAAACAATTCACGATAGGAATTGCCCAATTGTTGAGTTTGTGTCTTCAGTTCTTCTAACTTACTCTTTGTGCTGTCACTCATTGGCTAGGTTGCCTCCTTTCATGTAAAACAAGATAAAAGATGACAGTCGCTACTTGAATATAAACAATTTTCAAATTTTCAAGACTAATGAGGATGTATATGAGCATCGTTTTTGACAAATTACTTCTAGATATTAGTTGGTCTATTATGCCGATCTATCCCAATTTCCAGTTTTTATTGTTTCAAGATTCAAGTGTTCGAATATAATAATACTAGCAGAATACAAATATAGACGCTAATTTGCCGAACCATCTTCAATTGCTTTGGCACATCTATCACAATACTTCTCAACTATTATTGCTCCCTCAGTACTGTATTTGACTAACTTGGTTGCAGGTTCTCCGCATCCTATGCAGAATCTAGAGTTCTTTTCTGCTTTTGATGTAAAAGGTTCAATAGCTTTCAGTGTCTTTTCTAACAACCAGATCTACTCTAATTATGTATGAACAGTGTGGATTATAAATTAGATCAACAATTGTTGCTGCCCCATCGAAGTTACTTAGGTAAATGAGAACCAGATTCGAACCCAATCAGCGGGCAAGTCTTAAACAACATTGGAGTACTTATCATTCCCAGCTAGAGAGTGTTTGGCGTTCTCCTTTACGGACTGAACCGAATCATCAATATCCAGTCCAAGTTTTTCAAAGATTTCACGTGCCTCGTAAGAATCGGGGATATTCTTCATTCTAAAATATTCCCCATCAAAAAATACTGCATAAAGACCTGAGATTGCTACACCTGCAATTACCGGCTTGATTTTAGATGATTTGCTCTCATTAACGACATTTCTGAGAGCATCTATTCCCTCTCGCTGTTTTCTTCTACTGAGTACCACCCTACCAAAGTCTGTGAACCTTGTGTCGTCAGATTCTCTTTTCTGTACATCTTTGACTAAATTTAGTCTATCAATCAGTGGTTTTCCTGGGAGTTTGATCGCACGGGTACAGTCGCATGCTTCACATTCCATAGTACATTTATCTCTAAACCGGGCATCCTTGACTTCCACTATAGAATCAAAGTACCTTTCCAATGTCGGCAATTCCATAGCCATAGGATATAGGCCACCTTCCAGACAGTAACAGACTTCTACAAAATGAACTGTATCAGTATCATCTACAGTTGCTTCCCTTAACGCAGCTTGCATTCCCTCATAGAATATTTTACCTTTAGCTAAAGTGCCTAACCTGATAGAATCTGCTAGCCTTGCCTTGTCTTTTGGATTTAGCTTACACTTCAGATATTACCTCATTGATGTGGCAATATATTAATGGTTTCAACTTCTAATAAATCTAGCTTTTATGCCTCATCACTTTTTTGTAAATTGTAGTTTTAACACTTTATTTAAAATGAATAAATATATTCAATTAAGTAACGTATTTTCAAAATATGATTACGGTCAATATTTGATTTAAAGACTAAAAAAACACTAAATAAATTGCCAAACATTACTTTATATTAAAAAGGCTTGCCTATCTTCTATTATGAAAATTGGGATAATATCAGATACACACGATAACATTGACAATATACTGAAGTCAGTAAGGGAATTTAATAACAGACAAGTGGATTTAGTTCTGCATGCAGGTGATTTTGTAAGTCCAATCGCTGTTGAATCTTTTGCAGGTATCAAACTTGTTGGTATATTGGGAAACAATGATACAGATATTCCAGGACTTACATCAGCCTTTAACAAAATTCATGGAGAACTTAAAGGAGAGATTTATGAAGGAGAATACGACGGAGTAAAACTTGTTATTTACCATGGTACTATCTCTTCAAAAAGAGATTTTTTAATCAAATCTGGAAAGTATGATCTGGTTATTTACGGACACACTCATAGAAAAACCACTGACACGATTGGAAGGACTGTGGTTGTCAATCCAGGTACAGCGAAAGGATGGATCTTCGGATTTAACGCAACAATAGCTATATGTGATACTTCTACTAGAAACATAGAGTTTGTTAATTTATGACTTTCATATCTGAATAATAATAGATCTTACACTTGTATGTCTATCTCTCTGCTGTCAATATAAGATTTTTACTTATAGATATAAAGCAAAACGCGACTAGTGGGATCTGAACCTTAGTGGTAAGCGATGCGAGCAGTATAACTATGCAGCTATGGTTATAAATTTTCAAAAAAGTCAAGTTTGGCGGGGGTACTCGAATCTGTACAAAGACAAAATCTGTTAAATCAAATCTCTGATATCAGTAACATTGTACCAGAATTGATCTTATTTTCAATCTTAGTTCCCTTTTTCTTGTCCTCCTCAATCAAGCCCCCAACTTATCTTCTTATATGGTTCCACCTGTACGAAAGGAGCTTCTCCCTCTTTCCACGGGTCATTGCGAACCCAATCAAACTTTCTATAAAAGATGTCGTATAATTCCTTATACATTGTACCACTTTCAATGAAATTTACGGTTCCATGAATTATAACTGCTTTATTATTTACTGAAGAAAAAATGTCGACGGCAAGAGCAATCTTGGGATTTTGTTCAAGGTTCTTGTACTTAGTTGTGCCGTAGTCTGTGGCGAAAAAGAACTTTCCTTCTTTGAAAATAAAAGAAACGGGTGTTATGTGTGGCGTATTATATGCAGTAACGGTTGCTATCCTACACGCTTCGTTACTTAAAAGAAACTTTTCTTCCTTTGCAGTGAATTTTATTTTTTTATTGTGCGATTGATGAGTTTTAGGTTTCAATTGGCTAGGAAACACCTACTCATGAATTACAAATGGTTCTCTTTAAAATTATCGCAGATGCATTGTAAACATGAATATCTTACTGTCGTTTCTAACAAATGCTGATGCTGCCTTCTGTCATGGTCGCAGACACACAAGTCATTTTGAGCTTCCATTCGTAAATTCTCTTTGTTACCAATGCCTCCTCTAGTAATATTCCGTTCCACTTTTGCAAGGTCAGCGTCATTTCAGGATCGCCCTTACTAAAAAAGACAAAGAGTATGTCCATTATTTTTATTGTTCGCCTTCCTCCCCATTTCTTCTTTTTGTTGTCGGTACCCGATCCTTAGTTTATATCAATTTCTTCACGAATTACATGCGGGGCAGACGCCTTAAAAATTGCATATACATTTTCACCTATGGTTATCGCAAGTTCTTCTGCTGCAGTTTTAGTTATCCTTGAAACTAGATTGAGTTCATCTGATTTAAGGAATACGTCAACGACATTCGATGTGTGGATAATATCTACCACTTCACCATAGACCATATTGCGTGCACTGGTGTTTATTTTCTCTTTTGATAAAATGACATCCTCTCTTTTTACCATGACGCCTATCTTAGAGTGAGAAGAAAATTTCCCAACAGTAAACAGTGTGTTTGATCCTACCTTAAATGTAGTCAACTCATTCCTACTACCTATTACTTTTCCTGATATATAATTACCCCCGCCAGTTACTGTACGTAGGAATGAGTGTGATGGTGATAAAGGTTTTTTATAAGAATTTAATATTTGCTCAAGGTTTCCCCTTTCTTCTATTATTCCATTGTTCAAAATTGCAATTGAATCTGACAGTGCATAAATATCCTCCTCAAAATGAGTAACATATATGGTTGGAATTTGTTGCTTTCTCAATATACCTCTGAGTTCTATTCTTAGTCTATCCTTAGTGGAAGTGTCCAAATGCGATAAAGGCTCATCGAGGAGAATTATTTTTGGACTTATAACAAGCATCCTAGCTAGTGAGATCTTTTGCATTTCTCCTCCACTCAATCCGACAATGTTTCTTTTTAAAAGGTGTGCTATGCCTAGATCATCAATAATTTTTCTAACCAGTGGCATGGTTTCCCAATTTTCTCTTTCCTTTCTTTTTAAACCAAAGAGAATATTCTCATGTACATTTAAGTGAGGAAACAGAGTAGGATCTTGAAATACATAGCCTATTCTTCGTGATTCTATCTCCTTATTTGTAATATCTACGCCATCAGAAATAATTCTGCCATTATCAGGTTTTATGATTCCTGCAACCAAATTAATGAGAGTAGTTTTACCGCTTCCAGTTGGGCCGAGTATAACCATAATATCCTTGTCTATTCTTAGACTCAATGGTCCTAAAGTAAAGTGACCAAGTTTTTTTGTTACGTCAATAATTTCTAAAGCCACTATTGGTTTCTACCATCCGAATTTTAAACTATGGTGGCGCTTCATGAATAGAAATACAGTTAGAGCAAATATGGAAAGTATGAGTAACCACACTATTCCAGGCACCGTATTTTTAAGTCCTCCTATAGCATTGTCTTCGAAAATCTGAATAGAAATTGTATGTGGATTATATGACATCATCATGGTAGCGCCTAGCTCGCCTATTGATCTAATCCATGCCATAAGCATGCCTACAAGTATACCAGTCTTTGCTAATGGTATAGATATTTTGAAAAAAACTTCAGATTTCTTTTTCCCAAGAACCCTTGCTGCTGTCTCATATCCTTCAGGCACGCCTTCAAATGCTGCTTGGGCTGGAAGTATTATAAAAGGAGATGCAACATATATTTGCGATAATATAATCCCTACGACAGATTGTGTGAAGTCTATAGGGATTGCTCGTCCAAGTAAGGAATATGGTCCGAAAGCATTCAGTAAGATAGTTCCACTTGCTAATGGAGGTAGAACTAAAGGTACTATAACGACTAACCTGATTAATAATTTGAATTTGAATTGAAACCTAGCTAGCGCATATGCAAGTGGTATGCCAAAAATAGAAAGAATTAGAGTTGAAATTGTTGCCGTCGTTATACTTAATACGAAGGCATTGATAATCTCAGGTCTGGTTAATTCTTCGGCGAGATTTATTGATCCTGTTATAAAGATCAATCCAATTAGGGGGTAGACAATATATAATACAAGTAACGCTAATAGAATAATCACAGTGAGCTTAAATCCTGACAAGTTTACTCTGTTTGAAGTCAAATACGGATTTCTGTTACTCATATTTACTACCTGCTTTGTTCCGTTATTGAATTAAAGCCTTTATTTCAGGCTGTAGGGTTTTAGAATCTCCTCCTACTATAGGTTTAACAGGATTCAATCCTACACTCGTTAAGAGTGCTTTTCCGGCTGGTGAAATTAGATATTTTGCAAAAGATATCGCTCCGTTTATGTTCCTTACCGTATCAGGTATTGTGTAGGAGAATAATATAGGCTTTCCATGAATAGTATTATTCATGCCTTCTGTGTATGAGGCTTGATTATAAAAGCTCGAATATCTAGGATCGCCCAAGTTTATTTGTGATGGTAGAGTTATATATGGAAGACCACGGGCTATAGCTTCGTGCTTATAAGCGGCAACAGCATCTATCTGTCCTGATTCCAGTATCGACTTGAGAATTTCTTCTGGAAATATTTGTTCTTTATTTCGATCTTCGCCTAGGATTCTATCTTTTATAGCGGAATCATTATAGTAAAGATTTGCCAATTTTGCAACAATTATCGTATAATATCCTTTCGGATCTAGCTCTGGATCTGTTCTTCTAAATTTAAATCCTTTCTCCTCAAGGACTTGATACCATGGAATCTCACCCTTACTGGCCCTCTGTAGATCGTAAGCAAAAGGACTATTAGGATTGTAAGCGATGACAATTTCTCCTGAAGCAAAGTTCACAAACCAATGAGCTAGTGGCGGGTTATGATTTATTAATTTCTCTATAGGTAGCGTATCAGCGCTTAGGAAAACATCAGGCCTTCTGAACCCATCGAGAATCATGTTTGATATCTGTACAGATCCCTTTCCTTCTCCAACAAGGTTCAAACCCGTTTGATTACTAAATGAAGGTACTATATCATTTTCAAAAATTTTTACTAAAGATCCAGCGTACATAACTAATACATCTCTGGCATTGTCTGCCGCTTCGGATTCTGGAAGCGATAGTAGTATTAATGCAAATAAGAATATTGTAGACAGAATCAAGATGGTGTTGATATTAATTTGGTCTTTGATGACAACTTTAAACATGGAAAAGGCTTATCCCATCTTGCGTATAAATAAATCTATTTGGTACTTTTCACACTAGGTTATGTGGATGTCATTATGCCAGCAGTTTAGTTTTTACTATTTTAATTTACTGAAACTCTGACATAAGAAATTGCAAGGAGTATATTTAAGAAAAATAACTTCAGCTTTCAAATCATAAGTATAGCATGTCAGAGGATCATATGTTCACACAAGTCTGTTTCACGGCAATTTAGGCTTAAGATTACAGCACATTATAATGAGCCACGTAACTTATTGACTTCTCTTATTATACTCCAAAGACTTCAAAATCCGGGAAAACAAGTCGACTTTTTAACATTTATTTAAGATGTATGGATAGTTAATTTGTTTTGAGGCTATTATCGCTAAACGTCGGTCTTCCACGTCAAGTACGATTCCAGGGTGAACTTGTAACTACGGGAATCTTTAAGAAACCTGTTCAGGGCAGTGTAAGACTACGCAAACTCAATCTTGAGGGAGATAAGCAAGCTGACTTGAAAGTACATGGAGGCGTCGACAAGGCCGTCTATGCCTATGCAGGAGAACATTATGACTACTGGCGACAGGAATTGCCTGACATGTCCCTGCCTTGGGGAATGTTTGGTGAAAATTTTACTACAGAAGGAATGTTTGAAGAAAGTGTTAACATTGGAGATCAATTCAAAGTTGGAACAGCAAACTTAATAGCAACTCAGCCTAGGATGCCATGTTATAAACTTGGAGTGAAATTTGGAAGTATGGACATGATTAAAAGATTTTTAGCGAGTGGTCTTACAGGTGTTTATTTCAAAGTAATGAAGGAAGGAGAGTTAGAACAAGGCGATGAAATTAAACTTATCAAAAAAGCTGAAAATAGCGTTACGGTAAAGGATATTGTAAGGATATACACTATAGATAAAGACGATATTCAAACAATAGAACGTGCCATCAAGATTAAAGATTTACCAAATGGATGGAGGTATCATTTCATCAAACAATTAGGACAGGTAGGAAAAAAATGATGTCCCTAATAAGCTGGTATACAAGGAGATGACAAAATACATGAAAAGCAAATTAATAGATAGTTACGGTAGAATTGCAAAAAAGCTGAGGGTCTCTGTTACAGATAAATGCAATATGAGATGCGGATATTGCATGCCTAAAAATAATACAAAGTGGTTTGATAGTACTGAGGTTCTCACTTTCGAAGAGATAGTTAGGCTTTCATCTATTTTCGCTAATTTAGGGGTTGATAAAATAAGATTAACAGGAGGTGAACCACTGCTCAGGCCATCGATAGAAAACCTAATTAAATCAATTGCAAACATACAACACATTAAGAACATCGGGCTAACAACCAATGGGTTACTGCTTCTAGATAAAGTTGAAGCGTTAAAATCAAGTGGGCTTGACAGTGTGAATATTAGTCTAGATTCATTTAATGAACAAAGATTTAGAACGATAACTGGGATCAACGGATTAAATAAGGTTTTAAGTTCCATCCAAAAAGCAAAAGATGCTGGAATTGATGTAAAGCTTAACACGGTTGTCGTTAGAGGTTGGAATGATGATGAAGTTGTTGAATTTGCCAACTTTGCAAGACGCACAGGCATTACGGTCCGATTTATAGAATTTATGCCCTTAGACGGGACGGGGATATGGAGAAGCGATCTCGTTTTTAGTAAAAAGGAAATGGTAGAAAAAATAGAGTCCAAATTTGGAAAAATATTTGCTGTGTCAGAACAGGAGATTTCAGCACCTGCCAAACTATATTCTTTTTCAGATAGAGTCGGGACTATCGGATTTATTCCATCCGTAACAGAACCATTCTGCAATCAGTGTGATAGGATTAGATTGACTTCTGATGGGAAGTTTCTTACGTGTCTATTTGATAACCCTGGCTACGAAATCAAGAGTTTTCTCCGGGGTGGAGCGTCAGATGAGGAAATTAGCCAGTACTTGGTTCGCTATATGACTATGAAACAAGAAGGGGTAGTGAGCTTGATAAGAATTAATGGTCTTAAGCCAAAACTAAATCTCATGCACACGATCGGTGGATAAGCTCGGTATGACATCAGATATCCCCGTTAATTACAATTTGAAAGTCAGATTATTTGCAATCTTGAGAGATGTGGTGGGTCAGCGAGAGATCTCAATTTCTGTACCAAGTGGGGTCACAGTAAGGTACTTAAATAATGAAATATTAAAGAAATATCCGCAACTGAATTCATTTAGTAACAAATTTGTAACTTCTGTAAATTATAAGGTTACTAGTGGTGATACCATTATTACTTCCAGTGATGAAATTGCTCTTTTGCCCCCAGTGAGCGGCGGATGAATTCATGATTCAAATAACCAACGATCATGTAAGCTTGCAAGTAGTAATGAGTGAAATAGAGGACAATTCTGCAGGTGCAGTTTCCATCTTCATTGGTAAAGTACGAAATCGTGGGAAGTTTGGTAACGTGTCAGAAATTTACTACGAGGCTTATAGAGAGATGGCGGAAGAAAAAATGAGAGAAATTGAAAATGAAGCACACACAAAGTGGAATATAAAAAAATTGGTTGCAATTCATAGGATCGGTAATTTAAAAGTCGGTGAAACCAGTATCATAATTGGGGTCTGTTCGGAGCATAGACACGAAGCATTTGAAGCCTGCAAATATATTATAAATAATGTAAAAACTCGGGTACCTATTTGGAAGAAGGAAATATCTGACGAAATTCAGAAGTGGACCGAAGGGATCTTACTTGGGTAGGGAAAGTATGGCTGTTAAAACGAAAAGGGGCATGTTTGATGTCGGCGCTAAACCTGATTCGTACAGGACCGCACGAGCACTAGCAGTATTGAACATCAAGTCTAATACGGCCGTAATGATTAGACGAGGAAAATCACCCAAGGGGAATATTGTAGAGGCGGCGAAGATAGCTGCTACTTCGGGGGCTAAGAAAACCTCTGACCTTATACCATATTGTCATCCTATACCCATAGATCACATTGAGGTTCAAGTATCAATAAAATCTAAAGCAATTGAAATCGATGTAAAGGTTAAAAGTATATGGAAAACGGGGGTAGAAATGGAGGCTCTAACTGGGGCTTGTATTGGTGCGTTGACCATATATGATATGCTAAAACCCATAGACGATTCACTATTAATCTCATCTGTTAGACTTGTTGAGAAGTCAGGGGGAATGGGCGGATTTGCAATTGAGCAGGGAAATAGGATCAGAGCAGGTGTAATCGTCGTGAGCGATTCAGTTGCTGCTGGAAAACGGGTAGATAAATCTGGAAAATTTATCGTTAAATTCTTAAGAGACAGAAATATTGATGTAGTAGAATATAAAGTAGTAGCTGACGATGGTTCCCTTATTGAGAAACTCTTAATGAAATATTCCGATATTCTCGCCTTAAATTTAATAGTTACCACTGGAGGAACTGGACTTAGTCGCAGGGACGTAACTCCTGAAGCTACAAGAAACATCATCGAAAAGGAAATAACGGGAATTGTCGAGGGGAGCAGAGCATATGGGCAGAGAAGAACACCCTTATCTATGCTCTCAAGAGGAGTTGCAGGCATAAGAGGAACAAGTCTGATTATCAATATTCCCGGTAGTTTAAGGGCAGTATCTGAGTCTTTAGATTTCTTATTTCCGGGGCTAGAGCACGCATTCAAGATGATGGAGGGACACGGCCATAAATGAATTTTTACTATTAATACTTTGCTCCTATTCTCTTTTGCAATAATTTTTATTCATTAAAATATTGGATTTGTAAAAGGGAGTAGCTCTATCGTCATTCTTGGTCTTTCTTGGGTAGGTCTATATAGCATTCCTCCGGTGTCACAGGCTCTCAACAATAGTTTGTGGTTTCAAAACTCTTCAATTATTTGAGGCCGTTTGGCAAGTAGGTAGTTCAAGTGATCTATTTCTATAACGGAAGAAATGATCTTACTGGCTGGTTATGAAATTCTATCGGGTTATCTGATGGAAAAGACAGACCAGGTAATATGTTTATTTTTACTTTTTGTCCTTTTTCTATCGTAGTTGAGCGTTCAGGTACCAAAATAAAACCATTGGTTCTAGTTAAAACTGTTATATCAGTAGTTTCTCCGGATATAGGTTTTGCATAAAAATCACCCGACGCTGACCGAGACATCTTCACATATACTATTTTGGTAAAGTTTTGAAATTTTTTTCGAGCATTCCAACCTTCAGTAAGCTTTGCTAAAATAAACGGTTTAGTAAAAGGTTGTAGTCCCAACATAAGCCTTATGAGCGGATGTGCAAATACAATAAAGGCATTGACAGCTCCTTGTATAGGCCCGGGAAGAATAATAATTGCTCTACTGCGAAGTGCAGCAAGTCCCGTTACTCTTCCTCGATCAAGTTTTACACCATGCACCAGAATTCCTGGTTTTCCAGTATAATTTATTGATTCAGCAACAAGATCCCGCAATCCAACAGAAGATCCGCCCGTTGTTAATATGATATCACATTCAGATAACGCTATTCTAATTTTTTTTTTATCTTTTGAATATTGTCAGGGGTAATTCCAAGATCTAGAGGTGCACCTCCTGATGTTTCAATCAAATTAGATATGACTCTACTATTGGTATTTAGTATTTTTCCTAGCTTTATGTCAGTCATCTTTTCTGTGAGTTCGTTACCTGTTGGAATAATTGCAACTCTTGGTTTCTTAAAAACTTTTAGCTTTCGAATCCCAAGCATTGAAACTAATGCTAAATCCTGTACTCTAAGAGCATGTCCTTTGCTTAGTAACAAATCCTTAGATGCGATCTCGCTGCCCTTGTGTGATACAAATGATCCTTTTGCAAAATCTCTTTGAATTATAACAGTATTACTTTTAGAATCAAAATCTGTATATTCGACAGGAATAACAGTATCTCCTAAACGTGGCAGGACTTCGCCAGTTGAGATCCTAATTGCTTGTCCTGTATGCAAAATTTGGTTTTCGCTCTTACCAAATTTCCTCCTAGGAACTACCCTAAGTTTTATGGGTCCATGTTTAGATATCTTCATAATGTCGTTATATATTACAACAAATCCATCCATATGGGAACAGTTACTTGATGGGATATCTATATGTGATATTATATCAGACCACAAGAAACGTCCTATTGCCTGTTCAGTAAATATTGATTCTACCATTGGTCTGATAATTATCGCGTTTAGTAGTTTGGAATAACTTGACCTCACTGATGTATAATATGAAGGTGTCCAATGCATTCTTATTCTATGGTTCAATTAGTATTTAAGAGAGTACCGCAAATAGAGTTAGCGGATTCAATCCAGGCTCAGATATTATTTTCCAATGCCTAATTCTTGACCGTTGATATTCAGAAGCCATATTATTTCTGCTAAAAACATGGCCTTTCGGTGGCGGAGCATTGAGAATGTCCGCAAGGAGCCAATATTTGGCATAATCATTTATTGTGCATTCCAGTGTTTTGTTACGCATTTAGATACTCTTTATATAATATGGTATGGCATAACTACTACTTTTCAAAATGTCAACCCAAATGACTATTAGCATATTGGTGATAGCTATCAGTGTTACTGTTCTGTTAGCAGTAACAACAAGAGCCGTCTTCAGTCAAGACTTATCAGTCAACGATACACAAAACAAATCTGCCAACACTAATCAGACAATGATGATGCCAGGTGGCTTAATGACTTTTGGATCCTCACTAGATAATGCCAGAATGCATTTATTGGAGGCAATCATGGACATAAAAAAAGGAAACATCAAGGGCGCAATTATGCAACTAAACATGACAGATCAAGGGATTAAGATGCACGAAAAAGAGATGATGGATATGAAGAATAGTATGAAACCATATATGTCCGCCACTGTATCGAATAAGACTCAAAATGAATCGTCATAACTGTGAGAAGGATACATAGATAAAGCAATGAGTCAAATCAGTCTAGCTCTGACTAAGGAGTTGCTGTTAATCAACCGAAATTTTGAGCACGCTGAATCGAAAAAACCTTAAATCGTTAAAACTCGATAAAAATATGTGGCAAGAAATTCCCACAGACTTCTTGTTCCGTTTGTTGCGGGCCTAGCGGCAGGCGCAGTGGCTGTAGCAGTGTCACTAATAGTAAAAGAGATCAGTGGCGGATTGATTCTCCCAGAAATAGCATCTCAGGCACTATTTTCGATAACTCCTGGCGAATTTGAATCACAGGCAGTTGAAAATTTCGGACCACTTGCCAAATATTCTGCCTTTATTGGTTCAATTATCGCAAATATAATCGCCTTTGGAATTATAGCAATCTTTCTTGATAAACTATTTGCTAGATTAAAAAGGAGAGGATATCTGGTAGAGGCTCTCCTATCTTCAATTTTATCATATATTATTTTCATTGTGATTGCAATAATACTTGTTACACTAGTTCAATCACGAAGTGGTATACAGGTCGTGCCTCTGTCCGTTATAGCGCTGTCCCTTATTCCAACCCAGCTTGCCTTTGGATTTGTGCTTTCATCATTCTTTCATGGTCGAGCCAAGAGAAAAACCTTGGATGTGTCCGAGCCTAGTCCTGATAAATCAATTGATACGAAAGATGTCAGGTATACCAGAGGAGCATTTCTTCGCATATTAGCCGCCTCTGCTGTAGCGTTACCAATAATTTTTCTTGGGGTGGATAAACTACTTTCCAGACAAAATGAGACACAAGAATTACCGTCGACTAGCCCGAATCTGTTACCACGAACTGGTCCCAGACCCAAAGGGTTTGAGGACCCTAATCTAGCACCTCTTCTAGCTTCAGAAATTACTCCAACATATTTGTTTTACAGAATAGATATTAATCCGATAATTCCGCAAGTCGATTCAAAATCTTGGAATCTTACAATAAAGGGTCTAGTCGAAAAACCAATAACTATAAACTACGACCAGATTAGGTCAATGCCTTCAGTACAAGAGTATGTAACCCTCGAGTGCATTAGTAACAAAATAGGTGGCGATCTAATAAGTACCGCTCTGTGGAAAGGTGTCCGTCTAAGCCAACTGCTCGAAAAGGCTGTAATTAAGCCAAATGTAAAATATGTTGTCTTTAGGTGCGCTGATGGTTACGATGTTGGAGTTCCCATAGAAAAGTCACAAATGGAAGGGGCTATACTGGCATATGAAATGAATTATGCTCCCCTTACTGCAAAGCACGGCTTCCCAGTTAGGGCAATCGTGCCGGGTTTATACGGAATGATGAATCCAAAATGGTTAACAGAAATTGAGTTAGTTGATACTGTCTATCAGGGCTATTGGCAGCGACTTGGATGGTCTAATATAGCACAGGACAACGCTGGTTCTTCAATATTAATTCCTGGTCAGGCGCCGGCAAGACAAAGATTCAGAACGCTGGATGAAACGGTTGATTCATCTTATGGAGGTAAAGTTCCAATCGCGGGAATTGCATTTGCAGGAACAAGAGGAATATCAAAGGTTGAAGTCAGCACTGATGGAGGGACCACCTGGAAAACAGCGCAAATAAAGGATCCACTCTCAAAATACACATGGGTGTTATGGACAGCTGGATATATACCGCCAAATCAAGAAAATTATAAAATTGTAGTGCGAGCAACTGACAAATCAGGAAAAACCCAAACTACTGACATGAATCCGCCTTTTCCAAACGGTGCCACTGGATTTCATACAATCACGGCATAAGAATTAATGAATTCTAATTAAACTATCATCTCTCCAGTAGTCTCCACTTTTTATAGCGTTTTCAATAAGTCCAGGTCTAAAAAATCTAAAAAAGCTCTTAACCGTTTTCGGATTTATTTAACGTCCTCAACAAAAAGTGAAAGTCACATTGCTATATTTTGGAAAATCTAACGCAGGTCCTTATACCTGTTTAAACGACTGAACGTAGACTTGTTTGACGATTCATTGATTTTGCCGCTTTTTCAAAAATATCTGTCTTGGCTGTATTCTAGTTTCTGCATTTTATTATTAAAAAGCACTGCGTTATTAGGTAAAAGCTGTTCAGAGATACTACGCAAATGTGAAGAACTCAACCAAAATTGGCCAGCCTTTGTGAACAAATGTGAAGAACTCAACCAAAATTGGCTAGCCTTTGTGAACAAATGTGAAGAACTCAACCAAAATTGGCTAGCCTTTGTGAACAAATGTGAAGAACTCAACCAAAATTGGCTAGCCTTTGTGAACATTTTGATAGTTTTCGGGCTCGTCGGGATTTAGTATTTTCTGTTAATGACCAATAGGAATTTGCTGAATGCTGGGTGCTGGTAAACTCAATCCTGACGCTGTCGGCAATGGTTCATCTACCGTGGTATTAGTAAAAAGTGGAAGTATTGTATACAATCCAATTGCTATCGCAACCACAGCTACGATGATGAATATAACAATCGTCTTTTTTTTCATAATTTTTAAGGCCTCTTGTACCTATTAATTTGACAATTTTGCACTTCCAAATAAAGTTGAAAAAGCCTTACACCAAATGAGTACGGTATCGTATTTTGATAGGTTAGTTCCTGGCGGGATTTCATAATTCTGATTTCCAATATTGCCCTTCAACCTTCCAAGATTGACGATGTCTGAGACGTCCTTACCTGTAGAGAGATAGACATACAGATCGGGTCCATTAGTAGCCTTTAGATTTTCCAGTCTTAGGAATGTTTTCCCATCTGCAAGGGTAATTACCTTGACTACACCTTCAGCTTTATGAAAACCGTCACCTGAACCTACAAAATTACCTGTGAATGCCTTTGTATTTTTCATCGTAGCAGACATATTTTCGTCAACAGTAGAATTTTGTTTTGAAAACTCATTCATCACTTTTTGTTTTTCTTCCTGAGTCATGTTTTTAGCAGCTTGAATTCTCTGTTCTTCCGTCATATTCATAAAGTTTTGAACATTGGATGATGCGGCAAATGATATTTGTGGTTTACCTGTTATCAGGGTCACTGAGGCTGCTAGGCTAATAATTATTGTAACTCCAAGGAAAATTCTTGTAGTTCTTTTCATATTATTTTCATTTGAATAAACAGGAATTTCTTTAAAACTTTATCTATTGATGTCGGAGAACTCTACTTAATGTTTGAGGATACCCAATATGAGAGATTGTCCATGTGCGCCCTAGTTCTAATGTTTCCTCTTTTAGCAATAACCTTATCTCTTGTCTCTTACGCTGCGGAAGGTTCTGACGAGCTAAAACAGCGGTCTATGCAGGCCTACAAACAATTTAATGCTATGACAGAGGACCAAAGGAATTCAGCGATAGGAAACATGAGTAACGCTGATATGAATATGGTCATGATGGGCGCTGCACAAATAAACAGTGAAGTTAATGAAACCATACAGGCAATGGCCCCACCTAATTCAAATGTTGCATCAATCTATGAATTAAGAACTGGTAATTTTACCCCTTCAGGAAACTTTTCAAAGGCCAGTGGAGTCTCAAGAATTCTCTCTGTAAACGATAATCAGTTCCTACGATTTGAACATTTTAACATTACGAATGGCCCAGAGCTTCATGTATACTTTACCAACAAAGGAGATTTAACAAATAGCAAAGATCTCGGTATGCTCAAGGGAAATATAGGTCCGCAAAACTACTTCTTGGGTAACACTGCAAACGATTACGACACTATAGTGATCGCCTCAAAGCCATTGAAAGTTGTGTATGCAAAAGCAATGTTAGAACCCTGACAACGTTTGAAATTTTGAATATTGTGAACATTGTGAAAAAATTGATTGAATTCAAAAAGAAGTGATTTTGATTTAGACGGTTAACGAAAAGCTATTCGACGAGTCAGTATCTCCGGGTACGTGGCACACTGACGGGTGGAAGGGAATTAAAGGTGAATGGAAAGATCGTGAATACAAGACAGAAAAAGAAATCTCAGGGCAGATACATAACCTATTTCAAATCGCACAAAGCCATTTTCAAGAGGGTTGACCTTTTTATGTATTATATTACTAATAAAGATCTGAGTGTGCTGGAATTCGGACAGTCCGTGTATTTAGGCACTGTAAAGTTATATTTAGCACTTTTTACAGAATCTATCACTACTGTTTCTTTTAACTTCAGCATTGTTTCAATCGATACTATGACGTATCGGGTCGTGGTTAAGGAAGAGGAATTTGCATTAATGGTGTTTTGAATCATATTGGTGATTTTTTAGTTGATTCATCCGTCGAGCTTTCTTTGTCATCGAATTCATCAGAGCTAACACCAATACTCAGATCGTTTTGGTACCTTTGTTTCTTTATCTTTTCTACTTCGATGTCATAAAGTCTTACTAGATCAGAAATGGTTACTATTCCAATCACTTTATGATCCTCATTTGATAAGACTGGCATCTCTTGAAGATCATTTGATGAAAGCCTTACTAATGCTTGGTGAAGTGAATCAGATGTATATGCAAAAAATGGATCCTTTATCATAATGCTTTCCAATTTAACTGACTTGCGATACTCTTCTGGAAACTCAAATAGTTTGTATCTGTATACGACACCCTCTAGTCTATCGTTTTCATTAACTACCATAATCATTTTGCTGTTGTTTCTATTCATAATTTGCAGAGCTTCTATAATTGATACATCATTCGAAAGTTTATTGATTGGATTTTTCATAATATCTTTTACGTAAAGATCACTTAGTATGACGCGTTGATACTCTGTTCTGTGAGCAGGTGAATCTGATCTGTTTAACACCTGGTTTCGGAATATTGAATTATGCTGTCCTGACATTATGTATGCAACAAATGTGGACAACATCATGGGTGCCAAAAGAGCATATCCCCCTGTTAACTCACTTCCCATTATTATTGACGAAATTGGTGTCTTAGCAGTAGCACCAAAAAATGAAACCATCGAGACTATTATTACAGAGGTAACATCTACCCATGTAAATAACCCAAGCATGTGAAAAACTGTTCCTACAAATGCTCCTAAAAGTCCTCCTATTACCATGGAAGGACCGAAGACACCTGCGCTCCCACCAGAACCTATTGTCAATGATGTTGCCAAAATCTTGAATAAAATTACAGGACCGAGAATATAGAGAGGTAGCAGAGCATACTCCTTGTTGATTGCTATCTGTAGCCACCCATATGAAGTGCCTAAAACTTGAGGAAATACAATTCCAATCACACCAACAAGAACACCTCCTATAGCTGGTTTCACATACTTTGGAATCTGAATCTTACTGAAATAATCAGATATTACGTAGAAAACCTTGACATATCCTACGCTGACTATAGCCGAAATAAGTCCCACAATGGCATAAAGAATTAGTGATATTGGATTAGTATATTTTACCAGATCAAACGGAATAGTAAATAGACGATCCCATCCAAAAACAAAACCAAACACGGTATATCCAGTTACAGACGCAACTAATCCAGGTATTAATGCTCTAACTTCAAAATCTCTCCTATAGAACACCTCGGCGCTGAAGACTGCGCCTCCTAGGGGAATCTTAAATATGCTACCGATACCAGCGCCAAGACCTGCAGCTACTGCAATTCTTCTCTCATCTTCATTTAGCTTGAATAATTTTCCTATGAGCGATCCAAAGCCGGCCGCAATCTGTCCTGCAGGCCCTTCTGTTCCTCCACTTCCTCCGCTACCTATGGTGATAGATGATGCGACTGCCTTGACAAGAGGGACTCGAGCTCTTATATTACCACTTTTGTGATGATAGGCGTCTATTACAGCATCTGTTCCATGTCCTTCTGATTCCGGAGAGAACTTCGTTGTTATTAGACCAACTAGCAGACCTCCAAGGCCACATATCAGTGGTATTGCCCACGGTCTTTCGATAAATAGAGTATATGAATAAGCAACGTGGCCCTGGAAGCCTCCGGGTAGTGGAGGTGTATATCCTGCTCCCAGTTTAAGAAATAAACCTGTAAAAAATTCAACGGATAGAAATAGTGCTATGGAGCCCAAGCCGGCTACAATGCCTAGAAGAAAACCTATGAGTATCCATTTTCTGAAGTAACTAAAATCTAAACTATAGTTAGTAGCTCTTAGTGATTTGATTATTGATTTTGCCTGAGAGTAATAAGGAATGTCTGTTTTCATCTAAACCTTGTTCATTGATTCTTTAGTACCATAGCTTTTTAATTTTACTTTACAGTTTTCTCTCGATTTTATCTGTAACATTCTCTCAGTGTACCTTGTGTGACACTGGCAGCACTTATAGCAAAAATAATCTTTAGTTCCGATCTAACCGTTTTGATATCCTATTAGCACTTTGAGGAATTAAAGACAAATAATAAACCAAAGACTTATCACAGGAACGTGATTGTTAGATTAAGGAAACATTTATTAGCATTTCTAACTATCTTAAAGATAGTTAATAAACTTGATGAGTTATTCAAGGCTAGTCGTACTTTTTGGTATTGCTACATCTATTGTCATTCTCGCTATTTCCACAATATTGTATAGTAGAAGTTCTCTTAGCGAGCAAAATTCATCAAAGCTCGAGACTTTCGGTGGGCATACACCAGGTTATCCCATACTTACTACAACAGGTGATGTCATAGATCCGATGAACTCTGTCATAAACCCTAAGAATGCGGTGGTAGATCCAATGAAATACCTTAGGGAATTTAATTATGGAAGAGTTTCAACATCTCCTAATGGAACAGTGATAAGAGACTTTACACTGATTGCGTCAGACCAGCATACCAAAGAAGTTTCTCCAGGCGTTTTCTATAACGTATGGACGTTTAACGGCACTATTCCAGGGCCGACTATACGAGCTACAGAAGGCGATATAGTCAGAATCACATTAATTAATGAAGGTACTAAATTCCATTCAATCCACTTTCATGGGATACACCCTGCAGAGATGGACGGAGTATTTGAAGGAATTGCGCCAGGAGGCAAATTCACTTACGAGTTTACGGCTGAACCATTTGGATTATTCCTATACCACTGTCATATGCAGCCTCTTGAGGAACACATAGGTCATGGTCTTTATGGGGTATACATTGTCGATCCCAAACAGGGTAGACCACCAGCTGACGAGATGGTAATGCTAATGAACGGCTATGATACTGATTTTGATTCTGAAAATAATTTCTACACTGTCAACGGAATTCCATTCTATTACATGCATCATCCTATTCAAATTGAAAAAAATAGACTAATTCGAATTTATCTAGTAAATATGCTCGAATTTGATCCTCTCAACAACTTCCATTTACACGCAAATTTGTTTAATTTCTATAAAACTGGGACGAAATTGGTACCAGATGAATATACTGATATTGTTAGTTTGAATCAGGGAGAACGTGGCATATTGGAATTTAGCTATAAATATCCGGGAAAGTATATGTTTCATGCTCACAAGACTGAGTTTGCAGAGAAAGGATGGGTAGGGCTATTTCTTGTAAAAGACGATAAAAACGAGTCTGTTAATCAAAGCTTAAACGTTACCTCAGCAATGAATAACACAAGTTATTCTAAAAATAATTTTAGTAACGTAGCTAACATTGTGCCAATAGGAGGCTACAACTGATGGAAAGAGAGGAGAGTAAGAGTAATATTCGTAATACTTACGCAATTTCTAAGAGAACTATACTATTTGGAGTTATCCCAATTGTAGTAATAGGAGCAATGATAATATTACTATTAAATTCTCCTGGAATATTATTTCAAAGTACTATCAAACCGCTTCCTGAAATTTCTATCGAGAAAGTTGAGTTCTCAGATCGAGGTATAACAGCCTATGTAAGGAACACGGGACCTTCAAATACCACTATTGCGCAAGCTGACGTGAATGACAGAATACATCCTGCAGCAGTAGAACCAAGTCGAATATTAACCAGGCTGGCAGATGCAAAAGTAATAATCCCATTCGTATGGAACACTGGTGAGCCATATAAGATAGGAATAACTACCGAGGATGGAACTAGATTTGAGAAATCGGTTAAATCTGCAGCTCCTGCACCACATCCAACTCCACAACAGGCTTCAACGTTTGCTATCATCGGTACATATGTAGGTATCATTCCCGTGATGATGGGACTTGCATGGTATCCATTTATCAGAAGGTTAAGTCCAAATAAGTACAACTTTTTCCTTAGTCTTACCGCAGGTTTGTTAGTATTTCTTGGTATAGATGCTCTGCTTGAGAGTAACGAAATAGCAGTCAATGCCCTTTCATCTGCCTTTAATGCGCAGATTCTGATTATAATGGTGGCAATTATTACCTTCTTATCGCTCTTGTATGTATCACAGAGATTGATTAAACGTGCCACAAACCGTTCTAAACCAGAGATTGAATTTAACACAGGATATTCAAGCCATACAAAACCTGATTTGGAAGTAAGTGACACCAAATCTTCTTCTACGTCATTCCAACGACAGGTAATGATAAGACCTATTGCCATATCTATGATGATCGCAATTGGCATCGGATTACATAATTTCGGAGAAGGTCTGGCGATTGGCGCGGCAGTCTTGTTAGGAGAAGTGGCTTTAAGCTCATTTTTAATTTTAGGGTTCACGTTGCACAATACCACAGAGGGTTTAGCCATCGTAGCCCCTATGGCTAAAAGTCGAAGGATCCCAATTACAAAGTTAATAATTATGGGTTTGATAGCAGGAGGCCCAACAATTATTGGAGCGTGGATAGGTGGATTTTTGTACTCACCTATCGCAACTGTAATTTTTCTTTCGATAGGTGCAGGTGCAATATTCCAGGTAGTCTACTCTATTGGCTCTTGGATGTATCACACAAATGGAAGTCGAGGATTGCTAAATAATCACTGGATCATCATAGGCTTTGCATTTGGGATGTTAATAATGTATCTTACGGGACTGCTGACGTAAAGATGATTATCAAAAGATTTAGTAACGCTAAAATGGAAAGTAGGAGAGGATCACCATGGTAAATAAACTCATGGCCGGACAAGACAAGGAGGATAGACTAGTGGCTATTCGTGAGGCAAACGCAGTAAAGAAAGAAGATCGGACGGACAGAATGGAAGATTATCTGGAAGTAATTTATGAACTTGTACAACAGAAGGGATATGCCACAACCGTAGACATTTCAAACTATCTTAATGTAAGTTCTCCTAGCGTGACCAAAATGATGCAGAAACTTGATGAAACTGGGTATCTAAAGTATGAAAAATACAGAGGTATTAGACTGACCACTGAAGGGATACGAATTGCTCGCAATATTCGTAACAGGCACGGTCTCTTGGCTGAATTCTTCAAGATAATAGGGGTGGACGAGGAAACCGCGAATAATGATGCAGAGGGTATAGAACATCATTTGCACCCCGAAACAATGAAGAAACTCGAAGAATTCATAAATGGACTAAAAAACAAAAAAATTACCTAAAAGAATATAATATTAATTTATTTCAAGAGTAGCGATACCATGTCTACAAATTAATAAACTATTTTTCGCATTAGGTTTCGGAAAAGTTAAATTCGTTCCATAAAATGTCCCTCGAGAATCAAGCTTGCAAACAGGAACTCAATTGGATTGACCTATTCGAAATGAATCCGTATCGCTTTTTCTATGTTTTATTTCTAGTGGTTTTTGCTTTTTATTGAACCAATAGTTGCACCAATGAATTTAAAAACAATAACGTGGGTATTGTAGTAATGAAAAATTTCAGAATACAATCACTTACTCTGGCAACAATCTTAATTGCAGCAATGGGATCAACATCGATGTTATTTGCAAGTACAGTGCAATATTCAAATGCTCAAGAAGAAAAAACCGTGACAAGGGATTCACAAACTGTTCTTCTTGAAGGTAAGACACTTCCTCCAAAAGATTTCATTCACTTGTACGATACGACGCCATATCTTTTAAAACTGGGCCATGTTGCTGCAAAGCTTCCATGCGACAGCAATAATAAGACATCCTTGAATGTCCTAATAGGCCAGGCACCCAAATTAAAGCCAGCTGAATTAGAGCTAGTAAAGCCGCTTTCTACACCAGGAAAAATGTGTATATACCATGTAGACATTGAATCAGGACCTCCAGGCGAAAATCCCATTACCGACATAGCGCTACAAAACCCAACAGACAAGGAAGTAAAATTCGGACCGACCGCAACGGTTGTGATAGGCGTGGATGAAATCTCGCCACTTACTCAAACAGGCAAATCCATGGGAAATATGTCAATGGGTAACAATACAGGCTAAACCATCAACGGGATGTGCTGACTTATAGCACATCCATTTTTATTTCCAAGGACACTAGTCTTTGATTTATTGATGTGAGCAGTTAGTTGCTACATAAATCACTCCAGTCATGTCTCAATGTGTTTATCATATTAAATAAAAAAATTGTTAGTCTCATGACCCTTGCCGTGAAGCAAAATTACCTAGAGACGACGTAATCTAATTCAACTTCGACCAGATTGAAATTAGTCGTGTGTTGGACTCACCTCCCTTTAATATTTCGCCTAAATTATCTTCCTGTCTCGTTTGCTGCCAAATGTTGTATAGCAGTGCCATGTACAGTAACTGTTGCAGAATAGCCACCTTCATTAAAATTCAAGGTTTCATTGGAGGTGTTGACTAGTGCAAGGTCAGTTATACCTATTGATAACTCCGTATGATAGAGACAGGAATACCCTTCATCAGATAGATCTAAACTTTTACCATCCAACGTGCCATTATTGATTGCCTGTCCTATATTCAGGGTTTTAAAACGTGGCGCAACACCCGCAACTATCGTTGCTTTAGGGGCTCCGCTTTTATCGCATGGAATTTTTAAAGCAATATGGCTGTGTCCTTCTACACTTGTAGCGAATGGAGTGAAGTCCATTAGTAAAATGTAATCTCCGCTAAGTAAGTTACCTGTTAATGGTATGTGTTCCGAAACAATAAGATTATCAGTAATATGTACCGCGTGATGTTGCATTTGCATTGTTACATTGTTAGCCCCTGCCACAATTTGTTGAATGCTTAAATTCTGCATGCTGAATATAACCGCAAACATCACTAATATGGAAGGTAGATAAAGCTTAAACTTCATTATCTTATTTCATTTTTTGAAATATTTAAATATTAAACTGTGAAAATACTTGTTCCTCATCAGTATAATTCAAGGAATGGTTAATTTTTTATTACAGTCTGTTCCCGTCGTGTCGCGCATTTGTAATTTGCATAGTTAAATATTACTGTGAATGGGTTTTTGTGAATCAATAGTCTTTGGTCGAAATTAAAGATTAGGCACAAAATTTCAGAATAAAATAAATTTGCATACTTCTGGAATGCAATAAAAACTCAAATAAATTTTCAAAGTTTGAATCAAACAGATAATATTTTTGATTCTTAAATAGGTTAAATCAAAACTGTGAAAAAACTTAATAGGTCGATAAGAGTAAGTGATGAAAATGAAAAATAAATTTGTGATTTATGTCTCTATAGGCGTTTTGCTTATTGCAGTAATTTATGGCTCACCCAGATCCGCTGTTGCGGTAGCTGACCGGATTTGCGCAAGCGAAGGTTCGTATTGTGTTTCGGTTGGTGACAACGGTAAACTCACTGGTTGGGAGTGCATAAAAACTAATAATGGTACCGAAAAATGTCATCATATCGGCATGCCGCAGGCTGACCTCAAAGCATTATATAATGAAATCACCAATTCTAATGCTAACATTACGGGCAATAATACGAATGTTACCAGTACTGGTGTTAAGGATGGTGCTACAACAGAAAGCAATAGTACCTCCACAAATACTAATGTCACCACGAAGTAATTTTGTCCTGGGCCAATTCTGCGCATATTCTACGATATGGTTGGAATGATGAAACAACTTGAGTTGAAGCAGACGTTAGGTAGTAGAAGATCTGTAGTCTAGTATCAAAATTGGTTTTCGCCAAATCATTTGAGATTAGTCCTCGCATGTCTGTAGCGGATATAAGACTTAATGTTTACAGTGTAGAAAGATCTCTGCACTTTTATCGTGATTTACTTGGATTCCAGTTAATAGGAAAACCTGCAGATGATAGCGCTTTGCTATCGACATTTGGTAGCAACAATAGGGATCATCTTTTGCACCTTAGCAAAGTAGATACAGCAAATAGAGTGATTGAAGGAGAACAATCACTAATTCGACAAGCAGGATTGTATCACTTTGCTATCTTGTTACCGTCAAGAATACATCTAGCAAACATTTTGAAACATCTATCTAAGAATTCTAATGAACTATATTTCGAAGGAGCGGCGGACCATTTGGTTTCAGAATCTCTCTACTTAAGAGATCCTGACTCTAATGGCGTAGAGATTTACAGGGATAGAGATCAGTCCGAGTGGAAAAGAACCGGCCAATTTCAAGTAGGGATGAAGACAAATCATCTGAATCTAAAACAGCTGTTAAAAGAGGCTGAAGATGAGATAGCGTGGCGTATGCCTGCTGGTACGGTCATAGGTCATGTTCATTTACACGTTTCTGATCTAAATAAATCAAGCAATTTTTATTCAGAAATTCTTGGTCTGCATCATACTTGTTCCTATCCTGGTGCAAATTTCTTTGCTGCCAATTCTTACCACCATCACATTGCGATCAATAGTTGGTTAGGTAACGATGTAGCTAAAGCCGATCAGAGACAGCCCGGTCTTGATCATTTTTCCTTAAATCTAAAGTCTAAACAAAATTTTGAGGAATTATCACATCATATACAATTCATGAAAATACAGGGCTTAAGCAATAATAGTAACAAAACTAACAAGGAATCATTTTTTATTTTAGACCCAGATAACATAAAAATCCAAATCTGTTACCAATAGTTGAATACGCAAGTCAGCTCTACTACATTTTCCCTCGGAGAATTCTAATCAGGGAAGGACAGTTATCTTTCCTACCATCGTTGGATGCACCCGGCAAAAGTACGTAAATTCTCCAGGATTCATAAACTTATGCGAATATGTCTTAGATGGCATTATAAGGGCTGTCAAGCCTGAATCAAATAATTCACCTGAGCTGACAGTGTTAGGAACACCTGACGTTACAGTATGCATAGTACTGTCCATGTTATTCCATTTAACGGTACTTCCAACTTTGATACTAATTGGATTTGGTGAGTATGATTGATTGCCAAGTGTAGCTGCTCCCTTCTTTATGAGTACCTCATTTGTTCCTCTATTAGGGTTGGACACTTTAGAAGAAGGCTCATAACCCGTTTCACCTGTCACTCCATGCTCATGAACGTTACTACTAGCATTCATTGTCGAAGCAGATAAAGTTGCATTTGGATCTGCCTTCTGTAAGGTCTTAGTCAAATTCGCCTGCCAGTCTACCATGTTTATTGTTTTTGTAATAGCTATATCCTTGCCATCTATCGCATTTGTAGTGGAGTTTGTCACGTTGAAGTATCCCATTGCTCCCCTCTCTTCTGGAATGCCATGGAAATGAAATACGTAATTACCTGGCCAAGGCCATTTAGCCTCGAGTATAGCTGCATTTCCTGATGCTAATTCCCATGACTGTATCTTCAATGGTGGGTTCTGCCAGATTCCTGAAGGGAATGCTCTAAATAAAGTTCCATGGATGTGCATGCCGTAAGAAGGAGAAAGGCCCAAGTTAACAACGTAAATTCTGATAGTCTCATTTGTTCTTGCAGGAAGGGGATTTTTCATATAACCTTCAGCATAACCGTTGAACATATAATATTCTGGGATTGGATTTAGTTGATTTTGAGTGTCGTACTCCCCACTGACAAGAACATATTCTCTTGCCGGAGGTAAAGGATTTTTTGGATATACAATGAATGCACCGTATAAGCCCATTCTTACATGCTGCATTACTGGAGATACATGGCAATGATACATGAGTGCTCCAGCTGGAGTGGCAATAATATCATAAGTGTACGTTCCATTTGGCATCACCTGTTCAAAGACACCATCTTGTGTGCTGGGATGGTCTCCATGAAAATGTACTGTATGAGGTAGTGGCGTTTTGTTGATAAAATGGACTATCACCCTATCACCTTCAGTAGCAGTCAGGGTTGGTCCGGGAATTGTGCCATTGTATGTCCAAGCATCAACACGGACATTTGGAGCGATTTCTAGCGTAGTTTCTTCTGCCACTAGAGTATATTCATGGGTCTTTGATTGTGATTCAAGTGCTTGCACTTTAGCTCCCATGGCATTAGCATTATCAAAACCCGTAGCTGCTACGACTAAAACGATTACTGCTAGCATTATAGATAAGCTAATTGCGGATGGTGACATGGTTGGTGCTTCTCTCCTCACATACATTCTCACAAATGTCTTATAAATAATGTCGAATTTGTTATATTGAATCAAATCTATAGCATAAATAACATAAATGCATGGAGTGAACGCAGAACTCATACCACCTCTGGTTCCTGATTTTAATTACCGCATATACATCTATTTTGCGAATAAAAAAAGGACACGTTTTTCTCAAATATTTTATTCAACATTCCAAAGTTTAAAGAAAGTCTTATGCATGTAACAAACTATTTTAGTTTATTTCTAACTAGGCAAGTTGAAACGCCATTCCTCAAATCGTCTACATTTGCAGTTAGGCCAATTACACTTAGTATTATCATCCCCCATGACTAAAGTATGTACGGATCTTTTATGATAACAATTAGTGCAAGCATCTTCCTTTGACATATTTAATCACAGATTATTCTATTTTATAATCTTTTTAATAAGATCCATTTTGGAACAATACAGGACAAATGAGGGCTTACCACCTTTTGCCTCTTTCAGGTTGTTCGTTCGAGATATTCATGAAGAGTTTCTTGTTTCTGATACCTGCAATAAGCTTTGGCTCAAATTTAACAATAATGGGAGTGGATCTAATCGTATTAGCGCTGTTTACGTTACTGGTAACATAAGTCAAGAGTTATTCTAGCGAGATGTATTATCCTTTGCACGAAGTTGAAGATCTCCGCTATTTTGAAGTAGATTTGAATTTAGAGATGTGTCAGGATTGGAGTTCTTCGTTTCGTTACTGGTAGATTTAAGTTTAAGATCCTGCCCGTTCTGAAGTAGATCAGAACTAGGTTGTCCCAGTATTGCTTGTTTCTTAGGATCAGTACATTTTTCATACGCTTGACCATTTGCATCATGATAATATGAACATGTCTGGCAATACTTGTCACCGCGGCCAAATTGTCCAGGGTAGGATTTTTGATACCAACAACACGTTTGCTTACCATTCTTCCACTCACAGTCTCCAGTATCAAATTTGGGATCTCTTATTGCGGCACATGCGTCAGGTAATGAGGAAGATGCATAAACTAATGGAACGAGTAACAGCGAAGTACTGAAAAAAATAAGATAGTTTATCCCCATACTCGTCTAGCAAAGCGTCATTCTATTAAGGGTTATGCTGAGAATAAATTTGAGAACAATTTTTCACCTCCGAATCTTCAATTTCTTCGTTTTGCATTTGTTTCACTTTTTATTTCAAGTGAATCCAATTAGAGAACTAATATCACAATGGGGCCAGTGGGATTTGAACCTTGCTTGTAAGTGGGGTCAGCTGCTCGGAGGAGATAATACAAGACTCAAGGCGATTAGAACCCCTCATGTACTAGGGTTTTACTAACTTGGTATTTAGCTTTTTGTCTTGATAATAATGACTATGTCATGAGGAAAAGACGTGAAAATAATAGATAATTCAGGTTAAGATTGCTTGGACAATATTTCGTTCGCTTCCGACTAACTACTGCAAATACCTAACTCGAGAACTTCGGCATCATCCACAAATGCGATGACATTGCTTTATGGTCTGATGTAAGATAACGGGTAGGATTCACTGTGAATCTGGAATTACATCTTTGTAATCAAAGTCAGCATTCTCACCAAAATAGAATCACCGAGCTAGTTTTATAATATCGTATCAGTAAAGGGATATGAAACGAATGACGCATGTAGATGACAACAGATCTTTGATTATCTACATCGTTACAGTTTTAATATTTTATACAAGCGGTGTTTGCTTTGCAATCGTCTATCAGGAAACTGAAGAGTTTCGTACCGAATCTGGATCTGAATTAATGACTTCACAGATAGAAGTTTTGTTTTTCACATTATGCGGTATTGCACATGTTCCAATCGGTTTCTGGGTCTATAAGAATAGGAAGAATGATGCTGGTCCTTACCTTATAGCAGTAACTGGATCATTACTTATAGTATTACTGTATATTCTGTATAAAATTATAGCTCCACCAATAAACGATGCACACGAAGATTTTGGAGTATTAAATATCCTTAGTAGAACTTTACAAGTATCAATAATCATTGCTGGGAGTTACGGTCTCTATTCAATCATAACATGGAAAAAGAAGATACTAGAATCTCTGAGATGAGCTAATTCAAATCAAGAGCAGCATATTGATTAGTACCTCCGTTGCTATCAGTGCCAAAACATTTTTGCCATCCATATGTCTTTTCATATTCAATGAAATAAATGAAATAAAGATTGCATTTTTTCCTTTCAGATTTATTTTGTTATTACGACATACACCTTAGTGGTACTTGTCTCAGTTCTAATTCCGGTGATTATGACTTCGTGCATTTGAAATCCATATTGATTTTTAAGCATGTACATTGTTACCCGAAGGTTCGAGTCAAAGTCGCAGGGTTCTATCAACTATGCCCCAAGATATTTTTTTGAACTTTCATACAGCACATGAACGAAGCTTGCCTTGTGATAGAACGGTATCACTCGTCTCATTCCACTTGGCGCCACTCGCTGTCAAGAATTTTCTTTTCTTTAAGATCTAACATTATCTCACCTGATCCTGCAATTTTTGTTATCCTTGCTCTATCGATCAATAGGTTCACAATGGCATCTGTCTCTTCCTTAGGCAGGTTCAATTGTTTGCCAACTTCATATCGATCAATAGCTTTCAGCTCACGTTCTGACAGGTCATATAATGTTTTCAAAAAGTGCTCAGGAATTGTCATATAGTTATATTATTTCAGTAGTTCTTGTTGTTACATTTAAGGCTTCATTTATTTCAATTCTCGTCATACAATGACAATA
>Ga0310890_10000019_pt1 | contig 43694 bp, 48 predicted proteins | sample T20D3metaG_FD_203751 | JGI IMG/M metagenome (GOLD analysis project Ga0310890, IMG submission 203751) | Lab incubated soil microbial communities from West Virginia University Organic Research Farm, Morgantown, WV, United States - T20D3 | ecosystem: Environmental > Terrestrial > Soil >... | reverse complement strand
ACCTTGGTACTGGCCGACCCGCCCCGAATGCGGAGCCCGATGCTGCCATTGGAGTGCACCAGGAGATTTTGCAGGACCGTCCCCGTACTGGCGCCCAGGTCCACGCCCTCAGCGCCATTGTTGCGGATTTCCGTCTCGCGCAGCGTGATATTCGTGCGCGTCCCGGTATCCCGCACGTCGATGCCTTTCGCCCCATTGCTGAAAAGATGGCAGCGCTGGCAGAGAAAGGTGTCAAACCCCTGGGCCAGGCCCAGACCATTGGAGCCGGCGCCGGTCAGAAAGGTATCGATCATCTCAATGTTTGAGACCCCGATCAGGAGCGCACTCTCGTACAGACTGCCGGTCAGGTGCACCGTGTCAAAGCGAATATGGTGCGCCGGACTCGCAATCAGCACGGCCTCCCCGGCCCGGCTGGCCGCATCAATGGTCAGCTTTTTGAACACCAGAAACTTATCGTTGACGTTGCGAAGCCACAGGGTAATGCTGGACGTCGCGACGGGGGACTGCAGGACGGGTAAGGTGGTGCCGTAGCCTTCCAGCCGGGTCGCCGTATCAAAGGCCGGCCCATTCCCGCCGGTCAGGGGGCAGGTCAGGGTGTCAATTTCTTCGGGATAGATGTTGCCATTGCCCTCAATCAGCATCACCTTGCCGGGCACGGTCATGCATTGGCACGCGTCGGCAATCGTTTGCTTGGCCGTGGCGGGATTTTCCGCCGCGTTGCAGTCATTACTGGGGCTCCCAGCACCTTTGCGCACGTAGATAGGATTGCCATTAGCTGTGGGTGGCGTGCCGCCTTCATTGTACTCGTACGCCCCAATATCATAGGCGCCCCCTTGCCCGCGTACGGCCGCCTCAATATCCGTCGCCACCTCGCTGAGCGTCGTGCCACGATTCCGTGCATCGGAGTTTGCCTGCACTTTGAGGCCACCACCTAACACATTGTTGACATCAACAAAGAGGGGGTTCGTGGTAAGATTGTACTGATTGATCGTGCCACTCGCGCCATAATCAACAATTTGCTGCGAGGGGTTGTTGGTCCAATTGCCGTAGACAATATTGTTGATGACTTGGGTATCTGGCGCACTGGTATTAATTTCCAGGCCCACCCCACTGTTACCATAGATGGTGTTGTTGTAAAAGTGATTGTTCCCCATCCCTGGCTGTAAGTACGCCGTGGAGACCGCTGCAACACCCGCACCGCAATTATTGCTGAAGACCACATTATTATAGATCTGATTGTTTCCACCACTGGCAATGATGAGGGCATTATTGTTCTGGTTGCGCGTCCCATCACTATAGCAGTTCCCCCAGATGAAGTTGTTGCGGATAATGTTGTTGGATGCAGCGCCTGTTCCTCCGTACAGATGCACAGCTGCTCCTGTATTATCATGAATTTTATTATTCTCCACGAGCATATAATTGCCGTTCAGGTACAGCCCATACGTCCCCGTGGAAAGCCCCCATTCGGGCACATACTCGACGGGGGCATTATGGATATTACAGTTGATGACTTCAACACCTACGGTGGTATACGTGATGGAAATATTGTTGGTTTTTGTACTCTGCAGATCACTGTTGGATACCCGAATATGATGCGCATTGAGTCCCACATAGAACGCATTACGTTGCGTACTCCGCAGGATCAAATTATCAAAAATCAGATAGGACGGGAACGACCCATCAATGTTATCCTGGAGGGTGACGCCCTCCAGAATCGTGGCCGTTTCCCCAGGCGCGCTGGCGATAATAATGGGATTGGCCCAGGACGTCCCCGAGGGCACCCTGCCATTCGCGGGATGAATACCCTCACTATAGGAGCCACCCCGGAGGTAGAGCGTATCGCCCGGGCTGAGCTTGCCGAGGCCCGTGAGAATCGTGCCACACGGGCTTGCCTGTGAGCACGCAGTCCCACTGCCCCCCGTCGCGACATAATAGGTCGCTGCGGGCGCAGCGGCGGGCCATGCCAGCAGCATGAGCAGACTTACGAGGAGTACGGAGACCATAGCCATCACCTCATGGCGTGTGAAAAAAGGGCAAGAACCCACCGCCCGCGCCCGCGCCCGCGCTGGTGCTCGTGGGGAGACCCAGGATGAGCGCGGGCGGGCGGAAGAGGGTCGGCTCACCGCGCTGGGAGTCCCGCATGATGGTGCACAACTCCGGGCGCGGCACGACCCGATTGTAGAACCGCATGTCGTCCATGGCGCCGTTAAAGAACCGATTGAAGGAGGTCACGTTCATGCCAAACGCCCCGGCAACATTGGTGACGACTAACGTGCCTGTCGCTGCAGCCGTCGCTTCTGGCTGACAGTTGATGTACACACGTAATCCATCCACCTGATCATAGGTGACGGCGATGTGGTACCACGTCCCGATCGCCAGCGCTGTCGGTGCCGGATCAACTAAGGCGAGGCCGCCCGTGGCCGCAAGGTACACCGCCAGATGTCCCGTGGTGTTGACCGTGATTTCCCGCAGGACCCCTCCACCCGCATTAATGGTAAACAGGGCGCGGACATCCGAGGCGCCCCACGACACGGCTTTGATCCACAGCATCATGGTCATGGCGGGGGGTTCCAGGTACGGGGCCACCGGTACGGCGACTCGGTCATTACTGCCATCAAAGCGCACCTCCCCCTGCCCACCCGGCCGGGTGGTGGGGGCCCACCCGGCCCCCGCGCCCATGTTCGTGAGCGTGCCGGGCGTCCGCCCGAGCAGGTCGTACCACAACAGTCCGCTACTCAGGCCGGGCATGGCCCGCCACCAGGCCAGGAGGCCCCGCGCGGTCGGGGCCTCACGGGTCACCACCACCGTCGCGAGTGCCTGGGCGGAGGTGCTACGCGGCCACAGGCTGAGGCACAGCAGCAGGCTCAGGATGGCGCTCGTAATCGAGCGGCGCATAGGCTTGAATCTCCACGGTCATCGGGGTCATATAACACGTGTGCGCAGCGGTGCTGCTCACCAAAGGCTGGGACGTGGCATTAAAGAGCGCCAGGGAAAAATACCGCTCACGGATTTCGGTATCGCCGGAGGCGACGAGCACCGGGTTTGCCTCCGCGGCATCCACCACGAGGTGGCCCACCAGGCTCAGGTTTCTGGTCTGCGCACTACTGAGCGCCGCCGTGGTCGCCCCCAGCCCCCCTTGCGTGATGATGCCATCACTTTTGGCGAGGAGCACCTGTACCACATCATTCAAGGTGGCACTGCCGGAGAGTTGGATGGCGCAGGACCAGCGCCACTGCCACGGCATCGCGCCCGAGGGCGATTTGAGCGCATCCTTGTCATAGCGCGCACTATACTGCCCATTCCCGGCCGTCATGCCCGTCAGGGTGAAGGTGACGTTCGGGGACTGCGCGCCGTCCGCAAATTTCAGCGGCGTGCCAGGAATAAGCCAAATCTTATTCGGGGCCGTGAGACCCGTCGAGGCCCCAAAGACGAGACACAGGATCAAGAAGCCGATCGTAACCTTGTTCATTGCAGTGGCGCTCCCCGCAGACAGTGGGCGATGTCGCGCGGTGTTAAGAGTCCTTCCCAGACGAGGTAGCCAGGGTCAGCATTGCTCCCAGTTCCCTGGGTGACATAGAGCTTCTCAGCCCTCGTCACCGGCCGCCGGCTCATATTGCCGATATGCACCCTATTTTTCTGGGCATTGGTCCCCGCCGCGCCACTGAAGATATCAAGCAGGGCTTGTTGCACGTTCGGCAAACTGGGGTCCATGGCGGAGTTTGGCCCATCAAAGAGGTCATGAAACGTCAGGAGTTCCTGTTGGGTGCGGGTAATGTAGCCATCCCCCACAAAGATAAAGCTCGTATCCGCCGGCGACTTCTCAAAGAGCAGGGTACGCCGCGGGACGGACGTGCGAAAGACCTGGAAGGTCGGCGTAAAGGGTTGATTCAGCGCCTGCGCAATAGCGGGGTCATTCCCCGCGGCCACATCGGCGGCGAACTCATTGACCGCCGTCGCCGTGATATAGGTGTTGAGCGCCTGATACTGCGCCTCGGTGAGGACCGTCGCCGCGCCGCCCAGGGCCTGCCCGACCCAGAGAAGGAGCAGCATCACGCTCCCAGGCCATCGTGCATATCGCATGCGTCTCCTCCTTAGTTGGACGCCAGGATTTGATATTTCCCGAGCGTGCTGGAGTATTCCACCCCCACCTCAAACCACGCGCTGGTCCCGGCGGGGCAGGTGGCCGGCAGGGGGACATTGGGACTGGCCACAAACCCTGTCGACCAGGCGAACGTTTGACTGTTGGTACACATGAAGGCGAGCCGCGTCAGCGTCCCATCGGCCACCGTCCCTGTCGGCGTCGCCACCGTGAGCGTGCCGCTGGCCATCGTCGCCTGCATGCGACAGAGCCCGGCAATTTGCACATTGCACGTATACGTCGTGTTACTCGCCAACGTCGTCGTCCCGCGCCCGACCCCCACGGTCGTCGCAATCAGCCCCCATTTGGCCGACGTGGGGTTAAACCGATACTTGATGCGGGTATAGAAGCCATTGCCGAGACAGGCGGTCGGGAGCGGAATCCCGTTTTCGTTCGTATAAATCACATGCCACGTCAGCGCCCGCGCCGTCGCACACAGGAAGCGAAATTCGAGATCCTGCTCGGGTTCGGGATTGCCGCCCGTCCCGATGGGCGCATTGATCGTGAGGTCGGCAGGTATGGCATCGAGGGTGGCAATGTCCGTCGTATCCAGGTCCGGGGTAATATTGTTGGGCGGGCCTGATTGAATGGTCTGTGGCACGACGCGGGCGACGTTTTGCTTATTGCGCACGCGCTGGGTGCCGGTGAGCGTGACGACACTACTGCCATCGGTGAGCGTAGCGAGGGAGAGCGTGGCACAGATCACGGTACCCTCAGGGCGAAAGCCACTCACAAAGTTGTTGGCGCCACAGTTGCCCAGCGTACCGGCCCGGAGCTTGTTCAGGCGAATATTGCTGGCGTGCATGCGCCCGCCGAGTTGCTGCGCCTCACTGAGTCCCGTCACCGCAAGCAGCACGCCGAGCCCTAGCAGGAGCCAGCCCCGTCGTCGTTGCATCATGCCCGCGCCTCCATAGTCCATTTCAACCTAAAATTCACCGCAGGACACTATAAGATTAATCCGGTTCCCGGCGTTGAGCGCCGTCGCATAGGTCGCCTGCAGCGTATCGCCCGGCGCCAGTTGCAGATAGGGATTGCCGTCACTATCGAGCGGCAACCCGGGCCACACCGTCGGGCTCAGCACGTTGAGCGTGGTGTGGCTGGTCGCAAAGCCGTGGGGGCCAAACGTGCCAATGCTTGTCCCGCCGTACCGGGTCCCCCCACTGACCACTTGGATGGTCACGAGGTGCTGGGCCGAGATGTCATCGGTCGTCAACCACAGGGCATTACAGCGGGCGCCGTTGCCAGGAGTCACGGCGGTATAGAGCGTTTTATAGGTGCCCGCCGAGTCCGTCCCCTGGAGGAACTGCACTTTGCCCACCGTGGGCGTCTGCATAAAGACCGGACTATTGGGGGTCACGGCGGCCTCACTGTGCCCTACGAGGCAGGCCCCGAGCAGGGCCAGGAAAGCCATCATTCGTCGTCCGCGCATCCTAGAGCCCTCCCGCATGGGCGTGAGCACTGAGGGCCGTCGCGGCCGTCACAAAGGCGGGAATACTCCCGCCCCCGCCCCCGCCGCTACTGCCCCCGGGTCCCCCGCCGGTGAGTTGCATGTGCGTCCCGTCGTAGCACACCGTAATAATCTGCCCACTGGCAATGTCATTGGCCGCTAAGTCGGTCGACACCGTCGAGACAAATTTCCGCAGCGCTTTGACGCCGCGCCCATTGATATTGAGCGTCGCGGCGCCCGTCACCGTATGATTCGCCGCAAACATAAAGCACTGATTGGTGACATAGGCGGCGATCGGCGGATTGAGCGTCAACACAAACGCATTGCCGCTCCCCGTCGCCGTCCCGGCGTTGATCGTCCCGGCCACCGTGAGGTTCGAGTTAAAAAACTGGCCTTGTGCCCAGACGGGGACGCTCCCGAGCCCGAGCAGCGCCAGGACGAGCGCCATCACCTTCATAGGGTCCCTCCTTGTGCCGCGAAGGCGGCTTCCAAGGCCGTCACGCGTGCTGCGAGTGCCTCCTTCTCCTGCCGCACCGTCTCTAAGCGTTGACAGACCGTTTTGAGGGCATTCATGAGCAGGTACGGGAGGGCCTCGGTATCGAGCGCCAGGAGGTCCGTCTCCTCGCTGTGCGGGGTGAGGACGCCCCGGCGGCTCGTCACCATATACGGGGCCACCGCCTGGACCGCCTGCGCGCGCATCCCGACGTGCTGGTGGCGCGTGATCGGGATGCCGCCCTGCCCGTTGTAGCGGTACCAGATCGGCTCCAGCTGGAGCAACACCTCCAGGCCATCGACAAAGGGGGTGATGTCTTTCTTCAGGCGTTCGTCCGAGAGACTCAGCCAGGGGCCGCCGCCCGGCTTGTAGGCTGACCCCTGATGGACGAGCGTCGCAAAGTTGTCGATGCGCTGCAGCACGCCCCCTTGCCGACTCAGGATTTCGAGCGCCTCCCCGCTCCCCATTTGCAGCAACAGCATGCCCGCGTCACTAAAGACCCGGACCGCGGAGGTATCGGGAATGCCCCCATCACGGATGTCAAAGTCGGCGCCGGTAATGGCCGTCGCTTTGACAATGAGCAGCCGCCCGCTCGTCGGACTCACGAAGGTCATCACCACGTCATACGTGTTCGGGTCTACCGTAATGGTGTTGGGCAGCAGGCTCTGGCGCGGGCTCGCATTGTCATAGACTGCAAACAGCAGGGCCGCCGTCCCGAGCCCATGCGTGGCGCCGGGGACGGTGACCGTCGTGGCGCTGGTATACGTGGCGACAAAGCGCGGGCCTGCCGCACTGACAATGATCGTCCCACTCGCGGGCGTGACAAACGTCACGGTGACGTCTGCCGTCGCCGGAGCAATACTGACGGGGACCTGCGTCAGGATATTCTGGGTCCCGCTCACGGTATAGACGCGCACAAGCAGATCGGCGGTCCCGAGGGCGTGTGTGCTGCCGGGAATGCTCACACTCGTCTGATTGGTAAACGACACCGTATATTGGGGGCTCGGTGCCGCCAGGCTGATGACCCCCGTTTGCGGCGTGAGAAACGTAAAGGTGGCATCATACGTCAGCGTGTCGATACTGACCGTGTTGGGCTGAATGACCTGCCGCGGCGTCTCCGCATTGTACGCCTGGAAGAGAGGGGCAGGGGTGCCAAGGCGATGCGTGGTTCCGGCAATGGTAACGCTGGTGGTGGCATTGAAGGTGAAAAAGAGGGGACTCTCGCCGCCGCCCGGCAAGAACTGCTGGAGCCGCGCCGCGAGTGAGCCGAACGTACCTTGGGGATTCGTCCCTAAGCAGGTCTCGATCGCCACGGTAGCCGCGAGACTATCATTAATAACTTCAGAATCAAGTCTGCTGGCACTATCCGGGGCGATTGGTCCCGCATTGATAAACGTCTGGCGCGTATCAATCGCTCCTGGGTAGCCCGTCCCGATTCCAGCGCCCAGCTGTGCCACTTTAGACCTGTCCTTTCAGGGCTTCTAGAGCCTCGACCCGTCCGGTGAGGGCGGCGACCTGCGCGACCAGGGTGTCGAGCGTGACCCCGGCGCCGGCGAGGGGGAGTCCCTGCGGCTGCATGGTGCGCGGGCGGACGTCTTGCACGACCTGGTCCCCGAGCACGCGCCACTGCTCCTGCATGCGCGGGGGCGGCGTCCCCTCGCACACCAGATACCCCATACCGGGCTCGTCCGGGCCGCGCTGGGCCTCGACAAAGGCCCGCGTGGTACTTTCCCAGAGCCCGACAATGAGGCCATCCTCGGTGCGGTATTTGAGCAAATAGGCCATCAGCGCTGCCTCCGCAAGCCGACCATCTTGATATGGTCCGCGCCAATGGGGTTGGTGCCCGTGCCGTTCATGAAGGTCGCCACAAAGGCTTTCGCCGAGAAATTACTGGGGGCCGTGTAGACGGCTTGCACCACCATGGTCGAGCGAAAATTGCCAATCATCTGCCCATAGGTCAACTCCCCCCCCGCCACACTATCCTCGCGGATCCGCAGATAACAGGCATCGCTACTCGTGGCCACGCTCACGGTGGCGGTGAGCGTCATCCAGACCTGATCGCCCGCGTTGAGCGCAAAGACGAGCGAGGCGAGCGCGACTTCACTCGTCGTGACACTCAACCCCACAATGTCGCTATAGGACACACTGGTGGTAACGGCATTGACCTGGATGGTCTGGGTAATGACGGCGGCGGGCGCAATGCCTGCCGTTTGTGCCCCGGTGTCGGGGCTCCACATCAGCGAGCCATCGGCCTTAAAGATCTGGATGCTATAATCGGTCGGCCCGGCCGCAATCCGGCCGATCCACACCCGAATCGTGCCATTGTCATCGCGGATAATGATCTGGCGATTCACGCCGTCGAGCGTAATCGGCGCGATCGCGCCCGCCAGCGGCCCCCCAAGAAAGATCTGGGCGTTAATCGTCCCCGCGATCAGTTTATCAGCGACTAACTCGACAATGTGGGCATCGCGGATGATCGCACTCTCAATTTGGGCTGAGACGGAAATGACGGCCGTATCCGTCCGCAGATGGCCCGCATTGATGACGCCGGTGCGAATCCCCGCCGCCGTCACGCCTTCCGCATTGGCGTCAAACATCAGGCCGCCGAGATTGTTAAAAATCTGAATGCCGTACTGATCCGACAGCGGCCCCAACTTGCCCAGCAGCACGCGGTTATTGCCGAGATACTGATCCCGAATGACCATCAAACTATTCGTGCCATCAATATAGACGCGGTCGGCCACCCCAATACTCACGAGCGCCGTCAGTTGCCCGGTGAGGATTTTCGTCGCCACGAGGGAGCTAATGTACGTGTCATCGAGTTGCCCGGCGACGGCGGTGACCCCGGCCGTCGGCGACACGGGATGAAACGGCCCCACGTTCCCCGAGGTGTCGACCGGGCGGATCCAGTAATAGGCTCGTTGGTTGGCCAGAAAGCCCGTATGCTCAAAGCTGTAGCTGCCCTGCCCAATCACGCCCGCCGTGCTGCGATCGTTGATGCCCGACGTCCAGACCTCACTGTAGTCGTAATCGAGATCGCCCGGCGGCGTCCAGAGGAGCGCGATCTTTTGCACGGCGCCAATCGCATGCAGGTTCGCCGCAGGCGAGGGCGGCGTCCCATCGCGGCCGGTGCTAATCGAGATCTCGGGATCGGTATACACACTGAGGTTCGCCAGGCGATCAATCGAGGCGATCTTGGCAAACACCGTGACATTGCCGGGGACATACATTTTATAGGTCGTATCAAACCGCCCCGGCCGCACGACCGTCGGGACGTTGGGCGAGGCCACCCGAAACGAGAGTTGAAATCCCGCAAGGTCCTCTTCAAACTGGGGGTCCCAATGCGCCATGACGTAGGTCATAACCGTCCCATCCGCGCTGGCATCGGTCCCCGTGGTGAGAAAGAACCCCGTCGGCACGGCCGGGGGCGTATTATCCAGCTTATCCGCCGTGAGGGCCACGGGCGTAAACGAGGCGATTTGACTAGGAATGCCGGGGCCAAAGCTGTCATAGGGGATAATCTGGACATAATACGTCACGCCCGCGAGCAGATCGGGAATGAGCAGCACCTGGAAATCAATGCCCAGCGTCTGATTCGGAATGGTCGGCGGGTTGCCCCCATCGAGCAGGACCACAAAATGATCAAAATCCCGCGGCCGCACCCATTGTTTCCAGTCGACGCGGGCTGCCTCAAACAGCGCGAGCGTTTCCGGCAGAATGTTCCCCATATCGGGGGCCGCATTACTCACGACGATGACGGCCGGATCGAGGGACAGGAGCCCCGTATTGGTGACCGCCCAGACCATCACCTGGAGCTCCCGGCGTGCGCCGGCGTAGCCGCTGCGAATCTGGTCTTCTTCATTTTGCTGGTGCGTATACGTCCACTGCACGCTCTGGCCGGCGGGGGCCAGGGGCGCGTTATAGGCCCGCAACAGATAGAGTTGCCCCGGCGCCCAGACCTGTACCACGTAGAAGGCGACAAAGAACGTCTCGCTAAACAGCGGACTCTCCGCCACGCTGTCCCACTCCACATGCAGGTCGCGGCCTTCCCAGTTCGTCACCCCGACGGCCTGGCCCTGGAGGCGGAGGTTGCGCGGCGTCCCCGGGAAGTATCCCGGCGTCGTGGGGCCGGCGACATGAATGACGACCTCACGCGCGCCAATATTATTGGGCACGCCCAGGTGCGAGATGGGGACGACGCGATATTGGTACGTCGAGCCACTAATCGCGGTGTAGTCATCCCAATCGAGCACATGCCCGCGCACCTGCGTGACCGGCGTATAGTTATAGTTCGGGTCGTTGGGATCACTAATGGCCCCGGCGCCAATCGTCCCGGCCTCGACCTGGCCGAGTTGCCCCGTCGCCAGCAGCACGCGGCGCAAGATCATGGCGCCCCCATACAGCGCATACCCGCTACTGAGGGGGGCCACGTCCCACGACAGATTAATGACGCGCAGACTGGCGCCGCTCGTCTGAATCCGCGTGACTTCCGTCGCCACGAGACTGAGCAGCGGCGGCGGCGGGCCTTCCGGGTTAAACAGCGTCGTAATGACGCTCAGTGGCGTGGCCACGGCCTCATCATAGAGACTCGGGTTGTGAATCAGCGCTTCAAGGCTCACGGTCAAATCATTTTTGCGCCGCAGACTGGTCACGCGGAACGTGCGCGTATTGGCATTGGTGGCCAGGGTGCCAAACATGAACGTGGAGGTGCGCGGCACCGGAAACACACTGAGTTGGGCGGCCAGATGCAGCGTGCGCGTCGGCCCGAGCGTGATGGTGAGCAGCTCGCGGGCTTCGAGCGTATCATCTTCGTGCCGCACGTACACCACATACGTGAGGTCCTGCTCAAAGAGGCAGTCGGCATCCACCTGGAGGATCGCGGCATTGGAGCCCTGCTGAATGCGGCCTGACGTGCCCCAGCCCGGCAAAGGATGGGCAAAGCGGAAGAGATCATGCAGTTGCAGCGGCAGGGCTTCGAGGGAACAGTCCATCTCCAGCAGGAGGTTTTCAAAGCGCCGCCGATTGAGTTCATACTGCAAGGCCCGCATGATCCGGCTCGGCTTGGTCACGCCGCGCAAGTCAAAGCTGTGCTTATGGACCTCGGGCGGCCACTGCGCCAGGGCCGGCCAGGTAATGACGTCTTGCTCAAAATCCTGCTCTTCGCTGGCAAAGCGCGCTTCGACGACGTTAATGGCGTCCACGTCTTGCAGATAGGTGAGGCGCACATTCGAGACCGACGTCCAGGACAGCAGACACGTTGGCGTTTCATCCCGCGTCGGGCGCGGCGTCCACAGCCCGGCCGTTTTCAGCAGGATGCCGCGCGAGCCGCCCATGGTTTCGAGGAAAAATTGCTGGACCCGCATCTCGCGGTCGAGGACGTAATTGAGCGTATGGCGCCGCTCGCCCTGGATGGTCTGGTCACAGTACGCCGCGTAGAGGGCAAAGGCGGTCAGGTCAATATCGCCGTCCGGGACGCCCGTCCCATAGCGCGCATTGGTCAACGCATCGAGGACGCACCAGGCGGGATTATCCGACCACGTTTCCGGGACGGCGAGGGAGCCGACGCGCACCTGACGTCCCCGGACCTCCACGGTCACGTTGGGCAAGGCCCCCCGTAAGGCATCCGTGGCCAGCGCGCGTAAGCCCAACCAGGCGGTATAGGGATAGGCATAGGTGTCGGGGATATACTCGGTGACACTTTCGAGCACACTCTTGTACCGCGCCCGCAGGTCGTCGGTATTGCCCGCCCGTAAGAACTGCACCTGAATATCATAGGAGTGATACGGGAGCCCCTCACGCCGCACGCCCAGACGCACCGTCGCCGTGCGGTCGGCCTGGACCTCAAAAACGGACCACGCGGACCAGCTGCCGGTGCCTGCCGGCGCATAGCGATACTGGAGCACGGCATTGTTGTTGTGCTTTTCGCCCTTGTCGTTGAGAAAATACAGGCCCTCGGGCCAGACCAGGTTGAGGACAAAGGCATGCAGCGCGGCATTGGAGGTATAGGTGAGGGGCGTCTCGCTGATGTCCCGCCCGTCCGCAAAGGTGTTGCGGGCGCCGCCAAATTCGGCAAAGGCTGGCTGGTTCGCCGTGCCCAGCCCGGTATAGACCTGGACGCCGGGAAAGTTCGCCAGGGGTTGCCCATTAATCTGGATGGTGTCGGTCAGCACCGCGTCAATCGGGCCTTCACAGAGGGCAATCATGAGCGTCAGCGTGGGCGGGTTGGTAATGGCTTGGTAGGTCCGCGAGCCCTGATTGTAGAGCGTGGCCGTCCCGCCCCCCTGGTAGGGGTGCGTGAAGCCGACGGCCCACGAGCTATCGAGCACGAACGTATCGGCATCGCCCACGTGGATGGCCCAGGTGGTATTCACTTCGGTTTTGCCCTGGACGCCCTGGATAAACACCACCTGCCCGGTCACAAAGCCGTGACCAGGCGCCGTCACATAGACAATCTCCGAGGGCTCACCATGCGTCACGTTCATGATCGTCGCCGTGTGGGCCGCGGTGCCATCATCCACGACGACGGCAGCCTGGTCGACGGTCGCCAGGAGGAGTTGCCCGCCAATGCGGTGGCGTCCATAGACGACCGGGACGACCGCCCCCGGGCCAATCGCCGTGCGAATCCCCTCAAAGCTAAAGGTGCGCTCCGATTCCCCGCTCATTTGGTTTTGCTGCGGCAAGAGGAGGGGCTTCGGGCGAAAGAGGAAATGCGACGCCGCCGAGACGGCCAGGCCAATGAGGATGGGGACCAGGATTTCCACAATGCCGCCCGTAATCCCCCACGTCGGCCAGAGCCAGATTTCATCCCCGGCCTGCGGGACGTACCGCGCGTAATGCTCGGGCACGATCGTGGCCCCGTTCACGGTGACATGCCGCAGCGCTTCGCCCTCGGGCAGATAGGCGTCAAGCGTATCGCCCGCCGGAAAGACCTCGCGCTGCACGCGCAGGTGCCCATCGGCTGCCCGTAAGGGCGACAGCACCAGGAGACAGGTGACCGTAGCTACAGGAGCCGTCGCAACCGCGCAATCTGCATCAGGCGGGGCGCCCAACGCTTCGTCAATTCCATACATGTGCCAAGGTTCTTTCTCGTATGCACGAACTGTCGGCCATCACACACGACACCGACATGACTACTGGCCATGCCCAGGGTACGGATGATCAAAATGTCCCATGTCTGCACAATCCTCAACGGATCACGAGCATCCCCTTGAAACCAAATCTCTTGGACCTGCGCTGCCGCTGTGGCAGGATCGGCATCAAGGTCAATGCCCCAGCCTTTCCCGTACAGATCCCGGAGTAAGTCCCAACAGTTATACTCCTCATAACTGCGCCCAAGAATGGCCTCGACTAACGGAAAAATGTCAGGGACGACAAGACTACTCATGTTATGACAGCCTTCTGGGGATGTTAGGGTAGCCGCCGGACTGGGTGAAACGTCGCTTCGGGATCGTGCCCGTGAGCGTAATACCCTCCGCCTGCAAATCCACGACGGCGCTCAGAAAGTCGGTGGCCACCTGCACCACCTGGAAGACCTCGCCCGTGCCAAAGGGCGTCGCGTCGGGCTGCTGCGTATCAATCGGCCAGATGGTCACGACCCAGGGAGCATCCGGCCCCCAATAGTGCTCCAGTAACGAGATAAACGCCTGATCCACATTGCCGACCGTGGCGCGGAGCCGGACCAGGGATTGACTCGTCGCATCTTCCAACGCGTCTACATCGACCGAATAGCGTAGATAAGGAATCCCGTGAAAGAGTATGTCCTCGTCGTAGTTCACGAGCCTATAAGGGACGGGAGCGCCTGGTATATCTACTTGAAATAGCCAAGTGATGACATGGTCTGACTGTAACTGATTCTTTTCTCTAATGAGTGCGGCACTTAATATACGTGGCATCGCATGCTCTTTTAAACTATACTTATGACGAAGTGGCAAGCGGTCTGCAGCCGTGGAAGCCTCATCATCTTCCGGCCACTTCCCCCTTTGGTGATGCCCTCTGATGAAGGAGTCTCGCTATGACCTCGCACGCTGATACCCTTTTCTGGCACAAAGTTCATAAAACACGGCAATGTTGGCTCTGGACTGGGTCTATAACACCATACGGACATGGTCGTGTCCGTTTCGAGGGGGCAAGTACCCTCGCGCACCGTGTCGCCTGGATTCGTACCTATGGCCCCATTCTTCCTGGTTTTATCGTTGCTCATCGTTGTCGTAACCGTCATTGTGTCCGCCCGAGCCATCTCTATCTTTGTACCCGCGCTGAGAACAATACCGATGGCAATCGTCGTTCTCGTGGGACGGGGCGTCTCCAAGAATGGCACAAACCCCGCGTGTCCTTTGAAGAACAATATGGAGCACGAGATGTTACCGAAGGCACTCCTACCAAAAAATGCCATGCGTGCCTAAGAACCTTACCTTTCACTATGTTTTCCACTGTAACCGCTCATAAAGATGGCAAAAGCCATCTATGTCGAACGTGTCAAAGTCATTATGGGAGGACCTATCGCAAATACGGACGCCGTACGCCAGACCACCATAAAAGCCTCAAGACATTCCAAGACTATTTTTGGAGTTCTATCGAACAATGTGCCCATCCCTTCCCGTGCCCAGACTGTTGCTGGCTCTGGAAGAAAGCTAAAAGTAAAAAGGGCTATGGAGTCGTCCGTTTTCAAAAGAAACTTCAACTGACATCACGCGTAATGTATGCATTGTGGAATGACACCATCATCAAAGAAGGCCATGTTATTTGTCATACGTGCGATAACCCGCCCTGTGTTAATCCGGCCCATCTTTGGGAAGGCACTCCCTCAGACAATACGAAAGATTCCTATCGCAAGGGACGACGCGCTCATGTACGTCGTAATCCCGTTCGTGGACAACAAGTGTTTGGTGCCAAAATGACGCCAGCCGATATCACCATGATTCGTCTCTTAGCCACACAAGGATTTGGCTATCCCCTTCTACGGACGATCTTTGGCTTAACGAATAATCCACTGTTTGCTATTATCCACCGTAAAACCTGGACTCATATTACATAAATAATAGTTTATTTAAAACTGTTCCTGTATCAGCACAACCATGTTAAAACGTCCGCGCCCTTGCGTGAACACGTCGGCGGCTTCCGGCCCAATGAGCTTCACGGCGGGCTCCATCACATCTTGCGCGAAGCGGGCCGTGGCGTTGGGCAGATACGGTACCGCGATGGCACTCCCAGTGCCCCCTTGCGCCGCTGACCCATTGAGCGCAAAGCTCGTACTATCGAAGCGCGTGAGCGTCCAGAACCCGTTGAGCCCGCCATGCGTCGCGCCATTGATCCAGAGCCACTGATTGGTCACGTAGTTGTGCTGGAGCGTACACACCACGGGCGTCGTATTGCTGTAGTTGACGCGGTCCCCGCCGGTACGGTGCAGCCACTCAAACGGCAGCACGCCGAGGCGCTGCTGGAGCAAGAAGTCCCGCAGGACGCGCATCTGCGGGGTGGTGAGGCCCAGGTATTCCAGCTGATACTGCCGCAGGGCCCGGCTATGCTTGGGCCGACGTACCTCGTAGCCTTGGTCTGTTTCGAACTGGTGTGCAGGGTCCTGCATTGCCGCAACCGATATACTAGAAGGTACTGGATCTATTGGATACACAGCCATATCGCTAAAACTCGCTAAATCGGTTATACTTCTTAGGTGCGGCTAGGGTCGCCCCCGAAACTCCAGCTTCCACACTGGATGCCGCATATTCTGTGGAATCTCTCTCAACGTGTGGAGGTTGAGCATGCCTAGAGCCCATCAAGCACCCCTGGAGTCTCGTTTCTTTTCTAACATTTACCACTGCCCGCATGGCCCTATGTGTCCCTACTGTTGTTGGGAATGGCAAGCCATGCGAAACCATGGTGGCTATGGAATGTTTGCGCGTTTTCTTGAGGGAAAATGGCGACCGTATCGCGCCCATCGCTTCATGTGGGAATGGTTGAATAGACAAACACTTCCACCGAGGCGATTGGTCCTGCATCATTGTGATAATCCGCCGTGTTGTAATCCCTGGCATCTGTATCCAGGCACCCACGCCATCAATGGACGAGATGCTAGCAAGCGTGGTCTTTTGGCTCATCGACGCAGAGCGAGAGTGCGGTATGGCCAAGAACTGACTCAGGCAAAATTGACTGAGAAAGACATTCCCCGTATATGGGATATGCATCATGCTTACATACCAGCCCCAGTAATCGCGCAAGCCTTTCATGTCAGTACTGGCACTATTCACGCCGTCTTGGATGGTCGAACCTGGCAAGCGGTCTCTGCAACCTGCCCGCATCCTGACAAGCGCAAAGGGCAGGTGCATGGCGATCACCATCCTCACGCCAAGTTGACTGAGGCGGATATTCCCATCATCTGGGCCATGGCACGCACCGGAGCGACAAAGGCAGCGATAGCGAGACATTTCCATGTCAGGGGACCAGCGATTGCGAATGTCTTGTGTTACAAAACTTGGGCACATATTTCCCGTTCGCTTAACGCAGCGCCTGTAACGTCCGCGCAATGCGCGAACCTGACCCTTGACTTATTTCATTGAGAACCTCGTTGATAATGACGGCTTTGCCCAGCGCCCGTTCCCGCGCGGCCTCTTGCGCCGCTTGTTCGCGATTGGCCACGTTAATCACCGTGACGCCCCCCATGGCCTGCCCACCGGCCGTAGGCGCCGCCCGCATGGCCCCACTCATGAGTGCTTGCATCTGCGGCCGATTGAGCACGTACTCGGGATTCATGGCCGGGTTTTCCCCCGCCAGGATGGCCGTGGGCTTGTTGACAATCGCCCCACCTTGCGCCGTGATGAAGCTCTCTCCGCCCACCGTCCCCCCGCCAAGGAACCCGCTCCCACCTCCGCCCCCGCCAAAGGAGAGGCCCCCACCCGTAGCGCCGCCGATCGCCCCCGGCGCGAATGCCGCGCCAATCGCCCGAATGCCCACCTGAATGAGCAGCTTAAAGCCCTCGTTGAGGGCAATCTGGGCAACCGAGTCGAGAATACTTTTCGCCATGAGGCGGAAGGCATCGCTCACGCGCTCGGTCCCGTCAACAATGCTGAGGAGTCCCTGCGTGATGGTCTGCGCGGCGGTATCGCCAATCCGCTCCGTGACCTGCATGATCTCGTTAAAGCGTTCTTGTGCGGTAATGGCGCGCAGCCGCGCTTCGTCATCGGGGGTCAAGTCGACGCCCTGGCGCCGGGCTTGTGCCCGCAACCGCAGTTCCGTGCGTTCCTCGCGCGGCGCCTGGAGGCGTTCCAGCGTCCCCTCAATGCTCTGCGTCATGGCGTCGGCGGTCTCTTGCGCCTGACGCTGCGCATCGGTGCGAGCCTTGATGACCGCAAAACTGCTCTCCATCGCTTGCTTTTCTTCGATGAGCAGTCGGACATTTTCTGCCCGTGTTTGGATTTCTTCATCCTGGGGAAACTGGGCTGCCAGGCGCGCCGCTTCGCTTTCCTTGCGGGCGTCCGCCGTGAGCGAGTATTGCTGCTCCAAGCGCTTGAGACTCTCGACGGCCTGGTCCCGCTTGCGCATTTCCTCATCGAGGGCGCGGAGATATTCGCGGCCCGTCGCCATGGCCTGCTGCCGCCGTTCCCGCGCGTCCACGTCTTGCTGGCGCTCTTCCTCGTCAATGGCCCGGAGGACCTCGCGGCCCGTCGCCATGGTTTGCTGCATGCGCTCACGGTCGGGCGTCTGCGCCTCTTGCCCCGCTTCCAACGCCCGCTGCTGGCGGCCAGCGGCATCGAGCATGCCCTGGATGGTCTGCGGCATGCGCCGGAGGACATCCTGCGCAAAGGTCGCGTTTTCCCCGGTCGGGAGCGGAATGCCTCCGCGGGCGGGGCCCGCATTATAGGCGGTGAGGGCGCGCTCGACGTTGCCGTTAAATTTCTGGAGGAGTTCGGCAAAATACGTCATGCCGGCGCGCAGATTCGTTTCGGGATCGAACTCCCGACCCCCGGCGCCATAGGCGGCGGCGGTGCCCGGCATCAGTTGCATGAGTCCCCGCGCGCCCGCCCGGGAGACCGCACGCGGATCAAAGCCGGATTCCTGCGCGACTAAGGCGCGCATGAGGGTCGGATCGAGCCCTTTTTCGCCGGCGATCCGCTCAATCAGCGCGTCGAGCGAGTTGGGCGCCCCACTCGGCGTGATTGTGCGGCGCAGCCCTTCCCCGAGTTTGCCGATTTCCTCCTGCACGGCCTTGAGCGTCTTTTCCCAGGCTTTGAATTTCTGGTCCGCTACGTCCAGCGCGGAGAGAAACGGCGCGTTCAGGTCAATATCGCGGAGTTGCTGGCGCCCTTGTTCGAGGATTTTCGCTAAGCGGTCTTCCGTCGCTTGGAGTGGCCGCTCGCCCGCTGGAATCTCGACCCCAAAGCCGACTTGCCCGCCCGGCCCAAAGCCTTCTGCTTGGATCTGGCGTTGAAACTCGGTCAGCGCCTTGCGTTGTTCGGCCTGGAGCGCTTGGAGGCGCTCCCGAATGGCCCGCCGCTCCTCCGCCGTAATCGGTCCCGCAAAGCCGGGCAACATGCCCTCGACCAATTGCGACGCCTGGGCGCCCGTAATCTGCGCCTGCAAGCGCTGCAACTCGGCCTGGCGCTCCCGAATCGCGGCCGGCAACCCGACGCCGCCTTGGGGGAGCGCCCCCACCGGAGGACCCGCTTCCCGGCTGCGCTCTTCTTGGACCTTCCGCAAGGTAGCGAGCAGCGTCGTGGCGGCCTCCGCCAGACTCCGGAGCATGTCGAGGAGGCCGGAGGCGGCAATGGTTTCCCCGGCGAGCTTGAGCTCGTTGCTCAAACGCTGAAACGCGGCGGCCGCAGTATCCGTGGCGGTCGCCACCGTCCCGCCGAACTCCGTGCGGAATTGATCGCTGAAGCGCCGGACAAACTCAATACTGTCGACGCCCTTCTCAATCAGCTTATTCAGTTCTTGCGTCGTCACGCCAAACGCCCGCGCCGCAATCTGCGTGGCGCCCGGAATGGCCTCCGCCAGCTGTTGGCGGAGTTCCTCTTGCGACACGACGCCTTTGGACACCATCTGCTGGAGGGCGAGGAGGCCGCGCTCGGTCTGCTGCGAGCTCGCGCCCATGGCCCGCATCCCCACCACCATGTTTTCAAAGATGCGGGCGGCCTGATCACCCTGGATGGCCGTGCCACGGGTCGCGGCGTCAAAGCGCCGGAAGTTTTCGGCGAGCGGGAGGACTTCAATCCCCAGTCGCTGCGCCAAGTTGATCATCTGCTGGAAGGCCGCCGCGCCGGCGTTCACGCCCTGGATCGCGGTAAATTGTTGCCGCAGTTGCTGGAATTGGATGCCGACGGCGACGATACTCGTCGCCAACTCTTTCATCTGGCCGATAATGGCGCCCAGACTCGTGGCAATGCCGATCCCGCCGGCCACACTGAGCGCCGTACTCAGGGCCGCGCCCAGGCGTCCCGCGCCCTGCGCCGCGTCTTGGGCCGCTTCCCGTTGGACCCGCGCGGTCTCTTGGGCGAGCTGCCGCGCCTCCTGGGCCGCTTGGCGCGCACCGACTTGCTGTTGCTGCACCGCGGCTTGTTGGGCTTGCGCCGCACGTTGGGCCGCCGCCGCGACTTCTTGGGCGGCCTGGCGTGCCTCTTGGGCTGCTTGACGGGAGGCCACTTGCTGTTGCTGCATCGCGGCTTGTTGGACTTGCGCTACCCGCTGGGCCGCCGCCGCGACTTCTTGCGCCGACTGCCGCGCCTCCTGCGCTGCTTGGCGGGCTGCCACTTGTTGTTGCCGAACTGCCGCTTCTTGGGCTTGGGCCGCACGCTGCGCCACCGCCGCCACGTCTTGGGCCGCCTGCCGGGCTTCCGTCGCCGCCGTCCGCGCGCCGGCTTGTTGTTGCTGCACGACCGCCTGTTGGGCTTGGGCGGCCCGCCCCGCCGCCGCCACAACTTCCTGCGAGGCTTGCTGCGCGTCCGTGGCCGCCGCCCGGGTCGCCACTTGCTGTTGGCGGGTGGCTTCCCGCACTTGATCTTGGGCCTGCTTGTACTGGAGCGCGGCGCTTTGGGCTTGGCTGTAGGCCTGGGTTTGCTCGGTAATACTCTGGGCGAGCGCGAGGTAGGCTTGGGAGAGTTGCGCCGTCGATTGCTGGCCGCCTTGCTGCTGCTGCTGCACCTGCCCCATCGTCTGGGTGAGCTGCGTGAGCCGCTGCTGGGCCTGCGTCAGCGCTTGGTCAAAGCCGCTCGCATCAAGCCGGAGGCGTGCCACCACATCGCCGACGGTGATCTCTGCCACAACTAGACCTTTCTTTCTCCATTGGCCGTATACAAGCTATGCAGTATGGCGATCCGCTCCTGCATGTCCTCCAGCCGAGGAGGCGGTGGAGGCGACGCGGGTGGCTCGGGATACCCGAGCACCGCCAGCATGTCGTCCAGCGTAAACGGGTCGCGGCGCTGATCGGTATCCCGGTGCACGTTCCAGTACGCCTGGAGGAGCAGCGCCATGGGGCGCACGTGCCGTTGCTGCTGCTGCCAGTACGCCTCGGCCAGCAGATGCCCTTCGAGGAACGTCATGCTCCAGAACTCGCCGTCGCTGACGCCAAGACAGGTCCGTTCAAAGGCCCAGAGCTTGCCCCAGTCGATCCGCCCAAAGGGTCACTGTCTGTCGCCTCTGCCTCGACCCCAACGGCATCCACGGCCACCTGCGGGCTCGCATTGCTCCACGCCTGAAGAATCAGCCCCGCATAGGGAATGAGCCCCGTAGGATCGGCATAGGGCAGAGCCTCTTCGACCTGCGCGAGCGTCAACGTCGGGTCTTCATGCAGGCAACCTTGCCACACGAGCACGCTGATATTCACAAACGAGAGCTTGCTCAGGTCGTTATCGAGGAGCATTTCACTGAGCCGCCGTACTGCCTCAAAGAACGTATAATCCCGCCCCCAGATGCGTGTGAGGGTTAATTCAATGGCCTTGACCGCCGCCCGCGTAAAGAGCAGCTGGCGTAGCTTATCCAACTCAACGGGCACGAGGGCAACAAGAGACGGCATCCTTCCCTCCTACGCCGGCGGCGGGGCGGGGGCATCAGGGACCATGCCCTTCACCTGCTCCGTCATCTGCCGGAGGTCCTCGGCGGCTTTCGCCGAGACGCCGGCCGCCTCATGAATTTGATTGGCGATGGCATCCAAGTCTGCCTGACTCGGCGACTCCCCCAATTGCCGGATCTCTTCTTCAATCGCGGTCAAGTGGGCCGAGAGCGCCGCTTGCCCGTCGGCCTGATTGGTGCCGAGGGCGGTTAAGGCGTCGTGAATTCCGCTCAGTTCTGCCACAAGGAGTTCTCCTAGCGTCATGAGTTCGGGGACATGGGCGGTCAGCGTGATGTGGACATCAATGCTCATGCATGGGACTTCCTACGAACGTCACCTTTAAAAAGTTACGGCCCCGTCAACTGTCAGCTCAAATTCCAAGGGCAGCGCGCCATTGACCGGTGCGGACGGTACCCGGTAGCGCGTCACAAACGCGTTAAAGGTCCAGGTCGTGGCGCCGGTATTCGGAAAGACCACGGTAAAGACCGTCGAGGCGCGGTTAATCATCGCCGTGCGTAAGGCGACATGCTGCGCATTCGCGGGGACAAAGTTGGCGGAGACGCGAATCGTGCCCCCATCGAGCAAGGTGGGGATTTTGGACGCCCAATCGCCCCCATCATGACTCGAGACATCGACCACATTGAACTGAGCCCCGATTTCCGACACGTTAGTTATTTCTGGGATAGGCGTCCCAGCCATAGTCATAACAAGACCAGTAGCCGCAATTGCCTGAGTGGGCACAATTAATCCTTTCTATACTAAGATAATGTCCTATCTTTATCTGCGCTACTAGGCTATACTCAGCGGGTACTTGGTGATCGCCTTGCTAGCGTTCGATCAAGTCTCTGCTGCTAACTCAGTGGGGAGCCAGGTACTCACCTCAACCTTAGTTAGAAGGTGCCCATGGAAACCCCTGCAAAAAAAGTCTGTCGTGGATGCAATCTGCTGAAACCGCTCGATGAATTTGGTACCGACAAGTACACCAGCGACGGCAAAGCTACGCGCTGTATTCTGTGTAAACGTCAAGAAAGTGCGCAGTATCGTGCACACAATGGCGACAAGGTACGCGCAGCGGTCGCACGCTGGCAACGCGAAAACCCTGAAAAACGGCAAGCCTACGATGAGACGCACAAAGCGGAGAAACAGATACGCAATAAGACCCGCTACGTACAAAACAAAGCCTTGATGAATGCCCAGAGTGCGGCATACTATGCGGCGCACCGTATGGCTATGCGCCAAAAGCATGCCGACTGGTACGCGCAACATCCTGAATGGATACAAGAAAAGACCGAGCGCCGACGTGTCGCCCGTACTGAGGCTCCCCTCAACGACTTGACCGCCGCGCAGTGGGAAGAAATCAAGACCGCCTACGGGCATCGGTGCGTCTATTGCCATCGCAAGATGAAACGACTGACCCAAGACCACATTACCCCACTCAGTAAGGGCGGCTCGCACACGCTGGCGAATGTGGTTCCTGCCTGTCAATCCTGCAACTCCAAGAAACATGCGAAGGCGCCTCTCGTTCCCGTACAACCTTTGCTATTGACAGTGGCCCCAGCTAAACCATATGCCAAGCGGGGCTAGGCCAAAATCGGTGCTCCATCAAATTCAAATGTGACTTGTCCCGTCAGGGCCCCGGCGACCGGGGCCTGATCACGCCAACCAGTGACCCACCCCGACATCCACCATGTTGTCTTAGTAGCATTAGGCAATACGAGGAGATAGGGCCGGCGTATGCGGTTTTCCATCAAGTAGAGTAAGCCGGTCACTTCATCATGCGTGGCATGGTCGGGGACGTGGTTGAGGACGAGCCGCATACTGTTATTGGAGAGCATGGTCGGGATTTGTGACCCCCATCCCCCTATGCCGTCATGCGCACTTACGTTAATGACCGACGCCATGATGCCCGCGTCCTGGATATCCGTCACCTCGGCAATGGTTGCATAGGTACTATCTAAGGTAAAGACCCCACCCGACGTGTACGCGCCATTGCCCACCGAGCCGCGCAGGCGGGCAGTCGTAGGCGTGACGGCCTCGGCAATCCAGGTACCGTTGGCGCCCGTATTGCCGGCAACGCTCGTGACGGTGACTTTGGAGACATCCACAATGCCGTGCACGGCGGCGGTGGTGACGACAATTGGACTAGTATTAGTCGCAGAAGTAATATTCAAAACAGCCGGGATACCATCCCCTAACCGTAACGCGATGCCGAATGCTGATATAGCTTGAGTAGGCATAGTATATATCCGTATAGCCTAAACTCATCGTTGACAAGGTATGCCCATATGCTGTATGATTAGCATATGAAGCGCATATCAGTGATGCTCAGTGTCCCACAATTTCAGGCCATAACTGCCCTGGCAAAGAAGCTCGGCCTCTCTTTTTCCGAGGTCTTGCGCCGGGCCATTGATGCGTACCTCCAGCAGCAGAAGTCTTAAGCTATGCTGAGCTCTGCTGTGCTCGGCTGCGATGAGCTATGCTGCGTTCGGTTCGGCTGAGCTGAGCTCGGCTCAGCTTTGCTTTCGAGAAAGGCCCCTATGCCCCTCGATGCCTCGCATTATCAAAGCCCCTATTGGCAGGCCATGCGTCTGGCCTGTTTCCAGCGCGACAATTTTCGTTGTCGCCTTTGTAATAGCCCGGATGCGCTTGAGTGCCATCACCGGACCTATCTCCACTTTGGCCAGGAATCCCTGGACGATCTGACAACTCTGTGTCAGCCCTGTCATGTTGTGGTGACAGACCATCAACGCCGACTGCGGTTTGCTGGTCGGGCACTGCCTCCACTCCAGAACCTGTCCGTACGGCCTGCCGTGTTACTAACCACCACGTATATCGAGGTGACGCTTGAAACAAACACGCGGATATCACTTGACCGGCGTAGTGCCCCTTATGATGCATTGTGGACAACTCGCCGACCCGTTGAACCGTTGGACGAAAGCCATTAAGGCTATTTCGGGGAAACGCATGAAGACCGAAGCCGATCATGAAGAAATCGCTCGTCTGGAATGGCTGGGATCGCTCTACTTGGATGAGGGACAACCGTGCATTCCTGCGAGCGGCATGCAGGCGACGTTGATCAATGCGGCAAAAACCCTGAAGAAAGGCCCCAAAGCTAAGGCGGGATTGGTGTGCGAGACCAATTTTCGCCTGACCTATGATGGCCCAACGGATCCTATGGAATTGTGGAACGATGAACGATTTCGTGATCGTACGCCCATGGTGGTAGAACGATCGCGTGTTATGCGGACACGCCCCGTCTTTTTCCCCTGGTCGGTCCAGATCTGTATTGCCTTCAACGATGAACTGTTGAACAGCTCGGATATTGACGCCTTTGTGGCCATTGGCGGGCATACCATTGGCTTGCTGGAAAGTCGTCCACGTTTCGGACGGTACCAGAGCATGCCTCTGTAAACTGCGCTGTGCTGTGCTACGATACGCTATGCTGGGCTCTGTTGCGTTTTGCTGTGTTGCGTTGCGCTGTGCTACGCTTTGAGAGGCTAGGGTACGGGTATCATGCTCGTACCCTCTTTTTTTGCCCAAAATGGCTTGGGTGGGCATGGCCTACGCCCCCGCAGGCGTCGGCTGCGCCGGTGTGGGCTCCTCATCCGGGTCAGGCTCCGGGGGCGGCGGCACCGGCGGTTCGCCCGCCCGCAAGGTCCCCTCATGGAGGGCGGCCTGGTAGCGGGGACACTGCGCCATGTGCGCGTCGATGCGGGCTTGGAGCAGGGTATCATACCCACAGGCGGGACAGCGGAATTGGATCAGGCCGGACCAGGATTCAGCAAGGTACGGAGCGTCTGCCATGGCGCAACCTCCAGAAACACAACAACCGCCGACCACAGCGAGGGACATGGACCTCACTGCGATACGGCGGTGTGTGTTACCCGGAGACTGTCGGGCGACCAGTGACTACCGAAGATGATGCGCAAAGGCTAGCACAGTGCTCGGGGAATGACACGGCTTTTTTTGCGAGCCAGCACTCACATGACAAACGCCATATTCTCGACCCCAAACTGGACCTGATAGGCGTCATGGCGCGTGCCGCTATCCCAGGTCCAGCGAAATTGCGCCACGCGGTACTCTAACGCCAGCTCGGCATCGACCATCACCGTATCGGCGGGCTGAATTTGCCATTCGACGGTCGTCACCGCTGGTGAGCCCGCCGTTACGATACTCACATCATTGGCATTGAGGACATTTTGCGCATTGCGGCTATTCACAATCGTGCCACTGATCACGTCATAGTACGTCAGCGTCACCGTGCTCAACATGGACACGGGCACGCCAGCGCCGTCGCTATCAACCAGCGTAAAGGTGAGGAGGCCGGTCGTGGCTTCGAGCAGGGTCGTGGACAACAAGGGAATGGTGGGCATACGTCACCTCAAGTTAGGATCGCGGGAGGACGCGGTGCGCTGGAGCGTGCCGGTCTGGCCGTCACCGCGCCGCAAGGTTGGACTGGGACCGGGACTGGTGCGCGTCAACGTGCCGGTTGTCTGGCTGCGCGTGAGCGTCGTGGTCGTGGCCTGGCCCGTCCGCTGCAGCAGGGCGCCCGTGCCCATCAGCAGGAGGGGCATGTCCAGCATCGTCGCTCGCGCAAGCGGTGTCGTACTCTGCCCAACAAGCGTCGCGAGGAGCGCCCGTAGACTCGTCTCGGCACTCAGCGGCGTCCCACTCACGGCGAGGAGGGCTGCCGCCAGATCGCGCACGAGAGACGCGGACGCAAGCGGCGTCTGACTCGCAACAAGCAGCGTTGCTTGAAGCAGCCGTACATAGGCGGCACTCGCCGGCGGCGTGAGACTCGCCGCGGCGAGGAGGGCCATCAGGTGCCGGAGGCTCACGGCCTGGGCCAGTGGGGTCTGACTCGGGGCACTGAGGAGGGCCTGGAGCCGCCTGACCAGTTGCCGCGCACTCGTCGTGGTGGTACTGACGGCGACGAGGCCCGCCTGGAAAGTGACGCGCTTGGCCAGGATCGCGGCGGGGGTAGCACTGGTCCCCACGGCGATCACCCGCAGCGCCCGCGCCTGTCGGGCGACCGTGGCAGGCGTCGTACTACTCGCAGCGAGGAGGGCCGTGAGGCGACGTCCGAGCTGCCGCGCACTCGCGGGCGTCGTACTGACGCCCAGGAGACTCGCCACGAGCGACCGGACCCCCGCCTGAAACGCCGTCGCAGGCGGCGTAACGCTCGCGCCAACGAGCGTGGCACTCAAGCGCCTGGTGAGTGTGCGCGCCACCCCTGGCGTCGTACTGGCCCCGAGGAGGCTCGTGCCCAGGCGGCGTCCCGTGAGCAGCGCACTGGCCGGGGTGGCACTGCTCCCCGTCACAGCCCCGGTGAGTGCCCGCGTCATGGTGCGGGCACTCGCCGGGGTCGTGCTCGTTACTGCGAGCGTCGCGGTGAGGGCGCGCACGGTGCCCATGCTGGCGGTGGCCGTGGGGGTCTGGCTCGCTCCCAGGACCGTACTCTGAAGGCGACGTACCAGGGTCCGCGCGCTGGCCGGGGTCGTACTGCTGGCCGTGAGTTGCGCGGTGAGATGCCGCAGGACGCCCATCGTCACCGTGGCCGCCGGGGTACTGCTTCCCCCACTCAGGCTCGTCGTGAGTTGACGGGTGCTCGTCGTGGTCGCAGCGAGGGTCGTACTGGCCCCGAGCACGGCTGTCGTCAGGCGTCGTGCGAGGGTACGAGCAGCCGTGGGCGTGGCACTCGCGCCACTCAGGGCTGCCGTCAGGGATCGGAGTGCGGTCACCACGGCCTGCGCGGCTGGGGTCGTACTCGTGCTCGACTGGACCGCCGTGAGGCGATGCAGGACGGTCTGCGCGGTCGTAGGTGTCGTACTGGCAGCAGCAACCGCCGCCGTCACGCGCCGCGTGAGGGTTCGCGCACTCGCGGGGGTGGTACTGGCACCACTCAGCGCCGCCGTGAGATGGCGCAGGGTGAGCAGGAGCGCTGCGGCACTGGGCGTCGTACTCGCCGCAGGCAGCACGGCCTGGAGACGGCGCACGCTCGTCTGCGCACTGGGAGGCGTAGTGCTACTCCCCGCGAGCGCCCCCGTCAGGCGTCGGACGAGAGTCGGACGGGTCACCGTGGGGGTGGTACTAGCGCCTATCGCTTGCGCAACCAGAGCCCGGGTCAGCGTGCGAGCACTGACCGGGGTCGTACTGGCACCTGTGAGTTGGCTAAGGAGTCGCCGGACCACCTGACGCGCGGCCACAGGCGTCATACTCGCGGGAGTGAGTGCCGCGGTGAGGAGGCGCGTCGCGGGTACCGTTGCCGCTGCAGTCGGAGTGGTACTACTCCCGGCAAGGGCACCTGTGAGGCGGCGCACCGTCGTGAGACTGGTGACGGCAGGCGTGGTGCTGGCACCCGCCACCGTCGTCGTCAAGCGTCGCGTCAACGTGCCGGCGGCGGTTGGGGTGAGGCTCGCCCCGGCGAGTTGCCCCGTCAGTCGCCGCGTGAGCGTGCGGGCACTCGCGGGGGTGGTACTGGCCCCGGCGAGCGCGGCTATCAGTAACCGGGTGGTAGGCACCGTGGCAGCCGCCGCGGGGGTCGTACTGGCGCCCACCGCCTGCGCACTGAGGCGCCGCGTCACCGTCCGGGCACTCGTCGGCGTGGTACTGGCGCCCACCAGATTCGCCGTCACATGGATGCCGGGTGGTGCACCGCCCTGAAACTGAAGAAAGAGCACCGTCACGTAGGGCGGCAGCATATCCGCCACGCTGCCGAGCGTCGGCGTGGCACTCCCCGAGGTCGGGGCGGTGGAACCCGTATCGGGCCAGGTATGCGTATGGGTATCCGGCGGCGCGTTGGTGGCACCGGCCGTGCGCGAATCGGACGCCCCGACCCCACCCGTGACCGTATGGACGTGCGCCGCAATCGCATGCGTGTGCCCGGTCGCGGTATGCCCATGACTGGCCGTGCTCCCGCCACTGCCGCCAATGGCGCCGAGAGTAGACGCCCCTTTGACAAACAGGCTACGCAGGTCCGGGGTACTATTGGTGCCATCACACAGGACCCAATCGGGGGGGATATCGGCGACGGCACCGAGCCAGAGGGCAATGATGCCGTTCGTCTGCTGGAGGGCGCCACTCACGTTCTGGATATAGGCCAGGAGCCAGTAAGGCGGCTCCGGGATACTGGTGCCGCTCGTGCTATCGGTCTGGGCGGTAATCACGGGCGCGGGCGTACTGAAGGTGAGAGCGTGCGTATGGGTGCCGGTTGCCACATTGGCCGCGGCCCCGCTAATCGTGCCCGTGGTCAGGGTCTCAGTGCGCTGTCCACTCGTGACGCCCGGATGCGTATGGCTGTACGTGCCACCGTGGCTGTGACTGGCGACGGCATGCGTATGCGTCGTGGCACCGCCGCCTGTCCCTCCCGGCGCGCCGGCCGCAGGCGCACCTTTGAGAAATTTCCCCCGGTAATCGGGCCGGCCCGCCGCGCCATCACAGAGGGACCAGTTGGCGGGCGCCCCGGCGCTATCGGCCCAGAGGCCAATCGTGGAGGCCGGGAAGCCATGCGTGACACCCTGGGACATGAGAAAGACGGTTTCCACATACGCCGGCTCATGATTGACCGCATCCGTACTGGGCGCCTCGGTCGTGAGCGTGGTGACCGGGTTGGGCGCGGCAGGATTCGAGCCGTGCGTATGCACCATGGGCGGATTCGTGGTGCCCGTATCGCGCGTACTCGGCGTGCCCCCCGTGCCGGTCGTATTGGGCGTGGTATGCGTGTGCGCCGTGGTGTGGTCATGCGTGGTCGTGGTATGCGTATGGGTGGCATTGCCGCCGGTTGCCCCGCCGTCCACCCCCGCCGCGGCCCCGCGCGGATAGCACCCATCGAGCGCCGTGGCCCGCGTCCAGCCGGACGGGATACTCGCCACGCTGCCACTCCAGAGGACGGTAATCCCGGTCGCAATGGCGTCAGGGTCCGTAAAATGGGCGAGCGCCAGCCCAGGCCAGAAGCTGCGGCGGAGTTCCTGGGGCCATCCCTGGCGGGACGCGAGATACAGGGCCAACACTTCGGCGCCTGAGAGTTGCCGACGCCAGAACCGAAGATCATCATAGCGCCCAGCAAAGGAGCTGCTCCCCGAGGCCCCGATGCGGACGGTCTCACTGGTGACCCCCATACCGGTATAGGTCCCGGTGCCGCCGCTCGTCGTATCGACCCGTACGCCATTGCGGTAGATCGCCAGACCCGCAGCACTCTGGGAGCCATCATACGTGAAGACCAGATCAGAAAACTGGGATTGATACAGCGCCGACGTCATAACCAGCGACCGCGTAATCGTGTTGCTGAGCGTCGGGGTCGCCAAGGTGACAATAAGGCTACTGCCGGCCGTCGTGGTCACCCGCCATTCGCCCTGGCTCCCGCCGTTGGTCCATTTGGATAACAGCGTGTAGGCCGTGGTGACGCTATTGATCCAGGTGCTGAGACTGATCGTAAACGGGAGGTCGGCACTCCCAGTGGTAAAACTGAAGTCGGGATGAGCCGGGATCTCGACATAGCCATCGCTCAAGCCCTGGCGGATATCGCCATGGCCGCTCAGGCGACGCGTCGACGCCCAGCCGCGATTCTGGACGGACGGAATGAGACCGACCAAGGTCCCGGTATGGTTCCCGGTGAGATCGGGCCAGGTGGCCCCGCCGCGCGTGAGGGGCATGACGCGAAACCAGCCGACGAGCCCCCGATTGAGCGGGGCCAGCGGGTTGGCGAGGGACGGCCCGTAGACAAGGGTATGGAGTCCCAGCGGGCCAGCCATAGAAGGGTCCTATACGTTAGGTATCCGTGAGGTAGCTTCCGGTCGTATTGATCTCATGCGTCGAGCCCGTCGCATGGAGCGTCTGGCCGGTATTATGGGCCACATAGACGCCCCAGCGCTTGGGGGCCTTGCCATACGCTTGCGCGAGCGAGAGACAGCGGGTAATGGGGTAGGCGATATTGGCCGTGGCGACAATCGTGGCGGCGCCCATGAGGACGAAGGTACTTTCGAGAATGTTCGCCGCGGCCGCGGCCGTCAGCGTGACATTGGCATCGCTGCCCGTGAGGGTATCGGGATAGGTCGGGGTGTCAGGATTGAGGGCTTGATAGGTGTACAGGCGAATTTCCGCGGCGATGTTCGGCGCCACAGAGCCATGTACCGTGATTTTCCCGGTGAGTTCATAATCAATATAGCGCTGGCTACTGTTGCTGACCGCCGTCGATTCCCGGCCGGTAATCCAGGTCGTGGAGGAGGCCAGACTCGCCAGCGTGATCGTGAGCGCCGTCGTCGTGCCATACTGGAGCCGAAAATCCGTATTTTCGCGGTAGGCCAGGTACCATGGCGCCTCGTCCTGGCCCCGCCAGGCCTGATCCGCCCCCCGACTCAACTCTCGTTTGGGCGTGAGAAACTCATACGTGTGTCCGGCGTGCTTGGCGTGCCACGTCCAGACCTCGTGACTAAACTGGTCAGGCGTGCAGGGCTGGGGCCGGTGCCAGAGCTTGCAGTCATGGCAGTAACAGTCGAGATGAATCTGCACGGGTATCGTCATGCGCCAGGCCCCCACCAGCACCACATCACGTCGTCAGAGGTAATGTCCCCTTCATGGCTCATCGTCGCTGGCGCTTGCGCGGTGCCCGGGCCCGTGGCAAAGAGGGCTTCCCCGCGCGTGGCCGGTCGTGTCCCCAGGGTAAAGAGATTGGTCCGCGTCGCACTCGCCACGCCAAAGGCGTCCGCAATGCCCTGGCGCACATTGGGGTCCGCGAGATTGAGCGGGCGGGTCAGCATGCCCGACATCCACTCAAAAATCCGCGCTTTCCCGATCTGGAGTTGATCGACCGCTGTCCACACAATGCTCTGCGCCCCCGTATAGTCCTCGGGGGGCAGGCTCGTGCGCCAGACGATCACCGTGGGCATGGCCAGGGCGTTATAGGCGTCCGCCACCACCTGCGCCCCGTCCTGATTATGCACCAGGTCGGCAAAGGCCGGGTCGGCGGCAATGTCCTGGCGGAGCACCGCCAGTTGGTCAGGGGTGAGGGGCACCAAGCTATCCTTCTCACAGTGGCATGTGCTACACTACGCCCGCCCTCGCGCCAGAGTGGGAGCCAGGCGCGTCCTCGCGGGGCCGCCGGAGATGATGACCTCCGCGCCGGTCCCCCAACAGTGCGACACGGACGGCACGCAGCGACAACCACAGCCCGAGGGCTCTAACTTCAGCACAATCAATATATTATCACGTTATCGCCACATCGAACGCCCCAATGTCGAATTGGACTGTATCAGATGCGTTTACAGTTTGATCGACAATTGAGGAATTGTCATAGCCGATAATGTTCCCAGCCCCACTCGCACTATCGATAATAAAGCAGCTCGTAATCGTGCCCCACGAGGCCGTCGGCGTCGCAAACGTGATGGCGGCGACATTATCGAGCGCGCCGCCGCTAGCGTTGGTCCAGGTGGGCGCGGCCCCGCCATTAATATTGACGAGCTTGCGGGCGTACCCGGTAGCCGCAGTGCTGACCTCCGTCACGTTCGCTTCGGTCGCGGCGGTGTCGGCAATCGTCGCCGTCGCCAGTCCAATATAGGTTGCCGGCTTCGTATACGCCTGGTTACGAAACATGCGGTTCAGCAGCAGATGCACACAGACATCAACAAACCCCGCGCCTGATGACGCATTAAAGATGACCTGCAACTCGCCGCTGGGAATCGTGGGCGTATTGCCGGTGACGGGCGCAAACGAGGCCGTAAAGGAGCCGTAGGCCAGGATATTGCCCGCACCGTACGTATTCGTATCGACAATGGCCCAGTCCGTAATCGTGCCCCAGGACCCCGAGGCCTGCGGAAACGTCACGGCACCACTCTGGATCACCTTGCGGGTCGCCGCCGCGCCAAAAGTCACCGCCGTGCGCGCATAGCCGTTGGCATTGGCGACTTCACTCATACTGGCACCCGTAGACGTATCGGTCAGCGTGCCGGTCGAGAGTGCCACATAGACGGTAGCAACAGAACTATAAGCCGTATTGAAGATATGGTTTAAAAGGGCGTCCTCGGCATAATTAGATAAACTTCCCAAGGCGTTACTCCTTCGGTACTGACTCAGGCTCAGGCTCGGCTGGCGGGAGCACAATCATCCAGTGGGTAATCGTGCCCCAGTCTCCCGACGCTGGCGGAAAGGCGATAGCCCCGGGCGGAGCGACGAGGCCACGATCGTCTGATGCACCCATCGAACCCCTCCTATGGTTACAGCGCCCGCGCACAGCGCACATTGAACAGCAGTACCGGCCGCTGAAAGTCATCCGTCCGCAGCCAGTACGGGCTTTGGAGTGCCTCCAACCACAAGTAAAACGTACCACTGAGCGACGCATTCTGCACCCCGTCGAGCACGTCCCAGGCCGCCTGTGCTGCCGCCCGCGCGGCCGGATAGCCATACGGCGCCCCACGCGTGGCGACTTGCACCACGGGCTGCTCGTAGCGCGCCACCGGCACGTCATGGCTGCGCACGGGCGGCAACCCTGGTACTTCGATCAAGGCGAGAATGGGCGCCGTGTTCTCGAGCGTGTCGAGCGGAAAACTCCCCTTAAAGAGCGTGCTGCTCACCGTGCCCACGCCTTGAGCTTGGAGGAAGGCGGCGAGTTCGTCAAGCAGTGCCATGCTACTCATCCTTGACGCTGCGATACACATGCGTCTCTGTCACGGCTAGGTCTGGTTGAATGAGCCCGTCGCGCACGTAAAAGGTCAGCGTCACATCGCCGTGCATCCCCTTACGGAGCAGTTTGCGCCACTGTTCTTCGAGGAGTTGGAGAATGGTGCGCCGCTGCTGGACATTAAAGGGCCGCTCATAGAGGACAGCCTGGCGGGCGTCGGCCAGCTCGGGCAGCGGATTGCCGTAGCCATCGTGGCGCATGAATTGCGGCATCACTAGCCTCTGAGTGCCGGACCAATGATGGCACTGAACCGGGCGGCCATCCCGCCCGTCGCGGCGAAAAACGGCGCTGAGAGATAATGCGCCTGACCGCCGTTGGGATGGTTGAGCGTGGTATCTTCATGAATGCGAATCGCGTAGGGAGCGAGCCCATGACCGCCCGAGCGAATGACCATCTCCAGGATGTTCCCCTGCTCGATGGGGCCTTCCGTCATGCCGCTACTGACCAGGAGGCCAGTGTCCACCGGGGTCAGAAACCGACTCTCTTCCAGGATGCGATCCGCTTCCGTCATGAGGGCACGCGCTGCCCCATCACGAGCCTGGGGCAGGAGCCGCTGCCAGGACTGACGTAGGGCCTCGATGCCTTCAAGCTCAATGGTGATCATATCGTGAGCTCCCAATGGTCGGGCGTGCCTTGCGGCGTCTTCCACAGGTCAAGGCGCTCGATCGTCGGGCTCGACCCATCTTCGAGCGTCAGCTTATCGCGGATGCCCAGCGTGACCGTGCCATCAAAGAAGATGAGTGCCCGGCTGACCCGTTCTTGCCCCTGCGCGTTGGTAAAGACCTGCGTGCGGTACTCGACGCGGCAGGGCGTAGCGACGGCAGGGCCATGCGTCGGCGTGCCATAGGCGTCCTGGCCCGTGTAGGGGGCCACCAGAACCGTATCGGTGAGGAAGGCGACAAGCGCAGCGTGCATCGGTCCCTCATGAGCGAGGAAGCAACATACAGAAATAAACCCCTGGCTTATTTCTGATGACCACCGCTAGGTCCGCAGAATCGGAATGGCAATCATCCCTGCCATGACCCCGTACCCCTTGAGCAAGGCCCGCACCTCGCTCGGCACGCTCGTCACGGGCGAGGTAGCGGCCACGGCGTTGGTCGTGTCTTGATAGGTAATCGTCGTCCCGCCAATCCGGGTCGACTTGATCCCCGCCTGCTGACTGCCGCCGTTCGGCTGACTCAGCGTTGTGTCGCCCAGGAGTGCTAAGGCATACACCGCGGTCGCTTGCTCTACGGCTACGGGAATAAGGAGCGGATCGAGCGGGCGCCCGTAGCGATCCACTTGCCCCGTTTGCGGCCAGGCCAGGGCCTGCGTGAGCGTCGTCGGCGTGCCGTACCAGTGCACGAGGCTATCGAGCAGGCTCGTGGCCCACATCAGCGCCGGGGCAGCATCGCCACTCACCAGCGCGGCATCCCAGGCCTCGTGATACGGGCGCTGCTGGAGGTACAGGGTCGCGTCTGCGAGCGTGGTATAAGAATTACTATTCGCGCCTCCTGGAGTCGCATCCAAGGCCATCGCCGCGCCTATTCACTGCGCCGCGAGGCAGGCGGGGTCGCCGGTGGCGTACTGCTACTCGGGGTCGCCTGGTGACTCCGCGCCGTACTCCGGGCGCTAGGAGCGTCAGCCTTGCTGGGCGCCATGACGACGACCTGTGCGCCTTCGGGCACCCCGGCCATGAGCGCCGCCTGCTCATTCGCCTTGGCCCGGGCCTCGTCGCGCTCCTCCTCGGTCTGGAGCTCGGGATGCGTGGCCCCCTGACCGGTGCGGAAACGGCTCATCGCCGACGCCCGCGCCTCGGGCTCCGGGTCCTTGCCCCCCGGCGGGGCAGCCGTGTAATCGCCCAGGCGCACCGCCTCACGTGCATCGACGGTATGCATATAGCAAGGGGAACCACTGTCTTTCTCGTACACGAGGACTGGATTTTGAGGCATCTTGTACTACTCCTTCTCGGCATCCAGAATGCATTCTGGAAGGATATAATGAACTATACAAACGTGTAGATGTCACCCACGTCCACTGCCAAACCCGCATTGTTGCTGGCTTTCCCAATGTACGATCCGAGCACAATGCCCGGCGTGGCGCCACCGATGACATAGTTGACGCGGATGAACTTGCTATCATTATCAAGCCATTGGGCTTGCGCCCCGTTAATGGCAACATGGAGCTTGCCTCCGGCGACGGCGGGGGGCCAGGTCACGGAGGCGATGGTCGTATAGGTCCCGCCGACGAGATCAGACACCTGAAGATTCAGCGTGTAGGTACCCGTTGCCACCACACCTGACGCGTAGATTACCCAGTCGCACGTCGGGAACTGACGGGGGTAGAGGAGCACACCCGTGCTGCTGCCGGTCGCAGCCAGCGCGGCACCTGGACTTAAAAGTTCAAGGGCCTTGTCGAAAACTTGCGTGGTCACATCTTACTCCTTTATTTTCAAGAGCCTATGCTGTATACTCTGGAGGTTAGGTGGAGCCGGCCAGCTCCCGATCAAAAGCCTTGTGTGCCTATCCACATGAGGGCCTAACACATACCTCCAACGGCTCGATAGGGAGATCATCTGATGCCTGCTCATCGTGTCCCACGTATCCAACTTCTCTGTGCCTATGAACCGTGTAGCAAGCCCTTTGAGGCCATGCCTGCCGAAGCCAAGCGTGGAGGCATACGGTATCATTCGCCCACATGCCGACGCTTGGCGAGACAGCAACCTCGCGTCTTTCCTCAAATGCTTACCTGTGCCTATACCCCATGTGGTCAAACATTTGCCGTATTGCCATGGCAAGCCACTATCTGGAAATACTGCTCGCCGGCCTGCTACCAAGCCGCACGACTGATCCAGAGCCACGACGCCTTTGCGGCACGCTTCTGGAGTAAAGTGGACAAAACGCCGGGCTATGGCCCGAGAGGTCTCTGCTGGTTGTGGAGAGGCGCAACCCATGCGAACGGCTACGGGAATTTTCGCGCCACACCCTACAAAGAAGGGAACATCAGTGCGCATATCGTCAGCTGGTTCCTGAAAACGGGTGCATGGCCGCCCGAAGGTCTGTTTGTGCTCCATGGTTGCGATGTCAGAGCGTGCGTCAACAACGAGGACTGTCTCTTTCTTGGCACACACACCGACAATATGCAGGACATGATTGCCAAAGGACGTGGGGTGATGCAGACAAACCCGGCGCCAGTCATTGCCCGCCTCAAACAGTGGAACGAACAACATCCAACCCGTCCCCAGACATCTGGAGATCGCAATGGCATGCGCCTGCATCCTGCATCGGTCTTGCGAGGCGACAAGAGTCCGAGGATGAAGTTGACAGAAGCTCAATTGCAAGAATGCATCGCCCTGTATGCAACCGGACAATGGACCTTCAAGCAATTGGGTACTCGCTACGGGGTCACGGGTAGAGCCATCAGCTATCGCATACTGCATCAGCAGAAGCCTCTTAGTGACTAAACATACTATACTACAATGGCAGCGTCTTTCACGCCCCTAAGACGTGCCATGCTACGGCCCGAAAAGCACGCGATCGAAGCGTACCATTCCACTCTGGTCCTAAAGACCGGTTTTGCCTCCAGCTCCCCGAGGTCACGCACGCTAATGTCCTGGTTCTGAATCCCAACCAGCCCGCCATCGCCCATTTGCACGGCGTAGATGCTCGTACTGGCTGCTGCGCCACCGCCAGGGTTGGCCTCGGTAAAGGGGAGAATGTCGTTGCCCAGGTTGTCTTCTTTCGCGACGAGAATCGGAATGCCGTTGTAGCTCATGATGCGCTGGCCAAACTCCGACGGATTCCACGTGATGAAGCCGCCAACCGCAGTATTGCGAGCTGCTTGGGCCAACCTAAGCGCCATAGTATTATTCATAATGAGAAAATTCGCGTCATCAACCTTGCTAATGAGCGTATCGAGCTTGAACAGCGACAGCGCATCCCCGCCCGACGTGGCCCCGGCATCGAGGAGTTGCGAGCTGCCTGGCGGTATCCTTCTCTGAAGGCCATCAAACTCTCTCGGGTCGGCTGAACTGTCACCTTTTATAAACGCGAGGGTCCAGCGATGTGCCAGGGCTTTCACCTTCAGCCCTTCTTGGACACTCCGTTGGTTCGCTCCCATGGTCTGGGTGATAAACCGATCAACATCGAGGTCTCCCCCAGCAATAACAAGGGATTCTGTGATGGGATTGAGCACGCCAACCGACTCGATAAATCCTTCGTTCACTCCACGAAATCCCACGCCGGGCAAAATATCCTCACGATTATACTTGAGTGCGTTGCCCGCGATCCCTTCAAAAGGTAACACTCTCAGAATGTCAGAATTCCTCGCGTACATCTCCACGATTGCCGTGCGTGCGACGTCACCGGAATTCAGCTTGGACGCCTCGACGATAGTCAGGGCCATAGGGATGTTTCCTCCGTACGGATGTCCCTACCCCTGTCTCAGCGCCCTGCCAGGAGGCTCGTCAGGGGAGGAGTTAGCGGGTTTGCGTCGCCTGCCACTCGCGAAAGCGGGTCAGGCGTTCTGCCGGATTCGTAATGCTTTGCCAGTCGATGCCCGCGCCATTGCCACTATGACTCGCCGGGGCACCGCCACCGGACGACGGAGGCCAGAGATGGCGTGCCGTGCCTGACGCTTTGAGCGTGCCAATCCATTCATCGGGGCGTAGGGGCGTAATGCCATCTTTGCCATACACAACATCCTCGCCCTTTTTGGCAACGGGCAGGCCCTCCTCATCCAGGTCCGTAAAGACGGCCAGGCCCCGCGTGACGCCATCCGGCACCGCATCTTTATCGACCCCGGAGCCGCTCACGGCACTGATCAGCGCTGTTTTGATGCGGTCTTGTCGCCAGCGACGTTCGTACTCACCCGCGGTCGTTTTGAGCTGATCGTTCTCGCGCTTGAGGGACCCTACCTGCCGCTCATGGTCCGCCTTCATGCTCTCAGTGCGACGCGCGACGAGGGATTCGATCCCCTGCTTATCATAGATGTCTGCATCGTCCAGGCCTTTGACGCGTTCCTGGAGTTTGTGATACTCGTCGGGATCAATGCCTTCAAACTTGACCTTGAGATCCGTCACGCTCTTTTCGGCTTCCCGCCGCAAGTTGCGCTCTTGATTCAAGGCATTCTTGAGACCCGTCACATCCTCGGCGGGTGGATCGAGCTGCAGTACCCACCTGCCGTCTTTGTCCCCGTAGTGCTCCATGAGGGCACTCGGAATCTCGGTCTGCACGTCATACGCTTGCTTTAAGGCCATACACCCTCCCGGTGTACAAGGAACGACCGGCATCCCGCCGGCAGCGGAACAGCGACCACAACGTCCCATTGTGGTAGAGGGGCACAAAAAAAGCGGCCTCCAGGAACCGTGTTCCCAAAGGCCGCGTGATGGACAGAGGCGGATCTCGCCCGAGGGCAAGAGCAAATTGTGGCTAGAGAGTGGGAGCGTTCAAGTAAAATGTCAAGGATTATTTAGCGCGTGGGGCTGATCGAGCCAGATCCCGTCATGCTGCATCTCGTCCCGCGTCGGGAGCATCTGCAGCAGGACCTCGATCAGGTACTCTTCGTGGCACAGGCACGCGGGCGCGAGCTCGCTATAGGGCGACCGGGCTGCCAGCTCACAATGGGCCCGCGTCCAACGACTCCAGTCGACGCCCCGGGAGTGAGGGTCTTCCAGATACGCTTTGGCCTGGACGGCGAGGGTCTGTCGCCATCCGCGTAACGAAGCGATGAGTGCGGCCCGGTCCTGTGAGGTCATGGCTCCTCCTAGCGTTGTTCAAGGATGCGCACCCGCTGCTCCAAGCGGTCGAGTTGCTGCTGGAGTGAGGACGTCGGCGTGGTGGGGCGCGGGAAGCGGAGCATGAGCCCCAGGCTCACCCCGCAGATGAAGATTGTGAAGAGCAAGATACCGACCCACAGCCGATCCTGCATGGGAGGAATCGCGTTCAGCACGCGGCGGGGCCAGGGGTCGGGGGGCATAGGGGGCTCCTAGTGTGTAGAAGAGCGAACGGATGGCGGTTGCTGCCACTGCGGCTCGCAATAGCGGATAAAGAGCGCTTCCAAGGGCAGGAACTCTGGCCAGACGGCTTGCCACGCAATGCGTGTAGCGCCGACTGCCGCCAAGTCAGCCCTCCGATGATGATTGACCCAGCGCTGACGCAAATGCTTGCTCGCGCCGACATAGAGGATGCCGCTGTCCCTATCTAACACATAATAGATAGCCGCCCCCGTCGGCAGAGCCGCTATCTGGTCCCATGTTGTTGAGGGGAAGACATAGACATCCCATACATCGGTCACCTGAATCACTAATGGCACCCGTTTGTTCACGTCATCATCACTATACGCCGCGTTGGTCATGAGGATCATACGATTCTCGTGCTCATGGCTCAGGAACCAATCCTGTCGAAGTGCGCACGACCGGAGACTCGGCAGCATGTGTCGCGGAAAGACCAGGGGAAGAGACATCGCACTACAACTCCTGCGACTGCATCACAAGAAGATCCCGATACCGCTTGCACAGGCGCTTCTTCGCGTTGGTATCCGCAAGCCTATTTGTTTCACGCATTTGGGTCACATGATAGGCCTTCACCTGATGCATGGAGTAGGGGACGATGAGCCGGTTAATTAACGTGAGGCCGAGGCGATCCATCCGTTTACAGATATCAATCGCATGGTCATACCGTTGGCCATTTTGTGTGGGGCCGATCAGCAGGGCAATGACGCCGTCTTTGGTAAGAAGGCTCTTACATGTGAGCAGAACGGCATCCAGCGCTTCATAAAATTGGTGCAACGATAAATTCGCAAGGTTCCTCTCATCCGCAGAATACTCCCCTCTCTTTTGTGCCCAATACGGCGGATCGAGCATAATGAATTTCATGCGGTAACCCTGGGGAAAGAAACTAGGCGCACCGCTCAGAATGTCATGCTGGCGAATATCTCGCCTGGTTGCCAGTGGAGCAATGTCGCTGCCCCAGTAGCGCCGAAAATAGGCCTTACAGACATCCAGCGTCGTTCCGCCACCCGCAAACGGATCATAGACATTCTCAAAGGGTTTGGTATAGAGATGTAACAATCCTTCGATAATTTTCCCAGGGATGCGCCCCGGATAATGGTTGGTCCCATACTGCGCAAGGTCAGCACCAAAACTCCAGTAGGAGCTGCCATAGATGATATAAGGATCATCAGGTTCTACTGTACGTTCAACGATGTCCATCCCTGTCAGAGTGTCGAGGGTGAAGTTCAACGGTGGTGGCTCCCAGGGATTCAGGAGGTGGGCGCCAAGGCGATCATCGCGGATAGCAACGTAGTCGGGACGGGATTCCTCTAAAATAGCTATAATTTGTTTTTCCAAAAACAAATTATGACGAATCTGCGGTACTCTTGATGCGCCAATATCTCCGCCAAGCTCCTCTGCGATTTCCGCATCCGTATACCCTGCCAAGTGGAGACGGAGAATATCCAGATCCCGTATCCATGTCTCCATTTCCCGAAAGGGTTTCAGCACTGCTGAGATGTAGGCCTGGGTCTTATTCACATCAATCTGAATCTCTCTCGCCGTCATTCCATCCCGCCAGGACTCGATGATATACGCATCAATGCGTCCCCTCGGGATCGCATCCTTCTCCAACGTATTGTGCCGCATGCTAGCACGTTTGGCGGCTTTCGCGCTCTGGATCGCCTCATCAATGAAGCCCGCTACTTGTATGAGACCAACAGCCTGTGCGGCCAGATAGCGCGCAAAGCCATCACAGAGCTTGATGATGCCACCATCTACCCAGAGCCGGAGTGGCTCAAAGGTCTCGGGGCGTTCCTTATAGATCTCGGTCAAGGCAGCGACGCGGGCCGTATTGACCTCGCCACGGCCATACATGCTGTAGTCGAGGGTAATCTCATCGAGCGGAAACTCGCGTATAGTCTCCATATCCCTATCCTTTCACTGGTCAGTAGTTGGGTGATCCTTTCAAGGGTACTGGCAGGCACCATGCGTGAAAGGATCAAAACACATGGGTTCAGGAAGGCCTTCCCTAGCCCGCCAGCGTCATCCTAATGCATGTAGATATACTCCGCGAGCAGTCGCACGAACTCCTCATACCCGACACGAGGGGCGAGATGCACATAGAGCGCGTGGGCCTTCGCGGCGCGATCGGCTTCCTGCCGAGCATCATTGTCACCGATCTCTTGGACGACCGTGAGATACTTGGTATAGACTGCCTCCATTCCGGCCATCATGCCCTTATAGCCTTCGACCCTGGCATTCAAAGTCGCACGTTCCTCACAGGTGAAGATCCCGTCGATGGTTCCGAGCCGCAGTTGCTCGGTCGTCTTTGCGATCAGACGGTTTCCATCCTCCAGCGCATGATCCCTATCCTGTTGCATGGCGCACTGCAATCGTTTTGCATCCATTGTTGAATCCCTCCTACGCGGCCTGGAGCACCTCTCTGGTGCGAATCTGCTGATAGTAATTCGGCAGGTCAGGATTTTTGCGCCGTGCGTCAGCAAAGCCATCAGGACTGATGGCCTCATAGGTGGGCACGGCATAGCCCTTGATATTCGCCACCGACAAGGACCCCTTCGCACTGTACGATAAGCCGATATTGAGCCAGTGCGCGCCACGATTCCAGTTGATCGCACGGAGTTCCGCAAGCTCGTCAAGAGCCCCAGCAGCAATAGTGCCACGCCCCAAGGCTTCATGGCCATACAGCCCCAAGGCAACCCAGACTGGCGCCTGCACCGCCATGGTTTTCGTCTTTCCCCCTTTGTACTCTGGCTCTAAGGTCTCGGTGACTAACCGGAACCAATGCGCACAGGCATCCATCCGCTCAGGGGTAAGCTGCGCGGTGTCCTCTTCGCTAATATCTTTCGCGCCGATCTGTGTCGCTTTGCGGCCAAGAAAAAACGCACCCACCGCCTGGCGCAGCACATTGAAGAGAACAATGCTGCCCTTAGCGAGCCCGCGCCCGCCCGCCGTAATCGCCTGGGGCTCGCGGAACACGGGAAGCGTTTGTTGGAGCGTATAGACCATTTGAACGAGGGGGTCGGACTTATGCATGCTCATAGAGGTATTCGGAGACGCCGTGACCCCTAAGACGTTCATGCAATAAAAGGACTCGCCTGCCCACCGTCTGGAGCGGCCATGATGAATCTCGACCGGAATCATCTCAGAACGAATATCAGGGATATGACTTGAGGCATTGAGCCGCGCCATGTATTGTGTCTCGCCGTCGAGAATTACCACCGTGGCGTCATTATCAATCTCGATATAGCTGGGGCCACTCAAGCCACCGTCGATATACTGAAAGGGTGTTTCAGACCACAGATGAATCGCAGGCGTACATCCGATCTCGGGGTCCGCATAGAGATGTTCAATGAAGTGGGCGTAGGAGGCGATATTTTCGCGTTTCTTTCCCTTGACCGCCCGTTGTGCCGTCTCACGGATTTGGTAAATGGCTTCCAGATCAGGATCACGATCCTGATCGCGTTTCTCGTGATTCGCTTCGAGTTCGCGTGGGTCACGAATCATATGCCGGAGCGTCGAGAAGCGCATCCGTGCCTGAAAACGCTTGTCATTGGTAGGAACGCCAGCAATCTGCTGGACACCTTCACGGAGAATATCACTCATGGTGCGTTTCCTCTGAGACTATGTTGTTGACATCTGAGGTATATTATATATACCTCAGAGAATGGTGTCAATGCCTCAGAGAGACATTTTGCTTATTCCAAGATCTCCGGCAGTGACCAGAGGAGGAATGTTCGATGGACCGTGACCCGTACGCCGATATGTTTCGCTTTCAGATGGGCCAATGCGTCCGCTGGGCAGAGTATCCCCATGAGGGGTACTGGATTGGGCAGCGCCGGTGGACACAACGCGAGATTCTAGAGCCCCTCGTAGAATATCGTCTCCGACTCACCGCCAAGAAAGGCGGGTGGCTAAGCTGGGTCCATGAACGGGAGCTAATGGCCTGGGATGAGAACTAAAGACGCGCGGTACCGTCTGTGGACGTGCAGAAACGCTGAGGATCTGCTAGACTCCTGGCTACTCGTGAATGCCTGTATGGAGACTGGGGCGGGCCCGCAACCCGCCCTGGTTGCCTGCCTCGTCCCGCCGCTTGCCTCACGCGTTGCCTTCGTGTAGGGTAGTCCCGCTGTCCCATTCATTCCCGCTACCCGTTACTCACAAGGAGACACGCCATGATCCGTTGTTCGCGCTCCCGGCTGGTCGCCGGCCTCCTGGCCCTGTGCCTCAGCGCCAGCGGCGCCCTGGCCGCCATTACGAGTAGCCTCGATCCCTCGCAAGCGCCCTCGGGCACGCACCTCCAAACCGGCGCCATTGGCTGTACGGTCGATCCAACGACCCTTACCGTTACCTGTAGTACGTTTGAACTGGCGGGTGTCGGCCACACCGATGCCGACGTGGCGCTGACCGCCAGCTATACCGCCATTGTCGACTGCAACAATCCTGGGGCTAACCGCAACAACCCGATTGAGTCGCACACGACGAGTTTTAGCGCGACGACACAAATTACCGTGACGTCAGGGAAGAATGGCCGCTTGAGCGTGCCAGCCCAGAGCGTCAACCCCACGACGGTCGCCCAAGGCTGCCCCAATCCCAACTGGACCCCGGTCATTCGCGCGGGAACGTTGACGCTCGTGAGTTTTAGCTACACGATCACGTTTGAGGAGTTTGCGAGCCCGTATATTACGGTGACCGGGCCCTAGGGCAATGCTCTGTCAGAAATAAATGAAAAGTATTTCTGACAGAGGGCAACCCGCAGCGATCTCTGGAAGGGATTGAGGGGGGGCCTACCGCACGACGCTTGCCCCATCGAGGAGTGCCTCCTCCACGCGAGCCACGTCCGCCCGCCGCGCCGCAAACGTGACACGCAAATCACATTGCGAGAGGTGGCCGTGCGCAAAATGCCAGGCGAGGGAGCC
>Ga0310890_10000017_pt1 | contig 44247 bp, 55 predicted proteins | sample T20D3metaG_FD_203751 | JGI IMG/M metagenome (GOLD analysis project Ga0310890, IMG submission 203751) | Lab incubated soil microbial communities from West Virginia University Organic Research Farm, Morgantown, WV, United States - T20D3 | ecosystem: Environmental > Terrestrial > Soil >... | reverse complement strand
TCGGGTTCGCTGCAAGCTCATGGTAATAGCGTGGTGGATGCCATGGACTAAAGGCACCTGTGACAATCAGTTCACTACAGTGACATATGTGACAATCGTATTCAGCGTTGTCCGCATCATAGTGATGGAGGAGTGCCCGATGCTGACAATACAAGCAGACTGGTGATGCTTCTAACGCATGCAGCTCTTCAGGTTGTAGTGTGGTGATGACCCACATCGCTTAGAATCTCCCCATAAGCAACCATACCAGCAGCGCAACAAGCAGGATAGCAATGATGCTTGATGGTGCATAGCCGTACTGATGAAAGCCCCAGTTGCCTGAGACTTGTGGAAGACCGAAGATGAGCAGGATGATCAACACGATGAGAATAAGCGTCATCAATAATCCCTCACCGTGGTGAATTTCCCAGCGGCACTATCCACCCGTTGCAGTCGCGTAATCTTAAAGTATCGATTCATGAACTGGGCTGGATCACGCACGCTTTTCATCACCAGGACATACCGCCCATCTTCCACATCGAAATCAGGATGATCGAGATGGATTTCTGTGGTACTTGCGTCCACATTGCGTGTCATCGTGACCACACCCTGATCTGTGAAATCAACAATCTTTTGTTGCATCTCTGGTGCTGCTGCTTCCAGGATACTCCTCGCTACCACTAAGACGCCTCGCATGATTTTCTCCTCTTGTCTTTCAGCGCAATGATTGATAGAATGAGTACTCCAGACATGCGTGACTCACTCCAGTGTTCCGTGTGCTGTGGTGCAGCCGGTCTCTGCGTTGGGCATGATCTCCCCCACGCAGAGACTTGCAGCATCACCGACTGAACTTCTCGGTCGTTTCCATAATCCTACTCAGCAGATTTGCTCGCCAGTTCTCAACGCGATGCACTCGCTTCGCTTTGCCTATGCCAATGATACTGCCATCAGACTGACGCTTCACGACCGCTAAGCGGATCGCATCAGCACCAACTGTTCGTACTTGTTCACCAACGAGACTTGTATACACTCGTAAGCATATGCCGTGCTTGATGATCTTCCCATACACCAGTTCTCGCGATTGCGCCGTGATCGCATTGATGCGTGTGAAGCCAATAGCGGTAAGAAAGTTGTGCATATCTTCGGTCTTAATAGGCTTGAACTTCGCCGCCATGGCTGATCTCCTTATACTGTAGTAGGTGCTGTTACTGCGTCCCACTCAGACCGTGCACTGATGAGATGGTCACTATCACCAGCAAAGACAAGATATGGATTAAGGAGAAGCACTTGCTTCTTCAACTTGCGTATGAGATCCGCATAGTATAAATGCGCCATGGCGTCGTAGATAGCTGTCACACCAACATCGAATCTTGCAGCAAGATATTTCGCATTATATGCGACAACATTCCCATACGGATAGCTCAAGTCTGATGCGAAGCAATAGAAGAGACAATAGGACAAACGAGGTGCCTGCTTATGCCGTAACCGCCGATCTACCACATCATAGCTGTGCTTGTAATGAATGACGTAACACTCTGGTCTCGATTGTCGATGTTTGAGCACCATAATGCTATCTCGCGGTAGGCTGTATGGTTTGTATGCTTGCAATGGATCAGGTTTCATGGTATACTCTGTTCCTCTGTATGGGGTGATGCCTGTGCAGTGACGGTCTCCACTCCGGTCTGACGATGCTCACCTGGTAGGACGCGACAGCCTACCAGGTCGTCACCTTCTCAAGTATACCACACTAGCCTATGAAAATCCACCCATAGCGGTATTTCAGCCCTCTTTTGCGGCTCTTTTTCCACCTATAGCCACTCTTTTTTGAGCTAAGCCTCTGAATCATAACGAGTTATGGCATTGCCCTTCTAAGATATAACCTGCTCCAGTGATGTGAGTAGCCTGGCGGTGCCTGCTCCGCAGCCTACGGCTGCTACGCTCGGATTTTTTCTGCACCTATGCATAGATAGTGCACACTGCTCACTTGTGCCGTTGAGCCAGGGTTGACATGCTAGGACACGGCACGCTAGCATTTGGCGACAACGCCGTCGCGAGTCAGCACCTGACTCTCGACGGCGGACTCGCCGAAGGCAGCGTGCTGGGGCCGCATGTCAATGCTGGCGCTCAGCAGTCAAATCAGCTTGCTCACCTGCGCGTAGCGCCCAGAGTGGCTCAGTGCTCATTTGTGCAGGTGCACAGAAGTGTCTCTTGACTCCATGTGCGGAGCACCTTATGCTGAACCCCATGCGCACTTACCATGCACATCGGACTCGATTACAACAGTTCATCCAATCATCATTTACTCCGGTGATCCTGGTAAAGCTGCTCAACTGTCGAGTACGACCACTGCGTTGTGGAAGCGTGTGTGGTAATGCGCTAAAGTATGCAGTTCATAGCTTGCTGACTGATGAGCAGAAATGCGCGTTTACGCGCAAGATCACTCGACATGTGCTGAGGATATGCTTCCCTGATGACTTTGTATCATTGCTGTTGATTGCAGCGTTTGAGCCATCTGGGAAACCAAGTGAACAGAACCGAGCCTTGTATTACTGGTTACTCCACAACATCTATAGTGATAGCATAACCAGTATGATCGCTGACTGGCTTTTAGCAAAGAGGTGCGAAGCACTTGGACCCAAGTAAGATCGTCTACTGCTGTACCAGATGCCAGCAGCTTCCCTGCCGATGCATTCGTGATAGTAGTCGCGTCACCTTTCAGATTCTTCAGTGCAGTGCACCACACTGCAACTACACCACCTATACGGCTACAGACCTCCAGAATCATCATCTCGCTGCGCATGAGCGCTCGTACATCTTCATTGCGGATCAATCTGTCGTGGAACATACCAATGGAGGTGCGAAGCACGATGGAACACATGTTTAGATCAGCTATTGCTGACGATCCTGATGCTATTCCACTTGACGTACCGAATCAAGATTCTGGCGAAGCCGATGCAGCAAGTGTTGATATGGTCTTAGTGTTGTCGAGTGAACTGGTCTGCCAGATAGCCGAGAAGTACTTCAACAGCACTATGCTGAAGAAGAAAGTGAAAGTGCTCGATCTCCAAGCAACCGCAGCAGGCTTAGTGCAGTTTAGTGTTGCTTTTACTCTTGATCCAGTAGGCGTCACTCCAACACGACTTGAGCTTATTCCTTCAAGCATTCCTCCTGCGGCTTCAGCCGCTCAGCAGCCACGAACAGCAAATGGCAAGTTCAGGAAGTCTTCAACAGCGGCTTTAGCCGCAAAGGTGAAAGATCATGAGTGAAACTCCGCGAAGTGGTAGTGGTAGTGGTGATACTGCGCGTAGCGCTGGTGATGAGATCACCACGAGTGAAGGTCCACGGAGAACAGCACCACGGACCAGTAGCACAGGTGTTGGTGGCGAAGTGACACAGAGCGAACGTGATGTTGCTGAGCATGAACGCCAACGGACACAGCTACGTCAGAGTGGCGAAGCCAGTACAACAACATCAGAGACACCAGCCGTAGCGTCTGCACAGCAGGAACTCTTCAAAGCTGACTTCACGTCAATGCGTGAGCACATTAACGCATTGCGCAATCATGCCATGACTCTGCCCAACTCTGATGCACTCGCTGAGGTGCTGTTAGCGGTTGAAAGTGCCGAACTAGGCATTAGCCGTGCAGAGCGTTTAGTGCTCAATCTCCCTGATGAGAGCGCGGAGCGCCCATAAGGATACGCTGTGCGAAAACATGAGAGACGTGTGAAGCGCAGCCTTCCCTTTGCTGTTGTGAGCATGTTTATCCTCGCTATCGTACTGATTGCTGGGTTGAATGTGCTTATGTCGGTAACGCGCTATACGCCTGATCCATCTGAAGAGAAGCGTGAAGCGCAGGTCGATTTGAGTGCGCGAAGCGCCAGTGCGCAATCACAGCAGACCATTCAGCGCATCATGAATGATGTGTGGGATAAGACCGGTAAGCGCATCATGACGACACCATGGGCTGGTGCGCAAGGCACAAGCCAAAGCGAAACGTTCATCTGGAATGATGTGTGGGATCAAGCGAATCATCTCATCAGAACATCTGGCGGAGCTGGTCCGAGTGGTCCGAGTGGTCCAGTCAACTTTACTGACCTTATCGGTACAGCCAGTGATGCACAGATTCCCAACTTGAACACGCTCAGTACTGGTCTTACCCCATCTCGATGCGTGCAGACTGATGCAGTTGGTCATCTGAGCGTAGCTTCTGATGCGTGTGGCACTGGTGGTGGAGGTGGTGGAGATAGCACACCTGAGAACGTGGTCAGTGCACAAATTGTGTGCGATGGCACGACTGATGTTGGGCCAGCGCTGCAAGCCCTCTTTGATAGTGTTCCTGTTGGGACACGCATTGCACTCCCTCCTGGTATTTGTTCGCTGAATCAAGCGCTGGTTATTAATCAGTCCGTAAGCCTGGAAGGCGCTGGTATGAATCAGACGACCTTACGGCAAACGGTCTCCAATGCTCGCGTACTCACTGTCCAGACGTATAGTGTCACTATAGAAGGACTAACCTTCAGCCATAGTGGTACACCCACTGCTGGTGGTGATGGTCTTGTGGTCCTTGGTCCAGGTGGTGTTCCGATCTTTGCTGTGACGATCATGAATACCATGGCAACGCATAATTGGCGAGGATACGCCATAGGCCCTGTATCCTATGCACAGATGGCGCATGTCTGGGCTATGAATAATGATAGCCATGGGTTTGAATTCCTCTACACAGCGGCTGATGGTGGTGGTTCGCAGCAGTGGCATGTGCTCAATGCGCTCTCGCAACAGAACCTTGGTGCTGGCTATTATGGCAACAACACGCTTGCTGCGAATGGTATTGGTCCCTGGCTTACAGAATCAATCAGCTTTGCCAATAATGCTGGTGGCTTTGTCTTCGTCGGCTCATCCGGGCATATGATTAGTGCCGTTCGCTTGAATGCTATTGATGCGAGTACGGATAATGTGCATGGTGTCTATCTCGACACCTTTGGTGGTTCACACCAGCTTGTCATGCCCAGTGTTGAGAATGTCGGGCTGAATGCTGGCATTCCTATAGGCTCTGCAGGAACGCTCTCTGTGGCGAGCAATACTGGTCATGGTATTGAGGTCACGGCTAACAACAACTACGGTGTCATGATCAATGGTGGGACCATCTGGAATAATAGCTGGAGTGGTATTGTTCTGAACGCACCATCCAGTCAGCTTATTGGTGGTCAGACAGTCGGCAATGGCAAAGCACTTATTGCTGACCCGACAAAGCGTGCAGCTCTCTATATTGGTGGAAACAACACGTTAGTTGATGGTCATACCTTCCAGTTCATTGGCGATGGCTCGACACAAGATTACATCACGCTTGCTGGTGGTGTGACCGGCACGGTTATCGGTGTCAATAGCTATGCCGCAGGTCTCGCAGCAGAAACGAGCACTCTTGCAGGTTTACCTGCTGGCTCAACCGATTTCGTTGGCACTGGTGGACCTGGCCAGGTGTTGAAGCAGCTCAGTGTTGGTGGTCCGGTCACAGTAGGCCCACTCAGCTCTGGTGAGGTTGGTTTAGGCAATGTAGACAATACCTCAGACACCACGAAGAATAGCAATCCAGCGGTCCTCACCAACAAGCAGATTGTTGCACGAATTCCAACGTGTACTGTGACTGGATCAGGTCCATTCATCATCACGCCTAATGCCGATACAACTGATGTCTGCGAATCGTATGCGATTACTGGAGCACTCCAGATAGCCAACCCTACAGCAACAGGTTCCAACCCACGTCCACATCAACGGCTTGAATTCGCCCTGAAGGCGGCTACGCCACAAACAGTGACGTTTACAGGTTCCCTCTATGACAACAGTTGTGGTCAACCACTGCCGACAAACTTAACAGGTGATGGCTCCACAACCGATCACTTCCTCTTCGCCTTCAACCCCAACACCAATAAGTTTTGTGCACTGGCAAGTTCACGAGCACCAGCAAAACGGCTCAACACCTTCACGAGTGCGGTTGCCAGCCCCACACTCACCTGTGTCAGTCCAACAACAGACCGCTGTCAACTCACCGCTACTGGCGCAACCGGAACGATAACCATAGCGAATCCAACGGGATTGCCAAATGATGGTGATATGATGATGATTGCACTGCTGTGCAGCGCCGTGCATGCTGTAGCGTGGGATACGCAGTTTGTTGGCAGTCCCAATATTCCCTTACCAACCACAGCAGCGTGCCCAGCAGATACCGCAAAGTGGACCGTGTTTGGTGTGCAGTACAGTGCAAGTTTGGCTCCGCCAAAGTGGCAATTGTTAGGAGCGAATTAGTATGCTGAAATACTTCCTCTGTGTCATGATGGTTTTACTGTGCGTCAGCACTAGTGCATTTGCTGAGTGCACGTCAACTGAGCTGTTCAATGAGCTTGCGACTGATCCGGCTGTACCACCACTTGGCTATGCCGCAGCGTATGGGAAGCCGATCACGACCAACAGTATCGGCAACGATCAAGCTGTCCTCGATATGATTAACCTGATCCGTCAAGGCACAGCCTATCAGATTCAACGAGTGCTCATGCCAGCCTATGAGATCGCCGCGTTGATGAATCCTGCAGAGTTCAATGCGCTTACAGGCGGTAAGCAACAACAGCTTGTGTCCATCTTTGCAGCATTACAAGTTGATGTCTCTTCGCAGAACATGCGCGATATTCTCTTTAATGGACCCACCTCCATCTTTCCGAATCCTGGAGCTACTCGGACAGCCTTGATTGCTGCGGTGAAACGACAGGGAAGCCGTGCTGAAGTCGTGTGTGGGAGCAATCGCACTATGGCGCAAGTATCCCAAGCCATTCGTGGCAGTCAATAAGGAGGATCAGCTATGAAACGGCTCACAACACTCTTCCTCCTTGGTGTTGCACTCGCAGTTGCTTTAGCTGCGCCAGCAGCTCATGCGCTCACATTGCAAGAAAGCCTCGGCACAGCCACAACATTGCTCAATGCTGAACTGAACAGTATCGGTACGAACGTGTACACTGGCTTGTCGAGTGCCACCTTCGATAATAGCCTTGCCGCAGCAGGCAATGGTGTCCTGCGCTGTCGTGTTGAACTCATTATCGTCTACACGACCGCACCAACAGCGAATACTGCATGGGTAGTGTGGCTGTTGCGTTCTGCTGATGGCACCAACTATGAGCCGACACCAACCTCCGCCATTGCTCCTGGCTCCGCACTGACGCTCAGCTTTCCTGTCAACAGTGGCGCAACCACGACCCGAGGCATTATCGACATCGACTGCCCAGCAGGTAAGATGAAAGCCGTTGCGAAGAATGATGGGACTGGTCAAAGCTCTAATGGTGGTGCAGTGAACTTCTTGAAGATTTGGCCGATCATCATTCAAGGGAACTAAGTCAATGCTGTTGCTGTTCTTACTCTTTCTCTTATTCCCGACGCTTGCGTTGGGACAAGCACCGCTCAGTGCGAATCTTCGGCAAGGTCTTGTTGGTCGATGGGTAGTATCGCCACTGACCAAGGGTGGACTGACCTGGTATCCCCAGGTTGGCCAGGACAAAGGCACACTCGTCAATGGTGTCAACGGCTATCAACCCACATTCCGCCCTGGTGGTGTTGGGGAGATGCGCTTTGATGGCACCAACGACCAAATTAATACAGGCACAACAGTGCTGTTGGCCAATCTGCCCGCTTTCACCATCTGTCTTTGGTTCCGCTCAGCTAGCACTGCTGCCCAACAGCTCTACACCGAGAACATCAGTGGATGGCCTGACCTGCATATCGTCATCAACTGGGGAGATCCAACCAAGATCTACTTTAATAACTATGGCAATACAGGACAGGTTGAATCGAGTGGCGTTCCTGCTTTTGCGCTTGATTCCAATGTCTGGCAACATGTGTGCGGTGTACAACGCAGTAAAAGCAGTGGTGAAATATACTCGAATGGCAAGCTTATTGGTGTGAGTACTGGCACCGTAGGCACCTCTACGCCATCAGCACGAGCCTTTGGCGCTTCACCTCAAGGCTCAAATCTCTTCAGTGGTGCTCTTGATGATGTCTGTACCTGGACACGAGCACTGAATGCTGCGGAAATCCAACAAGTGTATATTGAAAGCCAAAACAAGCCATCACAAGCATTTGCTCTCTACGATGCGCTCTTTCCAACTGTTGTTACCACACGGAGAGGTCTGCTCAACTACTTTACCACGCCAAAATGAGGTGCGCTCCGCGCTATGATTCTCTCACTGTTCCTCATCTTCTTTGTGCTGCTTGCTGGACCAGTTATCGCTGTTGAACGCTTTGCACGTCCAGGTGCGAGTAGTGGCTTACCCTGTCCAGAAGGCTCTCCATGTTCACTGAGCACCTGTGTCAATGCAACCAATGCGGGTGACATCTGCACACTCCTTGATAATGGCTCACCCTATACCGATCGTATTGGTCCTGGTATGGGGCTCAAATCTGGAAGCAGTTGGAATCCTGGTGGTTTCGTGACCATCCGAGGCAAGCCAGGTCAACGCCCACGCTTCACCAACTATGCTATTGACATCAACACGAACAGTGGTGCTTATCAATTTATCCATTTCGAGAACTTCATTGTCGATGGTGCAGGGATCTTTATTGGTGGGGAAGCTGCGCATGATATGCGTGTGTACAACATTGAAGTGAAGAATAATATAGGCGCTAGCGGCATCTCAGCCTATCCAAATCCTAACACTGGTCGAGGCTGTGAACGTGTTGAGTATGCCTTTGTTGATGTGCACGATAATGGCTCTGATGGTCGTGATCATGGTGTGTACAACTGCTGCAAAGACAACATTATCCGTGACAGTAAATTCTATGGCAATGCTGGGTATGGTCTCCAAATCTATTGGACAGGTATTATTGATGCGATTAATCGTGGCGATGCCCCGCCTGGTACTGACTATCGCTGCAACAGTGGCACAAAGATCTACAATAATTATATCTATAACAATGATAACTGGGGTATTACCATCGACTATGGCGACAACGTGCAATTCTTTAACAATGTCGTCGTTGGGAGTCAAGCTGGTGGTGGCATGCAGACCATCCATCACGTCGATAATCTCCAAATCTACAACAACACCATCTATGGCAACGTTGGCTCAGGCATTGTCTTTGGCGATATTGGTCAAGTGACCAACGCGAAGATTCGCAATAACATCTTTGCCAACAATAGTGACCCAGTCAATAGCGCTGGATCAAGTGGCGTCAGCTTTTCCAACAATCTCTGCTGGCAAAATGGTGGCTTTGGCAACACTGGTATTGGCTGTACGCATAGCGGTGATCCCAAGTTTACCGCACCCGGCAATAGCGCTGGATCGGATTTTAGCTTACAAGACACAAGTGCAGCGATCAACATTGGTGCGGATCTCAGACCAACTGTGGCGACTGACAAAATTGGCACAGCACGACCACAGCCGTCTGGTGGCATGTTTGATGTTGGTGCGTATGAGCGCCTTGGTACTGGTGGTGGTCCTGGTCCTGGTCCTGATCCATGTCCACCGAACTGTCCTGTGACATGTCCTCCCGATTGTCCTGTGACATGTCCTCCTGATTGTCCTGTTGAACCACCTGTTGTGAAAGCGTTCCCCAGCGCTGAAGGCTTCGGTTCCACTGCTGTTGGTGGACGTGGTTCACCCTCACAACCAGGTCGAACTATCGAAGTGACGAACTTACTCGATGACAACAATCCTGGCAGTCTGCGCTATTGCGTTCTCCAGACTGGTCCTCGTACATGCGTCTTCCGTACTGGTGGCACCATTGCCCTGAACAGTCCCCTGAACACTACCGCTGTTAACAGCTTCCTGACCATTGCTGGTCAAACAGCACCAGGTGGTGGCATCCAAACCAAGAACTGGTTCATACAGTTCGGCTATGGTACCCATGATGTTATCGTTCGGCACCTGAAAGTCCGTCCAGGAACCGATCACAACCCCACCGACATCAACAATCAATGTGGTGGCATCATACTCTATCGCGGTGAAGGCACCGTCCATCATATCATCCTTGATCATGTCAGTATTGAATGGAGTTGCGATGACAGCATCAACCTGAGCGGACTTATCCAAGACACCACTATTCAATGGTCGATTATTGGTGAAGGCATGAACAATGGCGATTATTGCAGTCCTACTAGTGATCAATGCGCCAACAGCAAAGGTCTGCTCATTGGCGACTTCGTTGATCAAACCGTCAGCGTGCATCACAACATGTTCCTGACCTCTGAATCACGTAATCCGGCTGTTGCTGGTGCAAACCCACTCGACTTCCGCAACAATCTTATCTACAACTGGTACGCCTGTTATGCAGGTTCAAGCTTTGGCTACCAACCTGGTGGCTTCACCAGAGTCAACTACATCGGTAACAAGACCATTGTCGGGCCTAGCTCTGGCAGCCTGACTGATTGTCGTCTTGGCGATATTGATTACGAAGCGATTGATATGTACGCCATCGACAACAGTACTCCGTGGTGTGAAAGAGATGGTAATTGTACAACAGCGAGCTTTGCGCAGATGGGCTTCATCGGTCCATCGAGATTAGGCAATCCTGAAGTGAATGAGTTGCAAGCTCGTGTAAGCACACCCTTCACCGTTCCTCCTGTTGTCACAACACCCGTTGCCAACCTTGAGTCACTGCTTGTCAGCAAAGCTGGTGCAACAGTTCCATTCCGTGATGCACTTGATACACGTCTCATCAATGAGATGACATCACGTACAGGTACGAAAGGTCGTGGTGGTGAGCCATGGCCAGTCCTCGCTGCTGGGACTCCACCGGCTGACGCAGACCATGATGGTATGCCGGATACATGGGAACAGCAGCACAGCCTTAACATGAACGAGCCCGGTGATGCCGCTCAAATTGCTGCTAATGGCTACAGCAATCTTGAGAACTACTTGAACACGCTTGCAGGGGACACTGTTAATCTCGATCCACCAACCGGCAATAGGGTTAGTCCTGGTGTGTTCTATGTTGCGCTCAACGGTGTTGATCCACCAACACGTGATTGTACAGCAGCACTGAATAACATCGACGCACCACTCCTCAGTGTGAATGCAGGTCGAAGCTGTCTCACTGTTGCAGGCGATACACTCTATCTCCGTCAAGGCAGTTACACCACAGGTATCAGCACTTCGACACAGCCTATCACGAACGGGAGCAACTGGACCAACGCAACCACGATTGGTTCCTACGGAACTGAAACAGCAACACTTGTCCTCGCTTCATCATCAGATGTCGCCCTGTACTTTAATGGGAGCAATTCCTACATCATATTAGACCGACTCATTATCGACTGTCATAATCAAACCAATAGCAATGGTCTTGCCACAACAGCACCGACGCATCATATTCGTTTCCAGAATGGTGAAATCAAGACCTGTCATTTTGAACCAATCTACATCGAGAACAGCGATGGCATTGAGATTCTCAACTCAACTATTCATGGCAGCATTGTCGCTTCCTGCATCAATCTTACTGGTGGTAGTGACGGCACCATTATCAGAGGTAACACCATCTACGGCTGTGCCGAAGCTGGTATCGAAGCGGCTTCACCGAATACGAACACATCCATTCGAGGTAATGTCATTCATGACGTTGGGTCAGGAGCTACGCTCGCAGGCATAGCATTAACAGGCGCTACCACTCCCGAAATCATCAACAATGTCAGCTATGCCAACTATCGTGGTGGTCAACTCTCGACTGGCACCTCCAACGCTAAAGTCTACAACAACACTTTCAACAACAACAGTCAACAGGGATTGTTTATTGATACTGGCGTCAATGACACATCTGCTACGAACAACATCGTTGCCGATAATGGTGCTGGTCAAATTGTAAACAGTGGTTCTGGCACCATACAACTGACGAATCTTACTGTTGCACCACCCTTTGACCCGGCTTTCCCGAATAAGTTTCATCTTACTGCTGCATCAACCACTGCTATTGATATGGGCACAGCTTTAGCTGCTGATGTTCCAATCGACTACGAAGGTGTGCAACGTCCACAAGGTTCAGGCTTCGATATTGGTGCAAGTGAATTTGTTGGCACTGTTATCCCACCGCCACCTGGCGCTATTCAAGGACCATACTGGAGAGGACAAGGCTTTCTATGGCGATAATGCGACTGCTGATCATAGCTGGACTTGCTGTCTTACTGTATTACATAGCTGATGCGAAAGATGGGGTAGTGAATCTTGACCAACACCTGACTAGTCGCACCTGCATGGTACAAATCATTCCACCAAAAGGCACAGAAGTGCTTGCTCCCAAACATGAAACTGTCGATGTTTGTGCGAATGAGTATGGTGCAGACTGGACAATTAAGACGGTGAGCTGTTACGCCAATGCTGGCACACCAACTGTGCGAGTGAATCTTACTGGATCGCAGACGTCTATTACAGAACGAGTTATTCCGTGCGGTGAACGCACATGGCTCTCAGGCTTAGTGAAAGGTACACCAATTGTGCATACGTTCTCTGAGCTTGGCTCGACCTGCGCTGTGCAACCATGCTCACTAGAAGCGCGTATTGATGCTGTTAAAGGTACGAGCAATTGGGTAGTATTACGCATTACTGGACAACTGTAAGCTATGGCTGATGATGTTGAGGTCTCTGGCCCTAATGGTATGAATCTCAAGGTGGGCAATAAGGCCCTCGGCATTACCGGGCCTATTGTTATTCCTGTCTTGTGCATTGCTCTTGTGGCTGGTATTGGCTGGATTCGTTCCAATGATCTGAAGGATGCACTTGCACAAACAAACACACATCTGCAAGCACTGTATCAGCGTCAAGAAACGATACGGCTTGATCTCTCCGCACAGACGAAGGAAATTGTACAGGCTCTCCAACAGAATCGAGACATCACTGGAAGCAGACTCGCTGAACAGAATGTCCTCCTACAGGAACAATCCGCCGACATGCGCAAGCAACACGCCATCATCATCTTCAATCAGCGGCATGAGCCAGTCGAGCATCTCATGCTGGACCTCGACCTCCCACCACAGAAATAGTTATGCCCACTTCTGGTAGGTCAGTATACGCTGCATCTGGCTATGCTTTACTCGCATTTCAACAAGATTGCACAGTTGTTCTATTGTATACATCCCTGTCTTACGAAGCTCACGTAACTTGTCAACTTCAGCTTGTGACAACTTTGCCATAGCATGTGTTTCACCCTGCTGTATTTGCTTTCCGCGTTCTAAAGCGTCAAGCGCATTGCGGCTCTTGTCTCCACTGTAGTGATGGTGATGATTCATACAACGCTTCACATCGCATGTGTGTAAGATGAGACCTTCAGGCCACGTTTCACTATGACGACTATACCATAGTAACCGTGTACCGACATAGAACTTGCCATCCATCCAGACTTTTGCATAACCTTCACCATCTGTTCCATACTGCCAGAGCCAGCAACACTGTGTACATGACTCGCCATGCTCACATATACTTTCATCGACCCGCACGCTGAACTTCACCAAAGCACGATGACGCTTGAACGCCGCATCCATATGCACCTCCTAACTTAGTATAGCATATGGGGGAAATTTTGGTATAAAAATGTGTGGCTACGGGGGTGCAAACGGGGGTGGGAGGGGGTTTATATGGCTCCCTCTATGGGTTCCCTGGACAGCTCGGTCTTCTCTGGCCCAGTCCTGGCAGCCTAGTTCGTGTAGACCCGTCCGATCTGGCCTAGTCTGCCTGGTCTACTTTGATGGTTCGTTTCGCACCATCAACTGACACCGAATCAACCTAGGTCGTGTCGTCCTTGTCTCACCGTCTCATCAGCAACCCCAGCATCTAGGCCGTGAAACGTGTCTCATGTCTCATGAGACATTAGGTCGATTAGGGCTGGAACACACACACACGAATTTGTTCCCCCCTCTGCCCATAACTCCTTCCATTACAATGACTTGCCTTGACCATCTCCCCTATCCCACGATACCCTACCGTTCTCAATGTCTCACCGTCTCACCGCTGTCTCATCCATCTGTCTCATCAAGGAGTTAGTGTGTCTCGTGGTGAGACACACCACTCCCCATTCTCATCATCACCTCAGCAATACATCAGTCCATCCTTCGCCCTGGTCACCGCCACATACAAAACATTCTTCTCCTGCTCCCTCTGCCAATGCGTCCGTGTTCGTTGCATCGCCTGCCCATGCAAGTGATGATCCAACATGTAGCACTGCTGTGCTTCAAGTCCCTTCGCCTTATGAACCGTTGACAGCACCACGCCTCTACCCTGAGCGAACAGCTCGCTAATCTGCTCAGTAAGTACACTTGGGTGATCATCAAGTGTCACTTGCTGTGCCAGTGCAAGCAGCGAGTCTCGCTTGTCAATGATACGTTCTCGTTGTGTATCATCTTCAGCAACCAGAGCCTTACTCAACTCTAGCTCACTCCACTCTGCCAGGCATCCGAGCAGTTCGCGTATGCTGCTCACCGGAAATTTCTGCACCAGCTTCGTCAACCCTTCGCCAATACTGCGACCTCGCACATGACACGCTATGCCAGCCTTCAGCAGTGCATACGCATACCTGATCAGCGGCGCATTGTTCCTGCACAGCACCATACCCATAGATGGCGCCGTAATGCCCCTCAGTTCGCCCAGGATCGCCTCTGAGTCAGGCTCGCCATACCGTACCAGTCCATCGCCTGCATGGTCCCACGCCTCAATACACGGCCACACAGCCCTCGCCTCATCTACGATAGCTTTCCCACATCGATAGCTGATGCTCAGCGGTAACTCGACGCATTGAAATTGCTCAGTCAGATAATCCATCGAGTCGAGCATAGCGCCTCTGAAGCCATAAATGCTCTGATGACGATCACCGACAAGAGCATACTTCTTTCCCTGGAGTTGAGCAATCAGTCTCGCCTGCATGCTATTGAAATCTTGCACCTCATCACACAAGATATGGTCATACTGCGGCATGGAACACTGATATAGTGCTGGTAGACGTATCATATCGCTAAAGTCTATCGTACCAACACGCTCATCATTCTCTTCAAGGACGGTACTGATATCCTCCTGCATACCCTCATAGTCTTCTAAGTCATATGTATTGACCATCTCCCGGTACGTCTGATCATCACACACCGTATCCTCACAACTGAACTTTGCCACGTCTACCGCTCTCTTCACCATCCACTCCAGGTCTGAGAGCTTGGTTTTCGGGGGAAGAACGAGCGTCTTCAAGCGTGGTGTCACGTATTGCCGTACCAGCTTGATCACCTTCTTCTCGTCAATCTCTGGTCTTCCATAGGTTGCACTGATAGCCCGTAGCCCTAAGCTGTGTGTGGTAAGCACTGCTGAGTCAGCTTTCGGTGGGAGTTTCTGCTGTGCCTCAACTTGGTTTTGCTTATTGAACACGACATACACTGTTGACTTCGTGTCCAAGCCCCACAAGTGCGCTATGTTCGTAGTCTTTCCTGCCCCTGGACATGCTTGCACCACAATATTGCTCGCACTGCTCCCCCACATATCGAATATCGCTTCAGAATAATGCGACCATTGCATAGTCTACTCCCAGCCTTGCAGGACAATGCTGTACCCTTTGGGCTCAACAATGTGCGTGTTCACATCACACAAGGCCAATTCTATCGCTTGCCGAGCATACCCTTCCCGCTCAACTAGCATCATATCCTCATAGTCAGCCCACGCTTCGATGCCATCACACTGCACCAGTGAACTAATCGTTACATGGGGAAAAACAAACCACACCATATACCATCCTACACACGTTGGAACTTCGTGCGCTTTAATCACCGCTGGCGTTATTGGTGTATGCATGCGTTCTCCTAGAATCTATCAAGAAAGGGATCGCTGTCTGCTTGACTCTCCGTGTGCTTCGCAAACCATAGCCCATGCTCATCTTTATCCAGCATAATCGCTTTATTCTGGATGACCTCACTATCGCCTAATATGCGTCCTTTCTCAATATTTAACCGTGTTTTGAGCAGACGCCACTCTTGCGAACAGTTACCACCAAGACTATGGTGACCCGCAGCCCGGTTCGCATCATGCGGTGGATGATGGATAAGCATCCAAGGTGTTACACCCACCAATGCCTTAATGATATTGACTGGCATCAGAATAGCCTCTGTATTAATAGGCCAAGCAGTCAAATTGTACAGTGAGTCAAACACCAGAAAACCGGGCTGTAGCTCTGCAATGTACCTCTGAAGCCGTGCACAATACTCGGGATTACCAAGTGCTCTTTCCGCCACATCCACCACAGTAAAGCCTGCACTCTTTGGTGCAATCCGTTTGAGCATTTGACGCCACTCCACAGCTAAGCTGTCCGCTTGCACATACATAATATTCTTCTGCTTCACTCGCCTTCCCAAGAAATCAGTCCCATCTTGCAATGCGGTACACATTTGCATGGCGAACGTGGTTTTCCCTATCCCTCGCAGCCCATAGAAGAGTGTCCAACCAACACTAGGCAACAACCCTTCAATAAGCCACTCGAAGTCGTCTGGCTCCTCAACGAATTTATTAATACGAATCGCTCGCAACAGCATGCTCCTCCTTGAACTGTTCCACCCATGCAATGCGCACTTGACCAGAGCGGTAGCATAGCTTGTATGTGCCGTCAATCACATGCGCAGCAAGTCTACAATCAAAGCACACTTTGCACGCATAGAATAGGCTATGATACCGTGCACTATGGTAATACCCAACGCCCACAATGCAATTATCAGCAATCAGCTTGGTACGACAACTAGGGCACGTCTTGCGATCCCTCAAGCTAACCTGAGCAACCCAGATATTCATCGCTCGCATGCATCTACTCCCCTGCTAACCACGCTGCAATCAAGGCCACTATCGCAACAGGCACAATGATACCCAAAGCCGACCACACCCATGCAAACACCGTTGGCACAAAGAGTGCCAAGCCTATCAGAAACAGTATGAAGAACATTACTGTACTTCCTTTGCATGGCACGGACAATTGGTATGATACACCACATCCTTGAAGACTTTCCGGTCAAACGACTCATTGTTATCAGCAAACATACTCGCAACAGCGTCTACCATATCATCGAACACGTGCTTTGCTGTCTTATACTTCCACTCTCTATCATTGAGCAGTGCTGCAAAATCCCGAGCAATCCGTACATAGTGCTTCTTACTCATAATCTCACCTCCAGTATTCCATGCGTGAAGAGGGATAGCAGTGCTGCTATCCCTCATGCGTGATCTACTCTGTTACAGCGCTGCACCATTCCTTACATAGCGGGCAATCAAGCTCTCCCGTTCATCAGGCAGGATAAAGTCATCGACAGCCTCACCTAACTGCAACCGTGTGAATTCTCGTAACATCTTATCCGGCATCATCGCCAACATATCCATCTGCGCTTTATCCTTGGGACTTGTCCTCGTCTTAGGAGTCACATCTGTTGCCCTTTGATACGTTTCCAGCAACTTCACATACAGTTCTGCAAGATACGCCCTTTCTACGTCAATCTGTTCCAACACTTTGCTATAGGTTGCAGCAGGTTTCTTATCCTGACTTATCCTCTCTGAGATATGCTGCGCCATAGCCGCGACGTGTTGCGTAGTGAATTCATGCAAACCTGTAGTTGGAATACGTACATCTATCCTCATATCATCACCAACTACAGTAACAGCATTGAGCAGCGTCACCACACTTGATCCTGATTTCAGCAACATAGCTATGCTCTCCCTAAGAACGCTGAGATAAGTGTTGCAACAAACACGATCACCACGATAAACACCACAATGGCGCCTATCCCACATAATACTTCTGCGACATCCGGCATCATGAACAGCAATACAATAGCCAAGAACACCAACAACAGCACAGCGCATTCTCCTTAGAAGTAGCCTAGCTCTTCGCTACTGTATGCCGATAGATCACTGGTATACTCACTTCTGAAGAACTCACCATCAGCAGGATCAGCAGGCAATCTTTCCGAGGTAACACTATTACTCGATATAAACAGTGTCGGTATGCGCCGTACCGTTATGCCACCATCCCGTTTACGGTGATAGAGAACCTCCCGTACATACGCATAACCACGTACTGGCCACTTCCCCCCTTGCGCTATAATGAAATCCTCAATATCCTGCGCACTATACAAGTACACACCTTTTGTGCCATGCTTGCTCATATGCTAGTCCCTCTCCATTTCTTCCAGGATCATCACAGCCAAACGATGTTTACATAACCCAGCTCTGGCTTCAGGATAATCTGGACACGTGCATGTGCTATGCGTAACCTCATAACTTTTCGACGTGTCCTCTAGCAGTGTTGTACTCGCCTTGCTAATCGTGTAGAGCTTAGCACCATCCACATCTATCCCAACACAGATAATATCGTAGCCATAACTCAGTACATCATTTTTCGCCCTATCGAGTCGCTTCAATAGCTTCTCATCAAGCGGTAACTGCTGGGAAATACTGACGTATGCCTGATCCTTTGTTTTCATAGCGTGATCTCCAGTGTGGCTAATGCCACCTCAGACAGTTACTCTGCTATCCTCACTTGCTTTTGCTGATCAGTGAGCTGCTTTTCCTCCCAACGTACCACATACCGCTTGTACAGCTCAGTGACACTCGTTGAAGCAATCACACTACCAGACTCATTGAGCAATTCACGCCGTACATTGCCATGCTCACCCAACACATACCGCCTATACTTCTCACCCGATACCGTGACAGCAAACCGTCTGTACTTCTCAGACTTGATAGGCAGCTCTTTATAGCCGCATGCAACCATGTACGCCAAAATACGGTCATGCCAATTCAATCTTTTCGCCATTAATACAACCCTCCATCGACAGCAATTTGCTCATCGAACCGAGCAGCAAGGTATTCTATTACAGCGTTGACACAACCATCACAATACTTATCGCCCACAGCAATCTGCACCACTCCGCAACTTTCACAGTACTCTACCATCTCAACAGCAGATACCGTCAACAGCGCTAAATCTCCAATGGTCCACTTACCCATGATCTCATCTCCATATACTCTAAATGCGTGCACAGCTTGCACGAAGCATCAACACCTAATCACCATACGCTTCATTGAAACGGTCATAATTCAACGTTACAGTAGACCCGTACTCATTGACTACCACAGTAGCTAACCACATCTCCGGCAAGTTACGGCGGACACACGGTGCACACTTGTACTCTGTTATCGTACCCGTAAAGTGTCCGTGCACTGCACCATCGTACCCTGACACCACCATACCCACAGACAACCTATTCCTATTTGCCAACTGATCCTTAGCGTTTGTCATAACCATATCTCCCATTGTCATCATATATATATACGTTATACCCATTATAAGTCTGCTCACACTGTCTAAGGTTGCAAGCGATACGTCGTATGGAAAGGATATTTTGAGCACAGCATTATGCTTGCGATCCCATGACCATATGCTCTCATCCACACATCACACTAGCGCATCCTACAAAACACCCTAGCCTACACAGCGGCTTTACGCTATGACTACTCTAGGTTGACTGTCGGTTTTCTTCTCATATGGCTACTGGTATCTAACGGTACGTGTGTACCTCCCAGATTACCCTAAGAGCCAAGCGCCTAGCCAACTCATTTCGTATTTGTCAATCAGCATGAACTAACTAAGGATAAAGATAGCGCATGCTCACCAATGTGTCAAGGGATAATCGTTAAATTCTTCAAAATCATATTTCCTCACCAACTCAGGGTAAGTCCACTTCTCGACTAGCACTGTGGCATCACTCTTGCAATATACACCTTAGAGTGCAACGCGGCTTACGCCACTAAAACCGCACCAGCCTATACCTGTACGTACACATCAGCAGTGCTCACACGTACATACGTACACATCATCAGCCTTCACACGAACGGACGGACGTACTAGCCCACCTTGCACGCACGCACGTACTAGTTCAAATCGGACAGCCGTACCGTCCTAACCGACTCGTCCTAACCGAACCGACCTGTTTGGACCGACCTGTTTGGACCGACCTAACCGACCTAGGGTAGTCAAAAGTAGACTATCTTGATCACCGAGCACTCACAAAGCGCTGCGCAAACCAGCGCTAGTGGCGAGCCCAGAACTTTTTTATTAGCTGGTACTTTTTCAACTACGATTACAAAACAATCTCAGCCGTTGACATTTCTATCACAACGCTGTCAGATTTTCCATACCCCCTATCGACAAATTGGGCAGTATGCTGTATAATACCACATGCACAATTAAACTGATCACCCTAACGAAAGGATGACTCTATGGATGCGACCGAGACGGTTGAGGAACGCTTGAACCTGACCATGCCCAACCCAGACAACCCTGCTGCCATTCAAGACTTTATCCGTACTGAACTGCAACCACACCGCGACGTTCGTGGTGTGAAAACATTAGCCAAGTCACTCCAGCAATACATCAAGATTCGCAACTATGCGGCGAAGCATCTTGAGCGTGCCCAGCGCAACCTTGCTACGGTCAACGGTACGCGCACTGCTTCACAGCAGACTGGTGATAAATCGCGTAGTTTGCGCTACGTCGCCCAGAAGTTCTACGAAAGTGTTGACAAGAACGATCCAAGTCAGAACTGTGCTATGTTGCGCCAATACTGTGGCATCTTCGGCTTGACCTTCGAGAGCTATGCCACAATCGAAGACGTGATTGAGGCTCTTGTGGACAAACACGTCGAAATGCAAGCTGCTACCGCAGATTAAAACGAACGCGCAATGATACGATGAAGCTATGTCATGTTCAGCATGACATAGCTTGAGGTGAGTCATGATCGACACTGTTGAAGTCCTTCCTCCCATCGACATCACAACGCCTGTCCCAGCAAGTGATGGTGTTGGCATCAACGCACTGCTCGCACAAGCAGTGCAAAACAACGTCAATGTGGAAATCTTAGAAAGGCTCCTCGTGATCAGACGTGAGTTACAAGCAGAAGCAGCGAAACTCGCCTTCGATGAAGCTATGCGATCCTTTCAAGGTGAGTGTCCAACCATTCCTAAGACGAAGCATGTGAAGACTGAGAGTGGAGCACATTACGCCTATGCCCCCATCGAAGTCTTAGAAGGTCAAACGAGAGCACTGCGCAATAAATACGGCTTCAGCTATATCATCCAAACGAAGACGCTTGACAAGTATGTTCGCACAACCTGCATCGTCAAGCACATCGCTGGCCATCAGGAAAGCTCAGACTTTGAAGTACCTATCGGTGCTGGTACACGCATCATGTCTAGCTCGCAAGTCGTAGCAGCAGCCATCACGTTCGCTACACGCTACGCCTTCCGCAATGCCTTCGGTCTTATCACCAGCGATGACGATAATGAGGAAGTCCTACACGGTAGCGATAAACCTGTGCTCGCCACTGAAGGAGAACTTGCTACACTATTTAGTCTTGTCGAAACATCAGGCTTTACAGCCGACGCAATCGCCAAGAAGTTCAAGCTAGATAGTTTCACCAACGTACCCAGGAGCACATGTCTCTACATCACGACCAAACTCAGAGAGCTTCTCGCAAAGAGAGGAGGTGGCTCAACTAACAAAACTGACGAAGATGAAGTTATCCCTGGTCTCAACGATTAATTGATCAAATCAACAAGGACAACGAACAATGGCAACCAAGAACAACGCACGAAATGACATCGCTCAAGCCACTGATGAACTCGACGAGGTTTTCCCTCCCGACGAAATCAATGATGAGCTAGAGCATACCAATAGCAGCACCAGCTACAGTGCCACGGCTGGCTTATCCCTCGATGAACTTGATATTGCTGCATCCAACAACGTCGCACGTGATGAAGCCGAACGTGCCAAGATGGACCCACCCAAAGGGAATTGGAATAAGATCGACAAGTGGATGTACGAGAAGCGGGTTTCACTGCAAGACAAGCAAGCAGGCGACATTGATCCTGCAGGTCGTACTGTGCTGAACTTCTACGGCAAGCCTGAAGCAAGAGAAGAGAACGGTATCACTTACGAGCCAACACTCTTCCTCCGCATTAGCCCAGACATCCGCTTCAAAGCAGATAAGCCTAGAGAACACGACAACAGCTACAAGCTGTACCTCCTCAGCCGTGACCTCTTCATGTCCATCTATGGTCGTGCACCCAAGATCAGCGAAATTGTCAAGATGCTGGAACACGACGAATACATCATCCGTACCTTCAATGGTGACACCGGCCCAATTGTGACTGGTCTCCAAGACCCGAATCAAGAGCGTGTACGTGCCAATCGTCGCACCAGACGTACTAGCAATGCATAGCTAATCCGAGAAGCATCCCTTGACAAGTAAATTTTCGCTCACATAAAATGCCTTCAAGAGCCGGTTCAGGAGCGCAGCGAAGCGGAGCTGTTGAACCGGACTCGCCGAAGGCATGTGAGCGGAAATGCTTGTCAAGGGTGCTGGCTCATCTGGAGAGCTTATGATAAGTCTATTCATCTTTCTCGGTGGAGTCTGTACACTGCTCGGTCTTACAGGTCTCATCTATGTCTTGTTCAATGTGACACAAGCACTCATACAGCTTGAGCATCGCATTATCCATCTTGAAATGGAGAGTACAAAACGCTATGATGGTTAAACCTTCAGGCTGTACTGGCTGTCCACTAGAGCACCATGGTCAGTATTTCACACCCGACAATATTCCTGCTAGTGCTACAGTGCTGTTCATCGCTCAAAATCCTGGACCTGATGAGGAATCAGGCTTACGCCTGGTCAAGCGGCATTATCAGAACAGCTATCAATACTTCGATGAGAAGGTTCATGTACAACCACAGCCGCTTATTGGTGCAACTGGAGCACTGTTCGATCAACGCTTCTTATCGCTTACTGGCTTAACTCGTGACGAAGTTGGTACAGCAAACGCTATCCGGTGTCGTCCTGGTGCAAGCTTACGCTTACGCGCTGATGCACTCCCAGCGTTATCCTCAGCGGTCAAGCTGGAATCATCCGATGCAGATATTGTGAAAGCGCTCAAGCACTGTCGAGATACATACCTGCACATCCCTTCATCAGTGAAAACTATTGTGACTATGGGCCGCTATGCGATGTTCGCCTTAACGGGCATTCAGAACGAGGAATTAGAGTATGGAAAGAAACAAGGTGTTATGGAAAGCTGGCGAGGCTATGGTGTCAACGTCACCAACTTTAGCCGCTTCAATACTGTGGATACCTCAATCTATCATGATCTGCAATCCGAACATCGTATCTTTTTCACCATGCACATTGCCGCTTTGTTCCGCGAGAAGAAATACTTCCACGCTACGTTGGAAGACTTCAACAGACTGAAGCATCTCCTCAGTAGAAACTGGCCTGGTGCACTGCCAACATGGGAGCATCTACCTCCGGCAAGCTGGCCAGCAACAGCAGCATTTGATACGGAATACGACACGGATAACAACGACAGCTTGATCCGATGGAGTATGACCAATCTCAGCAACTTCGCTGAGACCTACTGCGTTGAGGCATTCGATACGCCCGAAGCGGGCATTCCAATTGCTGATAACTCAGTTGTACTGTTACAAAATGCCCATGCAGATATGCTACACTTGGCGAACATCGTTGATTTCACGAAGGTCACTATCCATGACATGATGCTGGCACATAGTGTGCTGTGGACAGGTGAGCCGCATAATCTCAACTACATTCAATCGAAATATGGTAGCCTTAACAGATACAAACATCTGTCCAAAGCTCTCCCACAACTCTATTCAGCATGCGATAGTTTCCAACCTGCTTTGATGTGGAAGCATCACTTTATTCCGCAGTTCAAGCAAGACCGAGAAAGCTGGAACGTCTACAAGAACATCCGTCTTCAACTGATTAAGCCGATTGCCAAAGCGCATCAGACTGGAGTGAAAGTCGATACAGTACGCTTAGCTGAGGTCTGTCAAACACTTGAAGAGAGAATTGCAGGCTATGTTCAACGCGCAAAAGATATCACTAATGACGAAGAGTTTAGCCTCTCTGGCCAGAAGAAGATGATGTCAGCACTGTATAGGAGCGAAGCTCATGCCACACGCAACAGCATCAAATCTTCAACGTGAAACACTCCGCAAGATTGCGCAGAGTAAGACGGCGACTGCTGTGCAAAAGGAGTTGTGTCAACTCCGCATTGCCCACAGTGAAGACTCAAAGCTCCTCACTGGCTACCTTCGTCAACTACTCCACGTCAATCGCATCTTCCCAACACACTGGCCAGCACAAACCAGCGGAAGATGGTCAACTTGGAATCCACCAGTCACCAACTGGCCACGAGCATGCATCAACACGACCTGTCAAGCCACACTGCGCAACCTCGACTATGCTGGTGAATATCCTGGCTACATCGAACATGAGTGGACAGATGTATGTTGGTCTATTCGAGATATCCTCCTCCCTGATGATGACGAAGTATTGTTAACTTTCGATCATGACAATATCGAAGGAAAAATCCATGATCTTATTGTTGATGATAAAGAAGCAATCCAAGCCCATCAACAAGGATACGATCTTCATACCATTACATGCTGCAACATATTCAACATGCATCTTCCACCTAATCTGTTCAACCCACACGCATTCTGCGAGTGTAACAATCTACAAGACAACGCTGCTGCATACTTCCAAAAGCACTCCAGCGTTCTTCAGCCGTTTGTTGACAGCACCATACTACGTTGTGTTCATTGTCAATGGAGAACAGTATATCATTGGCAAGGGAAAGATACGAAGCAGCGAGTGCTGAGTAAGAACTTCAATCATGGCAGCAAATACACGAAGAGTAAATTCTTCGTCAGGAGAATACACGGCATCGAGAAATACGGCATCAACTACAATGAGTTGACGAAGCTTGCTGAGAAGTATATCACAAGTAAGAGCTTCGCCTGGAGACGGAAGGTTGCGATTATGGATGGTATACAGCGGAGCAGAATTGCGAGAAGCTTGTACGGCTTTCGCCGCATCTTCTACGATAGTCACGATGAGACCGGACGTGAAGGCTTCAGTCATATGATCAGCAGTACTGTCAGTGATTACAATAATGAAACCATCATCAAATTTGAAGCTGCCCTCGGTGATTCAATTCGCCTGCTCCACAATGCCCATGATGGTGATAAGTTCGCCATCAAGCGTGATAGCATACCAACATTGTCAGAGTTGAAAGCAATCATCGAACGTGAGATATCCTATCAAGGACGGAGTTTGATCATGACTGCAGGAGTGAAGCTGTATGACGAATGAGGAATGTGAGCAAGAGGTGAAATACTGCATCCTAAACATGGTCAACTCGATGCTGACATGGGATGTACGGCTACTGCCAGTATTCTATGAACTGTACAAAGAGCGATTCTGCACACACTGTGGGAGACGGAGAGAGTACATCAATAACACTCCCTCTCCGTGTATATGCGACGATGTTGACTTTCTGAATAGCTAGGGTATCGGAAGGACAATCGCATGCAGAGCCCCATTAAAGGCGGTAAACGTCGCTGCACCACCCACACTGACAACAATATCGTACACATATGTACCGGGCACTGCAAGACCATCAGAAAAGAGTATCGTTTCATGAGCACCATTGGCGGCAAAGATGAACGGACCAATGTTTATACCATTCCGACGAAGTGTTACTGTGTACACAGCATCAACACCAGTACTGACAGTACAAATAATGGTTGGTAGAACAAGCGCGACGGCATGATCTTGAACAGTAACACTCACTGCGCCAAGTGGTGGTGACGGTGAAGGTCCAACATAATTTGGAACAACACTCCCGATGACATAAATCGCCTGTCCCCACCGTGCACCAGAGGGCTTCGTTGGATCACGTAGCGCTACTGAGCCATTATCTCCACCAGAAAATAGCAATGGTGCATTCCATTCACTCGCACTTACGAGACTATTATCACTGCTATCAACCTTTGATGATACAAAAGCATGCTTGACATCAATTTGGTCTGCCACAGGGCTTCGCCCCCTTTCTGTCTACTAACCTACAGTGAATACAACAGCTTTGTCGGTTATTGTTGATATCTGCCCATTCACAGCCCGTATTCGTGCTGAGTATGCACCACTCCAGGCAGCATTTGATACTACATATTGGTATCTGTACACCCCATCATCTGCATGCGTCATCATCTCAAAATCAGTTGGACTAAAATCATACGGATCATACACCTGTATATCTGGTGGAGTGCTCAGGTTGAGTGGTATCGCTGTTCCAGGTGATGTTTCATACTGATAGATGTACGCGAAGATGACCACGGTTGCCCCAACAGGCACACGGCGCATTTCACTCGGCACCGCAATCTTGGCGATGACTGGTGTCAGCTCAACGGTATCAAAGATCATCACATCAAAGACGTTCTTATCGAACGTGACTAATGACGGTGGCACTGCCATGGAGCTAAAGCTCCTTTCTGTTAAAGCTGCTTTAGCAGCCTAATGCGTTCCCATCCACGCGGCATAACTATTCCACTGATTGACACCACGTCCATATGATTCTTCATCCATCGGGATACCGTCATCTTCCGGTTCATTCAGCAGTCCACCAGCTCGCATTCCAGCTACGATTCTGTCACAGAACTTCTGTGCAGTGCCCGGCTCAAAGAGATGAGCCCATTCCAACATACGGATTCTCAGGTACTCTACACAGACGTAATCGTTGGGCACTTTCGGTCGTTCGTTTGCTTGCAAGCGACGAGGCAAGCGGTAATACCACATCTTTGCAACAGTATTCACCGTTGGTGTTGGACATACCATCATCGTCTGCCGTTGTGAGAATTCATCATTATCATCACCAACGATGCAGTAGTAATACGGGAATAAAACAGCACCTTTGCGCTGATAGCTCAGACGATACCGCATAAACTTCGGCACAGGTAATCGACGAGTTTGCTTGAAGGACTGAAAGTCTCCAGGAATGCTTTGCACAAAGTAACCATTTCTCACGTCAACGATGAAGTCAGATGGCAACAGCAGTGTGTCACTATGTGCCGAACACGATAAGTCTTGATCTACCGCTATCGTTGCACTGAAGGGGACCAGATGATGCCAAAAGTCTATAATCTCTTGCAACCAGTCAATAGATTTCGCTGTCTGAAGCACAACTCCGTTAGGAGCTTCTTCGATGTCCAGATTCGGTATTTGCGCCATACGAAGTGCTGTGAGGATTAACTCATCACGAACCAATCTATTTGGCATAGGGCTTCGCCCTCTTTAAAACCATGGCAGAATAATACCTCTATCCCTGAGCACTCTGAGCAGCGAGCCGAATGCTTGACTTAGCTCTAGCAGCGTCATCGTGCCGGTTAGCTCCTTGTTCTCAAGCAGACCAGCAACAGACCAACCTGCATCTGGCTCACCTTCACAGAGGTAGCTATTTAGCGTATGGAGGTACTGAATAATGGAATCAATATCTTGGACAACAACGCCTGTAAGTTGTGGAACGAACGGCACATTGTTTGGCATATGCAACTCGATTTGGTTGTTGATCAGCACTCTTGACATGCGGCCCCAATGCACTGGCCTTCGGCGAGCCGTCCGCTGAAGCGTGGTGCACGCTTGAGCGGACGCTCACCGAATTCTAGTGCATTGTGTCCTTGCACGTCAAGAGCTGCTTCTATGCACGTCTGGCATAGACGACTGCACCAGCGTACTGCACGTTGCTGGTGGAATCCCAACGGTATTTCAGACCAAAGAAGCGTGTTGGCACATTGAACGCTTTGATATCAACGACGGGATCACGTTCAAGATCAATAGTGTGTGCTTTCGTGATGTCGATAGTGCCGGATGGTGACTCCAGGAAGTTTGAGGTGACACCATCAACGAGCATACTGCCGTAGTGTTTGCCGCGTTCAACAAGGGTTTCCACAGCGACTTGTGCATGTTGTGCGTCTTGTAAGGCTTGCATGGGGAGTTGAATACCACAGGGAAAGCTCACATCATTATCACGTTCAGTATCTTCGTCTAAGATGAAGCTGCGAATGAGGAAGTCTTCGTGACTGAAGAGCATGCTGCGATTGATGAGTTTGTTAAAGCGCATTTCGCAGCCCATACTGCAGGCAATACCGAGCGTGCCTTTAAAGCTGGCGTAGAGTTTCCCACTGCCCTCAGCAACGTCTAAGCCTTCCAGGGGAACGTTGATGAGGACTAAGCCACGCAGCTTGCCTTGATCACCACGCTTCGGGTAGACGAATTGAATCATATGGAGGCGGTAATCATACACGCCAAAGATCATATGGGCATAAGTTGGATCAATGTCGTCTTGGAGGAACAGCCAGAGCCCATCTGCGAGCCATGTAGGATAGCGTGTACCATCAAAGGCAGCGACACGACCGCTTCTCGTCATGTAGACGTGTTGGCCAGACACATCAACAACAGCATGCACACCTGCTGGACCTTCAACGCGGATAGGTTCAGCGAAGTTGAAGGCAAGCTCATCGGTACCGGATTGTGCACGAGCTACGTAGATGCTGCGATCTTTGTAGACAACGAAGCTGAGGCTGCTCAGTGCACGAATGCACAGACCTTCATCGCCTGTTTGTGCTAGGCGATAGATGGACAAGGGAGACCATGCAGTATGGTTGAACGTTGCGGACCATTGGACGGTATGTGGTGGTGTGAAAGCAATAACTCTTCGTGCTGCAATGCACACGCTACTTGGTGAAGGAACCATGCCATACGGATCTGAGTTCTCGATGTGACTTGTTGCCCGTGTTAAGCCATCCCATTGGTAGAGTGGGTGACTGCGTTCAGCGATAAGGGCAACATAGCGTCCACTTGTTTCAAGGAGAGCAAGATCAATAGTGCTCACATCACTCAGCGCATACTGGAGATTCTCAGGATTGCGAGTAATAGCCCATTCACTGCTGGTTTCACTCAACTCGTAGAGGCTTGTTTTGGTGACTGCGAGGACAATCTTATCATAGGGAGTTGTAGCAAGTGTCGCACCAAGCACAGGAGCATCGAATAACGTATCAGTGACGGCTTGCATACCGGGACGATTGCGGAGTTTTCCTCGACGGAGGAAGACATTCTGACTATCATACAATGCGTCAAGTGGAATCGCATGCACAGCAAGACTGTTCCAGGTGCCACGAAAGGGTGTGGTATATTGTGCAACAATATTTGAGCCTGGTTCGCGTTGGGTAGCCATAGTGCCTCTATCGCCCTAGCCACTGCTTGATAAGGTCTTGGTATCCTGGCGGAATGACTGGTTGTTGATAGCCCTCAAACTGCGCTGCTGGTTGATAGCGCTTTGCACCGAGGAGCAGCTCTATGATATCGTGCTGTTTTGCTGTGTCAAGACCAACTCTCTTCGCTTGATTCATAAAGTGCATAAGTTCGTGGGGGAGTATGTGCGTTAAGTCTTGATTGCTGTAGGATGGATCGTAGCGAATGCGGTCTTGCATTGGATCATATTCTGCAGCATTCCCATACGCGCTGTTCAACTCAGGTGTTGCATGGACGGTGACTTCTTGGGGGAGTGCATCAGCTTGACGGACAATATCTTTGTGGAGTGCAGGGAGATAGTCACTTGACTGATTCGCAAGGATATCTTTCAGCACAGTCATTGCTCGTTTGTCAGCAAGCACTTTCGCTTCGGCTGATGAGGGACTGAAGATATCCAATAGATCAGAGAGACTTGGCATAACTACTTACGATCCATAAAAGAGTTGATCGCATCCTGACCAGCTTCTTGCACACCAAAGTTGAAGGCTCCAGACGTTGCTTGCGGCATTTGATAGGGTAGCATTGGTATGTTTGTACTCGTAATGGGACTGCCCGTTGGTACATGACTGAGACCAGGGATGAATTTCTTTGCAAGGTTCGCGAGGGCTTTGACAGGCTGCGCTTCATATTCTTTGAACTGAGGAAGATTGACCAAGGACTCACCTGGACCACCAGCAACAGTCTGGCGGATAGATTGCAGATAGGGCGACTGCTTCGCTTGGTAGGAGTCAAGCAGAGCACTGCGAAAGCGCATGACATCAAAGCCCTCACTGCCCGTACCACGCTTAATATAGCGGAGCATCTGTGCACCGTCTTCCAGCATGTTCATCTGCTGTCTGTTCCGGTCAAGGACAGCGGCAACATCTTTCGCTACGCCCATTGCTGACGCTGCATTACCGCCTTGCTTTTGTACGAACGATGCGACTTCATTTTTGGTAAGCTCACCCATTGCAGCAACAGACTCTCGGTAGGCTTTCTGCGCAGCATCGAACGCTGTTGGATTGTCAATATTGTCCAGCATAGCATTGCCTTGTCGTGCAAACTCACGGAGATGTTTCCTGAAAGTGTTTTGAATGCCCACAGGGATGTTTGTGGGAAGTACACGGTTGACATCACCGACAAGGGTGTTCGTAATATCATCGACATGACCCCGGAGACCGTTAGCCATGAGCTTGCCCATCACAGCCAGCTTCTCTGGTGAGCTTGCAGCAATGTCGAGTGCGTTCTTGTTGCCAAGAAGGATAGGACTTTCTTTTGCGACCTGATTGTAGATGCTATCGAGCACGTCTTTCTGACGGTTCGCTGGGATGTTCCTGTTGACGAAGTGCGAGACGAGACCGTTGAAGCCTGCACCAGTGCCAACGATGACAAGATCAGCAATCGCTGTGCCAGGATCAGGTGCTTCACCCTGGACAGCACTACCAACAGCACCACCTAACGCTGCTCCACCAACGGACTTCATCATGTTGACGGCTGTAGCAGCTTTGTTCCATGCAGCAGGGACAGCTTTCGCTGTTGCTGTGGCAGCTCTTGCTGCGGTTGTTGTTGCGCCGAGGAATGGTGCAGCAGCCATCGTACCAAAGAACAAACCTGCACGGTAAGGTGTCTTGGTCTGTTCGTTCAACTCTCGTGCAGCGAACTTCGGTATGCTGCTCAAAAAGCCTGGAAGCGCTTTGTTCATCGGGAGGTTGGGATCATCCATGGTTTCGACCGCTTCACGCAGTGGCTTTCGTGTCGTCTCGAACCCACTACGAAGAGTGCTCATCATACCAGGTTTCATAATACTGAAGCCTGCTGGCTCTTGACCAGTCTGATTGTATTGATCAAGAGCGGCATCAAACTCTTCTGCGGTACGAGAGTTTCCTGTGGATGAGTAGATATGAACAGTGTTACCCTTGTATGTGCCTTCCATCTGCATGCCTCTGGGTGGACCTGTCCGCTGTGGCTGTGCAGCAAGGGTGTCCACACCAAGCTTCTGGAGGATGTTGTTGAGGAGATCAGCTTGGTCTTGTGGTGGTGGCACAACTGGTGGTGGCACAACTGATGGTGGAGCTGGTGGAGCTGCTGCATTTCCGCCGATGTTCAACACAAGATCAGAGGGTATTTGGCTTGGTGGTGCAGCAGGCATTATCGTAGTGTCCCTGGTTTAACGTATTTGTATTCTGTTGCTGCTGGCGCTTGATCAACTATCGGCGCAAGCGTTTGGATAGCACTCTTCGGTTTTCCACGTTGTGGTGGAGTATAGGTGGTTTCTCCTTGTGGGACAAAGCCTCCACCCGGTTGACGGTACGCTGCACCCGGTTCTACCCCTGGTGTTGGGACTTGTTTCACATTCGGTGTTGGGACGCCAGGAATCTGCTGCGCAGGTAGTGTTGTTGGAGCTTCTGTTGGAACAGCACCTTTCGTTGTTGGACGTGCTATGGCTGGCGGCTCGACCTTCACACCTGAAAGTCGGTAGACCTCTTCCTGAAGGCGTTGCTGCACAAAGGCAACAGTTTCCATAGCATCTTGAGGAGTCCTGAAGCGACCAGTAATGCGTTCCTTCAGTTGGCGGACAACACGATCATCAATCTGTTTGGTATTCTGAACTTCTTCAATACTCCGCTCAACAAAGAGTTCCGCAGCTTTCTCAACACTGAGACCTTTCGCAACATCCCGGCCTATCTTGTCAGAAATGAATCGGTTAATACCTTTGACAACCTGTGTGTAGGGTGTATCAGGTGCACCAAGCATTGGTAACATCTGTGTCATATAGCCTAAGCCCTGGATCGCTTTTACCGCTGGTTCAATGCGGTCATTGAGGATTTTCGTTTCTACGTTGATGTACTTACCACCAGAAGCCTTCATCTCCTCATACGTCATAGGCCCAACACGTGTGCCAAAACGGCTTAAATCTGGTGATGCATCAATAGTCGTATAGCCTGACTGAAGCGGTAAGTAAGGATCTTTCCGAAGCTTGCCTTCAATGACAGCTACTTGCTGGTCAGTTAGTCGCGTGTAATGATCACCCATCAGCGCTGGGACCATACCCTGTTGTGTAAAGCCTTGTCGTGTTGCAACGGCGTCAGCAGGCATACGACCAAGCGCTTGTGTGGACAAGATAGGTTCAAGTGGAACTTGTTTGCCAACTTCAAGAGCCGCATCGAATTGCATACCATAACCAGTATATTCATTGCGTGCCTTTGTATAGGTTGCATCACCAAAGCTTACTGTTCGACCATCACCCAACGTTACAGACTGTCCAGGCTCTCGTAACCGCAGTACATTCGTCAAGTCACCTGTTGTCATATTGTTGTGTGCTGCGACTCGCATACCACCAGGTGTTTCAAGTTGCTTTTCATTCTGTACTTCTGGTAAGGGTATACTTGTGATGCGACCACTCAGCCCACCTTGCCCAATAGCTTGGTTGTTAATCATCTGCATGTGCGGAATGGCTTTGGTAAAGAGTGTACCAAGAAGCTCTGATGAGACAACTGTTCTATTCTTGACGGCTTTCTGTGCGAAGTCTCGAAAGTTTACTGCGTCTGGGTGCGCATCATCAGGAATTGTCATCTTGGCGAAGTCTGCTACTTGTTGCATATCACGCCAGTTGGTTTGATCTTTGCTCAGCTTATCCATCACAGGCTTGAACATCTGCATTACTTCTGGTGATCGTGGACCAACTTTCCCAATAGCAGTCGTGACAACATTCTGTGCTTCTTCAAACTTCCCTTGATGAGCAAGATTCGTTGCTTCCATCATGTATGGTGTGGCAAGTTGACCGATGGCTGTTTTTCGCTTCTGTTCTTCCAGTTGAATCATCGGACCAAAGTTGCCAGTAAGCAGTGCACCGATAGCGAGCGCATTGGGCCAGAACGAGCCCTGTTGCTCAATGTTCTTATCGAGACTACGATTGATCTCCCCAATACGATCAATGTCAGCGGTACCAGGGGGAGTAAACAACCGAGGATTGATGCCTTCGCCAATGTCCTGTACAACTGGTCCAGGTGCAGTATTCATAAGTTGATTCGGCTGTACCAGCGGTTGAAACGGTGTCTGTGTAATGCTATCCATCGCTACACCTACATGCGGCCAATGTTACGAAAGGCTCCCAGAATACGATCAAGCGAGTCTGGCTGGACTTGCTCAGGTGGTAAGCCTTGCAGTTGAGCCGCTTGATTACGTCGAGACTGTTGAATGTTGCCAGCAAACGGTGCAAAATCACTCGCATTGCCTTGTGATCTTGCAAGCTGTGCAAGTTGACCATAGCTGATACCAAGGTTGTTATCGAAGGCTGGTGCAGCATACGCTTTCCCAGCAGCATCGAGCGCTGAACCGAATCCTGATGGTGCAGCAATAGGTGACACAACTGGTGAAGCAATGCCAACGGCTGGTGCAGCAGCACCAGTAGCGTATGCTGCCGCTGGTGCTGCTGCGCCGAGACCTGCAAAGCCTGATGCTGCTGCTGGAGCGGCTGCGCTGACTGCTGGTGCAGCGATACCTGCGGTATAGGCCGCTGGTGCTGCTGCTCCACCGAGACCTGCAAAGCCCGCTGCTGTTCCTGCACCTGCTGCTGTTCCTGCGGCTGCTGGTGCTGACGATGCAAGTGCTGGAATGAGTGATGCCATGCGCTTCGCGCTCCTCTGCGGCTTGAGCCGCTAAGAACTACTGCGTTCCACCCGTACCAAACGATTTGAACATCCCACCAAGATTCTGGAAGATATTGTTCTGACTCTTACTGGAGTCAACAGTACCGCCAGCAGTATAGGGTAAGCCGGTGAGTGTTGTGCCAAACAAGCTCTGTTGCCTCGCTAAATCTTGCTGTTGCAAGCTTCTGCTGTAGTCAGCAAGTGGAAACATCGCGTTGGCAAAGGCTGCTGGTGCTTGTTGGAATGCTGTCTGTACTCCCGGAATAGTCTGAATGAACTGGTTATAGCCTTGATTGAATTGATTCGAGAGCTGTGCTTGATTGTTCATGTACTGCTGTTGTAAAGCTGCTTGCGCTGCGGTTTGCTGACCATACGCATTCGCCACATTGCCGCCGTATTGATTCAAGTATTGCGCTTGCTGGTTGCCATACTGCCCATACAAGCCCTGTTGTCCAGCGCCGTATTGCTGATTGATACCTTGCACATTGCCAGCGTATTGCTGACCAATGTTCTGCATGTTGTTACCATACGCACCTTGATAATTCGCCACATTCCCGCCGTACTGATTCGCAAAGTTCTGCACACCAGAGCCATACTGTAAGCCTGCATTCTGTACACCTGATGTATATTGTCCGCCTGCTTGCTGCACACCTTGACCGTACTGCAATCCTGCGTTCTGGATACCTGATGTCCGTTGTGATCCAGCACCTTGTTGACCAGCGCCGTACTGCATGAGGAAGTTCTGCAAGCCTTGCGTGTACTGTGTACCAGCGCCCTGCAGTCCACCAGCAAGCTGTTGACCAGCACCAGCGGAGGTTTGTCCGTAGAGCTGCTGTGCTGCTTGATTCGCTCCACCATATTGCTGTTCATACGCCTGGACTATGGCGGCGTTCTGCGCCATCGCATTCATGAGATTCGACGAGTATTGCCCACCAATCTGTTGTTCACCACTGAGGTATTGTGAGCCAAGACCACCCTGCAAACCTTGATACTGCCCAGCGAGATTCGCAAGATTTGTCACGACTGGCATACCATACTCAGCGGTCGCTCGTGCAATAGCAGCATTGACCGCTCCTCCACCTTCAAGACCTTGAAGAGCCATCTGCTGATTAATCTGTGGTCGTGCTATTTGATTGATATAGTTCGATGTTTGATCGAGACCAAGCTTGGTGATATCGGTTGAGAGCTGACCATAGCGAGCAGCATTATCCGTTTGCTGGCGTGTCAGCGCATCAGCATTCATACGCTGCTGTACGCCTAATGTATCCCGAGCAGCCGCTTGCTGTCGTGTCAACACATCCGCAGATGTACCAAGTTGCTGTCGTAAGACATTCTCCGCATTAGCGGTATTCATGTTGAGCACATTGCCTGCTTGATCGAGCTGTCGCCCATAGCCTTCATTGACCAGACCAAGCTGACGCTGAAACGCTTCTTCACCACCAGCACGTTGTTCAGCAAGTGTGGCTCTGTTCAAACCGAGTTGCGTGTTGTAGGCATTATCAATCGCGCCTAACTGTGTACCATATGCACCACTGGTTAAGCCTAGTTGCGTGTTCAGTGCATTGCCTATGGCACCAAGTTGTGTATTGTATGCACCAGCATTCAAGCCAAGTTGCTGTCCTAACACATCTTGCGCACTTGCAAGCTGCTGCCCCAATACATTCCCGGCTACGCCGTATTGTTGACCAGCAACAGCACCAGCGTCACCTAACTGAGTGCTTCGCACATTGCCCAAGAGATTCTGCCCACCAGTAAGATATTGATTTGCATTGGCTTGCTGAAGCCCAAGGGTGCTGTCAAGACGATTGATATAGTTATTCAAGTTCAGATTTGATAAGTCTAAACCTTGACCATAGGCTGCTTGCTGAATCTGTGCCGCATTATTCGCATTGCCAAGCAATGAGTTGGTGCCAAGACTTGCATAATCAAGGGTGTTGTAGGGGACATTATTGGCATAGCCAGTCATGCCCATATTGTATAAATCGTTGACGTATGGACTTGGTTGATACGCAGCGTTTGGTCCAGCAAACTGAAAGCCACCCCCACCAGCACCGAGGACGTTACGGCTATACTGCAAGCGGAGATTGTTGAGTGCTTGCGTAGTTGGATCGACTTTCGTCGTCTGTGCTTGCGTTCCACCACCGCCAGTGATACTTGTAACAAGATCACCCATCGGCTTCGCCCTCTGCTAAAGCTTTCTCTAAAGCATCATAGTCAATCATGATTGTTCTCACTGCCTTAAAGCCATAGCGCTTCTCATATGCTTTGACATTCTTCACGGTCGTAAAGGTCATGAAGGCTGCGCCAATCTGCTGCTTCAGCTTCCGACCATACTCAACCAATTCATCAAAGCGTTGGAGGTCAGCTTTATCTGCCTGATATTGATGGCAACTGAGCACTACGACGCCAGCGAGATTCTGAATCTCCAGCACGGCATGCGCAACCACTTCGTATTGCTGATTCAACTCGACTAAGATTTGAATGCTTCCATCATTGCTATAGAATCTATTGAGCCAGAACTCCACAATTGGTCCTGCTGGTGCTTCAGGTGTGACATCAGCAGCAAATGCTGTCAGTCTATTAAACAATACTCCGTGTAGACTTTTCCCAAGATGATCATTGGCTAAGACAATCATATGCAGCCTTCCTGCCTGCTTCAAGCGCAGCATTTTCCTCTTTGGTTGCTTCCCAACGTTGCAGTACTTGTGCGATATCTGTTCTCCCAGCTAAGATATCGAGCAGTTGCAGTATCTTTTGCCACGTTCCAGGATCGAAATGCTTCTCTAACCCATACGCTTCAAACATGCGCATATTCATTTCGTACATGCGGATATCAGACAGTTGCAGCATATCATTCGCTAACGTCCGCATCTCGTCAACATCAGCATGCATAATCTCGCCGGTGACTGGATTCCACTGGCAGACATCCACAACAAACTGTTCGCCTTGACCAGTGACCCTAGTGATTGCTGTACGGATGGGCATATGTCAATCTTTCAACACACGTTGACGTGGCCGTGGTGGTTGTGTATACCGATGGACTTTTCCACCATGTACCACAATCTCTTCATGATCGTATGGATAGTACGGATGAATACCATGCTTTCTCAGTAGCTCATCGTACTCAAGAATACACTGCCGCATTTCAATATCGTCGATTATCACTCTACGCTGATACACACGATACCTCAGCAGCTCACGAGCAGCTCACGCTGCTAAAAAGGCAACTGCATAGCATGGCCACTATTGCCAAGCTGACCAAGGAAACCACTCATATCAAAGAATTGATCCGTTGATGCAAGCTTCGCTACCGACTGACCTTCAGGTGTACTCACAATGACGTAACTCTTAAAGGTGCTGTTGAACAAGTTCGCATCAGCACGTTGCGCAAGTTGATCCTGGTGTTGGAGATCGCCAGCGATCTCAGCAGGGACAATTACGATACCAGGACCATAGCTGACGGATTCCTGACCATCTATACGGATCAACTTCCCCTCCGGGCTATACACAGCGTTCCCGCCTGATGTCATCGTTTGCTTGGTATGGAGCGCAATGCGCACCATGCTCTTACCAACACGCTGTGCGGCTGAAGCCGCTTTCTCTGGCATACCATATGGACGCTCAAACAGTGCAGACTGCGGTACAGCAGGCTCTTCAGGCTTCGCTATACCGCTGATCTCAACCTGTAAGCCGTGTTGTTCAAACACGGCGTAGGCTTCCTCAAGGGATATCTTTTTCCTAGGCATAGCGCTTCGCGCTTTCTATGACAGTACTAAGCTGCGAGCGGAGGAGCCAGTGCTGATCCTGTCTCAAAGCGCTCAATAAACGCATTGTCCAGAATGAAACTCTTCCGCATAAACTTCGCACCAACCTTACGGCGCTGTGCAATCGGGTCGGAGTCTGTTGGTCCTTTCGGCGTGATGAAGGTTTGCAGTGCCATACCGTTCAGTGTACACGTGCCGAACGCTCCCTTACCGCAGACAAAGCCCGGATACACGTTGATACCAAGTGCTGGTGACGCTGGTCCAACCGCTTCCGTCCCGACAGGCTGCACACTGATCGTGGTATTCGCACTCGCCGCAGTCCGTGATGCAACGAGGTATGTTGTCGTTCCACCGATTTGCGACATGTACCAATCATACGTGTAGCCAGTACTACTTGGCGAACGCAGCACAACGGTCCCTGTAGCGCCTACAGCAATAGATGCTGATTGAACTGAAATACGCCGTTCATAGTCTGTTGAGATTTCACGAGCAACGACTTTGAACTGATAGTTCCCAGCAGCGAGACTTCCGCCACTACCAGCAGTGATCTGCCCTTTTGTTGCAGTAATAGCTGATGCATCTGGTGCAGCCACACCAACATAGAACGGCATGAAGTTACCAGTGACCCAATCGACACCCATCCATGGACCAATATAGCCATACTCTAGCTTGGCGATGCGACTAAACGCTGAGGCATTCTGGAAGGTCGTATCTGAGCCGAGGACTGCGGCTTTATGTGGTGGTTGCATCACACCCATATAGTAGCCATCCGGCATATACTTGATGGCCCCACGCATTTCAAGCTTCGCATTGATGGTGATGATCATGGCGGTGTTCATCACATCAGTGTTGGCAAGGGTAGCACGAGACGTTACTGCACCAGGATAGGTCACATTGGTTGCCGCCATAAGCACGTTCGCATCTTCACGCTCCATGGTTTCTTTCATGGCTAAGCTTACTCGCTCAATGCCAATGCTGAAAATGGGATGCTTGGTGGTCAGCTCAAGTACGTCTGTAAAAGCTGCGACAATACCCCATTGCTCCACCACTGTGTCCACGTTAGTCAACGTGAGTGCATTGGTGAAGGGGGTGACACCTTCAACGAGCTGTGCATTAGGCAGTGCAAGGCGTTCGACGCGAACAACGCGTAACGTCTTCCCCATCTTCTGCTCAAGCGTGAATTGATCCGCAAGCTTTTGCAGTACCAGTATCCGCTGGAGAAGATCAATCATCTTTGCGTGAATATACACATTCGGTGCATCAACAGCCGCAACAGCGAAAGTTGTGTATGCATCAGCCATCTTTTACTAGCCTTTCGTTAGATTGACGGCTTCGCCGTATCAATCTTCACCGATTAGATTGAGCAGTATGGTGTGTGCATACTGCCCACATTGTACACACGTTTAGTAGACAGGCGGCTCAAGCCGCAAGATCAAGCTGTATCAGAACGTGATGCCTTCTAAGGCTTTCTCCATCTCCTCTAGCGGCAAGTTCTCAAAGTTCCCCCACTTACTATCATTCTTCGCTTTATTCATCATAGCCGCACCAAAGTCTGTACTCATCTCAGCACGTTCAACTTGCGCTTTCTTCCGACTGTTCTGCTTCTCCACGAACTTCTCTGGATCAGCACGGAATTCACGACCGAGTATGGCATCATAGAGATCTTTGCGAGGGATACCACGGCCCTGTTGGATTAACTCACCAAACAGCCGTTCAATGGACTCACTGTGTTCCAGTGCATCAGGATTATCTCGGTAGAATCGGACCTCATCTTGGACAGCACTGGTGTTCGTAATCGCTTGATTGAGTGCTGGTCCCACAACCGGTCCAATGGTTTCCGCAATCAAACGATGCTGTTGTTGCTGCTGCTGATCTATCTGCTGCGGAGCAGGTTGCTGCTGTGGCGTGAATTCTTTCATGTAGCTCTGGACTTGATCACGAATGAATGAGGTCACTTTCTCAAAGTCAGCAGCTTCATTGCTGGCTTCGCCAGTATTCGGTTCTTCAGCCATGATTTACCTCTGCTGTACAAAGCCTGACTGTGGCTGTGGAAGTTGATATGCTAAGCCTGGCATTGGGCTTTGTGCTTGCGCACCATTCTGTTGACCATTCGTAGAAGTCCCTGGTGCACCAGACGAACCTGACGCTGTTGGTGGTGCCGCACCATTGCCAGCGCCAGGAGCACCAGGCATAGGCTGTCCGCCTGGCACACCAGGTTGCTGTAGCGCCATTGGCGCTTGTTCCATCTGCACGAGGATATTACTCAAGCCACGCTCACCAAGCGTATGCCGCCAGATGTACTGAATCATCTCGGCGAGGTTCACCGCGTAGCCCTGTCCAGCAAGCTGTTGTTGGACCTGTGGATTTGCCAGCATATTCAGCATGATCAAACTGCGTTGTGCGCGTTGTGAGTCATCCTGGAATTGCTGCGCACCGATCCATTCAAACTCATAATCTCCGAGGATATCGGATCGCTTCAAGATGTTACTTTGGACACCAGCACCATAGAAGGCCATACCTCCAGGTATCCGCATCAACTGCTCATCTGGGATGAAGCTGCTCACCTTATAGATGTCTGAGAGTGCTTGTGTGAGCACTTCCTGCTCAAGGATTTCTGCCACATCGGACACATCAGCCATACCGAGATTGACTAAGCTTTGCACGGCTGAGCCAGCTCTCGGCATGTTTCGTCCTGGTTGGCCTTCAGCAATGGTGCCTGCACCACCCATGCTTTGCATCAGCCCAGTCACGATCTGAAATGCTCTCAACTGATTGACAGAAGTTATGGGTGGTTGAATAAATTGCATCGCTTGCTTCGGATCATCATTGAACATCCACAAGGCTCTACCTTTAGCCTTCCAACTGTCATGGCGACGGTCGGCTTGTGCAGCAACAAAGCCTTGTTCCCAATCAACGCTACTCATGAACTGATTAAACAAGTCATTCTGAACATTGTCGAGTTCATTGATGTCTTCAGACTGTGCAGGAGTATACAGCTCACCAGGGAGTGGACGATGGACGGTCATACGGTAGAGTGGTTCATCATAGGAGCTTTTGAAGAAACCAACAATACGAGGTCCACGCTTGAGATTCCAGGCGATGTAGACTTGGTATTGCACATCTTCTCGGCGTATCCACAGCTCAGTCAAGCTCACAAACGCTTCAGTCGTTGCTGCAAGCTCAGCATCAATGCGCCGTGAGCGTGTCTCGATATCTTGCGCAACATCAGCAGTGGGGTCTGTAATGCCCTGGTATGCCAAACGCTCTACCAGATGATACGGCCAATCTGGCTTCGTCAAGTCTGATATCTCAAGATCATCCACAAGGCCCTTACGCGCATAGGTCTTGTATTTCTCGTATGAGCACAGATGATCTTCAAAGACTTTCTCTGCCTCTTCAACAACAGGGGAAGTTTCTGGGTAGATGTAAAACGAGAAGGGATCAATCGCACGCCATGAAGGCCACACGTTACCGTTCAACACCTGGATGGAGGTCTTCAGCACGGAAAAGCTATACAGCATCAAGCAACGGACGAGCTGTGATACTATTGGTCGAGTTCTGATACGCTTACGGAGAACGTAATTCATCCATTGATCGACGTTGCTGACTTTCTCAGGCGGAACATCGGCTGCTGGAGCCACTTCAAACCACCGCACAGACGGTGTGAGCATTTTCACGGCACGAGTCGCAAAGCGTTCTTGAGTACGTCTCGCTGCTGGAATATCGTAGAGGTCTGCAACAGACTTACCTTCAGGAATCACTCTGGCCAGATGATTGCCAAACCACTGACGGCGGGATGCTAACATACGCTGTTCAACGAGGAGCCGACGCTGACGAATCGCAATGATTTCATCGCAATACGCTCGGCTGTAGGCTTGCTTCAGTTCACTTTCTTGCTGAATCGGCATGGAGCTGCATAACCCACATTATAGATAAAATCTATACGACATGTTATCACAGTGATAATATCTATAAGCTCAGTCAAAAGTCAATAGGCAGCTTCACCGAGAAAAGGTGAGAAGACTGCTGATCCACAAGTACTTGACAATCGCTCCACATCCCGTGCCTTCGGCGAGCCGTCCGCTGAGCCATAGGAATGGCGCAGCGGACGCTCACCAAATGCTACGGGATGTCTCGCTATGATTGTCAAGTACTTCTTCCCACTACAGCGCATCAGAACACTTCTGGCTACAAATCGGCTCAACACCTTTAGGTGCGATAAATTCACGACCACACACAATACAAATATACTGAATCACAGTGGTTACTCCACATCGAGCATATGGAGCACTGCACCACCCCAACCACGGGTGAGCCCATAAGGACCACGAAATATCTCTCTCCGAATATCAGCAAGAGCGCCATGCAGGGTTTCGAGTGTCTCTGAGTCAGTATAGCCAAGTTGTACGAGGAGTGCTGGAAGCTTTTCATAATCAGTTGTTGCAAACATACTATCTGGGCCGTCTTCATCGTAGTCATAGAGGAGGTAGATGCGCATAGTTACTCCATTGCAAGGCGTACTAACTCATCATCTGGGAGTTCCATCCACCCATAGGGCTTTTGTTGCTGTTGAAACACCAACGCTGCATGCTGCTCTTTGGCCTGCTGTAAGCGCAGCATCTTCGCATCTTCATACGGCACACCCCACTTGATATAGTTCTCAGCGGTGTAGCGCCAACTGCACGCAATATCGGCAAAGTACATGTCTTCAGTAGGCTTTTTGACTTGACTCTTTTCAGGATAGTGATAACCGCCTTCTAATGCACCAATGAGAATAGGGCACTTCTCACTGATTAAGATCATCTCCATGCCGCACTGACATGCTGCTTTCGGCTTGAGCAGTCCTCGCATGTATTGCAGTGATGGCTCTAACTCTAAGAAACGCCACTTGAAGGGGAGATGGTATTCATGCATGAGAATCTTCATATCACTGCGACCATCACGACTGGAGGAGCTGTTGCGCCATCCGGCTCTATCACCACAATTGAGGACAAGCTTTGCCTCTTTGTAGAGCGCATCCATATGGGGTTTGTGGTGGAGCTTGTACAAATCGTGTACGGTTAAGTTGAAGGCTTCGCCGACTTCAGATAAGGTGAGCAGATGATTACTGTTGAACTTGCACTTGTAGATATGGTGATAGGTAATGCCTGGATGTCTGAAGCCGAAGTCCCAACCGCATATCAGCGGGAGGAGTGGATTAAACTTGAGGCTTGCCACATGCTTGCGATGTTCAAACTGCGGGAACACTGGTATGCCCTTGTATGCAGCAATAGACTCGCCAAACACCACACGACGAATGGTTCCATCGCTCCTATTCATCTGTCGTTGTGCACCAATGAGTGACTTGGCGTAGCCACCACCAGTAAATGGGTTGTCGAGTGTTTCACCCTTCAAAAACTCGACGGTATCTTGCCCAATCGTGCGGAGTCCAGGTGTACTGCCGAAGAGCTTATGGAGAAAGTGACCGTATGGTGGCGGATTCGATGAGAGCATACCGTGTAATGCGCCATGTGGTCGTGTTGTCTCGTCATATGTACGCGGATCAAACCGTACATGTGGTAAGCGTAGACGAGAGAGTAAGCCAGCCGTAACATTCGTGCCGACAAAGAATTCCTCCACGCACTCCAACGCATCATCCACCCAGAAGAAACCATGATCAGCACCTAAGCCTTGTCTCCAGTTCTTTCCGTGTATAGCATGTAGCTCTGAGCCGTTACTGAAGATGATTTCGGTGAAGTTGCCCTTTTCTTTCACGGCGTAAGCAGGTGGTGAGATGAGTTCACGCTCTATCAGCCGTTGAATGCATTCCATCACTTTCCGCCAGCTTGTATCGAACAGCTCACCAAAGTTATGCCGAACCACCACACCACGGTTCTTCGGAATGCTTAAGCTGAGATAGACACATTTCGCAGCAAAGCCTTCTGACTTGCCTCCACCAACACCGCCCTGCATGAAGAGATACATCGCTGTCGAGTTGAAGATGTTGTGCTGTTGCGGCAAGATGTGTTGATGTGGTTGCTGTTTCTGCACACCGAAGAACTTCTCGCACTGGTCCTTGGGAAGCATGCAATCAGGTAAGAAGTTGTGCAGTGCTGGTACAGGATAGCTACGCATCAGTGCTCCTTATGCTCAGGTGCAGCAGCCTCTCAACGAGTGCAGTCATTCTCCGCCGGATATCGGCGTTCGGGTTCGCTGCAAGCTCATGGTAATAGCGTGGTGGATGCCATGGACTAAAGGCACCTGTGACAATCAGTTCACTACAGTGACATATGTGACAATCGTATTCAGCGTTGTCCGCATCATAGTGATGGAGGAGTGCCCGATGCTGACAATACAAGCAGACTGGTGATGCTTCTAACGCATGCAGCTCTTCAGGTTGTAGTGTGGTGATGACCCACATCGCTTAGAATCTCCCCATAAGCAACCATACCAGCAGCGCAACAAGCAGGATAGCAATGATGCTTGATGGTGCATAGCCGTACTGATGAAAGCCCCAGTTGCCTGAGACTTGTGGAAGACCGAAGATGAGCAGGATGATCAACACGATGAGAATAAGGACCATTAGTAATCCCTCACCGTGGTGAATTTCCCAGCGGCACTATCCACCCGCTGAAGTCTGGTAATCTTAAAGTATCGATTCATGAACTGGGCTGGATCACGCACGCTTTTCATCACCAGG
>Ga0310890_10000016_pt1 | contig 45484 bp, 49 predicted proteins | sample T20D3metaG_FD_203751 | JGI IMG/M metagenome (GOLD analysis project Ga0310890, IMG submission 203751) | Lab incubated soil microbial communities from West Virginia University Organic Research Farm, Morgantown, WV, United States - T20D3 | ecosystem: Environmental > Terrestrial > Soil >... | reverse complement strand
ACATAACTGATCTACTAATGGTTGATCTATAGCGAATAAACAAACTACTCTACCGTGAACCATTATCTCATTAAACACTTCTTGTTCTCCTTTAGTCATATTAATCATCTATTAGATATTCAGTTTCACCTTTACTATTGTCAATCTCTATTATTACCCATTTAGTTAACTTTACATTTTGTGTGTTTAACACTCCATATGCTCCATATGCTGCTTCTAATGATTTGAAGTTGACAGTTGGTTTATCACTTAAGATAGGCTCCATTGTAATGCCTTTCTTCTCTGTATATTCAGATACATAAACCTGCTTTCCTTTCTTAGCTTTGAGATAATATATAATATCATACTCAAAATTTGGCTTATACTTACCACCTTCAAACATTACTGTATACATATGTTCTTTTGTTTTCATTCTGTTATATAATCTGTTAGGTGCATACTGAGTGTATGATACCAGTTAGTTATGTTATGTGCTTTTTCCATGTGCAAAACATGTGGAACTAATGAATTAATCTCGTTACACTTCTTACATGTGAAATATTGTGGTAGATACGTTAATGTTTTGATATAGGCTGCTGCTTCTGTATATGGACCGGGCCTATTGTTAACCATCAACTTATCTATTTCTTTCTTATCTTTTGGCTTTAACTTATATATTTTCCATTTCATCTTCTTGTTCTCCTTTCTTCTCTGGTCTTGGACCAATTAATCTAGCTAACTCTACAGCATCTCTGTTCTTTATTGCTGCTAATATAGCTTTAACTTCTTCATCTTCTTCAGCTTCTAGTTCAGCATCTTTAAATGCTTGAAATACTTTAGCTTTAAGCTTGTTGTATTCATTCAGTGTCATATTGATATTTCTTCCATTTACTTGGATGTTTAAGTTCTGGTGCTTTCCAATCTATAGCAGCAACTACTTGCTGTTTTCCTCTCTTAGCTTTACGTCTACGTGTTCTATCATCAACATCATTATCCCTAAAACTAATTGCTAGTAATCCATCAATAAAGATCATACATTCTTATTATCCTCTAGTTCATATTCACCCGGCTCAAACTTCTTATAGGTTGTCCAGTCCTCTACTTGTGTAGCTAATGAAGCTGACATTGTATAGCTGGCAACTATTTTATCTCTATTATAGCCAAACATATGTATGTTTACATATGAGACAGTTATGTTTTTCGCACCAGTATGTAGTGGCAATAGCTGTTCTTTAGCTGCTATTGCTGTTGGACAATCTTCACAGATGGAATAAAAGCCAAACTTACATCTACGCTTGTCTGCTTCCTCTACATGTTCTTTGGTTACTGTTAGTTTTATCATGTTGTTCTTTCCTCCAAATATAGCTGGCTTTAGCTATATTCAGAGCAAAAAACCCTAGCATATTCAGTGCTAGGGCTGTGAATGCGGCTATTGCTATACTGTTAGTAGCTACAGCTAGGGTAATATAAACCCGTGCAACTATAGCTATTACTTCATCCTTGTGTATCCACCTAACTGCTGCGCAGCAATTATATCCTTAACGGTATCTACGTTCCTCAAATCTACTTGTAGCCTATAGCGTTTATGCTTGTTATCATAAACCTCATGAACTATTCCTCCGGGTAAATAGCAGATCATATCTGCTCCTTTAATGAATACCATTATAGCTTTCTCACTTAATCTCTCGCGAGATTTGCATAGTTTACTTTCCCAATGTTGTGCGTTCATTTGTTCTCCTTACCAATCTACGTTTAGATCCCACTGATGCCTAGTGTTAACACTCCATTCTTTGCGTGGCTTTATCTTTGGTGCTATCCAATCAATAGCTCTTGGCCATGTTTTATATCTTCCATAATATCCTTTTCTATAATTTGTTGACCAATAGTTCTTGAATGACATTGCTGGCTTAATATCTAGACCTAATACCATTCCACCAAACTCAATTATTGGTTCTTCCATACTCTATTTCTTTTTAAACAATTTGAGCAGATCTTTAAGTTCATATAGTTGCTCTAACAATAGAGGAGCATAGTCATAATCAATCATTCTCTCATGACCACGAATGAACTTATCTATTTCATCAATAGCTTTCTTTATATCTGCTATTACTTCTTTCTCTGTTCTCTTCTTAGGCATAAGCTTGTTTAATTACTTTGCATTTCCATGTTCCACTGTCAGTAACAACTGTAATTTCATCTTTGTTAAGTTCACGTTCAACTCTAACAATTTCATTCCATGTTATAGTTGCCAGTAACTCACCTTCACTGTCATATAGGTTAAACATCTTACTCCTTTCTCTTATTACATTCTCATGAATGTAAATAGGAATAGCTAACGCTATTCTAGGGGCTGCCTTACTGCTGCCTTCTTGCGTTAGCTATTCGTGATTTACACTCTATGTTTTCGCTCCAGATATGCCAAATTTCTGAGGCGGAATAGCAATTCTAACTACCCGTGACTAACCGAATAGTTTCACCTGTTATTGCTATTCTATTAGGTTATCGAAGTGGCTTTCCACTACGCTTTAGCTTTATATCAAGGGTTGACTTGGTTATGCTCAACTCTACTTGTCCTTAGGGATTTCAATTCTAAGGTAGGACTCTTGTATTACTTTTTATCCAGCTTCATATAACTTGCGTTATACTATCGGCTAACGCCGCCTATCCGCAGATCAAGATTGCTAAAGCTATCCTGCTCCTTGCGGAGACCGTTCGAGGGTTTGAATACCTCGTGGATAGGGACTAGCACCAGAGCCTAGCTGACTGATATGCCAGGGCGATCTGGGGCTGCTAATGGCTGGATGAATCGGCCAAGATCCCAATAACCCTTAGTGCTATAAGAAGCAGAAGGAATGACATACAGGGATGGTTGAAAGAAGCATTCATGTGGCAAGGAGGGAGCAATACGACTTAGGGAGTATAATCGGAGCTGGAGTAGTTCCAGATCTGCTAACGGGCAACCTAGCGCACAAGACACCATCTTTACTGTTGTCTCATGAATGGCTTCTGTCCATACCGGATGAAATCCGGCCAGCTTGACCGTCCGACCCTTCTCTTGCTTGCTTTTCACTTGCCTACCATTGAGAAGCAAAGGCTCCTCTTTACTATGTCAATAAAGCAAAAGACCGTAAGGTGATTAACCCTACGGTCTATGTGAAAGAATAAGGGACTATTCAGACAAGTCAATAGACGGCCCTGATTCTTTGGAATCTTCCGGCCAATGGTCCATTACTTCAACCTCAGTCAAATACTCATCCTTAACGCATGAGCAAACGATGATACCGGGCAAGTGATTTAACACTCGATGCCCAAAGTAACCATTGCCATTCGGGGTTATCCTGATGAAGTAGAGGGCTGGAGATGCTTTAGCATGGCGAAGCATGATCTGAAACAAGACGGGTAATTTATCGACCATATGCATATGAACGACATGCTTGGTTTCCTCTTCTGGTGTCAGGGGATATTTCCCGTCCGGCCTAGTATCGAAATGAATGATGTTGTCCATATGTTTCCTTTAGTTCTCCGTTTCAAGGTTATCAATTACGGTCCAGTTCTTCTGGTCACTGTCATCCTCGACAATGACAACCTCGACCACAATGTTCTTAATGCCATACATATTCCCTTTGATTTTCTCCATTACGATGCTGGCTGCTTCTGCCTTGGTTACGAATGTGGTGATTTTCATATTAGTTAGATTTTCTCGAATGTTGACAGAATACTATCGGTTACTTTGCTTTCAGGATTCATTACTTCGTTCGGGATGATAACAACTTTCACGGCGAGTTCTTTTTCAAGACTGCCGTAATTGGACGACTTTCTAGCATCTCCTCGTTGCTCCTTCATAATTGCAAGCAACTGTCCAATGGTTAGAAACAGGGTAATATTCATATTAGTTCTCCTCTTCTTCTCCTTCGATACGTTCCAATGCCTCTTTCATGGCATTGATACTGCGTTCGGACAATTCAACACGCTTGCTGATATAGGTCAAAGCTTGTGCTCTACTGGCAAGACCTAGCTTATACGTGACAGATCCTTTCAGAACAAACTGTTTGTCCTTCCCAACCCATGCGACCTGCGCCTTTCCTGTTGAGACTGCCTCAAGCTTGTTATAATGCTGTTTCACATAGGCACTCTGGACCGCTTTGAACAGTTCACTTGTGGCAATTCCAGAGGCGTTTGTTTCTTCACTTATTCCATTGCGATCAAGGAATTGACTCATTCTTGCTCCCGGCCAAAAGTAATAATTGGCCAGTGCACCATTGCTTAAACCAAGCTCAACTTTGGTGAGCTGGTTACTGTCGTTTTTTCTCATGTTTCCTTTCTGCCAAACTGGACCTTTGCCAGTGGCAATTCTTTTATGTCAAATATTCAGACTTAGTTCAAGGCAATTCTTTTTCGCCGTTATCTTATTCAACGGACACATACTCCTCTTCTGCCTATTATACTCTTCATATATATTATATATATATCGTAAAGTATGTAAGAGCTGAATATGTGTAAGTTGAATACTTGAATTGCTTCCGCTAAATGACAGGAACGAGGCGGGAAACATGCCGCACAAGCAGAGCAAAAGGTGCTGTTCTTCGCACTCTGTTTGTTATGTTGCGTTCGACGCTAGGGTTGGCGGCAACCCAGAATCAGTTGGGCAAAGCCCAACTATGATCTCCGCACCAATTAGCAAATATCACCCAAAAAGTTGCATAGCAGATAAACATAGCAGGAAGATAATATTGACAAATGTTATATAGTGAGATAGGATAACAATAGCATAAAACATGCTCAAGAGTTTGTTGTCAGAAAGAAGAAGCCCATGAATACAATCAGTAAGGAAGCACAAGATATAGTTGATAACAGTCCCTTAGTTGTAATAGCTAAGATGAAGTTAGAGACAATTCATTTTGATGAGAACAACAAAGAAGATAATAATCAAGAAGGAGGAACTTGAAGAACCACAGATAGAAACTTGGAGGAAAGATAAAAAGAAAGCAGAGCGTGAAGCTTTGCAAAGATGGTTACTAAAATTGAAAGGCTATAAGATTACATGACAGCCCGAGATCAACAGATAGTTACTTGCTACGAAGATCTAAACATGAGTCTGGAAGATATATCTGTTGATAGTGGCTTTGACATTGAAGCTATTAAGTCTTGCCTTATTCAATATTCTCAACGCTACCGCTACAACATCAACAAAGAAGAGCTTGCCGAAACTGACATTACCGATGACGAGTTTAAGAATATTCGCAGAGTATTGAAGTCTATTGCAATCACTAGCGAAGATGACCATTTACGTGCTAGAGTAGGAATGTTCCTCTGGGATAAGAAAAGAGGTGAAGGTAAAGGTGGATCATTAAAGCCCATTAACGTAAGCATCAACCTGATAAATCAACAACTAAAGGAGATGAAACATGCCAAAGAAACCAAAACCATCGAAACCTCCAGTGAAAACAAGCTATTAACAGAGCCAAGAGGAACGATAGCGGAACGAACGAAGTGAGAGGAGCGGAGTGTAACTGGCGGAGCAAGGCAGCAACAAACAAGTAAAAGAAGGGCAAAAACAATATATGATTGAGACTAGCATCTAATCTTATCCTATGAACAACTCTGGCAATAACTATAATATTAATAAGTTCGAACAAGAATTAGATGCTACTGGCAAGGAAGGGAGATTTACTGTCAACAATAGTAAATCTCCTTCTAACCAAGAGACTCCCACGGCCCCGCGCCCCGAAAGCCGCATTGATGATTCAACTAATAATATAGCCTCTGATTCAGATCTTAAGTTCCTTGAGCCGCAATCTAAATACACTCCTTTAGAGTTTGACACTCCACTTGATTTATATAAGTTCTTTTCTACTATCTATCAATCTGGTGAACTTAAATTCTATCCTTGGCAAGAAGATGTTAACAATTTCCTAGCTACTACTAAACCTACATGGATTAATCCACTCAGATTTCTACTTAGAGCATGTAATGGTAGTGGTAAAGATGCATATGTAATTGCTCCATTTGCTGTATGGTTCTGTTGTTGTAAAGTAAGATCTAGATGTATCATTACTAGCTCCAGCTTCTCACAGCTTAACAGTCAGACAGAATCATACATACGAACATTATGTTTCAGTATTAATACTTGGTTTGAAGAACAGTTTGGTCATGATATATTTATAATTAGAAAAGGACATATCATCTGTAAAGCTACTGGTAGTGAAATTAAGATGTTCGCTACTGATGATGCTGGTAAGGCAGAAGGGTATCATCCTTGGAATGATTATCCCGGTGCTGAGATGGCATTGATAATGAATGAAGCCAAGACTGTTATCGAAGAGATATTTGCTGCATTTAGACGTTGCACGGGTTTTAATTACTGGCTTGAGGTTAGCAGTCCAGGACAAACTAGCGGCCATTTCTATAACACTGTCAAGCGATCTATTACATGGGAAGAAGGCTATCAGAGGGGCAAGCCATTCACTAAGAAAGTGACAGCTTATGATTGCCCCTTTCACATATCTAAGTCTGAGATAGAAGATGCTAAGGAAGAGCTTGGTGAACATTCACCCTTGTTCAGGTCAATATATCTAGCTGAGTTCACTTCTCTAGACGAGAATGTAGTCATTCCAATAGAGATAGTGCAGAAGTGCTTAGATAATCCAGTGTTGAATCCAATTAGCATAGGAACCTACTGTGGCATTGATACAGCAGCAGGTGGTGACGAGCATTCTATGTATATCTGTAAGGGTAATCGTATAGCTGATGAGGACCATTTTAGAGAGAAAGATACTACCATAGCAGCAGCTAGAATAGTTGATAATCTTAATAAATGGAAGGCTGCATACGGATTGGAACCTAGCCATTGTAGTGCAGATGATGGTGGAGTAAGTCGTGGTGTTATAGATCAAGTAGTAGCTAAGGGATGGTCAGTCAAGAGAGTGCTTAACCAATCGCAAGCTATCAATCTCAAGAGATACGCTAATAGAGGCGCTGAGTTATGGTTCCGTGCGCGGGAAGTTCTAGAGCATTGCTATTGGAGGTTTGATATTAACAAAGATAGGAAGCTCTTAGATCAACTGTCAACTAGATACTATAAGCAATCAGAGCTTAATGGCAAGCTAGGACTTGAATCTAAGCGTGAAGCTAGAGCACATGGTAGACCTTCACCTGATAGAGGGGATGCCTTTGTGCTTATGTTAGCTAACTTGAATGTGTTTGATTTCAAAGAGAAGCTATTGCCAGATGACAAGGAGGCACAAGTTAAGCCTAAGAAGCGTTTCAGTAACCTAGATGATCTAGAAGAGTATGTAGAGACAGAAGGTATTGTAGATAAAGAGATACCAGTTCAGAAAAGACCTGTAACAACTATCAGTCAACTATTTTATGGCGGACCCATATATTAACGAAGCAATAGAGCCTCAAGATCCTAGACTATATGATTACAATATATGTAAGCCTCGCTTAAGGAGATTGATAGATAACTTCTCTCCAATACTTACTAGGTGCAATATCAATCGTAAACAGCGCAAGCTTGATATTGATCCAGAACAGTTGAGGAGAGACAAAACAATCAGAGCAGATGAAACATTTATCCCGATTAGAACTATTGACTCTAATATCGACAGAGAGCAACCCAAGTTTATACAGTTCCTTACGCAACCGACTAGATTGCTTGCCTTTAAATGTGTTACAGATCCTGAGTATAATACTCAGCAACTGGAAGAGGAAGTAACTAAAGGATTGACATATATCTCTTGGGAACTGCCTTTCTTTGAAACATTAGATGGTGCTCAATGTCATGGTTGGGATAGCTTAGAAGTTGTGTTTGATGAAACCAAACCGCTTCATGTTGGATTTGAACACATCGGCAATGAGAATCTAATCTTTCCTCAAGCAGCAAGGAACCTGCAAGAATGCAGCGAAATCGTGAGGAAGTTCTGTGTGACAATGTATACACTAGAACAGTGGGTAATTAAGTATGGATTTGATGCGCAGCAAGTTCAGATGATTACCGACTCTAGAAGGGATAATGATAAGGAGTTTGAAGATATCATTATCTATCGACGTTATTGTAAGCATTCCAATGGTGTTGTTTATGTTAGTTGGTTCTCGCTTGATGGCAATGCTACTGACTGGCTCAAGCCTCCTGAGATGTTGTTTGTTGGTATATCACAGCAGCAGTTAATGGACCCTAGCATGATGATGCAAGATCCAAATGTTCCACCTGAACTAGCTAGTGTCATTCAGCAACCAACTATGCAATGGGTTCCGTCGCCCGTTACTATCTATCCTATCTTTATTCATCGCTACTCTAAAACAGAAGAGGACAAGATTGTATCTTTACGTGGACGTGCATTTAAAGATATGCCTAAGCAAGAAGGCTTAACTTGTTTATGGACTTCGTTTGTGAACGGTGCAAATCGCTCTGCTAACGTGTATGGTTCCCCTAAGGCTAGCGATTATGCTGGTGCATCGCCTAAGCAGTTAGAAGTTGTTATCGAGCATGGCAAGTTCTATAATCAGCCCGTTGAGTTCTGGTCTACCAATCCGCCAGATGTTAGTTTGCTAGCTGGAGCACAAGCACTTGATGTTCAGAATAGCCAAGAAGCTGGTCAAGTTAATTTTGCAGTTCAGAACAAGAAGGGCAGCAGGACTACTGCAACAGAGATTGAGCAAGCGGATCAAGTAGATCAAGAGCTGACGTCCATATCAATCATGCTCTATTCTACTTTTGTTCGTGAAGTGTTCTCCTTCTCATGGATGATTATCCAGTCTCAAGCATTGCAACAGCAAGTTCCCTTGTTACAAATCCAGCAAGCAACTATGCTTGGCGAGACCTTCACGACAAATGATATGGAGAAGGTCGGTTATGAATACAGTGTCAGAGCGGCTGGTGATGATGATGTTGTAAAGAAGCGTGAAGAGTTAAAGATCATGTTAGCTATGTGGCCTCTTATACAGGCTACACCAATAGCTCCAATGTTCCTTGCTGATATGCTTCGCTTAGCATTTCCTAAGCAAGGACCTAAGTATGCACAAGCTCTAATGCAAGCAGCAGATGATACCGCATTGATAGCATCCTTAGCAGAGATCCTTAAAGTAGCTCTATCTCCTGACGAGATAGCAGGACTTACACCAGAACAGCAAAAGACACTAGCAGTATTAGCAGTTAGAGTTCAACAAAGATTAGGAGGACAGAGTGAACCCGGCAGAGATAATCAGACAGCACTTAGCGGAGGAGCAGGAACCGCCCAAATTGGATCAGCTCCGAGCGGATCATCTGGAAACAATGCAAATGCAGCATGATGATTGGCTAAAACATCCTTGGACAGAACGCTTTCTACGTAAGCTAGAAGAAGAATATCAATGGCATATAGATCATTGTGTAGAACATGCAGACAATGCAACCAAAGAGATACTTGTTAAATTTCGTTTAGAGCTATCAGCAGCATCAACAATCAAACACATACTTAATTATGGACGAACCGGAAACTACTATACCTGAACCGCCAGAAACTCAAATCAAAGAGGGTGATGGTGTAACAGAGATTAACTTAGAACAACCTGAGCAACAACTGCCTGAAGGTGCTGTAGAAACACCGCAAGAGCAGCAAGAAGAGAAGCCTAAGGTTTCATTCGATGATTTCGAGAAAGAGATGGGCTTTCCTAGCACTAAAGAAGAGTCTATTGCTACTAAGCCTCCAATGGAGACACCACCTGCACCTGTTTCTAAGCAGGTAGCATTTGAAGCAAGAGACTATACTGGACTCAAACCACATGAAGTTGTCTTTGCTAAGAAGATGGCAAAGGACTCATTCGCACATTACAAATCGGTGTTATCGGAAAATAACGCTCTGAAAGCGGAAAAGACAGATCTTAGTAACAAGTTAGTTGCATTGTCACAAGGTAAAGCTCAGTTGCCAGATAGCTACTATGACCATGAAGGATCAGTTACTCTGACACCTGAATATAATGAGATCTATCAAGCAGTTACTTTAGCATCTCAAGTGCAAAATCATTGGCAACAACAGTTAGCTAATGTAAGAGCAGGTGAGCAATGGAATAACTTGGAGATGCATAACAACCAGTTACAGCAAAGTCAACCTATTGAGGCTACTCCTCAAGGTGAAGCTTACATAATGAGTCAGTTGTCCTTCAGTCAACAGCAAGTTTTAGCTCAAGAGAACAGAGCAAAGCAGCTAATAGAAGGTCATAAATCTAAAGTTGCACAACGCACTGATCTAACACGTGCTATTGAGAAGGAATATTATCCTCATTTTGAGAATGAACAGTTTGTTGGTGTTCCTATGATGAGAGATATTAGCAAAAAGATGGAAGGTTTAGGCTTTAGAGGTAATCCATTGCTCCAAGCATTTGCTAAGTCAGCTGCAACTAACCAGCTTTTGATAGCTTATATCAAATCTAAGTTAGGTCAAGCAACAGCAGTAGCAGGAACAGCTAGGGATGCTAGACAAGCACAGCCAAGAATCCCGCAATCAGCTCTTGGTGCTAATGGAAAGCCTAATGTATCTTTTGATATGTATGAAAAAGTAAAGCAAGGATTACTGTGAAGTGGATAGTCATGCTTGGTATGTCAAGACCAGCTTACTTTAAGCAGGTTCTTGATAGCATAGCAGCATGTCCAGAGCATAAAGACTATTACATATTGATATCACTTGATGGAGGTTATGACAAACGATGTAGGATGTTAGCAGAAGAATTTGCTGTAGATAGGAAAGTTCAGATAATACCTAATATTATAAGATTTGGTATAAATAAACATAACTTAAATGCCTTATCTATGGCATGTTATTTTGGAGCAACTGAGTTAGTTTATGTAGAAGATGATACTGTATTGTCTCCAGATGCTTTAGAAATGTCAAATCACTTCTTTGCCAACAATTATCCTGCTGTTTGTCTTAATTTCTTCAATGGTTACTCAAGAATAGGAACACCTGAGAGTAAGAATTTGGTATATATTCAAACATTCTGTCCTTGGGGATTTGCTATTAAGGCAGAAGATTTCGTAACTAAGTTTAAGCCTAATTGGAACTCTAATTCGTTAGGTTGGGATTTTAGTTTATGTGATTATGTAACTAATAACAACTCTCATGTTATGATACCAGAGTTGTCTAGATCACATAATATAGGTAGAGAGCAAGGTTTTCATATGAGTTCAGACCTTTATGATAGCTTCTTTGCAAACTGCGCTCACTCTACTGTATCTAAGCCAGAGCAACCTTGGGTTGTAGTAGCATAGTTCGTGCTTTCCTTTGTTCGGTTACTATTCTAGCTCTGGACCAAGCTAAAGCTACTTAAAGCAAAGGGCATTGCAAACGAGTGTTGTGCCTCGTTAACAATGAATCACCCTTTCTCTAAGTAGCTTTATGCCTTTAACAACGATTCCAGGGGTTGATCTTAATGTATGCTCAGGTTGGACTGAGCAACAGCTTGACCTCTACAATCATCTCGACTTCTATTTAGCGAAGTTAAGCGTTGAGAGACGCAAAACTTACGCTACTCACTCAAGACTCTTCGGCTCTATTGCTTGGAAACCTAATATGGGTCCAATCATGAAGGGCGTTAGGAAAGAGCCTTCTCCTCACCTTAGACAATTTGCATTCCCACAGAGGATTCGCAATCAGGCTAAGAAAGATGTGCATGACGTTAGGGAAGTAACAGTCCCTACTGAAGTGTATCATCACAAGTTCGAGTCTCCTATCATGAACTTTCTCCCTGATTTCAGGGATTTCATGACAGACCATGTTGATGCACATGGAATTGACCTTGAAGATAAGAAACAACGCTATCTTGATATCTTCTGCCGTGGTTTTGCCTTTCATGCTGCTCCATTCATTTGGGTAGCTGGTAGAGCAGATGCTAATCCACTTACTGAAGCACCCTCTAGTGATGATCAGGAAGCGATTGCAGCTGGAACTAAGGGCAAGACACAAGCTTTTCTAGCAGATATGGCTGGTAAAGTAGGTAATCCCGGCAATCTTAGCCTTACTGAGATCAATGCTGTTGTTACTTCTGCTGAAGAGGACCTTCGTATCGTTCCTTTTACTGGTGCTGGTGATTCTGCACCTAAAGATAATGCAACACCTAACTTAATGTATTGTTTGGTGCTCTCAGCTGAGGCATGGAACCAGTTTATCTATGATCCTTGGTTGCTTGCTAACAAAAACTGCGATCTTAACGTAATTACTAACGGTTTTAGAGGTAATCTGTTCGGTCGTGTAACATGTAAGTTAGAGGACTTGCCTCTTCGCATGAAAGTTGACGGTAGTTTCCCTGCTCCAGAGTCTAGAGTGCTAGCTCCAGATGCATATAACGTAGGTGAGACCATTATCTCTCCTGAATTCTCACTTATCTCTAATTGTCCGCTTGAATGGGCATTTCTTTATGGTGGTGAAGGCTTCAAAGCACTTAAGATTGGGCCGCCTCCAGCTGCATTTGCTAATAATGGACTTCCTGAAGGGTTCGGTAAGATGAGATGGAATGGTGAAGTCATCATTACTAAGAATCTTATCATGAAGTGTATGACTGATGATAATAATGTTGAGTATGAACCTAATAGCTACGGTGAGTATCTTAAGTTCATCTCGCATATTACTCTCGGTGCTATTGCACAGCAACGGCGCAATGTCATTCCTATCTTATTTAAACGTCGCCGTGGACCTGGACCTCAACCTTAAGGTATAATGAAAAAGTTACTCTTACTCGCTCTGTTATCTCTCAGTGTAAATGCGGCTGATTTGTCAACAAATGTTGCTGCAAATACAGTAACTAGTCTTAGTAATAAGAAATGGGTTATTACTAAGGTAGCATATACTACTGGTGGTGCTGCTGCCAATGTGTTCTTCTATGACACAGCTACAGCAACCACTAATATCACTACATCAGGTTATACATCTACGATTAGTTTCCAAACTAACTTCACAGCTGTAGCAACTAACACTTATTCTGGCACTAAAGTTACTAATAACTTTACTGGAACTTGGTCACAGGATTTAGTCGTGGCTGGTGGAACAGCTGAAGCACCTAAGATTGCAACTTTGTCTGTTCTTGCTAATGGACGACAAGAGAAAGATGTTAATCTTACAACCATTAGAGGTTTAACTATTCTTGCTACAGGAGCTGGAACTGTAGAGGTGCAGTTCCGACCCCTGTATTAGAGGGGCGGTCATAAACGGAGGCAGGGTTAGTTTAGTGTGTTTACTAACCCTGCTTTTTATTATGTCAAGATCAGGTTATAAAACAACTGAGTTCTGGCTAGTGTTACTTGGCATATGCATGGTGTTCTATCTGATGTTAAATAAATCATTATCTACTGAAGTAGGAATGCCTTATCTTATTGGACTAATTACTACATACCAAGCTGCACGGGTAGGAGGTAAGGGTCAAGGCAATACGACAACCGAAGTGAAAACTGAAAAAGATGAAAAAGGCACTACTGTTACTGTTGATCGCACTTCCGATCACAACTAGAGCTGATATAGAAGATAAGAACACTGTCAAGTCTCACTTCGAAACAGGAGATAAGCCTAGCGAAGTGAATTATCACAGCATGATTGATAGCTTGTATGCTACAGTTAATACTGTGAGTGAACTGATAGCTATCAATACAACCAGCTTCACCATTAACTATGTTAAGGTTCGTGTGTTAGGTGGCAATCAAGTTAATGATGGTAATGGTGGTGACTTTCTTTGGACAGTATCAGAAAGCATGGCTACTAATAATCTTGTTTATGCTCCGCTTGTTGGACCGGGTAGATGGTTCATGCAGAACACAACTATTATCTCCAGCAAGATTTACATGAATGCAAGCAGCAATGTGTTCATCTCTACTGGTATAGGTCCACCAGAAGGTAGCATTGTAGCAGGTCCGGGTTCTATTTATATGCGTCAAGATGGAATTATAGGAACTGAGTGCTATTACAAAACTAGCGGAGTTGGTAATACTGGATGGTCAGAAAGAGGTCAAGGTGGTGGAGGTGGAGGAAGTGGTAGCGGATTAGCACCAAACCCAACAGTTAATAGCTTGTTGGGTTTTATTGTTTCTAATGGCAACAATAGCTGGATCGAATATGTTGATCCTATTAAAGTTGTTGGTGGTCAATTAACTATTGGAGTTGATCCTAATGCGTTCGAGATAACTAACGGTGTCATTTCGATGAAGTCTGGCATTAACCTTAAGATCAATCAGGTCAAATCGCCAGATGCTACAGAAGATTACAATTTCCTTTCATATTTAGCAACCCGCACAACCAATTCAATAGTAAGGGAGCGTGATTTGCCATATTATCGTGAAGCTATTATTGGAGATCAGAATGCAGCCGTCACTGTTAATCCTGATGCTTACATGATTATCAATCAGGTTAATTGGACAGTGGAATCTGTCAAAGCAACTCTTGATACGCCACAAGCTACTGGTGCAACACTCACCCTTGATGTATGGCAAAATGATGGTGCAGGTTGGACTTCATTGTTCTCAACACCAATTACGATAGATAACGGTAAGACCAACAGTATCAGTTCGTCTGTTATTGCTGCATTAGCTAATCCAGTAATGAACAATAACTCAGTGTTGAAGTTTGGTGTTACACAAGTTGGTGACGGAACAGCTAAAGGTGCAAAAGTATTTCTGAAAGGAAAGCTGAGATGAGAATTATAGCATTATTGTTAACTTGCACCTGCGTCCATGCAATACTGCTTAACTCATCTCAGCGTGTTGATTGGACAGGTAATGTTGGTATTCCCGGTGGGATACCTAACCGAACCACTATATTCACTACAGTATCAGTCGATACTTCTGGCACTTCAGACACATCTGGAGCAATCAATTCAGCCATTGCTTCATGTCCTCCTAATCAAGTGGTAATGTTACCTCCCGGTAAGCTGCGTCTCAATAATACAATCTTTTTGCGGAATAATGTAACATTACGTGGTGCTGGTATGACAAACACAACCTTCATATCATACAAAGACTTTCCTATAGTATTCCGTGAGACAGAAGCATTTGAAGTTAATAGATCAATTACTGGTGGCTTAACTAAGGGATCGTCAGTTCTGACTCTTTCTGACGATGTTAGTAACTATAAAGTTGGCCACCAGCTATTGTTAGATCAAGCTAATGATCCTAATTGGATGAACCCTAATGGAACAGAAGGACCGGGTAACTTTCCAGATCAAACTGGAGGTAATAGACCATATGCTAGAGCTAGAGGAATGTATTCAGAAATAGTTGGTAAGAGCGGACAACAGATTACAATAGCTCAACCTCTATGTTGGGATTTTACTGGAGGATATAATCCATTAGCTAGAGTTGAAGTTGGAGGTAGCGGACTTACTGGAATTAGATATGCAGGAATAGAGAACTTTAGCATTACTAACCTAGCAACGATAGTTACCGATCAAGATCAATACATGGTTTGGTTTGATACTGCGGCATATTGCTGGATGAAAAATATAGAGCTGCGCAAAGCATATAATCAAGCAGTAAAGTTACGCAAGGCTTATAGATGTGAAGTAACTGGTTGTAGTTTTATTCAAACACGTAATCCCGGCTCAGCAGGTTCAAGTCAAGCGTATTGTGTTCAGATGGATTTTACTTCTAGCTGGAACAAGATAGTGAACAATATATCAGATTACTTGCTTAATATCTTCATTCTAGAATATAGTGCTAGTTGTAATTTTATTGCTGATAACTTTGTTACCAATTCAGTCTATTACGATCAAACTTGGCAAGCAGCAGACATGTCAATACATGCATTGCATTGTGGCTTCAATCTAGTTGAGGGTAATATTGGAGATCACTTCATGTCTGATTACATACATGGATCAAGTAGTCACAATACGTTGTATAGAAACTATTTTAGAGGCAAGAAACAAACACCTAACAAACCAACATTACATCTTAGATGTATAGAATTGTCTAGCAATCAAAGATATTTCAATGTAATCAACAATGTAATGGGTAGTCAGTTTTGGGGAGTAACAGGTGATATTTACAAAGCTGGTGCAGGCAATCAGCATCTTTATTCTGATGCTGAAGTAGAATTACTTCTAGGCTACAAAGATGTAGGTGGATTGTATTTTGAGTGGGATGCTGGAGTAACTAACACACTTAACATACATGGTAACTGGGATAAAGTGAACAATCGTGTTGTTTATGATCCTGCTAATCCTGATCGTGCATTTCCTCCTTCGTTCGCTAACTCTGTTCGTCCAGATTATTGGGGAACTAATTATGCATGGCCTTCAATAGGTGGAGATGTAAATCCTGTTAATGGAATGAATCCAGCAATGCGTCGCTATCTTGGTATATCTGAAGGTGGTGGTGGAGCACCTGCACCAATAGTTCGCAATTTCACAATAGCAGCATCATTACCCGGTGGAGCACCTGCTCCGTTAATTACTACCAGTCCTGCTGACATTAATGGTCAAGGTTCAGGTGTAGTTACATTCTCACGGGTTTATCCTGATGCTACAACAGTAACACTTACAGCACCGGCAAATACTGGAGGAGCGATCTTTAATCATTGGGATAAGAATGGAGTATTGATTGGAGCAACTACGACAGTTAATGTCTTAGCTAATAATGATTATGTATTAACTGCTGTTTATACATATGATCCCGGTGAGAATTTGACACAGTTCATTCAAACAACTGTATTGCCACAATGAAATATCTACTTTTACTAGCTTGCTGCTTATCATCTTTACAAGCTGCACAAATCAAGCAGCTTAATGTTCTTAAGGAATCTTTCCGAACTGGTGATAAACCAACAGAAGGTGAGTTTGAAGATTTAATGGCATCTACGTTTTCAACTGTCAACTCACTAGCGCAACTATATTCTGTTGATGTTACAACAGTTCCATTGAATAGTAACCTAAGGGTCTATGTGCTTGGGCGGAATGCTCCCGGTGATGGATTTGAAGGGCAGTTCATCTATTACCCTACTAGTCAAGTTGCCACTAATGATTGGAATGTTTTTGAACGTGGAACTGGTAGATGGATTAGAGCGTTAGAAGATATTACAAATGTCAAACGCCGTGGTGTTAAAGGTGATGGAGTAACAGACGATGCTCCAGCTATAAATAAGGCAATAGCTAGTGGAGGTGATTTCTATTTTCCAGCAGGTAACTATCGTTTAGGTGCTGAAGAGGTTCTTATACCGTCAAATACTAAGATCATGGGTCGAGGTGCTAGGTGGTTTAATGGAGCCACTAATATCGAGGGGAAAATCATGGTTAGAATGAAAGGAGCTAACAATGTTGTATTTGATGGTATCACTTTAGATGGTATAGTTGGTTCTCATTGGAAACAAGGTAATCTATGGATTATGGGTTGCACTAATGTATATGTAGGTAACTTTGAATCAAGAAATGGTAATTACTTAGCTAATTATGTAGTTGTTGGTTGGGAAGATCCGGGTGTATTTAAGAATCAATCGGAGTATGTTGTAGGTCACAACTTTGTTATTGGAGATCAACCTTGTGGCGGCTCAGGTATATCAACAGCTAACATATCAATAGCGGAAGGTTCAAGATATTGTGGAATAACAGGTTTACTATGTGACTATTCGGTAACAGGTAATCTAGGTATTGAGTATGAACCAACACCCGGACCTGAACATCCACAGAGACCAGTATTAGCAATAAGCATTGATAGAGGGTTTTATTGTTATCTTAAAGATGCTACCTTCTTGAATACATCTAGACAAGCTGGTTTAGCAGCTGTTACGTTTGAGGACAATTCAGGAGCAACTAACATCTTCAATTATATCAACAATATAGTTGTTCGTAACTATGCTGTTGGAGTGCAGCTTAAATTGTATGGTGGCAGGTTTACAGCAGAGAACTTGCTAGTTCAAGATTGTGATAGAGAAGGCTTTCAAGCATATCAGACAGAGTTCGCTGATAAACATGATATAGCAGAAATAGCTATTAGCAATAGTAAGTTCATTAATAATTACATGAACTCTAGTTTTGGTATAGATGCTAATGACCATGCATTTTCTAAAGCTGGTCAAGTATCATGGGGAGGTAGCTTGCCATATGTGATGAAGTTGCAGAATGTTGATTTTATTTACAATTCAACAGATACTAATCTAGTTCATATCTTGCACAATTCTGGAGAACTTGATGTTCAGAACTGTAGCTTCAATGGAGGCTTCTTTGGTATTCGTGTTCCTGATCCCGTAATTCCTAATGAACAAACACCTAATGGATTTTATGAAGCGTATGGTAGGTATCGTAAGTTGCGGACTTTTAATTGTCGTTATCTTGGTGTTAGCTTTCCTGTTTATGGTGAAGCAGATCCTTTTGGTGATTTGTCACTGGTTGATTTTGCACCTCAAAACACCATACGTTCAACATTCTATAAAGTCATCCCTGCTAATACATGGACCCAGATAAGTGAGATTAGAACTATAGAGTCTGATAGATCAGAAGTAGGTAAGTCTGGTGGATATAATGGATTGATTAAGTTCCATGTTACCAATCAAGAAGCAGATTCTACTCATAATAATACTAATTTGTTTAAGTTGGGTCAAGGCTTCTTGCAAGGTTTTGCATTAGGTTGGTCGCATTTTGTAACAGAAGGAGGTTCAGAAAGCTTTCCAACTAATACACTAATGACTCCATTTGGTGTAACTCCACCAGCAATAACTCATTCAAGAGGATATACAAACATCTCAGTGTTCGCTACTAATACTGTATGGCACACAACTCAGATATTTGCAAGAGCAGATGCTATTAATGTTGATACTCCAGTTGCAGTATTTAAGGGAGAGATTGAGTTGAATCCTACAGGCTGGTATCAATTACCTCGTATACTTCAAGTTCCATGAAAAAGATTTACTTAGCTATAATTATATTAGCACCGGTAGTTCTCGTCGCACAGAATCTATTGTTCAACAGTGATGGTAACTTGTTTCCACAACAAGATGGAGTTAAATGGTTAGGATCTGAAAGCAACAGATTTTATCAAGTGGGAGCTAAGAATGTAACTATAAAAGGTAGTGAAAATGGCTCGTTAAAGTTAAAGACAGATGGTGACTTTCAGAACTCTATAGAGTTTTGGGCAGATAAAGATCTCCCTATGTTTACATTTGGTGTAAGACCGGGAGATAGCTATAAGTTGTATTTATCTGGACCGGGTGGATTTGGTAATGTAAATGGTCAATTTAATTCTGATATCATGACGGTTACAACTAACCTGTATGATACTGATGGTAATAGCACAATTCAAAGGACAATAGAAACATTTGGTTCTATTTTCCATGCAGGTAACTTAGCTGTAGGTGGAAGAGTTAATTTCGGTAGCACTGATCCTTTGATAATAGATGCTGATGATCCAATCCAAACATCTATTTCTACTCGGGTAATTAAAAGTAATGGTGGACAAGTAACTAGTGGTGCTATACCTACACTTACTCCCGGTAAAAGAGATGGTGATCTTTTCTGGTTAACTGGATCTGATGCAACTAACACATTAGTTATTCAAGGAGAAGATGTTCTTAATGGTTCGTTAATTAGATTTCCATCAGGAACTCCATCGACTAGAACAGTAGCATTATATAAGACTTTTGCTTTTCGTTGGTCAGAAGCTGCAAATGTTTGGATAATGTGGACTGAAACAACTCCTCCAACAACAGGCGGTGGAGGTGGCTCTGGAGATGTTACAGCAGCTAATCCATTTGGAGTAGATAGCAAGATCATAGTATCTGATGGAACAGATAAGGGAGTTAAAGCATCTAGTGTTACTCTTGATGGAACTGGAAATTTCATTGGCGTAAATGGAATTACAACTAGTGGATCAATCGTATCTGGTGGACCTATAACAGTTCCCAATGTGGCTTATAATGCTAGTGGTTGGGATAATGATTTAACAGTCCCTACTAAAGACGCAGTAAGAGATAAGATAGAGGCTATTATTAACTCTGGCCCTGTAACAGCAGCAACAAACTTTGGAACAAATAACATTTTAGTTCGTTCGGATGGAACGCAGAAAGGACTTAAGGCAACCGCAGGGATTACAACGGATGATAACGGGCAATTATTCAATGTGGGTTCCATTAACATGAAATCCAGTAGTAGCACCATCATTTATCCAGTAAATACTAGACAAGCTTTTGTTCCCGGTTCCATCAATGCCGGAATAAACGTGGGCACTTTTAACGGCACTCCCAGCTCTCTTGTTGGAGGCGATATTTGGCATAGCAGTAGTTCCGCCACCATTTTCGGTGCAGCTGGTCCTGGCCCTTTCGTATTTGCCATTAGCGCTAAGGATGAGATTAACTTGGATCTTCGTAATTTCAAAGCATCTGGTTCTCCTGCTCCAGTATTTGATCAAACTGAGGATGCTGATAAGTGGATATTCACTGATGGACAGACCTCAGTTATCCAATGTCAATTCCCTATAGGTCATTCATGGGGAAGTGTTGCTAATGTTGTTCTAATGTTTAGCACAGCCGCAACTACAGGTAATGTAGTTTTTGCATTACAAACAATGCAATCATTCTTTGGTAATAATGAAGCTGTAAATGGATCTGGTTATACAGCTCCAGTAAATCTTTCTGCTGCTCCTGCTCCTACATTTGCCGGAGGACTTGGTATGGCTACATCAACTCTTCCTATGGATGGTGTTACTGGACCGGGCAATGCTGTTTTATTTAGATTGAGGATTCAACGTAGAGGAGCTGATGCAGGTGATACTATCACTGATGATGTTAAGCTTCATGCTGTTCGTGTTGACTGGATTCGTAACCGCTAAAATATATGAGCACTATAGAAGTAAAAGAACAACCTAGCAAAGTAGAGAAGTTCTTTGATGTAAAGACTGTCGCTTTCATAGCAGCTATTATCATCACAAATGCTGTTACGTTAGGTATTGCCAAGAACAAGCTGGATACTACAGGTGAAAGACTCACTAAAGTAGAGGAGAAGCTATCAAATTTGAATACTGTAGATCTGCAATCTGGTATTCAAAGAGCAGAATTTAAAGTTGAACTGTCATCAGTTCATGGTGAGATTAGTGCATTGCAAAACAGGGTATCTGAGATTGATCGTAGAACCATTGATAACAAATCGGAGATAAATGTAATCAAGGGCAAATTGGACAAATAGGTTCCCTATGTCTAACTTCTGGCAGTCATATGGTCCAGTAAAGATTAATATTACTAAGACTTTAGTAGCTAAGGTTCAAGCTAAAGCGACTTCTAAGCTTCATGTTGGGTTCGAAATCCCGCCTTTCAGCATCTCTCCACTTCCTTGGCTTGAAGCTAGCTACATTACATTAGAGTTTGATTTTCATGCAGAGAGTGATTATAGCTTAGCTATACCGATAAATCCTCCTGCTGTTAATACAAACTTCTGCCTTGCTGTTAGGTGGGGAAGTCCAGAGAATCCAACAAGATACAAGCTGTGGGAGCATGTTGGAGAAGATCTGGACTATCCCCTTTATAATGGCGAAATAATAAGTAAGGACGCTACTTATGAAATCTGGTCAACTACATCAGACACAACGAGCCTTACCAATCCGTTTCTTCTTGTTACTTCTTTGCTTGTTCCTGTTGATAGCTGCTGTAATACGTATGATGTTGTAATCAACACTTACATTACTTCACGTTGTGAACTGTTTGCTCCTTCTCCTTTTGTATTTAATCCTTTATTCTCGTTTAGGAAAGATTGCTTAGAAGATATTATACTAGGTTATGGTGGTGGTTATGGCTGGCCTTACAGTGACGGTATTGGTTACATGTATATTCAGCCGTATGGTGCAATACCTCCTTTTGTAATACGTGAAGATCCACATCCAACAGGTGAAGGTGTAGGTGCAATATTTATTGGTGATGATGATGATGACATTGTAATTCTATGAAGGAGCGTATTATACTTAACTGTCCTTGTGAACCATACACCGGCTATGGTATTATGTGTATGGAGCTGATAAGGGGTTTAGTAGCTAAGGACTATGAGGTTATATTACGTCCATCATATTTTAAGGAAGATTATAACACTAAATTCCCTGAGGATATCAAAGCTCTATTTGTTCATAAAGAACAGCAAGAAGATTATGAGCTAATAATTACTTGGCCATATGGAAAATTACCTACAAGTAAACGTAAGATACTGTTTACTATGTGGGAAACTACAGAGTTAACTAAAGAAGGTGTAGATAATCTCAATACTTGTTGGCATGTTATAGTTCCATGTGAAGCTAATAAGACTTGGTTCCAAGATTGCGGCGTTAAGACTCCAATATCTGTTGTGCCTCTTGGTATAAATCCTAAACTATTCCACTTCAGACCTAATAACATAGGGCCTAAGTTTGTGTTCGGATCTGCGGGCAGAATGGGAGGGTTTCCTGAACGTAAGAAGCTTAATACGCTATTTCCACTGTTTTCTAGAGCATTCCCTAATGAAGCAGATGTTGAGTTGCAGGTTAAGACATTTCCTGATGATGTAACAGTTCCAGTGTTTGATACTAGAATCAAGTTGCTTAAAGTTGTTATGGCTCATAACGAATTAGCAGATTTAATGTCTACTTGGAATTGTGGAATATTTCCAGCATCAGCAGAAGGTTGGGGATTACATCAACAAGAGATACAAGCTCTAGGCAGACCTATAATTCAAGCATATTGGGGTGGAGTTCTTATGTTCTCTAATCCAGAGTATGGATTCCCTGTAGACTTTGCTATGGTAGAGGCTCCGAATAAGTTTAATTATGTAGGTAAGGTTGCAGGTATATGGGCAAAGAGCATTATCCAGCAGATGAGATATGCATATAACAATAGGATGGAAGTAATAGAGAAGGGTTTACATGCAGCTAGATTTGTAAGTAAGTTTACATGGGAGAATTCAACTAACGAGTTAATCAAGGTGTTACAATCCCTTAAGGTTATCCAATAATGAGCATAGAATACGATTTTAATCCCGGCTTGGATCTTACACTAGCTAATGAGATATCAGCTAGTATGATCCATCAAGCTATTGCACAGATATTGCCTAAGGAAATAAGAGGAGGTGTAATAACTCAGGAACATACACCTGATGTTATTGAGAATCCGCACTTGAAACGGTATCTATGGATAAGACCTAGCGAGAACTTTAAGATAATTCGCAGGTTTAATGCTCCTCAAGGCTCTTGGGACCCTATTGGATTTGGTGAGGGCACGTTGAATGGTAGCAGCATAGAGACTGGAACAATTACATTAGATAAGCTTGCACCAAGTCCATCACATCCACAACCTAATCTGGCATTTTATCTTATTCGTGTTAATGCTACTGGCACTGGTTTAGAGTTTTGGCCTTTATCATTTCAAACAAATAGTATTCAGCTTACTGCTCTTAAGTGGAACTCAGTTAATGATAGAAGCAAGATACTTCAAGTATCAGCAGATGGAGCAACGATAAGGTGGACGACTTTTGAATCGTCATTTACGCCTGAAGATAATTCTATTGCTATTAGTAAATTACAACATGGTGCTCCTAATGATTTCCTTGTTACTAAACCAGATGGAATAACAATAGCTTGGGAACAGTTTGATGTAAATAAAATACCTAACAATGCTATACCTGTTCTTAAGTTAAAGCCGGGAACAAACGGACAAATATTAAAGACAGAGAATAGTATTGCAGCATGGTCAAATAGAACTGGAACTCTTGGAGCATATGCTAGGATAGTTGATGAGAAAAATGGTGTTGAGGGTGGAATGTCGTCTAGTTTTGATCCTGTTAAAAGGGATTTAATTGCAACTACATCTAATCAAGATGCTATAGTAACAATAGGAGCAGATAAAAAGAGCTTTAAACTTAAAGCAGGCTCTTATTATATAAGAGCATCAGCTCCTGCTTGGGGAGTTAAAGCACATGTAATAAAGCTAGAAAAAGATGGTGCTAGTGAACCTGTTATAGTAGGAACAATGGCATATTGTGGTATTTTTGGCACACCTACAGATTCTGCTAATACTAGATCAGAGGTAACTGGACAATTTGATGCTATTGGCACAGAGACATTTTCAATAATGCATTACTTTGATGATTCTATTGGCACTGTTGCTGGTGGTTTAGGTAAGACAGGAGTTCCTAGTGTCCCTTGTATTTACACTGTCGTTGAACTTTGGAGGATAGAATAATGAGCCTTAAAAATATCTTATTACTTACTGCTGGTCCTTGTGGAGTAAACTTAACTAGATCAGCAGAACGTAACGATCTGATTGATAAGATTAATGAGGCAGCAGAAGAATTATACAATTCAACTGATCTGGTATTCTCCTTAAGAGAGCAAGTCTTTGATATACATGATAAACAATTAACCCTTCCATATTATGTGGGTAATCTCCGTGCTGTCAGAAGATACAATACTGGTGAGAAGATTGTCCTCAAAGATATGCGTCCTAGATATTTCTTTGGCGAATGGGCAAAAAAAGATCAATGTCACTGGAGAATCAAACACAGCAGTAAAGTATGCTGTGATTTTGTTAATGCTAGCCCAATTACTTACTACATCCCAGCAGCTGAGACAGAAGATATCGAAGTAGTTACAGTAGGCTCTACACTAACAGCTGAGAAGCTTGAGGAGACTGTTATAATTAAGGCAGGTGACACTTCAGCAGTTACAGTTAATAGCTGGACAGAACATCCCGGTTTAGTTGGTGTCAGTAAGAACAGGATAACTAAATACAATGTAGGAGGTAGAAACGCTAGTATGCAAGTTGTAACGGAGATACCGAACAGCGAGCTAGATGCTAACTATACCATTGTTCATGTTAGAGATAATGAGACTAATTCATGTCCATGTGAATGCTTTGAAATACTCTATAAGTTCAAGTTTACCAGATTGTATAATGACTATGATGAACTACCTGCACCGGGATATGATGCAGCGGTAGCATGGATGGTAAGATCAAACTATGAGGCTACTAGAGAAGGCGGTGAAATCAGAGCAGTAGGGTTTGCACAGAAGTCTAGAGATTTAGTTAAGCAGCGAGAAGAAGATGCTCATAGAGGAATTAGCATGGAAATACAAGCAGCTCCTCATAGAACATACAGGGCTATTGATAGCATAACACATTACGGATACGATTCTACTCCTTATTCTTATTATGTCTCAGGAATACATCAGGTTTGATTTTAGTGGTGGACTTAAATACCGTAAAGACAGCACCAAGCTAGGTGAAACTGAATATTGGTTGCTAGTTAACGGGCGCATTAGGGAAGATAGCATCATGCCTACTAATCTACCTAAGAAGGTAGAAGGCATTCCTGCTAATTGGCAAAAGCTGCAAGGTATTTACACATCTGGAACAACGCAAGTTATATTTGCTGATGGACAAGCCTATTATTATGATTACGAGGTGAGTGATCCACAGTATAAAATAGTTGCTGGTTTCAAAATGGACAAAGATGTTAACTTCATATATGCTGAGTTAGTGCCAGCTAGCACAGTTAACTTTCAGCGAACAGGAACTGGTCCATCAGATCCAATCAAATTGAAGGGTAATATTAAGGGAACTCCACAATGTATTGTTTGTCAAGATGGAATTAATCAGCCTTGGATCATATTCCCTGATATGACAGCTAGATTAGCTCAGACTTATGCTCAATGGGCAAATACAGATGATGGCAGGGAATATGTTCCAATCGGAAAGCAGATGTTATGGAGGAATGATAAGCTGTATATCATAGCTAAGGATACTGAAGGTAGATATACTAGGATATTGCATTCAGTTAGTGGTAGACCGCTAGACTTCATGATTCCAGTATCGGAATCAGGAGATAAGATAGCTGCTACAGAAGAGGAAGGTGGAGCACCAGTTGTTAGTTATAAGATAGATTATGATGAGCTGGTAGCTATTAAGCAGGTGGTTGTTGGTGAGAACGGCTTTTATGTATCAACTACTAACACTAGCTACTTGGTTACTCCTAATACAGAGAAGCTAGTCTTTGGTGAACCTACATTCTCTAGCATTCCATTGTTTCAAACTGGCGCTATAAATCAGTTCTCTATTATTGACTTGCTTGGTGATACAGCAATCATAGATCTTACGGGAACTAGATCATTTAATGCTATTCTAACTACTAAGAACGAGGGCCGCAATGCACCATTTAGTCGTGATGTATTCCCTTTATTTGAAGGTGTTAGTCAAAGAGGAGTTAAAACTGCTGAGTCTGATAATTATGGAGTATCAGCTGTTGAGTTTGATAATTATGGTTTGTTTGCTGTTAAAACTATCTATGGCAATGCTGTTCTAGTATATGATACTCTAGCTAGTAAGTATGTTAGCTTGGACATATATCCTAATGTTGGACCTATTAAGCAATGGGCAGAAGTTAAACAGTTTGGTTTTAGGAGATTGTTCTTTATTACACAAGATAATGAGTATTATGAAGCATTTGCTGGAGAAACAGCAAAGGCAAGATTGTATATAGGCGATTTCACTACTAGTGCTCCTAAAGTAGCACAACGTCCACGTCAACTTCATGTAGTATTTTCTGAACCAACAGAGATAGGTAAAGTAAGGGCAACATTATACTTAGATAAATATGAGATATCATCAGGTATACAAGACGTTACTGAGACAGTCTTTATCAGAAATCATCCTCAGCCTCTTCCCTATGCCTTTCAATTCAATGATACAACTAAGACAATACCATTCGAGTTCCCTAATGCACCAGAAGGATGGAAGTTCGGATTCTGGATAGAATGGAACTTTAAAGCATTTCTTACACACATATACACTCAAGCAGAGCTTAAACAGTCCTCGATGACAGGAGAAGTAGCAGCACTAGCTAAAGCAAACTATAAGAAGCAGCCTTCGAATGATGATCTGATCTTCTGTGTTGTTGGTGATGATGGGAGGGTTAACGACAATAAGCTGGCCGTAGTTAACGCTGTGAAAGCAGAAAAGCCAATGTTTGTTGTTGGTGTAGGAGATCATAAGTATGAGAAAGATTATGCGCAAGTAATAGGTCAATACTGGCCTAAGAGCATGATGTTGCACTTTGTTCCCGGTAATCATGATCTAGATGACCATAATGGCAAGACCTTTAGAGAGTATTTCAAGTATCTTCCCGGCTGGGAAACAACTACTAGATACAGGTCTATTGTATGTGCAGATTGTTTAGAGCTGTTTCTGATGAATAGTGGCCTTAATACAGCAGGAGTTGTTGTTGAGCCAGATGGAATAGGAATAGATCAAGCACAAATGCTTTGGCTTAAAGAGAGACTTGCAGCATCTACAGCAGAACATAGAGTTGTTGTTTGGCACCATCCACCTTGCATGTCAGATATTCTTTATTATCCGGGCATTGTAGCATTAAAGCATCCATTAAGGAAGTGGGGAGCTACTGCATTGTTGACTGGACATGGACATAATTATGAACATCTTAGATGGGAGAATGACTTCGATCAATTCATTATAGGTTTAAGTGGTTCAGATATTCGTGGATTCCATGAACCTCCTCATCCTAATAGTGTTACGAGATATAATGAAACATTTGCTTATTTAAAGGTAATAGTTAATCCTTTCATTATGACAGTGCAATGCAAGAACATTAAGGGTGAGATAGTTGATTCGGTAGTCATTCAATCATAATAAGAACGAATTATGCTCTGTGAAAGGAACAATAATCTATGGCAGATAGCTCAAGTAAGTCATTAAAGCAAATACTTCAAGCATTAGAATTTGCTGGAACTGATATATCAAAGCTGTTATCTGGTGATATATTAGGTGCAGCTCAGGGTGGATTACAGGGTGTTAGAGAGAAATCTCTTCCAGAACAAGCTGCTCTTAACTTGCAATTATATGGTCAATATGGACCAGAGTTTAACAAGATAGGCAATCAGATAGCAGCACAAAATCAACAAGCACAAGCTGCTAATGATTTAGCTACTTTAACTGGTTCTGGAGGTCAACTTGTTAAAGGTTTAGCTGGTTTGGAATCAGATATTAATCCTGAGTTAGCTGCTGCTAAGACAGGTGGTGCTGCAACCATAAAGAACCTATTTGATTCTCTTGATCTATCTAAAGGATTATCTGGATCTGAAAGGGCAGAAGTAGAGCGTAGTATTAATAGGGATAAAGCAGGAACAGGTAATGAGTATGGATCTAATTTGGGAGCAGTTCAGTCAGCTATGCAATTTGGTGGTGCCGGTGAAGCTAGAATGCAGGCTAAGCAAGCTAGCGTTGGGAATGCCCTAGATAAAGTAGGTAACTTCTTGGGAACAGCTAGATCTGGGGTTAATCCAATGCTTGCATTAGGAAGGCCGACAGGAACTAATACAGGTGAGGCTAGATATGATCCGGGTAATACTGGTTTTGGTGAAGATCTAGTTAAGAATATGTTTGGAGTTACTAGCGAATTGCAGCTTAATAAATCTAAATTGAAATCACAAGAATCAATAGCTCAAAGAGATACGTTAGATAGAATTAATGAAACGATGGGTTCTCTTGGAGGCTTATTAGGTGGTGCAGGTAGTTATGTTGGTGCAGGAGGATCAGATTAATATGAGCGACAAGAACAAAGCATTTGATATTATTAATACTGAATTAGCTGAGCATCCAGATGCAGTTAAGTTTATTTATGCTTTTTCAGCTTATTGTCATGGAATTGACGACATTATAGATGGTGAGATTAAAGATACAGAAGGTATTCTTAGAGTGTTTGGTATGGCAGCAGATGTATTTACTTGTCCATTCTGGCGTCAATATGGTCCTATGTTGTATATTGTTGAGAAGGTGATTAATAACGATTTTTCAGATTCAGAAGTAATGAAGAATTCTGAACATCAGTGGCAAAGGCAACATGCTGATGTTCTGAGGTGTTCTGCTAATAACATGTTGCACGCAGTATTGTATTTGTTATGTGGCCGGGAAGTAGCTAGGAGAGTAAGTTTAGATATACGAACTTGCAGTTACTTCAATCATCACGATGAAGCTGGAAATCCACACTAAATACCAAGTATGGTTAAAAGAGTCGTCACTATCGAGTTCACAGAAGGATATAACGATGAAAACATAGAGCATAATAGTTTTGTTAGAGGGTGTGAAAGACTTACCCTTAGACAAATGGACATTCTTATAACTACATTACAGCACGTTAGATATTTACATGCTATTGATGTTAAAAAGATTGAAGAACTACTTCATACACAGGCATAGAGATTGTGTAGGAATTACGTTGTTCAGATATAAGAATAAGCTAGTTGAAGTCTGGTTTTGTCCGCCAGCATTTACTATAGAAGAACATAGGCATCCTCATATTGACATAGAGTTAACATTCCTATATGGGTATGCCTATTTCTATAGACGCCATAAAGATGATTACTATGGTAATCATTCAGATCATTTAATAATTCAATCGCCACAAGATACTTTCACAACATTCACAATTAAAGGAGAGCATTTCCATAAACTTAGAACAATGGATAAGTGGTTAATATTTGTTAATCGCGAAACATGGAAATGTAAACCAACGTCAGCATCAGAGGACTTCATATTATGCCCTACGATCCAAGAAGATTTAGAGGTGGAGGAGGACAATACGCAGGTGGTTATGCATTAGGTCAAGCCTTAGGTGGTGTAGTAGGCGGACCTGGTAGTAGTGGTTGGTTTGGCTTTGGTGATGTAGACATGAACTACACTCCTCCGTATGCTTCTGCCTACACACCAGAAGGGATACCTGCTCCTAATGCTATTGATGTAAGACCTACCTTTGAAGCTAGATTAGAGCATCCATATCTAGATGCATTCTTTAATTTCGGTAGAGGTGCTAGACGTAAGCAGGCTTATGAAGATGCTTTTAATGCTAGTGTATTTGAGCATGATTTAGGGCAATGGGATTATAGGAATCAACAGCGAGCAGCAGCGGCAGCTGATGCTGCTAGAAGGAAGGCTGAAACTGATGAAGCTATCAGATTGGAGAATGCTCGAACAAATGAAGAACTTAATAGACAGAAGAAACTACATCCCGGAGCACTTGATTATCAAGGTAAGCTGATGCAGCAAGAAATATATAAACAAGGAATGCTTCATAATATTAACGAGTTTGGTGCTGTTCCGGGATTGCCAAATTTTAATATAACTACACCAGCACAAAATGCTGCTATTGAAAGATTAGTTCAGCAGAGAGTTATAGATCAGGAAGGTTTAGTTGGACTAAATCAAGCAAAGACTAGACAAGCTATGGAAGTGCTTAAAGGTCGAGAAGGTGCTGATTTAATTATTAGTGACTTAAACGCAGAAAGAGACTACTATCTAGCTGATATAGAAAGACAGGGTGCAGAAGAATGGCGAGAGTGGCAAAGAAATAATCCTAATGCTACTGCTGAAGATCGAGATGCTAAGCTGTCTGAAATTAAGGCTAGAGCTAGACTAGCTTGGATGTATAAGGTTGGACCGGGTGAAACAGCAGTTGAGATGATACCTGGAGGTGGAGGAACGCGAATTATTGGTTCAGGTAAAGAAGAAGTTGGACAAGGTTTTTATGAGGATAAAGATAAGACTGGTAAAACGATTACAAGAATAACACCACAAACTAGTAAAACAATACCCGGCACAGTTACTCCATCACAAGAAGATATATCATTAAGAATACAAAGGCAAAAGGCAGCAGAGGAAGCAACAAGGAGGATACAAGAAGCAAGAGAAGCAGCAGGAGGATCACAAATACTTACTAATCCACCTCCGGGAGCAGCACTATCACCCGGAGCAGTAACTAATCCACCACCAGCAGGAGTAACAGGAGCTACTAATCCTCCTAGTGTCTTACCTGATACTAATACGGTTGCCAATGCTATTAGACAACAAGCAGCTAAAGAGACTAACGTAAATCCGGGATTAACATTATCTACTAATCCACCTGCGGGAGTAAATAATCTTATTACTAATAACCCTTATAGATCTACTCTTACTAATCCACCTAATGCTGGATTACAGTTTGGAACTAATGCAGCATCAACTAATGTTGGAGGAATATCTGCTACAAATCCACCATCAGCAGTAGGAATACGTAGACAACCAGCTCCTGAAACAAATCTTATGGGAGCTATTAGACGAGCATTAAGCAGGAATCCTGCATTTATTCATGATGAGACTACTAATAATCCTGCTAATGCTAGTCCTTTCCCACTTACAAATAGAAATACATCAGCAACATCAGGTGTTCCGGGAATAACTAATCTGAATAGACAGCTAAATACTAATGCTCAAGCAACTGCAATGCAGCCCAATACTAACGCTACAACTGCACCTGCTACTGGGCAACCATATAATACAAATGCTATGGTGATACCTGATGAAGTTGTCGAGAACTCTACTGCTGTTACAAATCAGCCGGCATATGAAGATATACCACCAGATGAAGGAGATGAAATACGTAGATATAATGCTAATAAACAGAAAGCAGATGCTGAACGTAAGAAAGCAGTAGAGCAAGTTAAAGCTGGTGTTAAAGTGCCTACTAGAACAGGAACTCTTAAAGGAAATGAGAAGATGAGGGCTGATGAGGAAGAAAAGAAAATTAAGGCAGGTGAAGAAATAGCAGGAGGTAATACTGAAGGTTTTGGAGTTGAAGGCACCAAACAGGCTCTAAAAAAGATGACGCCTGCACAACGTAGAACTTATATAGAAATTCATCCAGAGTTATCTAACTTGCCAACGAAAGAAAAAGAAGAACTAATAAGGACAGGTATTATTCCTCCAAATCCACCATTATGGAAGTTCTTTTAAATAAGGATTAAATAATATGGCATTATCACCAGAAGGTAAGAGCACAGTTCTTAGATCAATGGGTTTTGATCCTACTAAATATGATCTAGACGAGATAAACAATACGGTCATAGAGAAGCCTGTTACACCAGCATTACAGCCGGGAGTTCCACAACCTACTGTTGATGGTGGCTTAAACTCTATTACCAATGCTCCTGTAATGCCAACTAGCTCTACAGGTGGAGCATATGCACGTGGAGTAGGAACAGGTGTGCTTCCAGCTGGTGGTGCTGCTCTTGCTGTTAGAGCAGGAATGCCACTAGCAGTTGCTGGATTAGAGGCACTAGGAATAGCTGCAACTCCGTGGGCAACAATTCCTATTGGTCTTGTTTTGGCTGGTATGGGAGGTCTTGGAACAAGTGAAGCACAAAATGCAGTAATAAATAAAATAGATCCAGATCTTGCGTTACAATTACAAGCAGATGCTCAACAGCATAAGTATGCTCAATTACTTGGTAATTTAACTGGTGGTGGATTCACAATGGGTCCTTCACTAAAAGGTGTAGCATCTGCTGGAACTACAGCATTTAACTTAGCTAGACGTGCTCCAGTAATGGGTAGTGCAGGTAGAGGTTTATTCCGTAGTGCTGAGCAAGAAATGCAAGCTGCTGGCTTAGCAGGTAGACAGCCTAGATTTCCTATAACACCACAAGAGCTAAATACTCTTGCTAATGTTGGCGTTGGAGCAGGAGTTGGCACAGGTTATAGTTTATATGAGGATTATCGAGCAGGCCAACCGTTTGACTTTGGCAAAGCTACAATAGGTGGACTTGGTGGTATGATACTTAATGATCCAACTAGACTTGGACGAAAACTTGGAGGATTTACACCTAATCAGTATCCATTTGGAAGTAGCTATAGAGAGATATTTAATCGTCCTACAGCTGTTACATTACAGCCGGGTCAAGCACCTGATTTTATTCCTAGATTTCCTTCAGGAGCTTATGCTCCATCACCTAATATGCCTCCTGAGTTTAGTATAACACCAACAAAAGGCGGCCCTGAATATGTTCCCTCTTACTTTACTCCTCAAACTAGTAGACCAGAACCACCTTCTTATAATCCTTATAAAGGACCTTTCTTTGAGCTTCCTGAAGATCTATCTTCTCCTTTTATAGAACCTTCTTTTAAAGGGGTTAATGCAGGTGTGATTGGAACTCTACCTAAACCACCTGCTGAACCTGCTGCACCAGCACCGCCAGCACCTTCTCCATTAGTTAGCACGATGAAGAATGCTGTAGAAGGAAGGATAATAACTCAAAGAGATATACAGAGTGTTTCTAGAAGAATGAATGATAGTGAAAGAGCAGCTCTTAAAGTATTATATGATGAAGTTCAAGGTAATGCTGCTATTGAAAAAGATCCTAGTTATCATGCTAGATTGAGGGCTTTAATAGATCAAGTAGATGCTAGAACACAAGCAGAAGCAGAAGCAGCTAAAGCAGCTAGAGCAGAAGAGGCTTCAAAAAAAAAAGTAATCCCTGAAGGTGAAGGTAAAGGACAGTTAAAGTATGTTACACAAGAGGAAATAGATTCTATTAAAGAGTTCTTAACTCCAGAAGAAGGTCAAGAAGTTATTCAAAAGATTAACGAGCTTCAAAGTGTTGGAGATCCTCGCACAAGAAGTATAGTTCAAACTGATTTTAGAAAGTTAGTTAATCGCATTAAAGAGAGATTAAGTAAAGAATCTATAGTTCCAAAAACAGAAGAACTAGAGGTAGAGCCAGAAGTAGAGGTAGAGCCAGAGGTAAAGCCTAGTGTAAACATAGTGAGAGCTGGAACATTAGGGCATCCTCAACAACCATATACTAATGTCAAAGTAACTAGATTAGTTCCTCAAGCACCTAAAGCAGGAAAGACTGAATGGTCACAAATAACAGGAAATGCTGAAGAAGGCAAAGGTAAAACATTTGTAATAGATTATGGTGATGAAACTAACGCTAGACATATTACATCTCAATTTTTAATGAAGGGTTATAAAGATGTAAAAGATGCTATTGCTGCCTTTGATGATGCTTATCCTTATCGTAGAATAGCTGTTAGAGAGATAGGAGATTTTGATAAACTTGGACTTCAAGAAAGTATAAACAGAGGAATTAGGTATGAAAAAGGAAAGCCACTAGATGTAGAGAACCAGCAGTATCATAAACCAATATCTGAAGTAGAAGAAACTCTGCTTAAACATGCTGTTACTATAGCTAGAGCAAATGCAAAAACTAAAGACTTCTTTTTACCTAATGCATTACAAGAGGAATTAGGTATATCTAGCGGACATGCACATAGATTAGAGGCAGAATTAAGAAGGCGAAATGTTATTGATGAATTTGGTAGACTTCTAAAAAGACATACAACAGGTAACAAACCAGCAGAATCCGTAGAACAATTCTTAAAAGATAATCCAGTTCCAGCTAAGCTTACTCCTGCACAAGAAGCTAAAAGTAGACTAATTACTACAAAGCTAAAAATGGCTTTAAATAACTTAAAGAAATCTAGATCTAAGAATCCAGATACTATTCAAGCATTGCAAAAAGCATGGGATGAAGCTGTTGATGAGCACATGACATTTATTGAGGATGTTACTTATAAGTCACCACCACCACCTTCATCATCTTCTAAAGGATCAACAAAAGGAGGATATCAATATGTAGCAGATCAGATTAAACTATATCATTGGTTAAATCCAGAAGAAAGACAAGCATTAGCAGCACATTCCATAAATGAGCATATCATGATTGATCTTGACAGATTACCTAAAGCAAATGCTAAGGTAAAAGCTGAAATCATGACCAAACTTAAGGAACATTTTGGAACAAGTAATCTTGATATACCTCTTATTAGAAAAGCAATTCAAGCTAAAATAAATGAATATAAGAAAGCTAATCCTGAGACACCTCCAACACCAACACCTCCAACACCAACACCAAAGAAATCTAAAGCACCAAAACCGCCAGTAACAACTACAACAACAACAGCACCAGCAGATTCACCTTATAGATACCCTGGAGATGATTTTAAGTTAGAGAGATTAACTCCAGAAGAATCAAAACTATGGGAAGATTATACTATAAGTGAAAGGGTAATGCAGGATCTTAACAGCTTGTCAAAAGCAAATGCTACTAGAAAAGCTGAAATCATGGCTAATCTTGAGAAGCATTTTAACAGAAAAAACCTTAGCATACCTTCTATAAAAGAAGAAGTTCAAGCTAAGATAGATGCATATAAAAAGGCTAGATCAGATCCTAACTCTCCCTTACCTATGCTAATGAAAGGTGAACCTACATTAAGAGGTCCTAAACCAGGAGAAGAAGGTGATCTTTCAACAGAAACTCCACCTCAAGAACAAGGAGAAGAAGGTAATCTTCCTCCTAGAGAACCTAGACCGGGAGAAGGCGGTCCAAAGAGGATGTTTAGTGAGTTTGGTGAAGAAGATCTTACACTACAAAGAGGAGTTCCTAGGAAGAAAACAGCAAGTGAAGAAGCGGAGTCAATAACAGAAGAAGAGCCTATAGCAAAAACTCCTGAAGAACCTAGAGAAGTAGAAGAAACCCCTGAAGAACGTGCTAAAAGAGAAGAAGAACTTAGAATTGCAGGAGAAGAGTATGATAAAGCTATGGCAGTTCATGGCAAAGAGACATATGGAGAGGATCTTAAATCACAATTAAATGAGTCAATAGGAAATGTAATAGAACTATCTTTTGATGCAGCCAAAATTAAAGGAAAAGAAATACCTCCAGCATTACAGGGTGCTATAGATAGAACACTAGAACTTGAGAAACAGCTAGAGGCTGAGTATGGAATACCTCCCGTAAAGCCGTCTTTAGCTCATATGAAGAAGTTGTTTGGTGAAGATTTTGAGTATCCTCCAGAAGAGCCTAAACCTAAGAGAGGAATGCAGATAAAGCTTAGGAAGAATAGAGGTAAAGAAGGTTTTATCAATCTAGCAGCATTCGTAGACCGACCAATTAAGCAACTGAAGAGATTCTACGAATCAGCTAATCAACGTGTAAGAGACGTAGATAATGGAAGTGAATCTGCCAAATACTTACATGGCAGATTAACTTCACATACTGCTCTGAGAGATCATCTAGAGAAACACTATGCAGAGGGATATTTGCAGCGTGTTAGATTAGGAACTCCAGATGTTCAAGATAGAGTGTTAGACAAGCTGATAGATCAAGATATAAATCAAAAGCCTGCTACATTTACACCAGAAGAAGCTGCAATAGCAACTCCGTTAAGAGCATTTCATAGACAAGTATTGAATAAGTCTAATGCTCTGGGCATTCTAGTTAATGGTAAAAGACCAGCTATTAGTAATCCATACCATTTCCCATCTATAATGGACCCAAAGATACAGGAGTCATTTACTCAAACACCATCAGATCCTAGGAATGCTGCATGGAAGAAGGAGATTATAGATTATTGGAGAAAAGCTGGTGCTGTTGATCCAGTAGAAGATCTTAAACAATACATCAAAGCGATTGGTGCAGATCCACACAATCTAACATCAGATGTTCAGTTCAATGCTCTTAGAAAAGCAGAAGGTTATGGATTACCTAAGAGTGTCAGAATGAAGAGTTTAGCTAGAACCTTAAAGTCTTATGGTCAACGTGTAGGAAGGGACTTCGCTTATACTCAAGCACTTCAAAGTGATCCAGCTACAAGGGAGATACTCCAACTTACAGATGTTAAACAGCAAGCTCCTCCTAGAGGAACACTGTTACCATCTGGTAATCCTGTTCAAGACTTATCTGGTGTTACAGAAGTTAAAGATGCTTTAAGGAAAGAATTAACAGCAAGCAGAAATCTATTCCCTAGAATAACAGGGTTATCTCGTCTGATGGCTAATGCTGTAATGGGCGCAGGAACTTCAGTTAGAGACATAACCACTATTCCATCACAAGCAATACCCTTCTTGGGTAAGACAGACTATGGTGTATTCTTGAAGGCACTTAGCAGAGCGCAAGGTATCAAGAGCAGAGCTAGATTAGCTGGCTCTACAATGGAGAACTTGCAAGAAAGAGAGTTTGGTCCAGCAGTTAAAGCAGAGACAGGTGATACAATAGCAGACTTGCTTAACTCTGGAGCTAACTTCTTGTATAAGTGGACAGGTAGAGAGTTTGGTGAAAATGCAGGAAGGGAATATACTCACATGTTAGGTGAGCAAGTAGTGATTGATAACTTCTCAGTTAAAAACCATCCTAAAGCACAAGCATTATTGAGGAAATTAGGAGACACTGTAGAAGGTGGAGTAGATCAGTATCTAACAGCTGGATCTCCACATATACCAGATGAGCAACTACAGCGAATGGCTAAAAGGTTTGTTGATTATGTGCAACAATCATATAACCAGAATGATTTGCCTGCATGGATACAAGATTCTGGTGCTGCACCCTTCTTTCAATTAGCTAGATGGTCAGCAGGTAAGCTAAACAACACAATCGAGAATGTTATTAAGCCAGCATATCATGGCAACTTTGCACCATTGCTTGCATATACGTTTGGGTCATTTGTAACTGGAGCAGTTATTCAGAAACTTAACCAGTTCATGAATAACAAGAAGGACTTCAATCCAACATTAGGAGAAGCTTATGCAGCAGGTGACTGGAAAGATAAGGCACAAGCTGTTCTTAATGTAATGCAGTTAGGATCTTTCATGGGAATGGGATCTGATATGTTGAAGATGGTTACAGATCCTGTCTTGTCTCAGAAATTACCTAGAGGATACTCTGTTCCAACAGCTGAAATTATTGCAGATGTAGGCGAGAACTTAGCTAATCTGTCAGCAGCTATTGATGATGGTGTAGATCCAGTGTTTGCTATTACTAAGTTTGCTGAGAATGTTATCTTAGATAATATGCAAACATTCCGTATGGCAGCTAATCATTACAACAAAGATAAGGTAGAGAGAAGTCAGAAGTTTAGGGATATGGAAATCTACGAACAGCTTAAAGATATTCCATCAGGAGAAGATGTAACAGAGTTCCGATCTAGTAATCCCTATTACAGACCAGAAGCGAAGGAGTTCAAACGAACTAGTGATCTAAACGAGATAGTTCCTACCTTGAGTGCATCTATTTCTAAGATCATAGAATCTAATCGAGGTAAGCCGTTCAGAATGATGCAACAACTTAAAGGATTGAAAGCAAACAGCTATAGGACTATGCCAAATCCTGACACAGATCCTATAGCTTTCGTGGATTTTGCTGATTACCTGTCTAAGGTATATGGAGATGACGTTGCATCAGAACGAATCTCAGACTTCTTTAAGCAACGCTTTATCAACAAGTTTAAGTCTGGGCTTGTTCCTTCGTTTTAGCTATCTACAAGCTTTTACGATTGCTGTAAAGATCCTATCTTTTACCTTATGCTCTTCAGGAAGTTTGTCATAAGGAACACAGCAAGGATGTTCCTTTTTGTTAGGATCTTTTATCTTTCCATATTTCCATCCAGCAGCTAATTTCTCCTTTAGCCAATTTCCGTGAGACTCTTCAGGAGTTCTACCGTTTGGCACTTCCATATGGAATTTAACTCCATTAATCGCTGATTTCTTTTGCCAATCAGGTGCATTGTCCCAATCTGTTTGAGAAGTATCTCCCAAACTCAAACAATAAGCTGCATTAGCTTCATGACAAATACGAGCTATATCTTCTGTTTTCATTTTTTAGCTAATACTTTAAGGGTATTCTTGTATTTACGAATACCCTTCTTAGCTATTGTTAATTGTGCAATAGCTTCTATTAAACCAACTGAATTGCCACATGGACATGTCATTGGATAACCTCTTTCGTTGTGGTTACTTTAACTGCGCGCCATTTAGCTGATTTATCATACTCTCTCCAGCGTTTAAGCACTTCACCTATATCATCCAACTGCAAGTCACCTGACCATAGTGTCCAAGGGCGTTCTTCCTTCTGTATCTCAATGAAATACTTAGGAGGTAAACTACCTACGTCAGATCCTTCCCATTCTGATTGTGAACCTTCTACATCAGATCCTTCCTTATGCCTAACCACACTGGTTGGCTCGGTTTGTCCTTCGTCCTGTCCTTCTTGAACTTGAACGTCACGGGTTGATTTAGATACTTTATGCGATGATCCCATATGTTTTGTCTTTCCTTTGCTGTGAATCCGGTCCCTATTCTGAATGCACCATACTGTTCATGTATTACTATCAAGCTACCTAAGGTGCTTTTAGGTAAACTTAAAGTATCAGTCAGCTCTTCTTCAAAGCCAACAATTATTGCCTCATCTGTTGCGTAATCTACAAGCTTCAACATTAACTCCTCTTTAAGTGTTGATCTACCTTGTTTATATTCCCCTTCTGGATCTCTAACTATCGTTCCTTCATATCCTGCCTCTACGAATTTAGTATGTGCTACCTCTAGCTCTTCAGCCGATTGAACTAGTATCGGCATAACTAGACTTATCGCTTCGCCATATTCAGCAGCATGAAATATTCTACCCAAATAGCTTATCTCACACTCACCCTTAGGTATGTAATCAAATACCATATAGGCAAACTCTGGTTCTCCATCCTTTGACATAACAGCTGACATAACTTCGTGAAATGATTTGTTTGCTATGATTATCTCACCATCTAGATACTCTGGTGCTCCTTTCAGCACTCGTTTAATATGTGTATTTGGTATATGCTTTAGTGTTCTACTTAATGCTACACCTTTCTGTATCATACATCTAACACCATCAAACTTAGGTGTAATAGCTTTAGGATACTTTATCTTCTTGATATCCCATTCGCCACCATAAGCTAGCATTGGTTTGATTAGAGCCATATGAGTAGGATGAAATAAAGAATAGCCCATACAGTAATGAACCAGAATGCTACACTAGCTAAGTCTTTAAAGATTCTGAATTTGTCATCTTCCATATCCCTTCCTCATGTTCTATCTTTCCAGTATCTCTTAGAAACACTAGCACTTCATTGAACTCTACCTGATTAACATCTCCAATAAACTCTTCCCACAGTTCATTCTGCTTAACACTACCTCCTTTCGATTTGATATACTTCATCATTTCCTTACTAATACCGGCCAATGGATTCCTGCCTCCAAATGATAATGCCCAGTGCATATTCTTCTCTACTTCAGCTAGCAATGCTAGTGCTGTTTCACATGCTATTCTGCTTACCATCATTTCTAGACTGTCAGAGAAGTGTATAATCATTGACATTTTCAATAGATGCATATCCTTTCTGCCATAGTAAGGATTAAGCTTCAAGCTAGTGTTCTCTCGCTTATATGGTAATATCTCTTCTATGTGCTTACGCATCAATTCATATCCTTCTGGATCATAGATAACATTACCAAACAAGCTACTTAATTTCTTCAGATGATCTAACACTTCCATCTTACATTTGATCTGTTCTTCTGTGAATGCTGGAACACCAAACTGGTAGAATCTAGGACCAGTAGCATAAATAAAGAATGTTCTACTTGATAGACCTTCTGTCATTATTCTCTTGTCGTAACTGTCCTCAATAAAAGATGGAACTGTGCCAGCTAGTAGATTAAGACAGGGCCGACGGATTTCATCTTCACCCTGATGCTTAGTCTTATAGGTGTAATCTCTACAATCATAAGCATTAAGCAAGTATCTTGATATATCTTCAGATTTACGATTGAATAAACTAGACATTTCCTCTAGTGCAAAGGCTAGACTGTTATGTGTGTAAGGTCTCATTTCCATTGCACCTGTTAATGGATTAATATCCTTATAGCTTATCAATCTAGTTGATCTTGCATGTGTCTGCATTAATGCTTCATATGTAACTGAGTCTGGTGCCATAGGAAACAGCAATAGTTCCTTCTTCTCTTTCATTCCTATCTGTTCAGGAGATACAAATGCTGCTGCCATATTAGCATTAGGATCATCTTTATCTGGCTTCAACTTATGATACTTTAACATCTCATTTACTTGAGAGATTACTTGACCCTTACCAGTTGCAGGTTCGCCTACTAAAACTACGTATATATTTGGGAAACATGGCAACTCTTTTGGTCCAGCCCATACTCTTCTTTGCAAAGCTGCTGCTATCATGTAATAGAAGCCCATTGTTATATAATGCTCTGGACACTTCATCTTTGCCATATACTTGTGCCAGCGTTCTAGATTTGTCATACACTTCTGTCGCTTTCATATCAATTTATGTTCTTTAGCTAGGTTATATAGCCTTACTATTGCTTCACCTTGATTACCTGACTTCTTTGTTTTAACTAATATCTTACCATTCTTAATTAAAGCAATAGAGCATCTTAACAAGCAAGGTGGATACCCTGCTTTGCACATTTCGTCAAACATCTCATCAGCTGTCATTATGATACTTCTTTGATCTCAGCAAGTTCCTTCTCCAATTTAGCGATACGAGCACGAAGATCTATTTCAGTGCGAGCGTAAATAGGATACGTTCGCCATTGATGACATTTATCACACCAAAACGAGAAGTGTGCTTTGGCTGTTAAAGATCCACAAGTTGGACAAGGCAACGATTCTTGGTCACTACTCATTATATCTCCTCTCTATGGATTTATTACTATAGGTGTCTTAATGTTGCCATCTATTACCATATCAAACAATACTGGCATAGGTATAGCCTCACTATTACCAGATTCCATCCCATTTTCACTGTAAGTTACAACTATATCACTCTTTCTCATTTCTGCTTGCACTCTTATAGAGTTATTAGTTGTCTGTCCAACTACTATCCAGTCAGCACCTTGACTCTGCTTAACCTTATAAACTCCACCTACACTATAATCAGGTGAATGCTTCCAAGAGATAAGAAGGATGATATATATAATTGCTGTCATTTGTTGAGGGTGGCACGTTCCTTTCCGGTTTCGATTTGCTCGATCCGTTCCAGGGCAACTCGTGCCCAGTTACTGCCCCACTGCCCCTTGAACTCTTCCAAGCTCTCCTTCGCCACTTTCAGCGCCTCTTCGAGAGTGGCGATGCGTTGCTTGGCGTCTCCTGCTTCACCCTCTGCTGCTATCAGGTCGCAGATGCGTTCCTTTAGCCTCTCCTGCCGATCAATAATCTTGCCGGAAGCATCACACTTATCATGATTACCGATAAGAGCATCTTCAAGTGCTACCAACTCCTTATCACTTGCTTCAGCATGTTTCTGCCATTCATCACTACTCATTGTATCTCCTCCATACCATCTGGATTATCCTTATCTTTATGTCCCCAATTAGATCCTACTGAACAGCTACTTTTCATACGAAATACTTCACCTCTAGGAGAAGTTAGTTCTTGTTCTATTAGCTCTTTCATAACCTTGCTACAATCCTCTACATCTTCATCTTTTGCCAAACACATGAAACTGTCATGTCCATCGTTAACGACTTGATACTTACCATACATGCCACTAACAGCTGTTTGGGTTATACAACCTACTGTGCTCTGAGCAACCCAAGCAATAACATCCTTCAGATATTTGGGAGTAAATGTCTTGCCGAAATACATAGGGAAACCTTGCAAGTTATTTAACCTTCTTGTTTGGCTCACTATATACTCTGTTTCCATATGCCATTCTCTTATCTCAGGAAAGAGAGAATGATACAGTGCAAGGAACATCTCAGCATCTTGCAAGCTAAGTGCAATAGTTCCACTAGATTTCTGTAATATGTGCATTTGCAACATAGGTGCTGTGATGCCGTAATTACTTGCATGACACACCATCTTAGCCATGAAGTAAAATCTCCTTGCACTTTCCCAATGATCTGATGAGCGAATCAACTTATCTAAGGCTTGCCAGTTTGGAATACCCTTCAACTGTCTGATAGGGCTAGAGATGAATTGTTCGAGCGGCTGTTTAAGTTCCTGTTCCCATACTTGCTTGAACATATGCATTGCAACATAAACATGAGGCTTAACTCCGTGAATGAATAAGTCTCTGAAGTTACCTGCTCTGCATAGATATGCTACTATTAATGCTTCTGCGCCTGATTGATCTCTTTGCACAAACTTGTGACCTTCAGGAGCTGTGTAGATACGTTTAATGTCATTAGTGCTATTCTGTAAGTTAGTTCCCCATCTATCAAGTAAGGTTGTGCTAGCTCTGCGGATTGTCTTAGTTCCGCCTAGCTTCCAGCAGCATGTATTATACCTTATGGTCATCTCGATCTGCTAGTTCATTCCAGAGATATTTAACATGAACTTCTAAATCATGTAAACGAATAAACAATACCCATATAAGTATTGTCTGACATATCAACAATGCACCCATTAATGCTATGATTGTGTCCATCCTTGTAGCTCCAGTAAAGCTTTAATGTCTGGCTTCTTGTGAGTAGGAGGTTTCTGAACTTTGCCATTCTTATCTTTTACACACCAATATCCATTTGCTAGCTTTGTAACAGTATACTCATATTCCTTATACATATCTAGTTCTGCTTTACTCCAGTTATCAAACTTCTTAAGGTTGTTCAGATTAACCTCTTCCTGTATTGGCTGCTCTCTGATGCCAAACTTACATGCTGCATATGATAGCACATAATGACTATCTGCTATACCATCTGCAACTTCGATTATGTCAACTGGATTAGTCTCAACTAGATATAGACCTGCATCTAGATTGTCATATCTTACATCATAGCCTAATGCTGCTATTGTTTCACGCATCTCTTCAAGGATTAGCTGAGCACAAAGCAATCTAACCTTCTTGTCAGGTATCTCTGGCCTTACTGGTATTTTGCTACCACTAGCTAATTCGATGAACTGCTTTACTGATTCTTGATGTGCATTCATCATTTCCATATGTTAAATCCAAGACTGCTGTTCTCTTTCTGTAATGCCCTATATGCTAATAACAACTCTAGCACTGGATTATCTCTATGCTTTAATCTTAACTTCTGTATGGCATATTCGTTCAAGCTTGGTTTACCTGTTATCTTGCTTCTACGTATCACCTGATAGTCCATCATATCATGGAAATATCTAACACACTTCTGATTAGATATAAGTGGTGATACTGATGGACCTGTTAATATCTGCATACATCTCAGATATTGTGTCATTAGCCTATCATCCCGCTCTTGTATTTTACCTCTAATGTCATCATCAAATGGAATACCAAAGAAGGTCATTGTAAGATATGGCTTGATAGCTTTCATAGCGTGCTGAATGCTGCCTTCTAAACCCGGTATTGTCTTTGCATATTCCATTATAGCTTTATAAACTAGGCGCATTCCATATACATCCTTTCCGTTATATGCCCATAGCTGTCTATCTTGTTCATCACTGTTAGGCATGTATATACCCTCATCTTTATGGAATGGTTGCCAAGTCCATGTAGACATACAGTGACCTAGTGACTTCTCTGCTTCTGGAAAGCAGCGATGCATAGCAAGCATAGTATCGAACAGGTTGTCACCTACTACTATGTTGTATTTGTGAGCTAATACAAACCAGTCGAAGTTAGATCCATTATGGGAAACAACACAACAACGCTTAAATGCTTTCTCTAGACTCCATAGGAACTTGCCAATGTTGTTATAGCATAGCTTATATTGGTGATTAAAGAGAGGAACTACATATATAGGACCGTCATCTATAGCAAAACCTATAGTGTTAATGTTCAGATCTCCGTCTGTTTCAATATCCAAGTATAGAATGCTTCCGTCTGTAGCCTGTTCAAGCTCCTTACACGACTCAGTGATTGGCCAATATATTCTATATGTTGGCTCTGGTTCTGTAGGGATTCTCCCTCGAATGCTTCTAAGTATTCGTCTAGCATCTCGTTCAAGCCAGAATCGGTAGTTGCTTCTGGCGGTTCTGCCGTGCCTTCCTTTTTCTGATCCAGTGTCATAATCCTCTCTTGTTTCATCTATTTCATTAAGTAATGGGTTTAAACCAGCTTCGTGATTAACGATATCACAAGCATCTTGAGGAAGATAGCTTGCGATATATACCACACCATCTCTACGATAAGGTGTTCCCCTTATCTCGTTAAGCGAATGCGGAATGTTAAGCCATTTAAGGGAATCCTGACCAAGTAACAATACTCCTTTTGTATTTGGTAATAACGTGCTCTTATCATCTGCTGTCCTTAATTCACATTGAAGTCTATTCATCTCAGGCTGTAAGCAATCATTGATTAGGTTGCCAGCAGTTCCAGATAATAGAATATCCTTCTTGTTCTTCTTTGCTGTTTCAATATCGAACCTGCTAGGATTAGCAAGAACGATAGTTAATCCCTGATATGTAACTCTAGGTGGAATTTTCAATAGAAAAGAGAGCCTTTTAACGTCATGCTCAGGACGTTGTGCTTTACTACTTAGAACGGTCTCTTGTCAGCATTGCTGTAGGTAGCAGGTCCAAGCACATCATCTACGTTAGCTTGGATTTCATAACCTTGCAATACTTCATTGCCAGCAGCATCTCTATAGGGTATGAATTTACCCTTGTTGTTAGGATCAGCGACCACTGCTTTCTTTTCTCTAGATGACAGCAAGATATCAAAGTCAACTTTGACGTATGCTTTAGTATCTGGGTTCTCATCATCAATACTGTCAGGCAAACCAACTTTGCTATGGAATCCGAATGTCTTGTCGATAGTATCACCTTCAAGAGGTAAATACAGACGGAACTTAGTTCCAGCTAAGTTGTATGTCTTGCCTTCTGCTTCAATCTTCTCTTCATTCATGATCTCACAATCAAGAACAACCTGCTTGTTATCCTTACCGCTAAGACCGAATGTAGCTGCCATTACCCTAG
>Ga0310890_10000014_pt1 | contig 45919 bp, 73 predicted proteins | sample T20D3metaG_FD_203751 | JGI IMG/M metagenome (GOLD analysis project Ga0310890, IMG submission 203751) | Lab incubated soil microbial communities from West Virginia University Organic Research Farm, Morgantown, WV, United States - T20D3 | ecosystem: Environmental > Terrestrial > Soil >... | reverse complement strand
ACATACTCGGGGAACTCTATGAGAACGGCACTCTCCGATCTCGGGGATCTCATACGTGACGGCACTCCATTGGCCCGTGGGGATCAGTGCTGACGGCGCTACGTTCCCTCGGGGGCCTCATCAAGGACGGCGCTTGTGTCTTCCGTGGGGATCTGGGATTGCCGCGCGCGTCATCTTCGGGAGTCTCAATCGGCCCAGCGCTCCTCAAATACGTGGAGATCCTCGCCTGCGGCGCCTCCATGAGGCCTGCACTGGAGCCCCATCCAGTGACGGGGAGCTGCGTGTGCACGGGCGCTCCCGATTTTCGTAGGGATCCTTGGTGACGGCGCCTCCATGTTGACGGAAAACTCATTGCTCACGGGCGCTAGGGACGATCGGGGAGCTCCTTTGTCTCGTCACCCAACACTTCCCCCATAAAACTGCGAAACTGCTCCAGCGCGTCGGCGCTCCCGCTCCCCTTCTCCGCCTTCGCAAACGCCCGGATCTTTAACACGTTCGCCGTGCACGTACTAAACATATTCCAGGTGGACAGCGGCGATTGGTCCGTCTGAAACACCAGCCAGTACTGCGCGATAATCTGGCTCATCTTCTGCCACGTCGCCTCGCTGGCAATATCCCCCTGCTCCTCCAGTAAGTCCAGCACCGCCTGCGCAAACGCCGTCTTGTCCGACTGCGGCACCTGCGGCCGGATGCCCCACTGCTGCCTGGCCATTAGCGACCCTCCTGCCTGGAGGCCTGCCGCACCTCCTCGAGCTTCTGATGACACGCCATATCCATGGACCAGAGAATATGCGCCACGGCATGCATAAAGGCCCAGCGCTGCCACTCCGGCAGGTCCTGCCAGCGCGGCGGCACAGGCTGGCGCTGCTGGCGGATCGACTTCCGAAACGTCTCCCAGGCCAGCGGCGCAAACGTCGGCGCATAGTCGTCGAGAATCTCCCGCGCGTGCGCGTCCATCTCTGGAGTCCGCTTAGCCGCCATACGCCTGCCCCCTTACCCGCTGCTCCTGCACAATCGCCTCCTCAATCGCCGCCACCCGCGCATCCTCCAGGATCCACGTCCCCAACGGCTCATTGCTTCCGGGAGGCTCCATGGACGCTGCCGCTGGCTCTTGCCCTACGGGAAGCTCAGGTCGCTCGGCCACGAGACGCACGATGGCCGCCGTCAACGCACGCTGCTCGGCAATAAGCACCGTCTGCGATGCCAGGATCGCCTGGAGCGTGCGCAGCACCTCCTGCTGCCACATCTCATGCAATGCGGGAGGCTCTACATTCTCGGGCTCTACCAATACGGGCATCTCACTTACCTCGGCCACGCCTCTTTCCTTTCGGGGAGCTCACCACTTACCGGCTCCATAGATACGGACAGCTCCTTGGGTACAGCCTCATGTATGTCGGGTAGCTCGCCGGAGACAGGCCTGAACACATACGGGTGGCTCCACTTATACCGACCTCCATGGATACGGGGCGCTCGTCACCGTCTGGCCTCCTGGTGATCGGGGAACTCATGGACCACGGGCCTCCTACCATGCGGTAAGCTCATAAGGAACCAGCCTCTATGCAACGGGCAGCTCTGGCAACCACGACCTCCTTTTTGACGGGCAACTCACGGAACCCGGGCCTCATGCATCACGGGACGCTCGACCCTGGATAACACATCTCCAGAGCCTGCCCCCGGATCGAGTCCGGGGCAAGCTCTGAACTTGATGCAGGGGCAGGCACGGACAGGCCTCTCTTCAACCGGACACCTCGTACGATTCAGGCCTCTTAGGCATCGGGGAGATCAGAGAAGTCACGCCTCTCTTCGTTCGGGAAGCTCCGCCTACCAGGGCCTCCACCGTGACCACCCACATCACCCAGGACTACGGATCCCTCGCTTGCCCCAGGACGGCCGCCATGAGAACGGAAAACTCTGATTACGCAGGCCACGGCATGTTCGGTGCGCTTCGTGGGCGCAGGCCTCACAAGGGACGGAGAACTCACCAAGAGCAGGCCACCACGATGACGGGTACCTCACAAAGGACTGGCCTCATTCAATACGGTGAGCTCCCGAAATGCAGGCCCCCACGTTCACCAGAAGCCCCCGGCACACACGCCTCCGTAGGTACGGCAGTCTCACGTAGATCAGGCCTCGTATAGAACGGTGAGCTCACCAAGAACAGGCCTGTCACAGAACGGGCAGCTCTACCATCGCCGGCCTCTCATTGTACGGGCACCTCATACAGTTCACGCCACCCACCTACCACCGCCAGCCTCTCATAATACGGACAACTCTGCAAGATCAGGCCTCGAGTATCGCGGGGAACTCTGCTAACCCACGCCACGGCCTCTTCTGCGACGAGAACCTCTTTGGGAACAGGCCTCTCCTGAGACGGCAAGCTCGAGGGAAACAGGCCTCACGGTATGCGGAAAACCCCAGGACTTCATGCCACACACCACCCACTATACCATAGGCATACTGAACATACACTAGCATACTGAACCCACAGGGGCCAGGGGGGGGTGGGGGAGAAATGGGGCAGCACCCGGATCCGCAGACCCGGGTGGGGGTGGCTCGAGAGAGGCCGTCGCGCGGACGCGTGGCCCAGGGAGGCTGCCGTCATGGTCGTGGGCCATGCCAGGGCCGTGGCCGTAGCGCAGTGCCCAGGCCGCGAGGAACTGGCGGCGGGCGTAGGACAAGTGCCAGGGTCGTCCCTTCCAGCAGAGCAGGGGGGACAGCACGATGGTCTGATCCTTGCGGCCATGCGCCGTCTCGAGAATGAGCAGCTGCGTCGGCGGGAGGGACCGCAGGACGCGGGCCACCCAGGTGCCCGACCGGCCGATGTCACGCCCCAGCTGCGCCGAGGAGACGCGGCAGATGTTGCCCCAGTCACAGTGGCCCATGAGGGCGAGCAAGAGTCGCCATTGCGTGGCACTCACGGGCAGCCGTTGTAACTCCCGCATCTGGCGCGGGAAGAAGTAGCAGACCTGCTCCCGCCAGTGCCACTTCTTCTCCTCCGGCCACTCCGGGGCACCGTCCGTCAAGTCTATGGCATACACCTCAGTCATCCATCAGCACCTCATCAGGGAAGGGCCCAGGGGTGCCGGCGAGGATAGCGCAGCCCTCGTGGAACCTCAAGCAAGAGTCGGAGTCGGACTAGCGCCCCCAGTCCTATCATTTACACTGTCGCATAGGTTCACCTCTTCCAACCTGGACGACACTGTGGCCCTCTGTAAGCCCTTGATAACCCAGCAGTTGTGGAAGGTGCTCTCTCTAATCTAATCTTAGACGTTGCGAAGCCGTCGTGTCCGGGGCAGTAAATCCCCCTAACCCCTTCTCCCTCAGCCACTTACAGGGATCGCCCAGAGTGTGTTCATTCGCATATTTCCTAACACTCCCCATAGTCCTCCTCATCCTATCCCCCTGCATCATCCGTGCCATTCTCCTATCCCGTGTGAGTAGAGGGAGTTAGCGTGTATCACTCAGGATAAAGCGTCGTTCATCGCTCTGCCTCGTGTGTACAGGTGATGTGCCGTATGTGTTGTGCATCTCCTGGTGTCTCTCTATGACGCGGGGCGTTGCCGTGGGTTCACAGGGAAGGCTAGCGACGGGGCCCAGGCCGGAGTGGGAAGGGGGAAGCGGTAGCGCCGACGAGGAGGTTGTGTGGTGCTCGCAAGCTCGCAGCGTGGGTCAGTGGCGGCTTCAGACTGGGGAGGGGGTGGCCCAAGGGGGTCACACGGCAGCGTGGCTGTTGCGGGAGTCGCCATGCGCGAGCAGTGGTCGCAGGAGGTGTGCTGCGCACGTTCGGACTGGGGAGGAATCACTGCGCTGCGCTCCGTTCCCCTGCGGGGCTACGGTAGCACTCGCTCTCGCGTCCCGCTTCGCTCGCTTCAGAATGAGACGACGCACCATCAGTGATGAAACAGGGCGGAGAGGTGGCGGGAGCATCACCGGCCTGAGTAGGGCCAGTTAGCTCCAGGGCCGCTGCGCTCCTGGACCCCGCTCAGAGGGGGGTCTCGCACCCATCACTCCTCCAGTTAGCGCCTCCTCGGTGCAACCAGCTCCGCCAGTGATACAACCACTCAGGCGATCAATCGGGAATTGCAAGGGCTATGCCAGAGTAACCTGGATTGGTTGATATTAAAAGATTGAATGCGATACAAGCGCATATGATAGTTTCTGTTCCTGTAACTGCTTGTTTTTACTGGCCAACTTCCTCGAAAGTGTCCCATAGGTATAGTTCTATAATTCCCCAGATTGTGTGTGCGATGGGTATACTTTATATACAACTTAAAAATAATCACTAACATGGAGGATACAACAGACAACTTGACCCGCTTGACCCGCCCCGCGCAACCCGCGTGTGGGCGAACTGAACCGCACCACTGGCATCCTACAATCCGGTTAGACAGCTGGCTCTATGGAGAGCGCACCTGTCACCCGTACATAGGACTCTCTACCTCTTGCGATGACCATGGAGCGAGGGGGAAACGGTAGCATACCCTGCTGGAGAGCCGTACCACAGAGATAACACTGATGTAGAAGCAAGTGTCCATAGGCCACGAGAGGGCTGAGTAGCGCCCTTGAGCCACGTATGGATGGACACTCGCGCGTAGGGACTGCGGGAGAGTACGACACCCGTAGGAAGTACACGCATCAGATGGAGCGAGTACCGCGCCTGTACTATGGGCATACGCCCTGCAGCCTGTGACGCATGGCCGCTATGCTTACGTATCGAAAGAACTAGCAGAGACGCCCGTACTCACCCTCCCTGCATGCTGCGAACAGCACCATCCCATCAGACCCATGCAGAGAGGGACATGCTCCCCTACCACTGATGCCAGCATACGACCATATCCCAATTCTGAAGCAACGCAGTTGCGCTACCTTATCCCCTTCCCATAGGAGCAATAGCCCATGAGCAGAGCATCCTTCAAGCCCTTTACCAAGGGGAAGAAGAACTATAACAGGAACGATCATAAGGCCCCGGCTTCGATGAGTAAGCTGACAAGCGGAGCTTGGGAGAAAGGGAAGACCTTAACCGACAAACAGAAAAAACGAGTCCACATCTAGACCACAACCACTCAACCCGATACCAGGGAGAGGAAAGCCTACCATGTTAGTCCGTAACGTCAAGTATGCCAGGAAGACCGATCATAACGTCTACATAGGTCGAGGCAACGAAGTAAGAAAACGCTCGGTACTGAGTAACCCTTTCTGGATACGCAACCAGAACGACGAACAGGAACGGAAAGAAAGCATAGAACAATACCGCGCATGGTTATGGAAGAAACTCCAGAGCCCCGATCCCAAGGAGAGCGCACCCATATGGGAGGCACTGCGCAGCATACGGCCTACGTCTGTCCTGCTGTGCCACTGTTACCCCAAGAACTGTCACGGCTGGGTAGTTAAGGCCGCCTGGGAATGGGCGTACAAGCAAGGATTGATAGAGCCCGTATGGATCAATAAGACGGACGACCGTACCGCGCAGAACAAAGGGAAACAGAGCTACCGCAACGTGCACAAGCCCTTGCATAGTGGCATGGGACCATCCAAAGCGTATGGCCCGCTCGACTTGCCAGCCATACCTTCCGCCCGTAAGGTCGAACTGGATGAGAACGACTTGCGCCGCCTGGACAGCTGCACCGCCAATGCGAAGCTCGATGAAGACATCCTCGATACCATGCCGAGCAACGCCCTGCAACGGACGTTACCCCCAAAGAAAAAGCAAGGCCGAGGCGCACCGCGCAAGCCGCGCGGTATTGTGTACTCCACCCCCGATACACGCTACAACGCCCTCGACGATATGCAAGCCGACATTGCTGACTTGCCCCAAGAGTACCGTTGGACGGAAACCGTATGGACCGCACCCGTACACGCCGCAGCCTAACCGCCATGGGGAGGGGAAACCCTCCCCCCATCCTTCGTAGGTTCAGTATACCGTGCAATAGGTCTAAAAATTTTTCCGGAACTGCGCTCCGCTTGTCCCGGTCTTCGGAGTCGGAGTCGGCGACGCAGCCGTGTCAAGGAGATAACCGTGACCCTGAAAGATTCCCCCCATTACTTCCAGTATCTGAACTTCTGTGATTGCGTGGCGTGCCGGGAGCTGGACGCCTATCTGCGTGATGAAGCGTGCCCCATTGGACGCCCGATCGAAGGCGGGAGCGTCTCGGCACCACTCAATGACCTCGATGCCTGCCCTGGACATGGGTCATCCAGGGACATCCCGTTCTAAGCAGCGCGGGGGAGGGAAGCCTTCCTCTGCCACTGCGTGGGCAGAGGGCGCACCACCCTTCCCCCTTCATCCTCAGCATCAAGGAGATGCACCATGCGTATCCTCCGTACGCTATTCATCCTCAGTTTCCTCGCGCTCATCACCATCGGCTGGGTCAGTATCCTGAGCCGCTTCTCACCGTAAAGGAGGTCCCTGTGTCTCGCTATCCCGATGCCCCGCTCGTCGTCGAAGCGTTTGAGGGAGAATGGCGTTTCCTCTCTCATTTCTATGAGTCGCCCGTTGAGTATCGTGGCGTCTATTACCGCACAATTGAGCACGCCTTTCAGGCGGCGAAAACCTTAGACCTGGCGGCACGCGAGAAGATCCGCCAGGTCCATGAGCCCGCTGAGGCAAAACGTCTTGGACGTGGCGTCAGGCTGAGACCCGGGTGGGAGGTGATCAAGCTGGACATCATGCGCCACTTGCTGGAGCAGAAGTTCACCGTGTATCCCACACTCCGTAGAAACCTCCTCGGCACCGGGGAGGCTGAGCTCATTGAAGGCAATCGGTGGAACGATCGGTACTGGGGCGTGTGCGGCGGCCAGGGGGAGAATCACCTGGGGCGACTCATCATGGAGATCCGTGCTGGACTGAGAGAGCGCGCATGAATAAGAACACCCAGGAAATACTGGCCGCCTGGTTCTACGTCCTCGTCGGCGTGTTCGGCTTTACCATGATGGTAGTCAGCCTGCTCTCCACCTGTCACGGGCGGTAGAAAGATACACACCACCGCAGACCTCGACCCAGATCATGGAGCATCCAAGGCAGCCAGACGAGGACGCGCCACGCTGCGCGGGCGGCAGAGATCGACACGCCGGACGGGTGGGGGACGGCGGCCGGGGAGGCGGGGCAGATATGTCCCCGCCGACCGACCGCCCCCACCCCCGCGTGCTGCCGCCCAGACATCTCCCAGATTTTCGCAGCCCAGCCGTGCCAGCCCGCACCGGGCCTGGCCACTGTCAGAACCAGCATGTTTCACCAACCCGTACCCAGGGAGGAAAACCCATGACCGTCTATCTGCTGCATTTCGACGAACGGTATCAGCACGCCGGCCACTACACCGGCATTGCTCGTGACCTGGAGAAGCGCCTGAAAGAGCACCGCACCGGGCGGGGCGCTCGCCTCACACAAGTGATCAAAGAGGCAGGCATCGGCTTTCAACTCGCCCGCACCTGGAAGGGTGAGCGGAAGAAGGAACGTACATTGAAGCAGCGCGGGGCCGCTCGCCATTGCCCCATCTGCAAGAACCAGCAGACCCGCACGGTCTAACCCTGCCCCTGGATCGAGTCCATGGCAGGCTCTGGACATGGGTCATCCAGGGACCGCCCGCCGGGTGTTCACAGCACCCGGCAGACACAATGCCCTACAACCAATGGAGAGTGTAGCACATGAAAACGAAACAGGATGTCACCGTCGAGAGTCTCAATACCCACCTGGCCACCTTCAACGCCATGAACCTCGAGAAGAAGTCCGGCTACGGCGACCGCTTCAACAAGGGCGCGCAGCTCTATCTGGACGGTAAGGTACAGAAGATCGGGCCGCTGCACTACCGCGTCGAGAGTGGCGAGAAGAAGGGCGTCAGCTACGAGGTGAACGGCACCTGCAGCTGCCCCGACCTGGCCGCCCCGAATCGGTATTGCAAGCACCGCATCGCCGCCAAGTTCGCCCGCCTGGTCGAAGCGGATCTGTTCGAACTCGAGAAGCTGCGGATCCAGCACGAACATCGGCTGACGTGTGAGGTGCACGACATGGTGGTAGAGTGCTGGCAGCGTTGCTGCCCCGATCCCACGGTGGTCGAGTGCCCGGTGTGTGGACCGCAGTCCCCAAACGTCCCGCCGCACGTTGAGCGGATCATCGTGGAGGAGGGTGCACCGGTCGAGACGTACATCGCGGAGCCGGATCCCGCCGATGCCACCCTGGAAGAGGCGTGCCAGACCATCCTCGATGCGCAGACCGCGGAGCGCGTGACCGAGACCCCGCTGGAGATGGAGCCCGTCCCCGAGTTACCCCCGATCGTCTACGCCACCACGGAGTACGAGCCGGCCCCGGTGATTGAACAGGAACAGCTCGTGCCATTCCTGCCCGAAGCCGCCACGTCCTTGAACATCAAGGTCAAGAGCGAGGCCTTCGAGATCATGCTGACCATGCGCGGGCATACCGACGACGAGGTACTCAATCGGCTGCCCAACGTCCTCGCCCAGCTGGAGCGCCTGATGCACAGCGAGGTGGATCACGCCGAGTCGTTCATGCAGCGCCTGGCGCACGCGTTCTTTCCCCGTCGCAAGGCGACCGCGAAGTAACTGAACCCACTTTCCCGGGGGTGAGGCTGGACCCTCACCCCTCTAGGAGCCACCATGTCCGCCTTCATCGTCAGTGAGGAGACCATTGCCCTGCTGGTCGAAGCCCTGTTCAAGTATGACCTGGCCTGCCTCGATGGCAGCCGCGTCGGCCAGGACCTGCTCGATCATAACTACCGCAGCGTCAACTACCACTACGGCGAGAGCACGCTGGTCCCCGAGTACACGCACGAAGGGACGCAAGGCATCCTGCTCAACGATCCGTATACCGTGTACAAGGTGGCCCGCTGCTACCACTACCAGAGCTGCGAGCACCCCGGCTACTGGGACAGCTGGCCGTGTCGGGCCATCACGCATCTGTGCCAGGCCATCGAGAAGGAACTCGGCATGACGTACGCCGAGATCGACCGCACCGAGGCGTATGACAAGGCCCCCTGGGACCTGTAACCACCATCCCGGGCCTGGTGCAGACCAGGCCCTTCACCACAGAGGAGCGTACCATGACCGTCGCACAAATTGACGAGCTCACGGCCACGCTGATGCAGCAGAACCCACACCTGGGACTGGACCTCGCCCGGTGTTGCGCGACCGAATTACTCGATGCCAATGACCGTGCGCAGTGGGACCGGCTGTACCCCATCGCGCGGGCCGCGCTCGACTATCGCCCCCAACCGACGGAGGAGTAACCAATGGCCCATCAACTGAAGCCTGTACTCACCGCCTTCCGCTGCGTGCGCTCCCGCTGGGTCCGTCCCACCTGGGGCGTGTACATGGCAGAACTCGACCGCGAACTCAGCGGCTATACCTTGCCCCCGGCGATGCTCCAACTCGCCGTGCAGCAAGCCCTCACCCTGTACCGCCAGGCCTATGGCTCTGCCGGTACGCCTGATATGGAGGAGACCACATGAGCTGGACCGAACAGTGCTCTCGCTGGAGTATCGCCTATGCCTACACCATCTGGGCAGGCGGCAAACCACCCCGGTACTATGGCCGGGGTGCGTGGCTGGAGACGTGCGAGGCCTACGCCTACTGGCTGGGCTTACCAGTGTTCCCACCAAAGGAGACACCCAATGCATAAGAGTCTGACCATCGACGTGATCATGGCTGCCGTAGAAGACGGCGACTACGTGGGGTTCTGCGTCGCATGTGGCAGTGAGCACGACGGGTGCGAGCCCGATGCCCGTGCCTATCCGTGTGACCAGTGTGGCCGCAACAAGGTGTACGGCGCAGAAGAGATCCTGATGATCCTCGTACCCTAAACAACCAGGGGCCAGGACGACGCCACGCCCTGGCCCCCATTGTACAGGAGCTAACAGCAATGAGTGTAACACCGATCGCCTATCAGATCATCACCGACCGCATCACCAAACTCCTCGAGGAGGGCACCTGCCCCTGGGTCAAGCCGTGGAACCGGGAGAGTGGGCTGCCCCGCAACCTGTTCAGCCAGCGTCCCTACCGGGGCATCAACGTGTGGATGCTCGGCGCACAGAACTACGGCTCCCCGTTCTGGGCCACGTTCGGCCAGGTCGAGAAAGCTGGCGGCCGCGTCAAGAAGGGGGAGAAGAGTACGCCCATCGTGTTCTGGAAGGTAACGGAATACGAGGGGGATGATGGTCCCAAGAAGGGGTTTATCCTCCGCTATTACAACGTCTTCTGTGCCCCGCAGATCGAGGGCATCGCCATCCCGGTCCTCGAGGAGGATCCCATCTTCTCGCATACCCCGATCGAGGTATGCGAGAAGGTGGTCGGCAACTACCCCAACCGCCCGACCCTGCTGCACGGAGACAGCCGGGCCTACTACCGCCCGTCCACCGACTGCATCGTGATGCCGGACATGACGGCGTTCCCGCAGGTGAGCGGGTATTACGCCACCCTGTTCCATGAGATGACCCACTCGACAGGCCACCCCGACCGGCTGAACCGGGACACGCTCAAGGATGCCGTGCGCTTCGGTGATCGGTCCTACGCCCGCGAGGAACTGGTGGCCGAGATGGGCGCCGCGTATCTGTGTGGGGTGTGCGGGATTGAGAACGACGTGATTGATAACTCGGCGGCGTACCTGAAGGGCTGGCTGAGTGTGTTACGGAACGACATCAAGATGCTGGTCACGGCGGCTGGCCAGGCGCAGAAGGCCGTGGATCATATCCTCGGCACCACGGGCGACGAGTAGCCCACAACCAGGGGGAGAGCTGTCACTCTCCCCCCTTCCACCAAGGAGACCACGTATGTCCACGCGCAGTGTTATTGCGACGGCACACGGCGACACCTGGCAAGGAGTCTACCACCACAGTGATGGCTACCCCACCTGGCTGGGCGCCATGCTCTGGAAGCACTGGGTCCACTGGGGCCGTGACCTGCCGACCTTTGAGCGCGAGATGGTCACGAACCATCCCGGCGGTTGGAGCTCCCTGCGGAGTCGCTGCTACTGTCACGACGACGCGGGCACGGAATACCCCGAGTATCCCCGCATGCAGTACACCCCGGAGGACGAACAGGAGAGTGCCCTGTTCATCGAGTGGGTGTACGTCTTCAGTCGCTGCGTCCTCACCATCTATACCAACGCGCCCACTGGGGAGGAGCAGCGCTGCGAGAATGACAACGGCCACTGGTGGATGGAACCCGTCTACCGCTGGGCGCTTGTCACCCAGGTCCGCCTCGACGGACCCGAACCCGACTGGCAGGCGATCGAGGACGCCGCCGCCACGAACCCACCCACGCCCGTGGCCCAGGCTCTGGCGCATCGCCTCTAACAACAACCCGGGGGAGTGTCCCTCCCCCATAAGGAGACCATCATGACCACCTTCACCTCGACCACCTACGTCCTCAGCACCGACGATGAGCCGTGCGTGACCCGGCACCGCGACGGCAGCGTGGCCTTCCACCTGCCCGACTACGATGGCCGCGGCTTCTGCCTGCGGCTGGAGCCCTGCCACATCCAGGCCGTGCAGAAGCTCCTCGCCGCCCTGAACGCCGAGGCCACCATCCTGTGCCACGATCCCAAGGAGGGAGACTAATGGCTGAGCAGCGCTACTACCTGCGACCCCACCCCGATGGCCACTGCGGCTATCAGGTGATTGACGGCTATGCCACCAATGGCTACGGCGAGCCCTGGGTAGAGCTCCCCGCTCTGCCCTACCCCCTGGCGCTGGCCAACTGTCAGCGCTTGAATGCCACCTGGCAGCGTGACCTCCCACCATGTACCTGCGGAGAAGGAGACCCCGATGGCGACGTACAAGATCGTGCGTAACTACTTCAACGACAACATACGCAAGCGCACCATGGCGCACGGGCTGACGCTGGACGAAGCCCAGGCCTGGTGTCGAGACCCCGAGACCTCGAGCCGGACCTGCACCAAGGCCGTCAATGTGAGACGGACTGAGAAGTATGGCCCCTGGTTTGATGGCTATGAGGAGGAACGCCCATGACGACCCCTGCCTTCGACCAGCTCCTGCGCGGCTGTGCCCGCGACCTCATCAACATCCGGCCCGAGGAGAAAGCCCGCATCGACCGCGGCCTGGTGCTCGCCCTCAATGGGGCAGCCGAGTACCAGGACGATCACTGGCAGGTGCGGAGCGCCACCGATGCCGAGGTGGGGTATGCCCTCCGCCCCGAGGGCTGCGAGTGCCCCGACCGGCAGCGTGCCCCCGACGGACGCTGCAAACATTACTACGCTGTGTACCTGGTTCTGGCTGTGCAGCAGGACTATCCCCATCTCACGAAGGAGACCCCGCATGTGGAAGATTAGCGACACCCGCTGGCTCAACCCGCTGGCCATTGCCAGTGTCTACGACATGCCTGAGCAGAAACAGATCGCCATTGGCTTTGTGACTGGGCATGCTGACTTGATCCTCCATCACGAGGACCGCCAGACCGTGCTCGCCCACCTGGCCCGCAACAGTACACCCGTCGTGCCCAGTGACGCGGACCTGAGCGGCTGGCCGTACGAGGAGGACCCGACCCCCTAACACCCCACCGGCCGCACGCTTCCCTGGGTAGTAGAGACGTGCGGCCGGCTGGATACGCCGTCACCTTGGCTGCGAAGGAAACGTACCCATGGCTACTCTAGCACGACTGACGCTCTGTGTCTTCGTCATGTGGATGGGGCCGCTGCACGGCCCGTACATCCCCATGGTCAGCTACGACACGCTAGATCAGTGTCTCGATGCGCAGCTCGTCTCCGTACAGCAAGCCCTGGAGAGGCCTGCGCCCAGGCGGTATCACCACACCGTCTGTCTTCCCGGTACCCTCAACCCCAATCGTTAGGAGATCCCCGATGAACAAAACCTACACGTTCGACGGCAGTACCGAATGCCGCGGAAGAAATGGCTGGTTCCAGCTGCACGAGGCCCTCATCCTCGCCAGCACCATCAGCCTGAATGACGACAGACCCGTGGCCTACGTGAACCTGTACTCCAAGGTGCACGCGAAGAACGCCCCGATCATCCTGCGCTTCACGAACCCCGAGGAACTGCGCCAGCTCATCTGTGGGCTGGCCAAGGCCTTGCACTGTATGACCAATCCAGAGGAGACACCCAATGCCTAGCAAGATGACCGATGCCAACTTTATCCGCTACGCCAGAGAGTGGTACCACTGTGACGGCGAGATTGAGATTGACGAGGGCGCCGTGGTCAGCCGTGGCGAAAGCGATGGGGCCTATGTGCAAGCCTGGATCTGGGTAGCCAACGTGCCTGGGATGGACGCCACCGAGGCCGAACTTGACGCCGAAGAGGAGATCCCCGATGCCCACGTATAACGTCGTAGTCACGATGACCACCGAGTACCACTTCGCCATCACGGCCGCGACCCCGGCCTCCGCCAAGCGGCTGGGCGAGGCCCATGCCTGGATCGAGAACCGGCAGGCCGAGGCCAGGACCCCCAGGGACCGGGCGTATCTACGCCGCCATGCCAGGCGCGTCCACTATTACGAGCGCCACGAATCCCTGGCACACACCACCGTTGAGGAGACCCCGCATGCATGACCACACGTTTCTCTGGGAGAGTCTCGAAGAAGAGCTGCGCTACCAGCGCATCCACACCAACGAGGACGTGCAGCATCGAGTCCAGGTCCTCAAGCGCCGGGACCTGGCGGACAGCCAGCTGCGCGCGATCATCTTCTACACCATGGCGCTGGGTGCGGCCTACCGCAAACAACTGAAGGAGACCCGATGAACACCACCATCTGTCCCGAGTGCGCCAGCCGCCATGTCAGCCCGCCTGACCGGGAGGGCCTGATCGACTGCTACGACTGCGGCATCTGGTGGCAGCCGGACCACCCGAACAACCAGGTGCGTATCCCCGCACCAGAGGAGGATTCCCATGGCTGAGCATGACTTTGCCGGACTCGAAGCCGCCCTCGAAAAGCAGGGCTACCTGGAGCGGGCGCTGGTCGATCTGTGCGGCTTCAAGAACCGCTACCACGAAGAGCTTACGCCCACGCAGCAGGAGATGCTGCAGACCGCCATCCACTGCACGGCCTGTTTGTTTAACGACATGCTCGGAGGAGTGTAACCATGAGCAAAGGATTCGTGTGTCCCCACTGCGGCCACGACGAGTGGACCATTGGCCGCACGCATACCCTGTGGGAAATGTTCCATGTCGAGGCCGTCCAGCCGGATGGCAGCTACGAAGAGAATGCCTGTAGCGACTTCGGTGAGACGATCGAGACGGGCGCGTGGGAGGAGATTACCTGCGCCCACTGTGACAGTGCGGCCCCGGCCAATCATCCCCTGTGGCCCGAGAAGGAGGCATCCCATGAGTGACCTGTTCAGTCAAGAAGGCTACGTCGAGAAAGGCGGCGGGTACTGCCCCGCCTGTGGCACGTATGAGGTGGGCTACGGCAGCCTGGATGTGGAGGGCAACCCGGCCGTCGTGGCCCAGAAAGTCTGGTGTCTCGATTGCGGAGCCGAGTGGTGGGACGTCTACCGCATGGCCGGCTACGAGGATCTGATCGTGCCCTTGCCACAGCACCAGGGCTAGACACCGCACGGGCCTGGGGGACACGCACCCCCAGGCCCTGGATACGAACCAAGCAGAACCAGGAGTATACCATGAAGAATACCCCAGCCAACAGAGCCTCAGCGCAACGGCTCAAAACACGGAACCGAGCGTACGTAGCAGAGCGACGAGCCGAGACAGTCTGTGCCAGATGCGGGGCTCAACCCATTGACTGGCATGCCGAGCACCACCAGGGGCACAGAGAACTGCGTGTGAGCGCCCTGGCGCATACTACCACTGCTATCCAGAAGATAGCCGATGAGATCGCGCGTTGCGAACCACTCTGCCGACGCTGTCACATGACAGAAGATGGGCGCATCCAGCGTTTGATTGACGCCAGGAGGACACGCCAGCCACATCCTCCAAAGCCATGTCAAAACTGTCAGCGGTTGTACAAACCCTTACGGCGTGGTCTGTGTAAGTCCTGTGCCGACAAGATGTACAGAGCAGGCCGCACGAGGAGGGCGAACTAATGGACGCCACACCGCACCTCATCGCCCAGATTAACGCGTATTGCGTGGACTGTCGCTGGTTCTGGGTCGCGGGCCTTGCCCGGGAAACCTGGCCCGTACTCCAGCATCACCTGGACATGCTGCACCCGTGGGCCGTCATGGCCGTGACCCACTACATGGAGGAACAGTAACATGCCCCAGACCCTGAAGTATATCCAGTGCCAGGACTGCAAGCGCCCCTATCCCCGGATGATGATCACCCAGGACTGCCCCGAGTGTGAGACGCAGAAGTGGCAGCCCTGGGATCCCCGCACCGAGACCTCCTCCGCAGACATTATCGACGTCCTTGAGGAGCTGCTCGAGTTCGCCTTCAGCGATGACCACACGCACTACGATGACGGCGGCATGTTCTACTACATTGCCGACGCCATCGTGCTTGTGACCCAGCACTACGCCAACCGAGAGCCCTACTACCTGGAGGAGACCACCGATGCCCCAGTCCAATGACCCGACCCCCGACCTGCAAGATGCCCAGCAGTGGCAGGAAGAGGACCAGGAGAATCCCTACGATCACGACAGTGGACCGCATGGCTGTGCAGAGGACTGCCCCGCCTGCCAGTGGGAGAGCGGGGTCCCTTGACATGCTCTCCGCCCTGAAGGACGGGGTTTTACGAACGGTTCGATAAGCGAACCACCGGGAGGCCATGCCGCACCCTCCCGGTAGCCCACGACAGAGCCTGCCAGGACCCTGTGCCCTGGCAGGACTCCTACCCTACCACACCCGGCCCCCCTGTGCACTGCACACTGCCCTGGTTCCTGTGCAGTGGGGTGCAACAATTTCTGGGCATCACCCTACTGACCCCTTTTTTTTTCTGTCACACGCCCCCAAAAACCACATCGCCCTAACTCGTGGAAAAGCCTATCGTTGCCAAACGCGCTGCACCACAGAGGCGCAAAACGAGGGCAGTGAGGCAACTTTTTTCTTGTCACGACGCGCCTTTCTGGCTAAGGTGGATAGCCATACAGGTACAAAATATCACCTGTCCTGAGAGGGAGGAGGACTGTCCGCAATGCGCTATCTCCGGGTAGGCCAAGCACTCCGGAAGTTCCGCACCGACCGCGAGCTGACCCTCGAATACGTCGCCATCCAGGCCAACATTACGCACCAACAACTGAGTCGCATCGAGACCGGCCGCCGGCGGCCCACGCTGCTCACGCTGCACAAGATCGACTGCGTGCTGCGGCTGCCTGATGCGCTGCTCCTGGCGTTTATCCGCCAGGCCTGCTGCTACGATCCGGCTGAGGAGGAGGCCTCATGAGCCGCTGGTGGGGGATTCGCCATGGACGCTGGCTGTGGCACGCCTGGCATCTGTCCCGCTGGCTCCGGCTGTGGGCGCCGTATGGCTACATCGTGCCGAACCCGGCGGACGCGCGGTATCTCGAGGACATCTGGGACGGGGTGGCGTAGCCATGCCGCGCTGCGAGCGCACGCATCCCCTGGCGCAGGCGCATAGCGCAGCCGTGGCGCAGGGGGGGCATGTGGTCTATGTCATCTGCGGCTGGCAGGGCTGCCCGCGCCGGCGCCAGGTAGACGGCGCGACCTGGGGCCAGGAACTAATACGACGGGCACAGCAACCCCCCGAACCCCCGGTGCGCTTGCCTGGGGTGCTAGAGGAGGCGGATCCCGCCCCTCCAGGGTGGCCCGCGCGGCGTCGAGCAGGCCCCGCACGAACGCGCTGATGTCCGTGTCCAGGCTGCGTAGCCAGGCCCGCTGCTGGGGGGTCACCGTTATGTTGATCCGGATGTTCAGCCCCTGGTCGGGGCGGCCCCGACGCGGGGGACTGTGGCTCATACCATACATCGTGGTCCTTTCTGGCGCTCCAACATCACGGGGAGCTCATGCTGAGCGGCGCTGCACCTTCACGGAGGGCTCGGCACCGACGGCGCTTGTCAAATTCGGGTGGCTCACGGATACCGGCGCTCTGTTTCCGCGGGGGGCTCCGTGGTGACAGCGCTTACGATACACGAGGAGCTCTACAGGAGCAGCGCTCACCTTTTCCGGGGATCTCTCTCGCTTCGGCGCTCCGGGCTACGGGATGTCTCCGAGGGAACGGCACGCTCAGATCATCGGGGATCTCGCCCTATACGGCGCTGCGTTATCGCGGAAAGCTCAGTTCCCCTGGCGCCTACGAGTGCTTGTGCTGGCGCTCGTACTCATCGGGTAACTCGGTATGCACAGCGCTCATTATCCCCGGGGAGCTCGGGGGGTTCAGCCTCTACGATGCCTTGCTCTTCTGGCGCTCGTACTCCTCACGGATCAAGCGCCGAACCATGGCTGATAGACCCTCTTCCGTCATCTTCGCCCATTCGAGCATGTCGGGCTTCATGACGATGTTCGCACGAACATAGCCCTGCGGTGGTCGCCCTGTTGGTTTTCTGGTCTTGGGTAGCGTTGCTGTGTCCATACAGAAAGCATACACAATTCCTTTGCCATGGGCAAGGAATATGTGTACACTACATAATGATTATTCATCGCTTCTGTAAAGCTAATGCGAGTGGAGGAGAGACCCCATGAGCGATACCCCACACAATAACGCATCGCTCATCGGTGTGCTCAAAGCATGCCTGCAACGACCTATCGCGTTTCACCGCATCTTTGCCGACCTGGCTGGTGGGGCAACCGCAGGGCTTTTCCTCTCTCAGGCCTGGTACTGGCAGCAACGGCCATCAGATCCAGAGGGATGGTGGTATAAAACCCAGGCAGAATGGACAGAAGAGACGGGTCTGACCCGTTACGAGCAGGAACGAGCCAGAATGCAGCTCAAGCGTGTTGGTATTCTTGAGGAAGAGAGGCGTGGTGTACCAGCTAAACTCTTTTATCGCATCAACTTAGATGTGCTGCATTCTAGTATGCTGGATCCCGCATACTGGAATGCGGATTCCCGCAATCTAGAGTGCGGATTTCCGCAATCTATTACTGAGACTTTCTCTGAGACTACTCCAGAGAGGAAAGAGGATCTTCGTTCCGAAGATCCCGTTGCGAAGGGCAACGAAACGCCCTTCGCAACGGTCCCTGTGGTGGCGACCAATGGCAAGCCATCTCCTCTCAAACCCAAGAAAGCCCCAACCCCCCTGGCTGCCAATGACTGGATCTGGCAGGAGCTCCAGCACTACCGTGACGAGTTTGACATCGACGCCCTCAACGATGACGCCTGGTGGGCAAACCTGGGCAATAGCTTTCCAGACTTCAGCCGCAAGTGGGTGACGGCCGCCTTTGCCGATCTCGCACGGTGGCTCCAAGAAAACCCCAAGCGACTATCACGCACACCGCGTGGCTGGAAGCAGCGCATGTCCTTCTCCCTCAATTTTTATTACAACAAATCCACAAGGAGGGAGGGATATGGCAAAGCCACGACGTCCCTACCGCGACACTGACGGCGAGCCGCCCGAGGACGACTTCGCCCGCTGGACGCAGTGCCCCGACTGCAACAGCCGAGACTCGCAGATCCGCACGCGCCATCAATTCGACCTCGTGCGTATTGGTGGACTAGACCTGGTACGGGAGCATCTCACCGAACAGTTCGTGAAGCTGCGTGACTACGGGAAGGAACGCCCGGATGCGGTGGACAGTGTATGCAACTGGCTGGCGAACCTGATGGAACTGTACGGCAACATGGTCGATCACGAGACCGGCGCTCCGCTGCCCTGGTACGAGGCCCGGCGCCGCATGGGGCAACCGCTCGCTACGCACGAGGAGGCCCCCGATGCCTGACCCCTTCCCCTCCTACACGCCCCCGCAGCCGGCCTTCCGACGCTGCCGCTGCGGGCTGCTGGTCATGCGCCTGACGACTGGGCAGGTGGTGACGCCGCTGCTGGGGCTGCTGCATGTCTGCCCCGCCCTCGAGAGGAGTGCGAAATGAGTCGCCCCTGGTTCCTCACAGGCCATGAGATACGCGAACCGTGCGTGTTCAACATCTCCCGGCAGCTCACCCCCGCGGAGGCGCTGCTGTTTCAGGACTTGCAGGTGGCCCTCGAGAGCACGATCCTGGACTTTGACATGCTCCCCGCCGTGAACGACGGGGATTCAGGCTGCCGGGGAAAAACCCGGTGCCATTCCTGTTTCTCAGAGACTGCCCACGGGGTTTCGCGCTTGGTTTTCGCTGCAAAGGCCCCTTATCGGGGCTTTTACGCTGGCGAAGCAACCACCAAACCCCGTAGGTCTCATTGTCTCTCGGCAGGCTTAACATCGCGTATGCCCTACGCTAGAGGCATGGTCCGGTTGACGCAACGTGTACGGCAACAGATTAAGGACGGCCTAAAGAAAGTGTACCTGGTATTTTGTGACCTAAGCAAGGTTTTATGCGGCTGTGCCGCACTGAGAATTGCCGCTCGTTGGCGGCAACGTTCTTATATCCCCGCCCTGAACGGCGGGGTTTTACGAACGGTTCGATAAAGACGTGCGGCCCCAGCTTACCCTCGCGCTCGCACGCCAGGTGCTCCAGGCGGTCGGGGTTGGCCTCGGCGCCTACACGGTATTTGACCCCCAGGAGGAGACATGACCGGCACCGGGCTGGCGGCCTTCGACATTTTGTGTACCTGTGGCAATGAGCTGGCCGCTCTGCGCGACTCCTGCCACGAGGGGAGTGACGCCTGGACCGGGCTGACGCAGCTGGTGCAGGCCGTAGATTGTATGATCGACACCCTGGTGCATAGCACCGGGCTGGAGGAGGAGGACGCATGACCTTGCAAGACGTGTTCGACCAGGCGCTGCTCGATGCCATCGTGGAGGTGGCGAGCACGGCAGTCGCCGATCAGGGCGTGGAAATTCACCAGTGGCTGCGCGATGAGCAGTGGCGCAGCCGTATCGGACAGGAGACCCCATGAGCATTGCCCTGGACGAACAGATTGCCTGCGTCCGCCGGGAGCTCAGCCTGCGGCAGAGGGCACAGCCCTGATCGACCCCGTTGCCGAACAATGGCGTCTCAAAGGCGCCGAACGCGAGCGGCTCCAGACGGTCTTTCTACACGCCTACGGCCAGCTCGCCGCCCTGGAACAGCTCTTTATTGCCGTGTAGGCCCGATTGAACACAGCCCCCCGAGAGATAGGAGGCCCTGGAATGGCCATTGCCCACGACGAACTGCTCGACGACGAAGAATACTTCCGCGAACCGATGCGCCGCCTGTCCCAGGACATGCGCCGCGCTGCCGAAACCATGAGCGATGCCGAAGTGCGCTACCTGATCGACCTGTACTACAGCCAGCAAGAGCAACGCAAACGCGGCGATAACCAGCTGCGGGCGTCCCGGGCTGACGGCGAACCCAATAGCCTCACGGCCTTCCTGGCCGCCCAGGTGGAGGCCCTCGAGGGGGCCTGCAACGGGGCGCTCCAGGTGGTGGCCCGGCGTACCCGCACCGGCCGCTGGTGCATGGCGCTCAAGGGCATCAGTGGCGTGCTCACCAGTGGCCTGCTGGCCTCGCTCGACATTACCCACGCCCCGACCGCCGCCTCGTTCTGGCGCTTCGCCGGCCTGGACCCCACCTGGGAATGGCTGGGGAAGGAGCGGGCCGCGGGCCTCCTCACCGAACTGAGCAGCGTCATGGGGGGCCGGCCGCGTCCCCAGGAGCTGCTCGAGCCCGCTGCCCGCCGGGTGGCCACCCATCCAGACGGGCTGCTGGCGCGGATCGAACGCCAGACCCGGCCCAAGCAGGCGCGTGAGGCGGTGCGGACCCTGGATGAGGTGCGTGGCGCCATGACCCGGGCGCAGCTTGTCGCCGCCCTGGCCACGCGGCCGTGGAACGCGGGACTCAAAACGCTCCAGTGGAAGCTGATGGATTGCCTGGTGAAAGTGCAGAACCGGGACGACGCCCCGTACTACTGCGCCATCTACCAACACCGCAAGCAGTATGAGTGGGAGCGCAACTTCGCGGGCGGCTACGCCGACCAGTGCACCCGCGCCCTGGACCGCAACCTCACGGTCCTCCAGCGGCCGTGGTACAGCGGCCAGTATGACCCGACCGTGCTGCAACCGCAGTGGCAGCAGGGCATGTCCCCGAGTACCTGGAAGCTCCCCGAGCCCGCGGAGGGCGGCGTCCCCATGTTGCCGCCCGGCCGCATCGAGTTGCGCGCCCGGCGGGTGGCGGTCAAGCAGTTCCTCGCTGACCTGCACTACTGCCTCTACGAGGAGCACTACGGCCGACCCCCGGCGCCCAATGCGCTGCAGCAGGCCCGCGGGAAGACCAGCTTCCGGCCGCCCCCAGGATGGCGAGAGACGGAGTAGGGGAAAGGAGGCGATGCGAGAGTGGTGGTTTTTGCCTGCGCCTGTGGCGCAGGAGACGACTTTTTCCTGAAAACGACCCGATGGTAGGGTTGGGTGGGAAAGTCGCTTATTTTTGATGCCGTGATGCTTAAACAACGAATCGGCTATTTTGCTGGCGATGCGCGCTGATTGGGAAAAGCTCCCCGTGCATGAAGAGCGCTGCTTACAATGAGCTCCCCGTGCCTCATGAGCGCGTCCTTGCCTGAGCTCCCCGAGTGTTGAAAACGCCGAGGCATACGAGCCTCCCGACATACTGGAGCGCGGTGGTATTCGAGCCGTCCGAAGAGGCAGAGCGCCATGTGTCAAGAGCCCCCCGAGCACACCGAGCGCTTACGCCTCCTCGTCCGCCGCGGCCCGGGCCCGACGCCGGGCCGTGCCCTTGGTCTCCCAGCGCGTGCGCCACTCCCGGCAGGCGCGGTGAATGGCGGCCCGCCCCTCCTCCGTCTGGTCCGTCTCCAAGACCAGATCCAGGAGGGCGTTGACCAGGGAGTTGACGCTCACCTGCTCCCGCCCGGCGACCAGCTCGATGTGGTCCCAGAAGTCGGGAAAGGTGCGGATAGACCTGTAGATATACTTCGTGCCGGTCGGTGCGGGATGGGAACGCGTGGCTGGCATAGACACCTCCACTGGTCACAAGGTTGTAGTTGTACTTTCTTTCTGTGTGGAGTATACTTAGAACAGTCCGTAAAGTCAAGGCGCAGACTTGGAAGAGCCCCTCGATCATAGCAAGCGCCGTAATACAAGAGCCCCCCGTAAATGGGGAGCGATCACCTGGTACACTGTAGGCAACCCTGGTTGCCCGAGCAAGGAGTGAGCAATGGCCACCAATCAGCAGCTCATGAAGATTCCCGACGAACTGCGGGGCCTGCGCCCCGCCGGGTCCTATTCCTTCGACGAACTGTACCGCCTGGCGCAAGTCTGTCATGCGTCCGGCCTCTTTACCGACGTGACCGACGCGGCCCAGGCGATGATCAAAATTGTCAAAGGCCAGGAGCTGGGCTTTCCCCCAACCACCGCCATGTCGGCGTTCGACCTCATCGCCAAGCGCATCTTTATCAAGCCCTGGGCCATTGCCGCCAAGATCAATACCTGTGGCTACGGGAGCTTCGAGGTGCAGACGCAGACGAAAGAGGTGTGCACCATCGTGTTTTCGCGCAAGGTCCCCGGCAAGGGCTGGACGGACCTCAAACCCGTCAGCTACACCATCGCCGAGGCGCAGGCGCACGGCCTGGTGAGCCGCTCGCCGCACTGGAAATCGTCGCCCGAGCACATGCTCTACCAGCGCTGCATGGGGCGGGGCGGGGCGATGTACTTCCCCGAGCTCCTCGCCGGGATGCAGACCGCACCCGACACCACCCCGGTCTCCCTGGAGCAGCACAGCCGGAATCTCGAGGACCTCTTCGGACCCCCGGCCCCGGCCCTCCCCGCCCGCACCGTCACGCCCGCGGGCGCCATGTGGCGCGAGACCCTCGAGGCCCACGCCACGCACGTCCCGGAACCGCTGCGCGGGCAGTGCGAGGCGGTCCTCCGTGGGACGCATGACGTGTCGGAGAGCGAGGGCTTTGCGCTGGCGTCCCAGGTGCTGGACTGGCTGGATCATGAGGCCCCTGAACCAGGATCGGAGGGGTAGATGGCGCGTTGGAGTGAGGAGGAGTACGCCCGCTACCAGCGCCACGGCCCGGCGGGGCTGCTGCCGGAGAAGGCCTGGCAGCAGGCCGTCGTCCGGGTGGCGAAGCAGTCGGGCTTCATGCATTTTCATGTTCACAACTCCCGGCGCTCGCCTAGCGGCTGGCCGGACCTCGCCCTCATCAAACCCACCGGCGGCATCCTCTACCTCGCGGAACTCAAGACGGACACCGGCAGCGTGAGCCAGGCCCAGCAGGCCTGGCTCGACGCCCTCAGCCAGTGCACCGACATTGTGACCGGCGTGTGGCGGCCCCAGGATGCAGCATGGGTCTTTCCGCTGCTCCGAAATGAGAATGACAGGCCTGTTCGTCCTCCTTTGGAGCGATGATGCCCCCCGCATCCCCGCGCCCCCTGCAACCCCGTCGAGGGAGAAGTTGACATAATGCACTTTATGCGAAGTGCACCCTGGAGGCGCACACTTTTTGCTCGCATGCGGGGACCATGTTCGGTATGCTGTGGGGGTGACACTGCGCCACGCGCTGCAAGGAGATTGCCTATGCCACCCTGCACTATCTGCGGGATACGCCTGCCCTCCACCGAGGAGACATGCCGCTGGTGCACCAATACGAATCTCGCTGACGCGGAGGGCCGTGGCCTCCGCCAGCCCTGGTGGCTCGAGGCCCGCCTGCCACTCGCCGCGTATCGGAGACACCCCAGCGCGCCAGAACTGCGCGTCACCCGGTCGCATCTGCGCGGGCTCCAGGGCCTCGCCTTTCTGCTCCTCGGCTGGCTGTGTCTGGGCTCTGCCGTCGCCCACTTCGTGCTGTGGACCCTCCCTCGGTGCGCCTGGCTGCACACCACGGGACGCCTGCCGCTGACGAATGCACGGTATTGGCGACACACGCACACGGAGGACAAACGATGAAGTACTGGTGGGGTGTGCGGCATATCCGATATGTCTGGTGGTCGATGCGGCTGGCATACGAGCTGGATCGCATCCACGGGACAGGCCCACGCATGCCGAGCCCCGAAGACCTTTACACCTTGGACGCCATCTGGGAGGGACGCGCATGAACCATCCACCGGAACCACCGTACGTGACCCTCGTCAACGCGGTCGTCATCCTCGTCGGCTTTGCCGTGGCATTCTGGCTGGCGCTGCTGGTCCTCGCGCCATGAGCGCCAGCCCCACCCCCGGAGAGATATGTTACGAGGCATTTTGGCGCACTACCGGCGCCGACTTCCAAGGCGTCGCGTGGCCCATGCTCCCCCCCTTGACGCAGGCACGCTGGGAAGCGGCCGCCCAGGCCGTGCTGGTGCAGTGTACACACCAGGAGAACGCGCCATGACGAAAACCTGCCCGCGCTGTCACCAGCGCCTGCCGTGCAGCGCGGGTGCCCCATCCACGCCATTGGGGCCGGACGCCAGGCCGACGCCGGAGGACGCGGACGAGATGCGTATTGTGCAGATTGTCATGGTCATCATGCTGGTCCTTGGCTTCCTGCTGCTGGTGAAAATAGTGGTCCATGGCGCAACGCTGTTTGACGTCCTCCCATGACTCACGTCACGGGATTCCCTAAATCGGCCCTCCACGCCCGGAGGGGAGTGAGATGCTTACTCACTCTTACTTGCCCCTACCCCAGACGCCGAAGCGTCCTAGTAGAGGCGACCGTGCGAGCATCACGCACGTTAAGCAGCATTTGGCGTAGCGATACTGGCGAGCCGTCTATCGACGTAACACTCTCCACGCTACAGGCTGCATGTCGATGCATCTGAACGGTACAAGTTTTACGCCAGTCCCTACGACTGGCAACCACGCGAACCTGTATAAGAAAGAGCACGAGACATTGGATAAAGTCTACCTAGTGATTTGTAACCTATACAATAGAGATGCGCTGCGCTCCGAAATGGGGGAGCGTCCGATCCCGGAGGCGCTCATGCGCCTGGCACGGGAATTTATGCGGATCAAGCACTCGTACAGAACGCCAGGCACGCCATGAAGCGCCGCCTGATGCGCCTGAAGCACCTGAAGCATCTGCGCACGCACCCGCTGGTCCCCCTACTCCCGCTGGGGATCATCGGGATCGTCGCGTATATCGTGTTTGTTATCCGCCTCATCTGGGGCTGAGATGCTAGCGCCGCTGGACGTGGGGCTGACACACCATTGAGATGCGGCCCCCGGTCTCCAGCGTGCCATCGCAGGTGAGGGGGATATTCCCACTTGGCGGTATCGGTGTCCCTGGCACATCCACACACGCCGCGGGCGACAACCCGCTCGGTCCCGCAGGCCCCCGCGCATACACCTGGTAACAGTTGCGCGCGCCTGCTCCTGGAGTCGTATCCGTATAGCTGCGTGCCGAAGCGACTGGCGCTTGTGTCAACTCCGCATACGCAGCTTGACCCACCTTGCGCTCAATGGTGTATCCGGTCTGCACGGTGTTCACCGTATCTACCCAGGTCACTACCACACTCGCGCCTTGTACGACCACCTGCACACTGGTAGGCGCTACAGGCACCTGCGCTGGGGGATTGGGTGGCACCGGACCCGTCCCCCCACACTGCGGCGGAATCTGCCCAAACGTCTGTTCAATATGCTTGGTGACGTTCCTGGTGGGCATGCGGGCGCTCTCCAGTGCGGCTTGGATGCGACCCTGCATCGGCCACGGCCAGAGGGGTTCGCTCGTCAGTTGGCGGTTCACGTAGCGGTAGCACGTCCCGGGGGCCACGTCGTATATCGTCTTGCTGCCCAGCGCTTCGGCCAGCGTCCGTCCGCCATACAAGTTGCTGCATTCCCAGCCATTGCTACTACACGTTCCGAGGCCCTGGGGGGCCACACTCACGACGTTGCGCGCCACGTTGCCGCTGCTGCCGCTGCCGCCGTCGATCACCATGCCCTTCAGATGCTCGTGCACGGGCGCAGCCAGCAGCACCACATCTTGCAGCAGGAAGTTCTCGGTGACATGACCACTGCCCGCATGGCTGCCGCTCTCGGCGGTGATGTTGAGCATCATGTGTGTTTCGATATTGTCCTGGTTGGTGGCGTAGACGATACTGCCCAAAAGAGCACTGTTACGGGTGGAGTAGGCATGGAGAGGGGCTTCGGGTTCGGTGGCGCTGGAGAGGATATTGCGGCGTCCGATCACGTTCTCAGCGGTCACATTGTCCTGGTTATAGCCGATGTCGATGGGGTCCGTGGGATTGCCTTGTGCACTGCCGTAGGGGGAGCCGTTGTGCTCGGCCCACACCCGGCGTATGGTGTTCGGGCCGGGCCCGCCCCGTGCGCCAATGGCCACCATCTTCCGCGCGTGGCCGAAGGCGCCAACATCTTCGAGGAGATTATGGTTGCCGCCGATGTCCACGATATTCTCGATACCGCCGTCGCCAGGATCGCCCGACCAGGCCACGATCCGCTGCATGGTGCAGTGCTGGCCTCGGACCACCATGGTGTTATCGTGGCCATTGCGTGCATCCACGCCCTGCACGGTGATGTAGCTGGCGTTGCAGTCGATGGGGCGCCGTTGGTATTCGCCGTCCACGAGGGCTTTGCCATCGTTCAGGGCTCTCACCGTGATCGGATTCCCCGCCGTGCCTGAGCGACTGGAGAACTGGAGCATCTGGCTATCGCCCTTGTAGACCCCATCGAGGAGGCACAGGGTCTTGCCAGGGCCGGCTTGACTGCTCAACCACGTCCCCACGTTACACGGGGCGCTCTGGCTACAGGTGTTGCCGGACCCTTGGGGCGAGGCATAGTGGGTGCACGCCGGTTGCGCCTGTGCGCTCACGGGCACAAGAAGAAGCACGAAGGCTGCAAGGAGTATGTGCATAGGAGTGTCTCCCAGGTGAAAGGCTCTCTCAACGCCCCCGGCACGGGACCGCGAGGCAGGTTTCTAAGCTCGCACCCCCCGTGGCGGTGATGCCCCGCGCCGACTTAAACGGCTGCGTTTCCCACCACACACAGGAGTGCACGTTGCGTTCGTTCAGGGCGTCGATGAGCTGCCCGTGACACCCAGACAGCAGCAGGCACACGAGCAGCAGCAGCACCGGCATAATCGTCATGCATCCTTACGGGATTACTCTACCGTGCAAATGAGTCGGGGCGAATGGGACTTCGGATTCTTCTTCTGGCACGAGAAACTGAACCACATTGCTGTGGGCACTCTCCTCTCCACCGGCAGTCCGCGCCGACACGAAGTAACAGTACGTCGTCAGTGGGACAACGCTCGTATCCGTGAACGTCGGCGTGCCCTGAGCCACCCACGGCACGGTCCCCAGGATCACCGGGGCATTGAGACAACCCACGTCCCGGTAGACGACAAAGGTCGAGGCCGGAGCCAGGGGATTATCGCTATACTCCCAGGCCAGCTGGACGCCGAGTGCCCAGGCGGGGGCCGGGAGAAGGAGCAGCAACAGGAGCAGCGTGGGCATGCGTCATCTCCCCAGCGGGATCGCCCGCAGCAGTTCGATCAGTACCAGCAACAGCACGGCCGGCCACAGCGGCCAGGGGCGCACCGCACTGATGATCGTGATGACGAAGGCGGCCACCGCGAGCAGGACAAAGACGGTGAGCAGCATGGACGTCTCCCTCTAGCGATAGGGGTTACGGGGCGGCTCCGGCCCCATGTCTTCCGGATGATGCTGCGCGGCTGGGCGCTGCGGCGGCAGCTGGCCGCCCTGCGCGACCGGCACCAGCTCGTTGGAGAGCCCCAGGCTGTGCAGCTCGCCTATGAGCGAGCCAATTACTTCGCCCCAGGCGTGCTTCGAGGGATTCGTCGTGAGCCCGCGCGTGAGCAGCTGCACCACTTTGGGACTGGCCAGGGCCCGGGAAATGCCCGCGGCCCCCAGCATGTAAAACATCGGGACGTCCGTGCCCCCGGTATAGGCCCCCAGACCCAGAATTGCCAGCCCGTGCGCGGTCTTGCGAATCATCGGGGCGTAGGCCAGATGCGTCCCGGCCTCATCCAGCGCCCGCACCGTATGCCCCAGGTGTTGCAGGCTTTTGAGGTGCGCTGGGGTAAAGAGCACCCCCGTCACCTCCTTCCCCATGGCCTCGAGACCCTCGATGAGCGCGGCCCCCTTGAGAGGATCGGCGTCCCCCTTGAGCAGCGGCGCCAGGACGTCCGACTGCACCGCCTGCCACAAGCGGGGGTCATTGATCCGGGTCTTCATCTGCTGGAGTTTCACGTAGTCGGGCGCGGCGCTGCGCACTTCCTTGACCGCCGCTTCCATATCGACGCCCTGGCGCAGCCGGTTGCGCACGCCGTCCAGGGAGCGGCCTGGGAAGAGCGCCTGGGCCGCCTCCGGCTTGACCGTATCGAGGCGCTTGAGGAGCCCGGCATGATCGAGGGTCCCGGCGCTATCGGTAAACGCCTCAATCTGCTTGGTGAGCCACATCTGCGCCCCGTCGTCCATCACGTCCTGGCCGAAGCGGTTCTTCCCCAGGGTGGCCCGCAGCGTTTTCATGTCGTTGGCACGGTTCGTATCCACGAACGTATTGATGATGTCGTCCAGATTCTTGTCGGCGAGCTCCTGCATGAGCGGGGAGTTGAGCACCTCGGCGTCTTCTTTGTAGGCCCGGTTGGCGGCCCGGCGCTGCGCCTCGATGCTGCCGCCGGGGGCCTGCACCCCGCCGTGCAACTTACTCCCGGTGCCCTCCAGAGCGACGTCGAGGGCCTGCGCCATCTCGTTTGCCTCACGGGCAATCTCGTTGCCCATATTGGCCCCGGGCACGCGGCCAATCTTCAGGAGCTGCGAGCGGTCCTGATGCGCCTCGCTCAAGAGGGCGTAGCGCGGCTTCTCGAGCAGGCTCCTCGCGGCCATAACCTGGGGATCTTCGAGCACGCCGACCCGACCCGGGCCGCCCTTCTGCATCGCGGACTCGGGGACCTTGGCGCTCTTTTCCCAATTGCTGATCACCTGCTTCGCCACCTCCTGTGCCGGGCCGCGGTCTACCATAAAGTCCTTGAGATGGGTATAGAGCAAGTGATTCGTGTCGGCCAGGGCTCCCAGGACGTTTTTCTGAATCGAGGTCGTGAGCTCGGTCCAGGCGGCCGGGTTGGTCTTCTGGAGTTCGAGCGCCTCGTCGATGTGCTGTTGCCCCTCGAGCATCAGCTTCTCGACTGTCTTCTGCATGTCGATCAGGGTATCGACCGTGACGGTCGGCGGCAGGTTGCGCATGGCCTCAACCATCTGCGCCGTCTGGTGGAAAATGGAGCCCGGCCCGATCTGGTGCGTGGTCATCAGCGCCGGGTTGGTGAGCAGATCCTCGGGCCTGGTCACTGCCGGGAGCTTCGGCTGCGAGCCGCCCCAGTTGACCGACTGCTGGCGGTAGGCGGCATCGAGGTCGGCGTAGCTCTTGACGTGCTTCGCTTCCGTCTCCTTGATGACGCGGGCGGTGGTCCCCCGAATCTCTTGGGCCGTCGGGTTGACCGCGCCGTGCAGGGCGTGCGCCTGCACCTGCTGGTTCAGGTCGGCGACTTCGGTCGTCACTTTGCCCCCGGGGTGCTGGCCCTGAAGCCCCTTCATTTCTTGCTGGAGCTTGCCCCGGGTGGCCGTGTAGACGTTTTCCGTCCTCCCCCCCGCTGGAGTGTGCATGAGCACATTTTCCACCAGCTGCGGAAACTTGCGCTCCGTGACCATGGCCGGCGTCACCTGGCCCCCGGCGCGCTCAATCACCTCCCGGTGTACCGTGCCCCAGGGGGACGTCTCCTGCCAGGGCCGGCGCAGATAGGCCCCGGCCCCCTTGACCACATCTTCGGCCACGCCACCGGTGAGCTCGCCCCCGGCGTTCCAGGCGACGGCTTCCAGGGGCGGGGTGTACGTGGCCGGGTCCACGACGTTAGCCACCATGGTGGCGCCACCACTGGTGAGTCCTGATTTGATCGCACGGGGCACAAGCTCCTTGGCCGTCTCCCAGAGCCACGGCCCCCACTTCGCCGCCGCGGACCCGACCCGGCCCGGCCAGCTCAGCGGCACGAGTGAGGCGCCCCCCTCCACCGCCACCCGGGCACCCGTCCCCAACGTCTCCTGATACGCCTTGCGGGCATCGGCCTGCTCGCCAGGCGTGGTCGTGCCCAGTACCGGCGGCCCCCAGGCCGTGCCTTCCTCGGGCAGGCCGGTTCCCAGGGCGTACTTTTCCAGCGTGGACTGATACCACGGGGAGTCGTTGCGCGGATCGCCTGGGGGAAACTGCAGGGCCGGTGGCTTTGGCGGCGCCGGCGGCGGCTCTGGCCGGGTGGTGATGGTCGGGGCCTCGGGTGGCAGCTGGGGCTTCTGGGACAGGTACGCTTCCCAGGTCGCCGTCTCTTCGGGGGTCAGCTTGCCCTCGCTGAGATCGCGCTGCCAGCGGTCTTCTTGCTCCGGGGACATGACAAAGCCAGCCATTAGTTGGGTCCTCCCTGGAGGCCTTCGAGGGCCCGTTTGAGGAGCGCCGGATCACGGATCATCTGACGCAACACGTCTCCATACATATCCTTTTCGATGTCAGGGCGTCCGGTCGTGAGAAAAGGGGTCCTCGCCTCGATCGTGGGCAGAGACGGTTGTGTGGTCCCTTCTGGCCCTTCGGTGACGGGCGACGATGATCCCCCAAGGAGATAGTCGATAAAGCGATGCTGTTGTTCGGGGGTGCTGGTGATCGCTGTCCCTAATAAATTGGCATACAACGTGCGCAACTCGGGCGTCCCCAGGTTCGCAAACGCTGTGGCAAACGACGGGGGTGGGGCCTTCCTCGTCAGGTCTTTGCCAATCTGCGGCAGAAGAAAATGCACCAGTTCATGGGTCAGCGTATCCTGGTAATTGAGGGCGGTCGGCACGACATCGGTGTACCGATGGCCACTCGTGGCATCAAAGGGATCATAGGTGCGCAACCCAATCGCCTGCGCAGCGGGATAGTAGCCGCCCGCTGCGCGGTCGAGATCAACAGGGAGTTGTCTCCCTGTCCACAGATTGACGGTTTCAGGTCGGGCCTGGGCCGTTTGGAGCACCTGCTGATACAGACGCTTCTTGACGGGATCAAAGCGTCCCGCCATCAGCGCATCCGGTTCCTGCTCCTCCGGCAGCACCGCCCCACGGGCGACAGCATCCAGGAGCGCCCGTCCCTGCGGATCATGCGCCACGACTTTCGCTTCCGCCTCGCTGGGGCTGAACACATTGAGGAGGCCACGCAGCGGAGCAAGCCAGTCTGTCTCAGCCATAGACTACCTCGACTGCAACGTTTTCAGTTGCTCGGGGGTGAGCGTCACGGTGCCCGCCCCCGGTTCTCCCGGACTCCCCAGAAACCGTTTGGTGTGCGGGTCAATGTTATACGAGCGCACCGTCTCCTCGATCATCGGCTTGGCATGCTGGATATACTCCTGCAAGGCCTGGAGGTTGCGCAGCAGTTGATCGGGGGAGTTCCAGAACTTCGTGGGGTCAAAGAGCTTCTCGGCAAAGTCCAGATCCGCCTTGATGAGCCCGCGCGTGGTGCCGCCCGCGCCGCGCTTAGTGGCCATGGCGTGGGCGTAGATCAGGATGGAGGAGAGCGTCTCCAGCCGGTTCGCCCCGGTGAGCGACGAGAGCCCCTGGCGCACCCCTGGGTCCTCTTCGACGTTGGCCAGGATGCGGGCCTGAATCGCCCCCTCGGTGAGCACCTTGTCCAGCTGCTTGTCCTTGCCCTGGGCCTTGGCCTCGGCGAGGAGCTGCTGCTCGGCCTGGCGGCGAAACTCGCCACTGGCCAGGGGCGAGTATTGCAGCACCGTCCCCAGTATCTTCTTGCCCTTCGCCACCAATCCGATGTTGCCCGACTCAATCAGGGGCACAATCAGCTCCGTGAGATACTTGGTGGTGTCGAGGACGCGCAGCTCGTCGAGGTGGGGCTGGGCCTGCTTGAGGGCGTCCCGCACTTCCTTGCGCTGGGACCGCAGCTCCCGGGCCTGCTTGCGGTACTCGTCATTCACCTGGGGCTGCTGGATCGTGCGATCGACGATGGCCTGATCGTGCGGGGTCATCTTATTGTAGAACTGGCTGCTGGTGACTTTGCCGAGATCGAAGAGCACCGTGGCCGTCATCTCCTGGTCTTTGCTGACGCCGCCGCCCAGCCGGTCCTTCTCCTCCTGGCGCGCGGCTTCCGTGTCGGCCCGGATGTCCGCTTTGGCGGCCCGCCACTGATCAGCGTCTTTGCGGGCCTCCTCGGCATCCTTGGGGATGCGTACCGTGTCATCCACCAGTTTCTTCTGAGCCGGATCCAGCTCGGTATAGTAGGGATTGTCGATCTTGCCCAGGACGTAGAGGTTATTCGCCGTCGTCACCTGGTCCTTGGTCGGCATGCCGCCTTCCTTGTGCTCCTGAATCGCCCGATGGCGCGCGTCTTCCTGGCTCTTGTGGGCTTCCTGGGCAATCGTCAGGCGGTCCTTGTCCATGGCCAGACGGATCTTGTCGCGCTCCGCCGCCTGATCGGCCCGCTGCGCCTCGCGGTATTTGAGCACCCGGTCCTCTTGCTCGCGGACGTCCTTGCCTTCCTGGATCGCCTGGTCGCGGATCTTGCGCTCCTCCTCCGCCTGCTGCTCGGGCGTACGTGGGAGCCGAAAGCCGCCGGGACTGCTGGCCGCGCTCGTCCCCTGGGTCGCCGCGGCCGTGGGGACCGTTGGCGCGGGGACCGTTGGCGCGGAGGGATCGAGCGAGCGCCGATATGCCTCATCCTGCGCTGGGGTCGAGCGTGCCGTCGGCGGGGTCGGGGCCCCGGGGCCAGCCACCCGTCCCGTCACCGGGGTCCCTGGCGCGGGCGCCTGGCGGCTGGCCGTGCCCCGGGGTCCCGCCGGATAGGTCACGCCGGCGGTGGTGCGCTGCACCGCCTCGACCGCATCCTTGACCGTAATCACGCCGTCCTTATCCTGGTCCAGACCGGCGTTTTGCAGGTAGGCTGTGGGGTGTGAGGTGCGGGTGATCAAGGGCGCATCCGGCGCCCGCCCGATTGCCGCCGGGCGAAAGACCGCCAGGTAGAGATCCTGGAGCGAGCCGATCTTCCCTGTGTAGGGCTTCAGATACTTCTCCACGTAGTCGAGCTGCGTCTCCGGACTCATGCGGGCGAGCACATCGGTGGTCGTGCCCAGGCGCTCGGCCGTCTCGGGCAAGAACTGGATGAGCCCGGTGGCCCCACTCCCGGCGCGGTTGCGGGTCGCTGGGGAAAACTCCCCGCCGGTTTCAAAGTGCATGACCCGCAGCAGGTGCTCCAGGGGTGTGCCCAGCCGGTCGGCTACCTCCTGCGCCTTCTGGAGGAACGCCGGGGTCAGATTCTCCTGGCCAGAGGGGGCCGTACTCCCCCGTTCCCCCGTCCTGGGCGCAGGGGCCGGGGCCGCGGGCGCCGCAGCCGGGGCCTGGGTTGGTGCGGTCTCGGCCGGGGCCGGCGACGGCTGCCCGGTCGCGCCGGCCCCCCCGCCGCGAATGACGTTCTTGGACACCACGCCCCCACCAGCACTCACCGGCTGGATGTCGCTGCGCATGTTGTAGATGTCCCACAGCCCCCGGGCCACCGGATCATCGCTGGTCATCTCCGCTGGGCCAAACTCCGTAAACGGTTTCTTGAAGATGGCCTCGAGGCCCTTGAGGGCCTGCCACTTCACTACCTCATCCGGCTTGCCACGATCCGACGATGGAGGCGCTTCATATGCCATCGACCAGTCCCCGGTCTCCGGGTTGCGCTCCAGCACCCCCTGCTTCGTTTTCACGTAGACCGGCCGTGTGCCCCCGGCGGCCCGCCGTTCCTCCCAGGCCGCCCGCGCCTCATCCAGTTTCGCCTGGGACTCCAGGCGCAGGTTCTCGAGCTCCGCCTTGCGCCGCGCCAGGCGCTCGTCGGGCAGCTTGTTCATCGTGCTCAGATAGGCATTGGAGGCATCGAGCAGCGCGTCCCCTAATACCCCGCCGTACAGTGCCATATCGCTACCTTTCTACCACTCAACGCTCCAGTCCCACTGACTCGTATCCATCGGCATGTAGTCACTGTAGGCCCCACCCCAGTTGCCCGCCTCATCGAAGGTCGCACTTCCACCGCCGTAATAGCCCCCGGCGTCCCAGCCCAGGCCAGGCCCAATCGGCTCAGCATACTGGGTCGGATTCCCACCCCCGCCAAAGCCCCAGAGGTCATTGTTGGTGTTCATGGAGCGTTGCAGCTCGTTGGTGATGCTTGCCGTCTGTTCGGGCGTGAGGTTCCCGCCGCCGCCAAAGAGCTGTTTCACCAGGCCAAAGAGCCCTCCGGCCGCGCCCGCCGCCCCGCCTGCCCCGCCGCCGGTCAGCGCCCGGGTCAGGTTACTCACCAGATCACTCACGCCCTTGTCCTTCCCCTCGTAGGGCGCGTAGGGCTTGGGCGAAAAACGGTTCACCTGGGGTGCGTAGCCGGGACTGATGGCTGACGGGACGCCGGGCGGGGTCGAGATCCCTACCGTGCCCGGCACATTCCCCTGGCCGGTGCGGACGAAGTTCGGGACGTTCGTGCCCTGGTACTGCGGCACGCCCCCCATCTCCGGGACATTGGTGTATTTGTACTCCGGGGAGTTAGTAAAGTTGGGCACGTTCACCCACTGGTAGCCTGGCGTGCCGGTCATGTCCTGCTGGCCGTAGGCGTTCACCGCCCCCTGCTGCCCCGTCAGATACGCCTGCAGGGCGTTTTGCCACAGGGCTTGCTCACTCGGCGCAAAGGCTTTGGCACTCATCAAATTGGCGTACTGGCCGCCCCCGGCTACGCCCCGCTGGGCCATCTCCGCCTGCACCTGGGTGCTGATGTTCTGGCGCGCCAGCTCGGAGAGTGGTTGGTAGATGGCTTCGGCTCCGGCCTTGATCTTCGTGGGATCGGCCAGGTTCGCCCCGATGGCCTGGCGCTGCACGTAGGCGTTGAGATCGAGGCCGCGCTCCTGGGCCGCCTCAAACTCCCGTTTGTCCTGCGTAGACATATGCCGGGCGAACTGCTGATCAAACGTGGCGTATTCTTTCTGGCGGTCCTGGTTCGCCTCGGCCACCCGGCGGTTGTAATCCGCCATGGCGATCTGACGATCTTCGCCAAACACGCTGATCCGGCGGTCCCGGTCTTGTGCCGCCTCCTGCACCTTCTGCTGGTAGCTCTGGTCATACTTCGCCCGCTGGTCACGGTAGTGCTCATACTGCGTGGCGCGGTCTTCGTCAATCTGGCCTTCGCCCTTCTGATACGCCGCCTGGCGCTGCCCCTGCTCCTGCTGCGTTTGCTGGTAGTGCGTCTGGTATTTGCCCAGCGCGTCCTGATAGGCCGCCTGCGCCTGCTGGTGTTGTTCCTGGGTCTGGGCGTAGAACGTATCGTAGCGGGCCGCCGCCAGCTGGTAGGCCTGGTCAATTAGGTCTTTGGTGCGCTGATCGTCCTTGAACTGGTCCTTAAGCTGATTCATGTAGCGGCTGGCATCGTCGAGCGACATGCCGGCGCCGACCGCCCCGACCACCCCTGTCAGGATCGTCCCGAGTTGTGAGAAATCCATCCCTGTCCCTCCTGCGCCGTCGGCCGCACTCGTGCTGCTGACAGTGCGCCCACTGGTCCGTGTGTCACTGGCCTGCCCGCCGCCGCTCGGCCCCCCGGCCACGGCCTGATACGTTTTGGAGGCCACGCCGTAGGTCTTCTGCACGGCCTTGACGACATCGCCCACGGACGTGAGCCCGTTTTGGAGCATGCCGGCCAGGCCCGCCGCCCCCCCTGCAATCCCGAGCGCCATCGAGGCCTTGGTCAGCCAGTCCTGATCGAGGGCCTGCCCCAGCATGTTCGTGACGCCACTGGCGGCCCCGGCCAGGCCCCCCACACTGCCCAGCGTCAGGCCCGCCCCGGCGTAGAGCGGGGCCAGGGCTGCACTCGCGCCGGCCCCCAGGCCAATGATACCGAGGGCGCCCATGAGATTGTCGCCCAGGGGATTGAAGGCATCGGAGGGCTGCGGCACGCTGGCCCGCCAGTTCTGCTCCCGGAGCGCGGCGTTGGTGGTCGTAAAGAGGCTGCGCTCTTCGGGCGTGGCCCGGCCCTGGTCGATCTTGTCGGCCAGCTGGAGCATGATGCCGCCGAGATCCGGGCTCGCGCCACTGAGGGCGGCGCCGGTGCCCGAACTCCCGGCGTCGTAGGTCAGGCCGCCGATGTCACGCAGCGGAATAGCGCGGGCCTCCTGCACCATCTGGTCGTATTGCCAGCGCTCCAGCTCCGAGATCTGCCCCGTCTGGGCCTTGGCGCGCAAGTCGAGCAGCGTGGGCAGATAGCCCACGGCATAGTCCAACCCCAGGTCCGCTCCGCCCGGCACGCCATACCCCGACCAGGTAAACCGCTGGTCGCCAAACTGCGCACGGTTCCTGGCTTCGTCAAAGAGCTGCGTTTGCCACGGGTCATAGCCCCGCGCGAGCACCTCGTCGGGCGTGCCCTCAAAGACCCCATGCGGGCCGAGGAGATAGCGGAAGGTCTCAGCCACGGGGCTCTCCTGCGGGCGGCTGGGCCGCGAGGGGTGCGGTTGCCACCGGCACCATGGCCAGCGGCGGCGCATAGCCCCGGCTGCGGGCGGCCACCTGCGCCAGCGACGGGTAGCTATTCGTGATCGCCGGGAGAATCGTCGTGGTCAAGGCGTAGGCCGCGTCGTCTATGGTGGTCTTACTCAGGCCGGAAAACACCGCCACTTCATCTAATTCCTCTTGCGTCAACGATTCCTTCACCCCGCCGCTGGCATCGTAGAGCTGCTGCAGCTCGCGCAGCTTCGGCTCCACCTCTTGGATCGCTTGCTTGCAGAGCGCGGCAATGGCGTTCACCACATCGTACTCAAGCTGTGTCATGGACATGCGCCTGCTCCTCTAGGGCTACCACGCGGGCAACCAGGGCCTTAAAACTTTCGATACTCAACGCCTCAAACCGAGAGAGTTGCGTCGTCTTGTACCCGCTGAGTTCGCTCACCCATTGCGGCAAGACGTCCTCCACTTCCTGGGCCAGCACACCCATATGGACCCCAGGGAGTTTGCCATCGGCAGTGTCGTGCCATTCGTACTGCACCCCATGCAGGCGGCACATGGTCTCCAGCGGGTGCGGGATGGGGTGAATGTTGTGCTTCAAGCGTGCGTCACTAAAGGCCGACCATGGGCCTGGATACGACGAATACGGGATGCCGTCACAGTACATGGTGCCGTAGTTGCGCAGCGAGAAGCGGCCATCAATGGCCCCCCCCACGCCCAGACCGTCAATCTGCGACTGCCCGGCACGGATGTAGACCCCGCTCTCAGGCGCGTAGCCAAAGCCGGTCGCGTTGACAAACTGGCACGTCCCGTTAAAGTAGCTCGAATGCCAATTGACGAAGGCCCACCGACTATCCGGTGCGCCCCACACAGCGGTGTAGCTACTGAGGGTGGTATTCCCTTGAACGGTCAGACTATCAACATAGGTACTGCCCGCCCGCAGATTGTAGCCCGAGCCGCCTGCGTACCCCGCGCCAATGCCATCAAACCAGCTATTCCCTGCGCGGATGGCGTAGTTCCCGTTCGGAGCGTACCCAAAGCCAGCAACACCCGCCTGGAAGGTCGGAATGTACCCACTGCCACTGACTTCGAGATTCCAGCTCCCGCCTGGCTGCACGTTCACACCCACGATGGGGCCGAGCCGCATCCAGCTGCCCCCGGAGTAAATGCCCCACCCGCTCACTGGCTCTGCGCCGCCACACCCAATCCCACCAGTGAAATACGCATACCCTGCACAGTGCAGTGCGTGGCCCGCGACGGCATCCCCCCGGTTGATACTGAGGGAATCAAACGCCACAGTGGAGGCGCGCAAGTACACCGCTGCGGGCGGGCCATACGCCACGCCAAGCTGGGCCACATGCCCCTGCCCAACACAGTCCAGCGACCAGCGCGGCGTGGCGGTGCCTCCCCCCAGGCGGATCGAATCCATATAGCTTCCGCCACAGTTAATGGAGAGCCCGGCAGTGGGAACATAGCCGATGCCGATGGGACTTGAAAACGTGCTCGCCCCGCCCACGTTTAACGTAGCCGTGATATTGGCTTGCAGCAGTTGCGTATAGCCCGCGTTGAGGTGGTACTGCCCTGGCAGCGGCACAGCCCCGATCCCGGCGTGCGCCACGGCGTGAAAATCCACGTTGGCTCTTACCAGCGCAGGCTCCACATCGAAGCGACTGGTAAAGGTGACGCCATCCGTGCCACTCATGTTGCCGAGGGAGACGGTGGCCGCATTGCCAGCAAAGACATAGAGCAGCGAGTTGTTAATGCCAAACCCGTAGCGTTCATTGCCAGCAACGCCAGCAGCGTAGAGATGGATTTTCTGCCCCAGACTGGCCGCAAACGTCAGCGGGGCGGAGGGGGTGGCCATGCCAATCCCTACATTCCCTTGCAGGTAGTTGGGCGCGGTTCCAGCCACGAACAGGTTATAGCGGTTTGCCCCAGCACTGACGACGCTATAGATGCCGGTCACGTTCTCGACCCCTGTGGTCGGGAAGTCCAGGATCACCACGCCGCGCATGGCCCCAATCGTGCCGCCGCCACTATTGAGCAGACTGTCAATCCGCAGCCCCGTCCAATCCACAATGCGGCCTGCCCCGATATTGCCGCCTGTGACAAGGATGCTGCTCATCACATGCGCCGTGCCACTGGCCCCTATGGCGCGGGTGAATGCCACGAGCCCCGCCAGCTCAGGACGTGCCCCTGGCGGCGTGGCGAGATCAAAGCCATTCTGGTCATAGTCCATCCCGAGTGAAAGGCCCCGCGCACACGCATGCGTGGCGGCCGTAAAGCGCCAGGTCGTGCCCAAATGCGTGCCAAAGTAGCTCCCCGTCGTGGGAATATCCTTCGTGGTCACGACGGTGAGCGAGGCATCAGGCGCGGCGGTGCCAATCCCCAGCCGGTCATTCACGCTGTCCCAATGCAGTGGCGTATCGAAGGTCAGCGTATCGCTGGCTGTCCACAGCGCGACTTTGTTTATCTCCCCGGCGCCGGTCAGATTCCCCGGCTCGCCCTGCGGCCCCTGCGGGCCCGTCGCCCCCTGCGCGCCCTGCACGCCCTGCGCGCCGGGAGGCCCCTGCGGCCCGGGCACCGTCGAGTCCGCCCCTGGCACCCCCTGGGGACCTGGCACACCAGGGATACCCTGCACGCCCTGCGGCCCAGGGGGACCAGGCACAATGGAATCCGCCCCGTCCTGGCCGGGAGGGCCGGGAGCACCGGGCACCCCCTGCTCCCCCTGGGGTCCCGTCGGCCCTGGCGGCCCGGGGACGGTGGACGCGGGCCCTGGCGGCCCCGCCTGGCCCTGCGCGCCCTGGCTGCCCGTCGGCCCGACCGGCCCCGGCACGCCTGGCGGGCCGATAGGGCCCGCGGGGCCGACACTCCCCGGCACGCCCGTGTTCGTGATGAGCCCGGTTCCGTCCATCGCCAGGCCGGTTCCTAGCCGCAGCTCTTCCGCCGACCCGCTGCCGGGACTGTAGCGGCCCAGGAGGCGCAGCGAGGTGACAGGCGTAATGTTGCTCACCGTGACAGTCCCACCCGTGCCGCCGCCCCCGCCGCCGTTCTCTTCAAAGTACCGGCGCCAGCGCTCGAGCACCAGCACCCGCAAGTCGAGTGCAGACATGACCCCTCCTAGAGGCGCATCGGGCGTGAGAGCGGTTTGGCACGCGCGTGAATGGTGATTTCCCGAATGACGATCGGGCCATCCCCTTCGAACTCGGTGTAGAACACTTCCCCGGTGCGGCCGATGTCGAAGTTCATGGTCGCCGCCACTTCGCCCTCGAGGCCCGAGGTTGGACTGAGGATGGTGGCCACACTGCTGCGGGCCGTGTGGACCTGAGGGCCCTGGCGCTGGGACGCCGGGCCCAGGACCGCCCGGCCGACGACATCCATCCCGGCCCGCATACCGATCGCCTTGATGAGCATGCGCCGAATATAGAGCGGCGTCGTGGCGTTGCGGCCCTTGACCGGCGGCAGACGCACGGACCAGTGCACATCCGTGCCGTCATCGGTCTCATCCCCGGCAAAGAGGCGCTGGACCCGGCCGCCGCCCTGTTCCCCGGCCAGGATGTACGGCGTGATCCCCGGCTCGAACTGCGTGTCGATGGTGGCAAACGCCATCGGAAAGGTGAGGATCGTCCAGGCCTGGCGCAGCAGATCATAGACGAACACGCGCGTCAGCTCCGGCCCGGTGCCAAACGGACAGGCGCAGATGTAGAGCGGGGGATTTTGCACCTGCGTGGCCGTGGAGCGCGAGAGCTGCGGCCAGGTAATGGCCTGGATGTCGGCGGTGACGCGTTGCTGGAACAGGTACGGCCGGATGGGCTCACTGATGAGCGTGTCGTTGATCCCGTCAAAGACCGCAAAGCCCCGGTGCGTGAGCCGGATAATCCCCTTCGACGAGAGGAACTGAATGGAGCGCGGCGCGATACAGCCCAGGTCCGTCTTCGCCTTCTCCACGTTGAAGTTGACGGACCCAAAGAGGCCGGTGATGAGGTACGTGCTGAAGTCCTTAAAGGCCACCAGGACGCCCTGGGGCGAGATGCCGGTGTCGGCCACCGTGAAGGTGCCGAGGCCCTGCCCCTGCTGCCCGTCGCCACTGGAGAGAAACGTCTGGTTCTCCAGCGGCCACGAATTGGGATTGTTGACGGCGCTACAGCGCAAACTGCTGGGGCCATCGGTGGCGTCGGTGGCCGCGGCGGTGTTCCAGGCCCAGAGAGAGGACAGGTGGACCGCCAGGTGTTTGGCGCCTGGCGGGACCACCTCGCCCGCCCCGGCATTGGCGGTCAAACTCCCGAACGTCGTCCCGTCCCAATACTTGATCGGCTCATACCCGGCGGCGATGATCGCCATGTCCCGCAGCGTCACCATGAACGGCAAGTCGTAGCTGGTGACAAAGGTGCCGAGCTGGGGCCAGGGCGTCCCGGCCCCGCGCCGATTCAGGAACTGTCCCGACGACGAACGCCGGATCGCCAGCGACTGGATGGTGCCGTCGTTTTTCACCAGGTCATAGAGCGTCAGAATCGCGGTGGTGCCGAACTGCCCGCTGTCGAGCGTGGTGGTGCCGTCCCGGGCGTACATGGCGCCGGTGAGATCGAGGAGCAGGTTGTTCATGCGGAGCACCTGGTTCTCGCCCACCACCAGGGGAGACGCGGACGCATTAATGCCCCCGCTGAAATCCATTTTGGTGAGGGGCTGCGTCTCGGCCACGCGGGTCTCCTATTTGCGCTCCGGCGGCCCGACACTCACCTCCAGGCTCGCCGCACTGGCGCTGGTCACATGCACCAGCATGGTGTCTACGATCGGGACGACGCCGCTCCCCAGGTCCGCGTCACAGGCCATCTGCACCGCGGAGTCGCCCGGCATATCACCCGAGACCACGTAGGCGCGCATCGGGTCGGGGGGGTCCACCGGTGCAATGGTGCACGTCCCGCTGGTGACGGTAAACTGCACCGCGCCGTCAATCGTGGCCGGGTTGCCCGCCGCAGTGATCGGCGTGGCCGTCACCAGGCGTTTTTCCTCGTTGGTCATACTGATACTCTCTGCCATCATGTCTCCTTTCAGGGAACAACGACGCGGCCATAGGCCAGGCCGCCAATCTCCGCCATGCCGTAGGCCGGGGCCTGATGCGTGGTGGGCTGCTGCCACACCGGATCGTTCACGATGTCGGCCACCATGGCGCTAAACTCCTGCATGAGCGCGCCTGCGGCCTGGCGGTCCTGTTCCGCTTCGCGCACCTTCGCCAGCAGGTAGGACTCGAGACAGGCCTGGAACGCGAAGGGGATTTCCACGCAGTCGATGGCCCGCTTGACCGCGATCGGCGCGCGCCAGCCCCGCACCCACACCCCCGCGTGTTTGACCGTCACCCCGGCCAGATGCATCGCTGCCGACGTGCCCCCAATGCCGCGCCGGATGGTCCGCAGGCCCACGGCCGGAGGGGTGGCCAGGGCGCTGTAGTGCATAAGCTCCTCCTCGACCCGCACGTAGCCGTTCGGGAGAAAGCCGTCGGTCGTGGTGAGGTCCATGGATGTGCTGATGGGGTCCATCGGGGTCATGAGCGGCGGCGTCGGGTCGGTGCGGTCGGGATACGGCCAGAGCGCCAGCTGCGTATGGTCGGAGCGGTGATGCATGCTATACCACAGCGGCTGCGCCACACTTACCGAGGGGTAGATGGTGTGCACCTCGTCCAGGTGGGCGAGGCGGTACATATTACAGAACACGCTGTCGATGTTCGTAAAGCGGTAGGGCAGATACACCACCCCCTCGCCGTGCGTCTGGGCCACCGCCGTCCAGTCAATCACCACCCAATTCGCCCGCCTGGCCACCTCCCGGATGCCGTTGGTGAGCCAGCGGTAGAGCGTCGAGGCGCGCAGAAAGGACCCGTCCTCGTCGGGCAGGGGCTCGTCGGTGAGCGTATCGTAGACCGGATCGGGGATCATGTCCCGCACCGCGGTAATGAGCTCACCCGCCTTGGGACAGTCAAAATCCGGGGGATACCCCAGGGCCACCACATTGTCGGTAGAGACCGCTTCAGCCATGGTTAGACTCCGACAGGCGCCACGCTATGGTTGGTCCCCACCACCGGGGGCGCGTCCTGCTGCTTGAGCCCCTGGAGCACGGTGATGGCGCCGTCACAGCGTTGGATAATCATCTCGAGGTACTGGACGCGGGGCTTGAGCTTGGCGAGCTCCGTCTCCGCCTGGGTCAGTTCCTCCGTCAGGGCCTTCACTTTCTCCTCGAGTTGCTCGGTCGAAATCATGGGCGCACTCCTGTGCGTAAGTGGGCACGTAAAAAGGTCCGCAGCGAGTCCCGGGGGATCGCGCTAATGAGCGCCTCCCGGCTGGTTTCGGCGGTGGCTTCGAGCAGGCCGAGAAAGGGCTCCACCGCCGGGCGGGCCTGCATCCCCAGCGTCACCATCTGCTGTGCCATCAGGTCCTGGAGCACCTCCTGCACTGTCTGGGGCCTGGCGGGTTCGGTGCCCTCCGGGCGCTGCATCTCGGCGTGCAGCAGGTTGCGGCGCTCGGTTTCGTAGGCCAGGGCGAGCTGCTGCACATCGTCCAGGGTCACGGAATAGCTGGGCATTACGCCTCCTTGCCGGCCTCGAGGACCTCGAGCCGCGCCATGACTTCGTGGAGGGCCGCGACGAGATAGGCGTCTAAGCCCCGCATGGCCAGCCCCACGCGGCCGGTCGCGTCGAGCGGGCTCCACGCCGGGATGACGGCCTGCACTTCTTCCGCCACAAACCCGGCCTGCTCGCCGGGCAACACGGCCGCGAGGGCGCGCTCCTCGTCGGCCCACTCCCACAGGCGCGGCTGGAGCTGGGCGAGCACCGCGAGCGCCCCCGTGAGCGGGCGGATCTTCTGCTTCAACTGCCGCGAGCTGGCGGTATTGATCCACTGCCCGCCCGGAATGCCGGCATTGCTGCTCACCTGGAGCCCGTAGGACGGGAAGACCCCGATGCCTAAGCGCTGCGTGGAGGGTTCAAAGCGCATCTGCGTCACAAAGCCCCCGTTGCCGTCCATCACGCCAAAATCCATCACCGCAGACGGCTGCACAAAGACGCGCAGCGCGAGGTACTCGGTGGCAAACCCAACCCGCAGCATGTTAGGCGGCGGCCCATCGTCGTTGTAGAGGAGGATGCGCGTGCCGGTCGCCGCCCCCATATCAATCGGGGCGTCCGGGGTGGATGTGCCAAAGCCGACATTGGCGGCATGGTACGTGAGGCCGTAGACCGTCAGCGTTGACGCAACGGTGGTTGCCCCCGCACTGTAGATGGTGCTCGCACTGTACAGCGAACTGGCCGACAACGCCCCCGCCGACAACGCCCCCGCCACCGACAACGCCCCCGCCACCGACAACGCCCCCGCCATGTAGCACGCCCCGCCCAGAATCAGGCTGTAGCTGTTGTTCACCTCGGACTCAATGCCCACCTTCCCGTGGAACACGCCGGTGGTATAGAACCGCGCGGGCCCGCCACACAGCAACGCATGGCCGCCATCCGGGACCGACCCCCACAGGCCGAGACTCGCGCTGATATAGGCATGGCCTCCGACTTCCAGGTGCCAGCGGGGGATGGCCGCGATCCCGACGTACCCATCACAATAGCTGGTCCCGTAGGAGCGCAGCGAGAAGCGGGCATCCGGGGCGCCGCCCGCCCCGACGTAGGTGGCCGACACATTGTTTGAGGCATTCAGATAGTTCGTGGTAATCGTGCCCGTAATCGTCGCCCCGCTATCGGCGGTCAAGTACCCTCGCGAGCGCACTGAGCCGTTCACGTCGAGTTGGGCCGTGGCGGCTGTTCCAACCATCCCAATCGTGACATTGGCCGCCAACTGACTGCTGCCGTAGGTCGTGATGTAGTACCCCCCGACTGGGGCCCCGCCAAAGCCCACGGCGCCATTCACTTGCGCGGTCGAAAGGACGGTCAGGGTGCCGTTCACCTGGAACGAGCCCCCGACGACGGCGTTGCTCCCCACGTTCATGGTACTGGAGAACGTCACCGCTCCGCCCACCTGGAGCCGGCCCGCCAGATACGAGGGGGCCGTGCCACCACCATAGAGGACCCAGCGGTTCGTCCCCCCGGCCTCATTCAGGTGCGAGTGAAACGCCACCTGCGTATCGCCGGGATGGTCCGGCGTGTAGTGGCTATTGGCCGTCACCTGCCCACTCGAGTTGATGTCCACGGCCGTCATGGGGGCCCGAAACACCGAGGGGGTTGCCACGGTGAGCGCATACGGGGCTTCCGCCGGGGTCCCCAGGCCCAGATGCGCGAACTGGAGCGAGGCGTCCGGGTCGAGGTTCTGGGGCGCCGACACGGTAATATCGCCCGTACTTGCCGAGACCAGGATGCGGTTGGGCGTGCCGAAGAGGGCCGTCACCCCGCCCGAGGCTTCGGCCACCATGATGTCGTTCAAGTCCTCGAAGACGTAGCCCGCTTTGAGGAACGTCATGTTATAGTGGCCGGCATCGAGGTAGACCGAGAAGGAGGCGTACTGCGGGTTATTGGTCAGGGGATTGGGGAGCGGGGTCAGGCCTTCGGCATCGGCATAGAGCTCCGCCAGCGCCCCCGTGGCCGACACGGTAATGGTCCCCATCACGTCGGGGACCACATTCCCGGCGATGTCCTGAACGACACGATAGAGATGGGAGTACAGCAGCGGCATGCATGACTCCTAGTGGCTCCGCCGCGGCCGTGGTTCCGGCTCTGGATCGGGGACCGGATTCCGCCGACGCACCGCCGCGGCCTCGGTGATCTCGAACATGAGCGGCTCCGACTCCTGCCCATCGGGATTACGCACCACCACCGGATAGCTCCCAGGCGTGGTCGCCGTCGCCATGGCGATGGTCGTCTGGAGACTCACCACCTCGGTAGCCTCCTCCGACCCGTTAAAGAGCAGCATCGCCCCGCGGGAGAGCCCGGTCCCCGTCACCACCAGGGCCACATCCGGCCCGCCGATGATGGCGGAGGTGGACGAGAGCCCACTGAGCACCGGCCGGGGACCGGGCAGGGGGACGCCTTCCAGGTTCGTATACGTCAGCGTGTCTTCCTGAAACAGGAGGACCTCGTAGCCGCTCGTATCGCGCGCATCGAGGAGCAGCTGGGGCGGGGGCCCTGCGGTGGGGACCCGCACCACCAGGGGTTTGCCCACGTCCTCCGGACTCTTCCAGCCCCCGCTACTGTCCCAGAAGCCCGGATGGCCAGGCGCCGCTGGGGCCGGATCATCTTGCAGCGTGCCGCTCAGTTGGGGATCCTGGAACCCCGTCACCTGGATGGATTCCATCGCACCCTCCTATGGGCAGCCGCCCAGAAAGGCATCGTACGTGCCCGAGGCCCCGGCCCCGGGAATGAGCGTGACCCTGGCGTAGCGCTTCGCCCCGTCCGGACACACGCCACTGAGATGCAGGCAATACTGCCCGGCCGTGAAGGGCACCGTCTTGACGTCAATGTTGCGTACGTTCGTGGTAAAGGCCGCGTCATCAGCGGCCTGGAGCACAAAGGCTGAGGCCGCGGTGCCGGCCGTAAAGGTCTTGAGAT